>Ga0308410_1000994_pt1 | contig 16112 bp, 18 predicted proteins | sample HotsprOSTMatCore_FD_203467 | JGI IMG/M metagenome (GOLD analysis project Ga0308410, IMG submission 203467) | Hot spring phototrophic mat microbial communities from Octopus Spring, Yellowstone National Park, Wyoming, United States -... | ecosystem: Environmental > Aquatic > Thermal springs > Hot...
TGCAACCAGGCGGTATCAGGCAGGCCGCGCGTCGAGAAGATGCGCAGCGCAATCGGACCCTCCGCCTCCCACAGCGCATAACCGCGCCAGGCGCCGCAGCGGACAGTGACCCAGGCGCCGGATGGCAGGCGCGCGTTGGGCGGCACGTGGTCACGGTACACCCAGGGATGTCCCTGCGCCAATCGCTCGCGCAGCGATGAAGGCAACACGATTTCCGCGCGACGAACCATAATGATGCATGATACTGTGCCGTGCGTCACGGCGACGAAGCAAGCCTGTTCACCTTCGTACTTCTACAGTGTACCACGCTCTCGAGGCGCACCAACCGTGAGAAACAGGACAACGACCATCTCTCGGGATCGCGCCGATTGTGCATCATGGCACAGACCGTATCCCAATGCGCATCCGAACGATTATTACTTACAGAAGTTGAAACATGGCGTCGCTCGCTGCGTATACCCAGAGTGATATGGTATCATCAGCCAGATATGGATAGTTCGAGACATAGAGAGGACGCGCAATGTCTGCAATGCTGACCACTATTCTGTGCCTGATACTGCTGCTCGCTGTTGTTGGCGTCGCCGGGTTTATTGTGGCATTGAAACTGGGCATCATTGTGCAGCAAGCCGCCAAACCCACGCATCTGGATGCCGGAAACTACACGCTCGACCAGGGACGTGAGGTGCGCCCTGAGGAGGAGCGTCAGGGCTGAGCAGAGATGACGTGGATCTATCGGCACACGGCGCAGGAAAACGACGTGAATGAATAGCGTTCTGAAAACAGCGCTTGTGGTGGGGGTCGCCATTGCGGTCGAAGCCCTTGTGCTCGAGCGTCTGTTCGTCGGCTTGCAGTGGGGTATCTTTGTCGGGGCGTTTCTGGTTGCTATCGTTTTTCTTGTTGTTCTCCAGTACGCATTATCACAGCGTCGCCTGATACGCCTTTCGTACCGGTGGCGGCGCCAACCCTGGCAGGAACCAGCGTCTCCGACCCGGAATGGTCTTGAACCCTCATCAGCGCCCGCGACTCATAGCATTGCCGCAGCGGAAGACAACGGCGCCCCACTGATGGAGCGCGTGGCGGATGCTGCATTGCCCGATGAAGATGGTATAATAAACAAAGAGAGTTCATAACTGGCAGGGAATGCACCGTTGAGCGCAACCGAAATCCTCCAGCAGATCGCCGATGAAGTGCGCGCATGCACCGCGTGCCGACTGTACCAGTCGGCGATGAGGGCCGTTCCAGGCGAGGGTCCAGCAGACGCAAAAGTCATGTTTATTGGTGAGGCGCCCGGTTTCAATGAGGATCGCCAGGGACGGCCTTTTGTTGGGGCTGCCGGGCAATTTCTCGAAGAGTTGCTGGGGGTTGCCGGGTTGCGGCGCAGCGACGTGTTTATTGCTAATGTTATCAAGCATCGTCCACCGAATAATCGCGATCCTGAGCCGGACGAGATCGCCGCCTGCAGCCAATTTCTCGACCGACAGATTCAGGCGTTGAATCCGCTGGTCATCGTAACCCTCGGTCGTTTCTCAATGGCGCGTTGGTTTCCCGGCGAAAAAATCTCCCGCATCCGCGGTCAACCGCGCTGGATCGACGGGCGCATGATCATCCCGATGATGCATCCCGCTGCAGCGCTCCATCAGCCACAGTATCGGGCGATGATCGAAGCCGATTTTCGTAAATTGCCAGAGTTCATCGCCCAGGCGAGAGCGAAGAGCGCTCAGGTTGCTCCCGCTGCCGCGCCCGAAAAGCCGGATGAACCGGAGGTTCAGCAACTGTCGTTGTTCTGAGTGCCCATGAAGACCTATCGGCTTTCTCCGTCTGGACGGCGTAACGCCATTGTGCTGCTGATCGGCGCGCTGATGATCTGGGTGTTTGCGCTGTGGACGCTGCGCATCTCCCTGGCGACCAGCAGTGATCCCTCCGCCAGCCTCATTCAGGCGCTGCGCGAAAATCTTGATCGCGGGCTGTCTATTGGTCAGATTATTCCTGCATTGCTCATGGCGGTGTTGCTGGTGGCGGCGCCGCTGACAGTATGGAACATCCTTGAGGAGTTGGGCGCACAGTATACGCCGACCGACGCTGGATTGCGCTTTACGTCGTTTGGCATTGCGCTCACATGCCCCTGGGGCAGTGTGGTCGGCATTCGCCGTCTTGATGCCGATGCAGACGAACCTCTCGATGAAGTGACGCTGAACGACGATCTATCGACTCAGATCCGCAATCCGCTGGTGCGCTGGTTGCACCGACAGGCATGCGGCGCCCGGCGTCTGGTCATCTATTCCGGTCTCGAAGACCGTGACGATCTGCTGCGCGAAATTCGCGTGCGCGCTGGCTTGAACGATGCGCAGCCAGCAGTATCACAGGCATAACAGGCTGTGGGAAGCAGCCTGGAGGATATTCGACAGTAGTGGGGCTGCTAGCCGGAAAGGAAAGGAGCGAGGCGGGAACAACAGAGAAGTTGCTGCCTCATATGTGCTTATGACAAAAAACAGATTACGTGCTATTCCTCTTGGCGGCGCTGGTGAAGTGGGCCGCAACATGTGGGTGTTGGAACAAAACGATGAGATTCTGGTGCTCGATTGCGGGGTGATGTTCCCGGAAGCCGATATGCTCGGCGTTGACCTGGTGCTTCCCGATATCGCCTACCTCCGCGACCAGAAGGACAAAATCAAAGCGATGGTGCTGACCCACGGGCACGAAGACCACATTGGCGCTGTGCCGTATCTCGTGCCAGAACTCGATTTCCCGCCAATCTACGGGACGCCGCTGACCCTGGGCATGCTGACGGGGAAACTCAAGGAACATCGCCTGCTGGATCGCGTCTCGCTGGTGCGTATGCAGGCGGGTGAGACGTTCACTGTCGGTTCCTTCACGATCGAGCCGTTCAGCGTGGCGCATTCGATCCCGGATACGGTTGGTCTGGCGATCGACACACCGGTTGGTCTGACGATCTACCTGACCGACTGGAAGTTCGATCACACGCCAGTGGATGGGCGACCAACCGATCTGGTCAAATTGTCGGAGTTGGGCAGACGGTCGCCGCTCTTGCTGATCACCGACTGTGTGCGCGTCGAGTCGAAGGGGTATACGCCGAGCGAACAGGTCGTCGGCGAGGCGTTCGACTCGATCTTCGCAACTGCGCCCGGTCGCATTATTGTTGCAACCTTCGCGTCGAACGTGTCGCGTGTGCAACAGGTGATCGACTCGGCAGAAGCGTATGGGCGCAAAGTCGTCGTCGCCGGGCGGAGCATGGAGAACACGACGCGCATTGCGCTTGAGTTGGGGTATCTGCGCGCGCAGCAGGGGACGCTGATCCGGCCGCCGGAGGCGGCTGGTCTTGCCGACGATCAGGTGGCGGTCATCTGCACCGGCAGCCAGGGCGAGCCGATGTCGGCGCTGGCGCGCATGGCCAACCGCGACTATCCCCACGTCAAGATCAAGGAAGGCGATACGGTCGTGGTTTCGGCGACTCCCATCCCTGGCAACGAGGTGTCGGTCAATCGGGTGATCAACAATCTGTTCCGTCTGGGTGCGGAAGTCATCTATGGCGGAAGCCCATCAGGACTTGCGGTGCACGTTTCGGGTCACGCCGCGCAGGAAGAACTCAAGATGGCGCTTGCCATCCTGCGTCCTGAGTTTGTCATCCCGTTCCACGGCGATTATCGCCATATGATGCTCTACCGGAAACTTGCGCTCGGCATGGGTGGATTGTTCTCCGAGTCGAACGTGATCATCCCCGAAAACGGCGCAGTAATGGAGTTCAGTCGCAACTATGCGAGAACAACCGGTAAAGTTCCGGTCGGGTATGTCTATGTGGACGGGACGACGGTCGGCGATGTGGGACAGGTGGTTGTGCGCGACCGTCAACTCCTGGCGCGCGACGGCATTCTGATGGTGGTCGTCAGCATTGATCGAACGACGGGCGAACTGGTGGCGGGACCGGACGTCGTCTCACGCGGGTTCGTCTATATGCGGCAGTCGGACGATCTGATCGAATCGACCAAGAACATTGTGCGTGATGCGTTATCCAAGCGCAACGGCGGCGGCAAGACGGAGATCGACAGCGCCTTTGTCAATCGCAAGATCAAGGACGTAGTCAGCGACTATCTCTACGGTCAGACCCGTCGCCGTCCGATGGTTTTGCCGGTGGTCATGGAAGTGTAGGCGTCAAAAATCCACCCGCAGGCAGCGAGCCTGCGGGCGGGTTATGGTTCAGTCCCCGCTCGAAGATTGTTGTGAAGCGGCGCCGGTGCATCCGCCTCTTCACGCAACCGCGCAAACAGGCGTTCACGCAGATGACGCAACTTTTCCTGATACGCTGGCGTGCGGATCGGATCGGTCCACATAATCAGCGCATCCTCGCCATTATCGGTGTAATAGCGCGGTCGCGTGCCGGCGGGGCGAAAACCATACTTCAGATACAATTGTTGGGCGACGACATTGCTGACGCGCACCTCCAGCGTCAGCACATCGGCGTGGAGATCGAGCGCCTGGTCGATCAGACCGTTGAGCAACAACTCGCCGATGCCGCGACCGCGGTACTCCGGCGCCACGGCAATCGTGGTAATGTGCCCTTCGTCGACGCTCAACCAGACGCCGCCGTAACCAACAATCGGAAAGTCGCGGGTGGACGTTTGTTGACCAAAAAACATCGGAATCAGACTCGCGAGCAACCCGCGTCGGGAAGGGGGACGGTCGGTGCGCGGCGGCGGCGGCGTTGGAGAAGCGCGCGCAACGATGTAACGGCTCGTCGCCGACGACCGCAATTCATGGCGATAGGTGCTGGCTGACCAGAGCGTGCTGAAACTGGCGCGCTCAATCGCCTGCACCTGCTCGATATCGTCCTCGGTCATACGCTCGACGAAGTAGTACACCGCAATCTCATGTCGTCTATTTTTTCGGGTCGAGCGGGCGCGCGCTTGCCGGGTTATTCGGGTCGAGCAACAGTTGCGCAGGGTAGGCGCCGCCTCTGCCGAAGTTTCCTCCGCCCTGGAAGAGACCCGTCACTTCGACACGCCCCCAGACAAAGCTGGTATTCGGTCCGACATTCAATTCACCGGAGACGCTCGGCGGGAATCCTTCCATCCAGATCATGTTGCCGATCGGTTGCGGACTGCTCCCATCCTCCTCGGTTGAAACCCCTTCCGCAAGCACATAGATCAGCGAGTTCCAGAAATAGTACCCCTGCGTTGTAATCGTCTGACCGTTGTAGCGCGCCGGATCGGCGACGAGATCGAACAGGCTGACTTTTCCTTCGCCAAGGGGGCGGTTCTCGATACGATACTCCTGGCGACGCACCCGTTCAATCGGCTCGGCGGAGGAGACAACGATACGATGTTTGTACGCATTATCGATGCCGAACGGACCGCCGGTTTCAAACCGCCCCTGCACGCGCACGAATCCATAGACAGCATCGCCGGGACGGTGCAGTTCCGTCGTCGCCTCGCGCGGGAATCCTTCGAGCCAGATCGGCTCGCCAAGCGGTTGCGCATCCAACCCGTTATCGAGCGTGCTGACGCCAAGCGCCAGCACCTGGCGCCCATCACGCTCCAGATACGCGCCCGATACGGTCACCTCTTTTCCATTAAACTCCAGGGGGCGATCAAGGAGATCCGGTACATAGAGCGACGCACCGGCAATGTTAGAGCAGGCGGCCAGTATCACGCTTGCGGCGAGCGCCACAATCAGCAGGGCAATGCGCTTCATACGATTGACCATCGTGTTTTCGTCTCTGTGTTACGCGCTATTATTCGGAGAACCCGGTCACAAACGGCATTATAGAAGTCGGAACCGAAGTTGTCAAAGCCGGTGTAATCCATATGTCATCCTGTTAAGCCCGGAGTCATTGACCCTGGTAATTGCCTGCTCGTATAATGAACAGCAGGAATGAATAGGGGGTATGCGCTATGTCTGTTCTCTTTGTTGCGCTTGGCATTATGGTGCTGGCACTGCTTGCGCTCCTGCTCTGGTTTGTGCCGCATCTGCTGCATCAGCAATCGGCTCGAGTCGCCGGTGAGACCGCCCAGCTGCGCGAGATGCTGCTCGACCTGCTCAATGAGCAGGAAGCAGTCGCCATGCGTCAGGCGCAACTCGGCGCATCGCTCTCGACGCTGCAAGGGCGGATCGAGGCGCTGGCGCAAAATGGGGGCGTCTCCCGAGCATCGCCGGATCTGCTGGCCACGATCGATCAACTGGAAGCGCGTCTGAGCGATCTCCAGAGCCAGATACAGTCCTGGCTCGACGGGCGACAGCACGGCTTGCAGGCGCGTGATCGCCAGGATAATGAAGCCTGGGCGAATCTGATGGGACTGCTGGCGGCGATCCAGGATCGCCTGGGCGCTCTGTCGCGTGATCGCGCGAATGCGATGGCAGCATTGCAAGCCAGCCAACTGCTCGATGATCTCGAGCGCGAAATGCAACATCTGCGCGCTATTTCGGAAGATATCGCCACGCTGCAGAACCGGCTGCGGCGGTCGTTGAGCGAGCGCGAACAGAATCTGACGCTAGCGCGCACCCGTTTGACCGATACGATCACCATACGCGGCGCCTGACATCTCTTCTATCGATAGATAGGACTGGATTCCTGATGACCAGCCGTTCAGAAAATGGTATGATAGACCTATGAGCATGATCGTTATCGACAACCAGACGGTGCACTACGAAGTGTTTGGGCGCGGTCGCCCGGTCCTCTTTCTGCATGGCTGGATGGGGAGCTGGCGCTACTGGTTCCCGACGATCGAGCAGGTCGAGGCAAAGTACCGCGCCTATTCGTTCGATTTCTGGGGTTTTGGCGAATCGCGTCGCAAAAGCACACCGGAGAGCATTCAGAACTACAGTCGCCAGGTCATTCGCTTTCTCGATGCGTTGGGGATCGATAAGGTTTTGCTGGTGGGACATTCGATGGGGGGGATGGTGGCGCTCAAAACAGCGCTCGATTACCCCGCGCGCATTGCCAGTGTCGTTACCGTGGGAGCGCCAATTGTTGGCAGTTCACTCTCGTGGTTTCTCAAAATGACCTGCTATCAGCCGGTCGCCAATACATTCGCCAACACGCCCTGGTTGCGCCGTTTCCTCTTTCGCCATTTTCTGGGGGAAACAAGCGATCCGGCAGTTCACGAAATCCTCGATGATAGCCTGAAATCTTCCGCCGTCACGTTGCAGCGTTCGATCGCGTCGATGCTGCGCACCGATCTGCGCCCGGAACTTTCGCGTCTGACGACTCCAGCATTAATCGTCCACGGTGGACGCGATGAGATCGTCAACCCCAATCAGGTCGATCTCTTTCATCAAGTGTCGCTTGCACAGGTCGTTGTGATGCCGAAGAGTCGTCACTTCCCGTTTCTCGATGAGCCAGAGCAGTTCAATATGTTGTTGTTGAGTTTTCTGGCGCGCGATCACTCTTCCTTTCGCTCCCCGATCCGGCAACCCGTGATGAACCCTTCGCCCCTGCAATGAAACGAGCCTGCTACGGCTTCAGAGCGTGGCGCGGATCGCGCTACGCGCGCCGCCTGCCGCTGGTGTGACAATCGTCTTCACGATGGGTATGCAATCGTGCTATAATGCACTATGCATGGTTTCCGCCTGGAGCAACAGGTCCTATGCCACTCTACGAGTACCAGTGCAGTGATTGCGCGCGCGAGTTCGACGCGCTGCGACCACTTCATCGCGCCAACGAGGTGATCGACTGTCCGGCGTGCGGCAGTCGCCAGGTGCGGCGCAAGATCTCCGTGATTGCTCTCAGGACGGATGAACCATCGAATCATTCAGACGGCGCATGGTGCGGCGGCGGGTGCGGTTGCGCCTCGCGCGGCAGCCAGCGCTGATGCAAAAGCGCCAGAAACAGGACGTCTATGAAAGTCATCATTCCCACTGCCGGGCTTGGGACACGCCTGCGTCCACATACGTACAGTAAACCCAAGCCGCTGGTGGCAGTCGCCGGAAAGCCGGTCCTGGGTCATATCCTCGATACATTGACGCGATTTCCAATTGATGAGATGATCTTCATCACTGGCTATCTGGGCAATCAAATCGCCGATTATGTCACAACAAACTACAAAATCCCGGCGCGTTTCATCGAACAAACCGAACTGAAAGGTCAGGCGCATGCCGTCTACCTGGCACGCGAAGTGGTCAATGGTCCAACGATCATCCTCTTTGTGGATACGATCTTTGAAGCCGATCTGAACTGCCTGACCGAACAGGATATCGATGGCGCCATCTTCTGCAAGGAGGTGGACGACCCACGTCGTTTCGGCGTCGCCTTCACCAAGGACGGGTTCATCACCAGACTCGTGGAAAAACCGGCAACCGACGAGTCGAAACTGGCGATGATCGGTCTGTACTACATCCGCGACATCCAGTGGTTGATGCGCGCGATTGAAGTGCTCATGCTGCGCAATATTCAGACGAAGGGCGAGTACTTCCTGACCGATGCGTTACAGTTGATGGTCGAAAACGGCGCGCGCTTCACCGCGCCGACGGTCGATGTCTGGGAAGACTGCGGGAAACCGGAGACGGTGTTGCGAACGAATCGGTACCTGCTCGATCACGGACGAGACCACGTCAATCCGCATCGGTTGGATGGTTCGATCATCATTCCGCCGGTCTATATCGATGATACGGCGCAGGTGATCAATTCGATCATTGGTCCATATGTGTCGATAGCGGCGGGCGCCGTCGTCAAAGACTCGATCATTCGCGACTCGATCATCAATCGCGATGCGCAGATCGTCTCCGCCACGCTGCAATCGAGTCTGATCGGCGATCACGCGGTCGTTCTGGGTGATTTCCGTGAACTCAATGTTGGAGATTCTTCTGAAATCCGCTATGGACGCCCCGCACATTGAAGAGAATTGAGGGTGCTGTATGCTGCACTTCCCGACTCCCATCGGCGCTGTTGCCGTGGGAATGGCCAGTGAGGGCCAGCGGAGGGCGCCCCAGTACGGTCCGCGACCGCCGTTGTTGCGTCTGAGCAGCCGCGACAACTGGGATGCCTCGTTTGGTGAGCAGGAGTTGATCCAGCGCATGGTGGCGCTTGCGCGCGCTACCGGGTTGCCATTCTCCCGCACGCTGATTGTCTCCTACTATGTGTCGCTGAAGACCAATCCGTTTGTCGTGCTGACCGGTGTCGAAGGGGCTGGCAAGACCGAACTGGTCACCTTGTTCGCCGAGACGCTGCTTGGTCACGGCAGCCCACAGTATGCGCTGATCAACGGCGATTCGTCCTGGCTCAAGGCGACCGGCGACCAGCGCTCATTTCGCTCGTTGTTCGATCATTTCACCTCTCTGCGCTTCCTCGAACTGTTGCAGGAAGCGGCGGATCCGGGCAGCGCCGGCAAGGTGTTCATTGTCTGCTTCGATGGTATGCTTCCGGCAGAGGTGAACTATTATTTCACGACGTTGCTCAGCGTCGATGAAGAGGGTCGCACGCGCCTGCGACTCCCCGGCATCCCCGATGATGAGCACCCGATTGTGCCATCGAACGTGTCGATCACAGCAACGGTCAATACCGCTGAAGGCGTCGGGGTGCTGAGCGCTGATGTGCTGCGTCGCGCCGGCATCATCGCTTTCCGCACCAGACGGGCTGACCGCGTCATGTGGCGTCCACTGGCGCCGGCGCCGGTTGGCGTGCAGCGTCTATGGCTACGCGCCGGTCGGCGTGATCCGGTCGCAGCCCGTGAACATCTGCTCCAGATTATTGGTGCAACGCAATGGAACCGGATGGAATGCTCGGAACCGCTGGCTTCGACGCTTCGTCGCGCAGGCATGCTGCTGACGCCTCGTCTGCGGCAGGAGGTGATGCGCTATGTTGCCAACAGTTTCGATGCGGACGGGCGCGGCCTGTTCGACCCGGACGATGCGCCGCAGAATGCGCAGATTGCCTTCGATAACCAGGTGGCGCAGCGCTTGATCTGGCGTCTGCGCGATGCTTCTGACCAGCAGATACTTACGTATCTGACGAACGATCAAGAGACGCAGCGTCCGCTGGCGTGGGCAGGGTGACGGTTTCTGATCGATCCGGCGAGGATTTTTTGCGGGCGCGACGGCGCGGCGATGCGGCCGCGCCGTTGCTCTTGATGACCTGCTCGATAGCAGCGTCTTCGAGTGCGACTGCAGCGGCATATTCATCGATCTGAACGCTGCGTCGCTGCCGAAGCGCAAGAATGGCAACGCGCCGGATGTCGTCGATCGTCGCGGTCAGGCGAAAATCGGCGGCAGCGCGCGCCCGCGCCGCTTCGAACAGCGCGATCTCGGCGCGGTGCGACGGGATGGCAAGGCGCTGAATGCAGTCGATGGCGAACTGCTCGGCTGCGGGGTCGATCGTCACCTGAGGCAGAATCTCGCGCGCGGCGGCGATCTCCTGCTTGAGTCTGCCGGTTTCGTCGGCATATTCGGCGCGGAAGGCTTCGGGATTCTCGCGGAAACGGCGCGCACGACGATAGATCTCCAACCGCTGATCGCGATCCATCAGCGGCGCAACCCACACCCGCAATCCGAAACGATCCAGGATCTGCGGGCGCAATGTTCCTTCCTGCGGATTCATCGAACCGATCAGCACGAATTGCGACAGATAGAGCCGCGTCATCGGTCCGCGTCGCACAAAGGTGCGCCCCTGCGCGGCGGCGTCGAGAATGGCATCGACGACGCGCGCATCAAGCAGATTGACTTCGTCGATATAGAGCACATTGCGATGCGCGCGCGCCAGAACGCCTTCTTCCAGGATGACCCGTTGCTGTTCGAGCGCTACGCGCTCATTGATACCGCCAACCACGTCCTCCATGCGAGCGTTGAGCGGGAGTTCGATGATACGCATCGGGCGACGGCGTTTGACCGGATTGCCCGCCTCGTCGGTTTCTTCAATTTCGACCAGCGGCATCACGTCGAGCAGCCCGCGCACAGCGGTCGTTTTCCCGACGCCGTAGGGACCGATCAGAAGCACGCCGCCGACCTGCGGGTTGATCAACGCCAGCACGAGCGCCGTTTTCAACTCCGCCTGACCGACAAGCGCCAGGAACGGGTAGGGCAGCACGTCGTCCATACCGGCACTCACAGCAGTTCGATATCGGCGGCGAGGATTTCGAGATCGGGACGTTCTTCTTCGATCCAGCGCAAGACCGCCTGGATCTGCCCTTCGACATAATCGCCTGATCCCGACACGCAGGCGATGCCGATCACGGCGCGTCCATAGTTGTCGTGCGCATCAACTTCGGTGACCGAAACGTTGAAGCGGTTGCGTATTCTGCCCAGCAGCGATTTCACGATGCTCCGTTTTTCCTTCAACGAGCGAATGCCAGGCAAACGCAGAGTGACCATGCAGGCTGCAACAATCATTGTATCGGTGATGGTGAGTCAGTTCCACGACCAGGGCCACAGATCGGCGTCGCCGCGAGGACCGACGCGCGGAAGCATCGCAAGTTCCACCTGAAGCATACCGGTCATTTCACGCATGCGGGTGGCGACATTGCTTTCGAGCCAGCGCTGCTTGCGCTGATTGTCTACGTGTAAGCGATGCGCCAGCCAGTAGGAGAGTTCGACAGCATCGACAGGCAATTCTTCATAGTCGTACTCTCTCCCGGTGACGTGCATCATCGTCTTCCAGTAGTGTTCATACATCTGGCGCAGTTCGGCAATGATTGTGACGGTGAGCGTTGATGTGTCCTCCGCCAGTTGGATGACTGAGGCGATGATATACGGTTGATGCTGAATAATGTACTGCACCCGGAAGCGACGCTGCCCGTGAGCAATCAGCAGATAGCGCCCGTCGTCGAAGCGTTGACTTTCGGTAATGCGTGCAATCGTGCCGACCTCGAATGGAACGACCGCCTCGCGCACACTATCATCATCTTCCACGTTCATCTGACGGCGCAAACTGCGAATGAACGGGTCATCGGCGCTGACCTCGCTGCCAGATCGGAGCAGGACGACGCCGAACGGTTGCTGCTGCGCCAGACACTGACCGATCATCAGGCGATACCGCTCCTCGAAGATATGGAGTGAGATCGGCGCCCCCGGGAACAGCACCGTATGCAATGGGAACAGCGGCAGTTTCATAGGTTATGGCTCCACGCCGGTTGCACACGTCCATACGGTAGCGGCGCCGGCGCCCATATGCAGGTCGATCAACAGTTCGATTTCTGGACTGGACAGCGCCTGAACCAGTGACGTCTGATCGAAGCGTGTCGGTAATCCATCGTCCATGACCATCACCGCTCCCACGCGCAGTTCGAGCAGATCGGGGCGCAAATCCACCCCGCTTGCGCCAACGGCGACGAGCATCCCGCCCCAGTCGGGCAGGTTGCGCGCACACATATGGCGGACCGCTGTTGACCGCGCAACGGCGCGCGCCACCTGGGAGGCGGCGGCATCGGTGGATGCGCCGCGCACCGTAATGAGAATATGTTTTCCGCCCGATGCCGCGTCACGCAACACCTGCTGCGCCAGATCGTGGCACAGCGCGTCGAGCGCCTGCTGCCAGGCGCCGAGTTCGCGTGATCCATCGACGATGGGCGGTCCTCCAGCGGCGCCGTTTGCCAGCACCAGCACTGCATCGTTCGGACTCATGTCGCCATCGATATGCAATCTTCCGAACGAACGATGCACGCTCTGGTCGAGGGCGCGCATCAGCAACCGCGACTCGATGGGCGCATCAGTGGTTATCACGCAGAGCAGCGTGGCGAGGTGCGGGCTGACCATACGCGATCCTTTCGCCATGCCCGCCAGCGTGACCGTTCGCCCTTCACGCAGCGACACGCGGAATGCGCGTTCTTTCGGGCGCGTATCGCTCGTCAGAATGGCAAGCGCAGCGCGACGTCCGCCATTGCTGTCGAGTTCGGAAGCCGCGCGTCGGATTCCCTCCCGCATCCGGTCGAGCGGCGGCGCAACGCCAATCTGACCAGTCGAAAGCATCAACACGCTGTCACGCGGTATCTCAAGTTCATCGGCGGCAATCTTGGCAGCCTCCACGACCGTCGCAAGTCCGGGTTGGCCGGTGCCAGCGTTGGCGTGTCCGGCGTTGATGACGACAGCGCGAATAGTATCGCGGCTACGCGCCAGGATCGCCTGGTTGAAGAAGATCGGCGCGGCGACGATGAGATTCGTCGTAAAGAGCGCCCCGACGCGGCAAGGCGACTGCGAGTAGACGATTGCCAGATCGCGCGCGCGTATCTCCTTCAGCCCACAGGAGACGCCGGTTGCGCGAAATCCTGCCGGGCTTGAAACATGACCATCTTCAATAATATTGTAACTCATAGCGGTCTACCAGACACGACAGATCAGACCTTTGAGATATTCTCCTTCGGGAAAGGTCAGCAGCACCGGATGATCGGGGCTTTGCGCCAGGCGCTCAACCATCTGCACATCGCGGCGCGCATCGAGCGCAGCGCCGAACACGATCTTCTGGAACAGATCAATCGAAACCAGACCGGAGCAGGAGAATGTCGCCAGCATACCGCCGGGACGCAGCACCTGCATCGCCAGCAGATTGATGTCTTTGTAGCCGCGGGTTGCCCGTTCGACCTGCGACTGAGCATGGGCGAATTTGGGCGGGTCGAGCACGACGACATCGAAGCGACGCTGCTCATCGCGGTAACGCCGCAGCAGTTGGAAGACATCGGCAGCGACGGTTTCGATGGGTGTTGTGATCGTGTTGAGGGCAAGCCCGTCGCGCAGTGCATTGAGCGCGGACTCGCTGGTATCGACGGCCGTTGCGTGACGGGCGCCCGCGCGCGCTGCCGCGATAGTAAAGCCGCCGGTGTAACAGAAACAGTCGAGCACCTCCGCCCCGGCGCAATGTGCCGCAACGCGCAATCGGTTGAATGCCTGATCGAGATAGGCGCCGGTTTTTTGCCCGGCGCGTAGATCGACCACGTGCCAGAGATCGCCGGGCAATCGCACATGCACGCGCTCTGGCGGCGCCTCGCCCCATAGCACCCCTGACGAAGGCGGCAGACCTTCCTTCTCACGCACATCGGCGTCGCTGCGCTCATAGATGCCGCGCGGCGCAAGCATCTCTGCCAGGATTCGTGTCACCACTGCGCTGCGCAGCGCCATTGCCTGAGTCAGCAGTTGCACCGCCAGAAACCCGGCATACTGGTCAACAATCAGCCCAGGGATGCCATCGGACTCAGCGTAGACCAGGCGGCACGCGTCGTCCCCGGTGAGCATGCCGAGTCTCCGACGACCATCGATTGCGCGCTCGATACGGCGACGGATCAGCGCGTCATCAACCGGCTCGTGCGGGTTCCACGTGAACAGGCGGACACGGATCTGCGATCCATCGCTCCAGCACCCGCGCGCCAGCCACTCGCCGCTGGCGGCATGCACATCGACCACCTCGCCACGCTCCGGGAACCGCTCCTGAATGCGCGCAATCGCCCCAGAAAACACCCATGGGTGGCGTTGAACCACAGGTCGTTCTTTGCCAGGCTGCAATGTGACGCTTGCCATCGTGTATGACGCACTGTCATAGGTATCGGTCTACTCTAACACGCTTATGAGGGATGGTCAAGGCTCGCGCAAACGGTTGTGCGCAGAGAAGCGCTCGTAATCGGTGCAGAGCAGATAAAGCGGCGGTTCGTCCTCTTCGATGACTGGAAACCGCCCGATCGGTTGCAGGAAGCGGTTATCGGCGGCATCATCGTTGAGCGATGAAACCTCCCCGACCAGCACGCGCCCTCCTTCTCCCCAGAAGGCGTGGTACAGTTGGGGCGGGAGGGTGATACTTTCGCCGGGATGCAACACAACAACGCCACCGGGAGCGACCGTGCGACGCACTCCATCGGTGCTTACCTCGATCATGCGGGTCTCATCGAGGCGCTCATCCGGCGTCGCGTGGTAGAGTTGCACCACCAGCGCGCCGCCACCGCGATTGATAATATCTTCAGTCTTCTTCCAGTGGAAATGCAAAGGCGTGATCTGTCCGTTTTCGACGATCAGTATCTTTTCGGCATACGGTTTGCGTGCAGGATCGCGGGGGTTGCCGTTACGCAGGGTGAACAGGGTGAGACCGGTGTGCGCAAAATCGCCGGTCCCAAAATCGGTGACATCCCAGCCGAGGCGATTGGCGACGATTTCGGCGCACTCTGGTCCGCGGGCGCGCCATTCGTCGGGTGTCCAGTAAGCGAATGGCGGCAGATAGAAGCCGCGTTCGCGAAGGAACGCATCGGCAGCGCGAAGGATGGCGTTGATGGCGGAACGTCGCATAGGTCAGAACCCTTGCTCTCTGATCGATTGCGCGAATGTCTCAATCCTGAAACAGACACGATCACGTTTCGTCCTGGGCGGCGCGTGTAATATTTAATGTGGAAGGCGTCCGTTTGCGCAAGCCAGACACCGCTTCCTATTGTACCACTCTGCCATTGATGCGTTTCACGGCGTTCCGTGGAAGGAGAACGAGGAATGGTTCATCGTGCGTATCGCGCCCATCTTTCACCGGTGCTGGTTGCGGTTATGCTCGTATGTATCACGCTGCTGTCGTTCACTTTGTTATGCCGATGCGCCAGCACTGATGATCGCTGTCGTGCAGGATTGCGGCGATGCCATGCCGAAGCGGAGCGGGGTCGGGGCGTGGCATGCCGCGCCCCCGACGGGCAATAACGGCGCGTGCGGCGTCTCGTCGTTGCGCCTCGCCTGGATCACGGCGTCATACTGAACGCCAGGCGAAAACCCAGAAACTCATTCCGCACCGTCGGCGCGAGGCGGAAGCGACAGGCGCAGCGCGCAAAGCCGCGCGGGTTGGCGAAAGAACCGCCGCGAAGGATTCGTCTGCCGGGAGCGTCGGGTTCTTCACGACCATCATCGGGTCGGTAGGGATACGGCGCATCGAGCGATGCCGTCCATTCCCAGACATTGCCTGCCATATCGAGACAACCAATTGGACTCGCGCCGGATGGGCTCATTCCAACCGGCATGACCCTGCCGCTTCCACCATCGCGCGTATTGGCGCGCGCCGGGTCCCAGCCGTTGCCCCAGGGGAAGCGGCGCCCGTCGCTGCCGCGCGCGGCGTACTCCCATTCGGCTTCGGTTGGCAGACGGTATGGCACTGCCATCACGTTGCTGAGCCAGCGGCAGAAATGTTGCGCGTCTTCCCAACTCACATCGGTCACCGGGCAGTC
>Ga0308410_1000998_pt1 | contig 16102 bp, 9 predicted proteins | sample HotsprOSTMatCore_FD_203467 | JGI IMG/M metagenome (GOLD analysis project Ga0308410, IMG submission 203467) | Hot spring phototrophic mat microbial communities from Octopus Spring, Yellowstone National Park, Wyoming, United States -... | ecosystem: Environmental > Aquatic > Thermal springs > Hot...
CTAACCCGGTAGCCTCGAATCGTACTGAGGCTGAATTCAAAGCAGCGGTATTGCGTGCCAAAGAATACATCATGGCTGGTGACATCTTTCAGGTACAGATTTCGCAGCGTTTCAGTAAAGCGACCGATGCCGACAGCTTCACTATTTATCGTGCTCTACGTACCATCAACCCATCACCGTACATGTTTTACATTCGGACGGGCGAAGGTGATCTGGTTGGAGCGTCACCTGAAATGCTGGTACAGGTACGTGATGGTAAGGTGACTACACGCCCGATTGCTGGTACGCGCTGGCGTGGGCGTGATGCTGCCGAAGATGAGCGGCTGGCCGCCGAACTCCTGGCCGACGAAAAAGAGCGGGCCGAACATCTGATGCTAGTCGATCTGGGGCGCAACGATCTAGGTCGGATCAGTGAGCCTGGAACGGTACAGGTACCGGTCTTTATGACGATTGAAAAATATAGTCACGTTCAGCATATCGTCTCAGAGGTTACCGGTCGGTTACGCGCCGATCTGAAGCCGATTGATGCCTTACGGGCCTGTTTCCCGGCTGGTACAGTCACCGGCGCACCTAAGATTCGCTCGATGGAGATCATTGCCGAGCTGGAAGGTGAACAACGTGGGATTTACGCCGGCGCTGTTGGGCATCTGGGTTTTAACGGTGATCTCGATACCTGTATCGCTTTACGTACACTGATCGTGAAAGACGGCATTGCATACGCGCAGGCGGCGGCTGGGGTGGTTGCCGATAGCACACCTGAATACGAGTTCAACGAGAGCTGTAATAAAGCGGCTGCCTCATTACGCGCAATTGATCTGGCTGAAGAGTTGCAGGCTGGTGGGTGAACGACGGCATAATCGGATGCGGTGGGCACATCGCACTGGCTTGTTAATCACTGGGGTAAGGGAGGGGCATAGCATACCGTGTCCCTCTATTGCTGATTTCGATGCGAGCGGGTGCTTTGTTCGGTTCCGTTTACCAGGAGAAAGGTGCTACCGATGGGTCTTCACCGACCATCGTCAAATGCCAGACGCTACGCGCATGCCGGGCGACCGATTGGCGTTACGTGTACCGATAGCCCGCTTGGGCGAGTGTTAGTGGCGACTACCGATACCGGACTCTGTGCGGTCTATCTGGGTGATGATGATACAGCCCTGCTCCAGACTCTTTACGCCGAATTTCCGGCAGCGCATATTGGTTCTGGCCCTGCTCCGAAAGCAGCTGCCGCTGCGATAGCTGCCTATCTGTGCGATCAAACTCCGCTGCCGGTATTGTCGCTTGATCCGGTTGGGACATCGTTTCAACGCTTAGTCTGGCAGGCGCTCTGTCGCATTCCGTATGGCGAGACCCGCACCTATCGTCAATTAGCCGGAGAGCTAAGCTTACCTGCTAGTGCTGCGCGGGCTGTTGGTCAGGCCTGCGCAGCCAACTCGCTGGCCATAGTAATCCCCTGTCATCGCGCCATTGGTGCTGATGGCAGGATCGCTGGTTTTCGTTGGGGGATTGCAAGGAAGCAGGCGTTGTTGATGGGTGAAGGGGTGTTCTTGCCGTACCTGGAATGAAAAAAATCCGCCAAAGTTGGCGGATGTACTGGCGACCCCGGTGCGATTCGAACGCACGACCTTTTCCTCCGCAGGGAAACGCTCTAATCCACTGAGCTACGGGGTCGTATTCAGCTTGCCTATGAATTATAGCATAGTTCAGGCAATTATGCAAATGCTGTAAGGGTGCGTATGGCTTTTCGACGTTTTCACTCTGCCCAGGTGAGAAGAGCGTAGCAACGGCGGCTCCCAATCTATCCACAGGGCGTCAGGATATGTGCAGCTTCTCGTTCTGACGGTCGTCTGCGTCCACTCCCTCTTGTCTCGCCATTGATGCCCGTTAGCGCAGAGTAAGGGCGGGTGCTCACCCTGATCTCCTGCAAACAGGTGATGCGGTAGAGTGCCGATGCGCCAAATGATTGCTTCCAATGATGCATCCAGGTGATTGCGTGTGGGGGATCGTCATGCGAGGTGAACGACACTGGCGAGCGAACACGACCAAACCCTGCACACACCATTTCCCCGACCTGCTCTGCATCCTCTTTTTATACCTGTCAGCGCAGGCAATGGTAGGTTCCAAACCTGCTCCTATCGCTCTCCTCATACTATCGCATCCATTGTTACCGGCGGGCAGCGAACGTTCAAATACATCCAAAGACATCTTCAAGTGACACATCCACTTGTTGTTCTGCTACGTAAAGAAGAGTGAAGCCGGAAATTGTGCAGACAATTGACAAAGTATTGGCAATTCCGGTGTAATGGAAACCATGGTTTTGTAAGGAGGAGTGTCCCGTGATTCGCAAGCTATCTATCGTGGTGACGACGGCGTTATTGTTCGCTCTGTTGGTGGTACCGGCTGCATTTGCACAGGGGAGTGCGGCTAAAGTACGGGTCATTCATGCTTCACCCGATGCACCCGCCGTTGATGTGTTTGTCAATGGGAATGCAGTGCTTACCAACGTCGGCTTTTTTGCCGCCAGTCCATACCTTGATCTCCCGGCAGGTACTTATCGGGTGCAGGTCGCACCAACTGGTGCTGGTGCAGGTTCGGCGGTCATTGATGCAAATGTGACGATTGAGGCTGGGAAAGCCTATACGATTGCTGCGGTTGGACCGGTGGCCAACATCAGGCCACAGATCATTGCAGATAACCTGAGTGCCCCGGCTGCCGGTCAGGCCAAGGTGCGGGTATACCACTTCTCGCCTGATGCGCCCGCAGTTGATGTTAAGCTGGCGAATGGAACAACGCTGATCAGTAATTTGGCCTTCCCCGATGCGAGCAATTATCTGGAGGTGCCAGCAGGTACCTACGACTTACAAGTAACCCCAGCAGGTGGAAGCGCAGTGGTGATCAACTTGCCCGGAACAAAGGTCGATGCTGGTCAAATTTACAGCGTGTTCGCGACGAACTTTGTTGCTAGTATTACACCCCAACTTGCCGTGACAGCACCGGTCGCGACTGCTGCACCGGCGGCATTGCCGACAACAGGTGGCGAGACCCTGCCACTAGTTGCACTGGTATTGATGGCGCTGGCGCTCACCGTAGCTGGTGGGACGATTGTCCGTCGCAGTATGCGGTAGAACTCTAGCCCATCGGGTTGCGATACCTGAATAAGTGTGACAATTGCCCCCTACCTCTCCGCATTGTGGAAGAGGTAGGGGGATTGCATATAGAGCGATAGAGCTATGTTTGTGGTTCATAGGCTGAACTTATATTCCTTTCGCGAACGTAGCCTATCGCATAACGTGCGATTGCAACACCTTATCTTCGTCGGCCCACCCCATCTTGGGCAGCGCCAGTACGTTATGACGAGTGGGTTCTCAATCTGCCGCTACCGGTCGTGGCAGTCTTATCGGGCGAGGTGGTTCTTACCAAAAATTGTCACAAGGCATAGTGCCACGAAGCTGTATACCATCGCTAGCGCAGCAACAGATACCCCTGAAACAAGGACTCCATACGTATTCGTGAGGACGTGGAAGATCGTTACAACGAACAGACTGCCCTGCGTGCTGTTGTAGAGCCAGGTGTAGATGAATGATACCGCCATGGTGCCGATAAACCACGTCAGAAAGGGATAGTTAGACCTTGGATGGCCCTGCCAAAGGAACAGCGGTACATGCCACATTCCCCACAACACACCTACTACGAGCGTTGCCGCAAGGGCACTGTGGTTTTTCTGTAATCTTGGTAGGGCAAATCCTCGCCATCCGACCTCTTCCCACGTATTCGAGAGCAGTGACATCACAAAGGTTGCAATCGCAACACCGGCGATGTTGCCGTCCACTGCTATGGAGTTTGCTGGCAATCCTAATACCTGAGTTATAGTTTTGCCGCTTAGCAGGAAGATCGCTGGTGCAATGGCGGCAATCATTAACCAGCTTGAGCCTAAACACCAGTTTCCAAATGTCCGAAATAGGCGGTCAACTCACACCGTACCTTCGTTTACCGCAGTCACAATAACTGCTGCTACAGCAGGCGCCACTGCTGGCAGCAAGAGTAAAACCTGAAAAAGTGGAGGCTTAAACGGCGTTATACCCTGCGAGCCTGCCACCATTGGTAACCAGCCGAACCACAAGAACGCAAACGTCAATACATAAAACCAGAGGACGGGATGATGTTTCATCGACACTTCCTTCTTCTTGTTACCTGAGTACCTCTGTGTATTATCACAGCTTAGAGCCTATCCGAATACCTCGTCGTCACGTCACGACGGATGAAATCCATCACCGGATGCAAGCCGATGGAGTCGAGGCACGGCACCGTCGTGCCCCGACGGGTGCACCCCGACGAGTGGTGAATGGGATGGGCGCATGATCAACAACCCCCATTGTCCATCGATGCATCCCGTGCTCGTCGTATCATCGGGGAGGGCAGTGCGCGAACCGCCCCTCCGCTATCGGCAGATATGGGTGCGTTGCGTCGTCAAGCCACCCATGCATAGTCTTGATCAGTGATCACCGTTGGGGGCAATGGGCACCACGGTGGTTATTCGGTCGTCGTTACCCCCAGCATCGCTTCGTTCCAATCACCGCACGGGGAAGAGACGAGATTCGCTGACCTTCATCTTCCACACCAGGATGTTTCGGATAGGCTCTTAGAGATTCTCTGCCCGATACCCAAAAACCTCATCCAGCCAATCAAAGACTACTTGCTGCATCAGGCCCAGATTATTGATCTGGCAGTGAGCATCTGCACCGTCGGCGGCAACGAAGACGCGAAAGGCTTTAGGGCATCGGAGAGCGTTGTAAAACTCGCGAGCCTGCATCATTTGTGCTTCTGACTCTCCTTCGCCAACCATACACAATACCGGACATGTAATCTCTTCTATCCTTTCAACTCGTGCTTGTCGCGCCATTTCTAACGCTTCAGAAATTGTGCTTACTCCGGCTTGCCAGCAGAACTTCTCTAATGCAATACCGGGCAGGGGGTTTCTAAGACCTGCCAGCCTGGTAAGGGTGTTCCTGAAAAAACCGGGAGTTTTGAGGAGTACCGACGGAATTTCGGCCATGACAAGTTGGTAAATATCTATGATGGGAGCACTGGCTATGCAGGCTTTGATACGTTTCTCAAATGGAAGAGCGCGTGATACCATGTAGCCCCCACCACTGATTCCAAACAAAGCCAACCGTTCGGCGTCGACCTCTGGTCGAGTAAGTGTATAATCGACGACGGCTTTGATCGGCACTTCAGTATTGGTTCGGAAAAATAAACCATCGAAGGGGGTTCTTCCCTGACCGGGCAAGTCTACCAGGAGGATGTGATACTTCCGGCGTATTCCTGCCGGGCCTATCCAGAAGTAGAGTTCTTCTGCGCATGTTTCGCCACCGCCTATCATGATCAACGTTGGTGCTTTCCGATTCTCATTATGCCCGCACAGAAAGTAACCCGGCAGAACTTTGCCCGCGAACGGGATCTGGATCGGTTCGATAGGCGGCTTGCATTGAGCGGCTGCTTGCCGAAAACACCATTGTGCTTTTTGCCATCCCTCTCGCAGTCGTTGATCTCGCGGGCGAATAAAGATGCTTGCCATCTGATGATAGGTAAAGGCGCGCAGGTAGGCTTCACGTGCACTAACCCGATGCCCGTTTGCCAGTGCCTGTGTCGCCTGCGATTCGACGCGACGGGCCATTTCTGACCAGGCCTTGTACCAGCTTTCGGGATCACCATCTTTAATTTGGGAAGCAGTGTAGAAGCACTCGCCAAGTGCCGAACCACCTTCGTTTTGGTGAGCAAGAATCCAGGCAAAATAGAAATCCATATCGTCATTCCGAAACCGGATTCGCTGTTTGCTTCGCTGCCATAGTTTCTCTTTATTCATAACTGTTTATCCTTGAATTGGAAGAATCTTTCGCGGACTAACGGATTGTGCTGCCCTTGAATGGCGAAGGTGGTGGAGTGAGGCTAGGTGTAAGCCTGTATTAAGCTTGCACGTGGCTGTATCATTCAGGCTAAGTTTATTGTAGCTATCACAGTTACAGGAATCGTCTGGACTGCGATGCGGTTGCGAGATAGCGCCGAGATACGGTTGATAACTGCACACACCGTAGGGGCAGGTTTGCACCCACCCCTACGGTTCTGATTAAGCATACATTTTGACCTAGAGGGAAGGGTTTGAGTGAACGTTCCCGATACTCTCTTCTCTCTCCTACCTTCTCTCTCCTACCTTTTCTCTCTCTGCTACTGGCGCAATCGTTGGCACAACCCACGGTTCGGCTTGGCGACACAGAACGATATGTTTACGCCAGGATTCCTCGCTGTATGGATAATCCTGCCGGAAATGACCACCACGACTCTCAGTGCGCAGCAGTGCTGCGGCAACAATTAATTGTGCGGTAAGCGCTGCATTAACGGCAGTAAGGTGATCGGCTTCATCAGGATCGGCACTGACCGGCCAGGTTGCCAGTCTGATTAATGCTGCACTAAGGGTGTCACCGTGACGGATTGGCCCAGCAGCACGCATAATATCGGCCAGGATCGTCCGCCAGTTGGCATCGGGTGGCGCTGAAATAGGTGCAGGTGGTAGCGGATCGGGGAGCGGTACCTCCTGATCGCGAAGGGCCGCTGCTGCTTCTCCGGCCCGCCGCCCAAATACCAGACACTCAAGCAGCGAGTTGCTAGCCAGGCGATTGGCACCATGAACACCAGTGCAAGCCACTTCACCGGCGGCAAAAAGACCGGGTAAGCTGGTTGCACCGCTCAAATCAGTACGCACACCACCCATCAGATAATGAGCCGCCGGTGTGACGGGTATCGGAGTCCGGGTGGGATCAATGCCATCGGCACGAAGATGGGTACAGATCGTCGGGAAGTGGTGCTCGATCAGATGGGCCGGTAGGTGAGTCAGATCGAGCAAGACATGGTCACATCCTTCGGCCTGCATCGCCGCAACGATTCCGCGCGTCACGACATCACGTGGCGCTAATTCGGCACGCGGGTCGTAGTCGGGCATAAAGCGGCGCCCGCCGGGCGTGAAGAGCAGACCACCTTCACCGCGTGCTGCTTCGGTGATCAGGAAGCCATGCCCGGCCCGAGTCCGATAGACGGTAGGGTGGAATTGTACGAACTCCATATCGGCCACTTCTGCACCGGCCCGATAGGCCAGCGCAATCCCTTCGCCGAGTGCCGTTGGTTGATTGCTAGTCAGGCCGTATAATGCACCGGCGCCGCCGCTGGCCAGCACAGTTGCTTTGGCCAGTACCCGCCACCATGTCCCATCAACCATGCGTACCAGCGCGCCAACCACTCGCTCTCCGGCGGTTAGCAGTTCAACCGCCTGGGCCTGCTCGCGGATAGCGATCAGCGGTGTTGCCCGGACACGCTCGATCAGCACCTGCGTCACTGCCCGTCCGGTCGCATCACCGACGTGAACGATGCGGCGGCGGGAATGTCCACCTTCCAGTCCTAATGCGAACTGGTCGGCGTCGCGCTCGAAGGGAACACCCAACGAAGCCAATTCGCGCATCAGGGCCGGGGCTTCGTTGGCCAGTACTGCCACGGCAGCCGGATCACACAGCCCTGCTCCGGCGATCAAGGTGTCAGCTACGTGAATACCGGGCGAGTCGGCTGGGTCGAGGGCAGCGGCAATTCCTCCCTGTGCCCAGGCTGAATTGCTTTCAGGTAACGATCCACGCGCCAGTACCAACACCCATGCGCCGCGAGCTGCGGCGGCCAGCGCTGCGGTTAGGCCGGCTGCACCGGCGCCAATCACCAACACATCCACCTGGCGGTCACGCATGGGAGGGAGTCGGCTGAGGATACTGCGTGAGGCAGGAATAGTTGCCATACGTGGTTCCTTTACGATAAAGACCTGAACCTTCCTTACCGGTCAGCACGGAAGGCGATCAGGCTGAGAGATACTTACAGAGCCAACATGCGATCAATCGCCAGCCGTGCGCGGTTGGCAATCTCTGGTGGAACGGTCACCTGCTCGCGTAGATCACGAAGACTGTTACGCACCTTCTCGAGCGTAATGAGCTTCATATACCGGCAACTGATCGACTCGTCAATCGGCACGAATTGTTTAGTTGGGTTGGCCTTGCGCATCCGGTGCAGAACGCCAATCTCGGTAGCGACGACAAAGCGGCTGGCCGGTGAGCGATTGACGTGCGCAATCATGCCTTCGGTCGAGAGAATGTGGGTTCCCCGCTCATCAATCAACCCATGCGCCAGATAATCCATGGTGCTGGTGACGCAGCCACATTCAGGGTGAATCAGAAACTCGGCATCGGGCATAGCTGATCGCTTTTGTTCGATCATTGTTGGCCGAATGGCAGCGTGAACATGACACTCACCGGCCCAAATCTTTATTGGGCGGCCCGTCTTTTGACGGAGATAGCTGCCTAGAAACATATCGGGTAAGAATAGAATGGTTTTATCGGTAGGGATGGCGTTGATCACCCGTTCGGCGTTGCCTGAAGTACAGCAATAATCACTCTCGGCCTTGACGGCCGCACTGGTATTGACATAACTAACCACTACTGCATCTGGATGGGCTGCTTTCCATTGACGCAGTTGTTCGACCGTAATCGAATCGGCTAGCGAGCAGCCGGCATTGGCGTCGGGGATCAGCACGGTGCGCTGCGGATTGAGAATGGCCGCTGTTTCGGCCATGAAGTAGACGCCACACACCACAATAACATCGGCATCAGTACGCGCTGCTGCCTGGGCCATGCCAAGCGAGTCGCCCACGTAGTCGGCGATCTCTTGAATTTCGCCGTATTCGTAATTGTGGGCCAGAATGATCGCGTTGCGCTGGCGGCGCAATTCATTGATCTCGGCAACGAGCGTTGCAGCGGTTTCGCCGGTCGTTTCGTAGAGCTGGGCAACCATGGATGGTATTCCGATTTAGTGTTATTATTACACTTTTAAGAATTGTGATGAGTATACACTGCGGATGAGATATTGTCAAGAGGTCACTAAAAAATCTATCCTAATGTAATCGCGTTCCTAAAGAGTGCTATTGTTCAAGGGAACATTCTCAAAAGGCCACTAAAAAATTTTTCATCCAATAGGCCTTTTTTCCCTCTTCTCTTTTGGCACTCTTGGTTGCACAATAGGGATACAGCCGCAAATCGTAGCTATGTACGGTCATCTGATACCGGTCATGCTTGAGATTTGCCGGACGTAACCCTGAAACAATCTTCGGCGATGGATCGTTTAGGTATGTAAACATATATACCACCGCCGAAGGGATGTATGGAAACACTCATGACCGGTCAGGTAACGGAATGGCGTGATCTGGAAGGCTACCTTGAGCCGCACCAGCTCACGGAACTGATGACGACAGGTGATCTACCTGCCGAGATCAGGTCGCGTCTGGGTCGCGAGTTGCGCTCCCGGCTAGCTGCGCACGCTGCCTATATCCCGCCGCAATTGGTGCGCCATCAACTGATCAAGCCGCAGCCCGGTCATACTAGCGGTGCTTTCTGGGAGGGGGCGCTCCTCTTTGCCGATCTCTCCGGTTTTACCGCGTTGTCCGAACGACTATCAGTGTTGGGCAGACAGGGCGCCGAAGAGGTTTCGGCAGTGGTAAACCGGCTGTTTGCAGCTTTACTGCACGAAGTGCAGGTTCACAGCGGGTCGTTGCTGAAGTTTGGTGGTGATGCGCTAACAGTCTTCTTCGATGCTGCGATCCTGGGTGATCACCACGCTGTAGCGGCCTGTGCGGCAGCGCTGGCGATGCAGACACGGATGACCGAGTTCGCCAATCTTTCGACCCGCGCTGGCGAATTTACCCTGCGTTTACGGGTTGGTGTGCATGTCGGGCGCGTGTTCGCGGCTGAAGTGGGTGATCAGAGTCATATTGAATTACTGGTGACCGGCCCAGAGGTGAATCGGGTGGCACTAGCCCAGGAGATTGCCGCACCTGGCGAAGTTGTAGTGACCGAACAGACGCTGCATCACTTAGCCGTCTATCAAGTGGAACAGCGACGGGCAGGATTTTACCGTCTGCTTGATTTGTCGATGACATCGCTGCCATCAGTATCGTCGTTGACATTGCCGCTCAGCGGTCCAGATGATCTGGCGACACTCAATCGGCTGGCACGCCAACTGGCGGCTCTGCAACCGTACCTCGTCTACCGTTTACCACGTCGTTTTCTTGATCCGGCGGCCGGCGAATTGGGTGAATTTCGCCCGGTGACGGTGCTCTTTGTCAATATTTATGACTTTTCAGCGTACCTGAACCGCTTAGAGAACGCTCCAGCATTGGCAGCTACGATCTTCAATGCGTATTATCGGCGCGCCCAGGCAGTTGTACATCACTATGAAGGGATTGTGAATAAAGTGGATATGTACACCCACGGCGATAAGCTGATGGTGTTGTTTGGTGCGCCTACGGCCCATGAAGATGATCCTATTCGTGCTGTCCATTGTGCACTCGAACTACGAAACCTCATGCGGGATGTAAATCGCGAGATCGGCGAACGAGTAGGGACGGATGTGATACCACTGAGGCAGAAAATTGGTATCAACACCGGTACCGTCTTTGCCGGGCGCGTTGGTGGATCGACCCGTTATGAATACACGGTGATGGGGTCGGCAGTGAATCTGGCGGCGCGGTTGATGGCGGCAGCTCCCGAAGGGGCCATCTATCTCTCACCGAGCACGCAGGTTGCGGTACGTGATTATTTTGCGCTCAAAATGGACCCTCCTCTGACCCTGAAAGGGCTGAGTGAACCGGTGACGCCAGCGCAGGTGCTGCATCATACAACGAGTGTAACCACACGCCATGATAGCGAACACCTGTTGATAGCACCGTTGATCGGACGTGATGCTGAATTGCATCAGGTGTTGAAGACGGCCCGCGCTGCATTAAAAGGTCAGGGAGCAACCATTGTGCTGGTCGGTGAGGCTGGCGCCGGTAAATCCCGCCTGGCCGAGGAGACCATTCAGCGCCTGGTCATTGATTCGACGGTGTCTCACGATCCTGCTGAAGGGGTGCCGCCGTTCACCATTCTATTCGGGGATTGTCAGAGTTATGAACAGCGGACTCCGTATGCGGCGATTCGGATGCCCTTGCTGAGCGCGCTAGGCGTTGATCTACGGGATACACCGGATCGTATTGCTGCCAGTGTCGTGGCTCGCGTCGGATACCTGGTGCCGGAAGTCGGTCGCTTTGCGCCGTTACTGGCCGATGCGCTTGGGGTACCGATTGCCGATACCCCGTTGACAGCCGGCCTTTCAGCACAACAACGTCATGATCGTCTACAGGAATTGATCGTTGCCATCTTTCTGGCGCTGGCCGACCGTGAATCGGTGCTTGTGTTGCTTGAAGATTGTCACTGGGCTGATGTGCCATCTCTCGAGGTGTTGGAACGGTTGAGTAAAGCGGCGGTAGGTCGAAAGTTAGCGTTACTGCTCACCTACCGACCTGAAATGATTTCACCGGCGCCATGGGATGATCTGCCCGGCACGGTGCGTCTCGTGTTGGGTGAGCTAAAGCCAGAAGATAGTCGGTCGTTGTTGGCCGCTTTCCTCGGCGGTTCACCGCCAGATGAGATATGGCCGCTGTTAGATCGCACGCAGGGCAATCCATTTTTCATTGAAGAACTGGTGCGGACGCTGATCCGTGATCGATTGCTGGTACGTGAACAGCCAGGGGCGTCGTGGCAACTGACGCGACCAATTGAAAAGATCGAAATCCCGCAGAGTATTGAAGGCTTGCTGATAGCACGTCTTGATCGGCTCGATGAACCACGCCAGGAGTTGGTACAGGTTGCCTCGGTAATCGGACGCCGTTTCCAACGTCCGGTGGTTGAAGGGGTGTACTCGAATCCACCGGTGCTCGATGAGAGCTTACAACAATTGATTAGCAATGAATTGTTCCAGGCCGATCAGCAAGAGCAGATTCTGTCATACATGTTTCGGCATGCCCTGCTCCGTGATGTGGCGTATGAAGGCATTCTCTACGCTCGACGGCGTATGTTGCACGCACGAGTTGCGCATCGTATCGAGCAGATTGCTAGGCATAAACTGGAAGAACAGTACGCTGTACTGGCATGGCACTTTTTGCAAGCCGAAGAGTGGCAGCCGGCAATGCACTATCATCTGCTGGCAGCAGCACAGGCCCACTAGCGCTTTGCCAACCGCGATGCCCTAGCCCTGTATACAACTGCGCTTAACATTGCGCCACGGCTGGCAACAGTGTTGGCGCCGGAGCGATTGATCAATCAGGTAGCCGAAATCCATGAGGCGATTGGGGAGATTTATCTCACGCTAGGCGAGTACGACGAAGCCGAGCACCACTTCCGTGAGGCGCTCCAATTGTGTATGCCTCTTGCCGACCAACCGGTAAGTGAACGCTGGCTGCGCATGCATCGCATGTTGGCTGCGGTCGAAGAACGGCGCTCAAATTATGAGCGTGCTTTTGCGCTGTTGACGGATGGGATGGCGCACGCCCACAAAGATTTGCAGGCCGAGACGGCCCGCTGTTATCTGCTGGGCGCCGGGATTGCGTATCGTACCGGCGATTATAAGTATGCAATGGAGTGGGCCAATATCGGCTACAAGCTGGCTGAACAGAGCAATTGTGTGACCGATCAGGCGCGGGCACTTAAGATTATTGGCAATATTGCCAACGATCAAGGGGATCGTGTACAAGCTGTCGAAGCGCTCAACCGTGCGCGTGCCCTCTATGAACAGGCAAACATGCTGGCCGGGCTGTGCGATGTGCTCAATGACCTTGGGCGGGTGTATACGCAAGCCGGGCGTTGGGACGAGACGATTGCCGTGTTCGAGCAGTCGATGGCTATCTCGGAAGCGATTGGCGATGTGCTGGCAACGGCCCGTACTGCGAATAATCTGGCGGTGGTGCTGGTCGGTCGTAATGAACTTGATCGTGCTGGTGCGTTGTATCAGCGTGCCAGTGAACTCTTCGCCCGCATCGGTTCACGCTTAGGCGTGGCCGTTACCAGCTACAACCGGGGCGAAGTGTTGCTCAATCAGGGTCATGCTGCTGAAGCACTTGCTCTGTTTACAGCAGCTATCGCTGATCTGGAAGCGATCAACGCACGCAGTTTCTTGCCTGAAGTCTTTCGGCTGGCGGCCCTGGCCGAAATTGCATTGGGTCGGTTGGATCATGCCCGTACCTACGCTCAGCGCTCACTGGCTACGGCTGAAGAATTGGGTCAGGCCGACGACTCGGCTATTGCGTATCGGGTTTTGGGTGAAATTGCTCTGGCTGCTGGCGATCTGGACACGGCTGCGGAATTGTTTGAACGGAGCAGTACCCTCCTATTGCAACTGGCGAATCGGTATGAACTCGGCAAAGTACGTTATCAACAGGCCCGCCTGGCGCTTGCCCGCAACGATAGTGTAGCAGCAGTAGCGGCTCGCGCTGAAGCACGTGCCATCTTTACCGAACTGAATGCTCAACGCGATCTGGCGCTGACCGATCAATTGCTGGCGTGAGGAACCTTTTCCCTGCCGTAAAGGAGACCACTATGCAACGCTTTTTGTTCACACTGGTGATCTTTTCGCTCTTTTTGGCGCCAATGGCGTTGAGTTCTCGTCCGCAGGCGGTAACGGCGGCTGCAACTGAGCCGGTTCGGCTGACAACGATTACTGAATTACCGGCAATAGGAGAAGTAGAACCTAACAATCGGATTACACCACCCAGCGTTACGGCCCAGGCAATTGCGACCGGTCGTACCGATAGTTGGCGCCAGCCGATTAGCGGGGTCATTTCTGCGTCCGATGATATTGACTACTTTTCCTTCGACATCACTGCGCCCGGATCGCTAGTGACCATCGAACTGACTAATCTGAACGCCGATTACGATCTGGTCTTCGGCGGTGGAGTTGATCCGGTTACTGGACAGGGTGGATCAACCGACAGTTTCGAGTTTGATCCTGGTCGGCCAGGTCTGGAGGATGTTACCCAGATTGGCGGGCAAATTGCCTCTATCGGTGGGCAGATTGCTTCTATCGGTGGACAGATTGCTTCTATGGTGGACAGATTGCTTCTATCGGTGGGCAGATTGCCTCTATTGGCGGGCAGATTGCCTCTATTAGTGTCAATCCTGGCAATCGGGATGAACGGATTGAAATTATCGTCTGGCAGGCGGGCCGCTATTTTGTGGCTGTTGCCCCAGCCAGTGCTGGCCAGACCAGTTCATTACCTTACCAACTGACTATTACGCTCGAGCGTAGCACGCTCCAATCACTGGGGCCGGCGCCGCATGTGCAGTTTCTCGTTGATACCCCTGATCCTGACGTCTCTACGCTCTATATCATCAATTCGGCGCGGATGCAAGCGCTGTATCCGAGTGAGCTGACCGCCATCAGTGCAATTACCACAACGCTTCGGGGATCATACTCGCAGACTCAGACGTTAGTCTATGGGGCTTCTGAGAATGATCTGATAGTGGAAAAGGGGGCGGTGATCGATCTGGCAAATCTAGAAGTCATTGCCGGTAGCGGCGCCCAGCCATTCAATCAATTGCTTGAAGACTGGGGCCGGCCAGTCAATCAAGCCAATCCACTCTATGCGAACTTCTTGGCCCAGATTATCGATCACGTGATCGAGGCAGCAATTGCCCCTGATAACAGTGGCCGTTCGGGTGATGTGCGGATACGATACCAGATACGGGCGAATAACGACACTAACTCAGGCAACGAAAACACTTCAGATACGCCATATCCGAACGTGCGCCATATTGTATTGATCGGGAGTGATGAGGTCATACCGTTCTTCCGTTTGCCCGATTTAACAACGATTGCCAACGAAGCCGATTATCTGGAGTATCTGAAGACGGTTGACTCACGGTCTAATGGTGCCAGCCTGATCTCACCCAACAACCCACTTGGTGCAGCGCTGCGCAATCGAATGTTGCTGAGCGATAACCCCTACGGTACCGACCGGCCCTACCGTTTCTACGGCTTCCCCCTCTTTGTGCCGGAATTAGCGGTCGGGCGTATTGTTGAACGTCTCGGCGAGATTGCCGATTTTCTACGCCGTAATGCGCCCTGGTGGAGTGATAATAATATCGAGTTGAGGGAAGATCTGGAAACTTCCAACTCCAGCTTGTCATTGACCGGCTACGACTTCTTGATCGATGGCGCCAATGCAATTTCACGCACCTTGCAGCAGGCAACCAGCGATAGCGTGACCAAACGGGTCTTGAACGATAATACGTGGAATCGCAATGCGTTTGAAAACCAATGGCTTGAGCAACCGCTCGACACTCCTGGCTTTTTCACTTCAACCCTGGAGTTTTATTCGCGAACGCAGACCCTGGTCAGTTCACTGAATGCGCATTTCGATCACTGGCAACTGATCCCGGCGGTTACCGATGGCGGGAACTTTCCAGCCGAGCGTATTTTGTCAGTAGCGTACAGTTCAGGTTTTGGTGGACCCGCTACATCATGTGATTTCTATCCTTCGATATGCCCAGGATTCTTCTCCAACACACTCTACTATTCTGTCGGTTGTCATAGTGGCTACAATGTGCCATATCAGGCTATCGATCAGTTGCTCGATATACCCACTCCTTTCTACGCTGCTGACTTCGCCCAAGCCTTCAACCGCCACGCCGGGAACTGGATCGGCAATACCGGCTACGGTTATGGTACGCTCGATGGGGTAGACTACAGCGAACGACTGGCGGCGCTGTTAACCCAAGAGCTGGTGCGGAATGAGGTGCGTCCCGACACGAGCGCTACCAACGGTGAAACATACGTCGGGCGTAGTATTGGCGATGCGCTGGTGAATGCGAAGTTACGCTATCTGCGCACTGCGCTTGGCCTCAATGCGTATGACTACAAAGTGTTGTCGATTACAACTCTTTATGGCTTGCCGTGGAAGCGGATCTTTGTCGATAACCCGCTCACGGCTGCTATCGAAGACCTGAACGCGGAATTACCTCCCGGTGATCGCACAGCACCTATACCAGTTGCCGGCAGCCAGTTGACCCGTACTATTACCTTTACCATTAGCTACGATGCCAACTATCTCCAGCCAACCCGCAGTGGGCAATTGGTGCAACTGAGTGCCGAGAACTTTACGATTACCGATACGTTCTTGCTGGCCAGCACCTTTAATGTTACGCCGACGGTCACA
>Ga0308410_1001007_pt1 | contig 16048 bp, 8 predicted proteins | sample HotsprOSTMatCore_FD_203467 | JGI IMG/M metagenome (GOLD analysis project Ga0308410, IMG submission 203467) | Hot spring phototrophic mat microbial communities from Octopus Spring, Yellowstone National Park, Wyoming, United States -... | ecosystem: Environmental > Aquatic > Thermal springs > Hot...
GGCTGTCCCGGGCAAGTCTTCTGGAATGAATAACTCCCCCCAAGACCTACACCACCCTTGTTATCCTTTTGGAGAGAATCTCTACTGCCAGGAAAACTCAGGTCTTGGCTTCCGAGGAGGGCTAATCGGCCACTTGGTTTAGAACTCGGAGCCTTGCTTCCGATGGAAAACCGCGGGGGCTAGAATGGAGCATGGAGCATACATGCCCCTGAGGCAGTTCGATGAATTAGGCTTGTCCCATTTGCCGAGGCCGGCCGGGTGATCCCCTTCACCCCTGGTAAATTCGTGGAGACCAAGAGGCCTTCCTGCTTTAAAGTTTTTGAGTGTCAGACGAGCCACCTTTGCAGCAGGGGACAATACGTTATGGACCTTGGACTGAAGGACAAAATTGCCCTGGTGACCGGCGGTAGTCGAGGTCTTGGTCGAGCCATCTGTTTAGCCTTGGCACGCGAAGGGGCTGATGTGATAATCAACTATCGCCATTCTTCGCAACTGGCGGAAAAACTTGCCGAAGAAATTCGATCCCGCTTGGGTGGGGAGGCCATGCCATTGCGCGCGGACGTCGCCAGCGAGCCGGATGTCGTGGCAATGTTTGCTGCCGCCCTTCACCGGTTCGGAAGAATCGACATATTGATAAATAACGCCGGTGTCTATCCGACGGGAATTCTGAAAGAGATCACTTGGGAAGTGTGGAACACCACTTTGCAGGTGAATTTGACGGGGACGTTTCTTTGCTGCCGCCAAATGGCACGTCACTTAACAACGACTAAACGGCCCGGCCGCATCGTGAACATTGCTTCAGCAACCGCCTTTATCGGGTCGGTCAGCTCCGGGGTACCATACGATGCCAGCAAAGGAGGAATTGTCTCCCTTACAGTTGCTTTAGCCAGAGAGCTTGCTCCCTATGGCATCGCTGTCAACGCCGTAGCTCCCGGGCTTATTGAGACCGAAGGCACGGCTGGAAGTTCGTCCACAGAACTTGACGGGCGACTGGCCCAGATTCCTTTGCGAAGAATGGCTAAGCCGGAAGAAGTAGCCGACGTCGTGGTATTTCTTGCGTCCGATCGAGCCAGCTACATTACGGGAGCTACCCTCGATGTGAGTGGTGGACTGCTTATGCGATAACGGGCAAAGGGGCATCCCTGGTAGCTCCAAGGTCACCTCCAAGCCAAAGGTATTACGAGCAGACAAACCTTGTGCCGGGTTAAGCCGTCTAGCTTTTCCCAGGCAGATGGCCAGCAGTTTTCGCTCGCTCAAGAAGCTAACTTAAAGTTGCATTGGCCCACACTTTTGCCTCGAGGACTCAACCTCCAGGGTTTCTGATAAAAGGTTTTCTATCGTTTCTTGACGAAGTCCCCTTCCCCAACCCACAATAGGCAAAGAAAGTTCAAAAATTGAGGATAGTTGCCGGGGGAGGAAATTTGTCCTTTCGGAGCGGTGGACATGAGCGAATGGTATTATCAGGTTCTTGGGGAAATTTACGGCCCAGTCGACGAGGGAGAGTTAAGGGAAAAAATCCAGGCCGGTCAACTTCCTCCTGATACCATGGTAGGATCCAGCCGTGAGGGACCTTGGGAAGCGGCTCACGAAAAATTTGGGATTCCCACAGGCAATGGAGATCCTGCCGAGGCCCCGTTGCCGATAGATAGTGGGGAACCATATCCGGCAGCCGAATCCGCCGCTGGGTTCCCGTTGGCGGCTAGTGTCTCTCCGGATAGCAAGCCCGGGGACTTTGGAGCCAAGTCGCCCCTAGCTCTTCGGCCCTGTAGCGATTGCGGTTGGATGGTTTCCAGGGAAGCTTCCATTTGCCCCCGGTGTGGGCGGATTTTCCACGAGAGTTCGTCGGTACTAACCTACCACGGAGAACACCCCGTGTCGGTAATGGTCTTCTTTGCTATTCTGGCCATTGTGTTCCTGATAGGAAGTCCGGTGGTGGTATATTTCGTATCTTCCACCCTCCTGAATGCAATCGGCCTTGAGGGAGAAAACATATTTCTATTATCCGGGGGCGTGATGGCTGCATATACCGTTTCGATGATCGTTTGCGCGCTTTTGGGTGGAGCCGTCGGCAAACCCCGGATGGCTTATGTGACGGGTTTACTCCTCGGGCTGTTTTTTGGTCCCTTGGGGGTATTTGTCGCATATGCGATTGATAAACGGCCGCAGTGTCCCCATTGTAGTACCCGATTAAATGGCCTAGCCCGACAATGCCCGATGTGTCACGCGCGCTTGCTGTGGCGAGTAGTGCCGAGCTGGGTTTGATGAAAATTGGCAAGAATGTTTTACCGTGACATCGGGATGAGGGGGAGAAATAGGCTTTGGTGGACTTCGCAAGGCTAGGCAAGGCTAACACCGGGAGTACGAAAACGAACGGTTTTCTCAAGGATTTCCCCATATGTGCATAAGCCTGGACAAATCAGGTCCATTAAAGTCGGGAGAGTTGTCCCCGGAAAACCAAGGTTTCTACATTTACGATCGGTCTTTCCTAAGATGGACGTTGAGCAGCGGAGAAACTTCGCACACAGACTTGGGTCCCTGGATTCATCGGAGCTTAACCAAATAGTGTTACGTAGATAGTGTTATCTAGTAATGTCCCAGCAAGGAAGTTACCCGAACTCGCAGGCTCCCGCCCCAATGGGGTTGTCGTCGACCCTAACAACTTAACACCTTTCCTCAGGATGGAGGGCCCACGTATGAGAATCGTTGACGGGCAATTTTCTCCCACTCCTCGCCGAGATTTCTTAAAGGTCTCGGGTGCATCTCTGTCCGCAGCTGCTGTCTCCGGACTGGCTCAGGCAGCTCAGACGACAACTGAGCAGAAGCTCCCTAGCATTCAGGTTGGTCCCCATCGAATTAGCCGCCTGGTGGTGGGGTGGAACCCGATCGGTGGTCATTCCCACACCACTTGGACGATGGCTCAATTCATGCGGCAGTATTTTACGTTGGACCGCGTGGTCGAATTTCTGCGTAAGTGTGAGTCTGAAGGAATCACTGCTTGGCAGTTCGATCATACGGACATTGGTGTCGGTGCCATCCAGCGGCTACGTGAGCTCGGTACCAATATGAAGTTTATCTGTCTGCATGCCGAGCGGGCTATCGACGCTCCTATAAAAAAGGTGATTGACGACACCGGCTGTATAGCGATTGTGCATCACGGTGGAGTCACCGATGCCCTCTTCCGGGCCGGCCAACATCAAAAGGTTCATGATTTCGTGAAAAAGGTCCACGACCACGGTGTCCTCGCTGGGGTCTCGGCCCATAATCCGGACAACATCAAACGAATTGCTGACGAAGGTTGGGAAGTCGATTTATTCATGTGTTGCTTCTACTATGTGACTCGCCCCCGAGAAGAACAGCTGGAAAAACTGGGCAAGGTGGCCGTCTATGAGCCTTATTACGAGTCCGATCCTGACGAGATGACGGCCGTGATGAGACAGGTCTCCCAGCCCTGCCTAGGGTTCAAAATCTTAGCAGCCGGCCGATTAGCATGGACACAAAAACAGGTCGAAACATGTTTCCGCCGGGCCTTCGAGCGAATTAAGCCCACCGATGGTGTGATTGTGGGGATGTTTCCCGTATACTTTGACGAGGTTGCGGCTGATGCGGCCTACACGAGGCAATATGGGCAAATAGCTTAAATGGCCCCCTGGGGGAGAAAAGTGCCTAACAGTTTGTTGATCTCTCTTACTGATGTAACCTAAAAAGCCAAACAGGCCCGTCGAAGTACAGAGTGGAAGGCAAGAAGAGACATTTTTTTGTCATCCGCTTGTTGGAGCCGGGACTCTCAGGATAGGGAAGGAAACTCCGAGCTTTTTAGCCGGGGCATGCCTCGGGCAAATAAGACGGTTCCTAAAAATCGCTGGAAAGTGCTCTGTCGCTCACAATGGTCCTAGGAGAACGGAACTGGACTTTGAGAGCGGAGGCCCAAAGGCCTTCTATCTTCACGTAGGGGTAAGTCGGTAGATGTTTTCTCCTCAAATCCCAGTTTGAGGCAAACACTTAGGAGACACCGTTGACACTTTAGTAACTAATTCGGGCCAACTAAAAATATTGAGCAGTCCCAGAACAATAAGGCCGAAACTTTCAAAGCACGCGGTCCGGACAGAAATTGGCAAAGCACGGGAGTTCCTTTAGTTTTACTCCGGAACGTAATCCCCGTGGCCGGACACTCGACCTTTACACGACACCTGAGGGAAGTAGCTTTAAAAAAGAACGACACCTTATGTCAGCACGACTAATATTTCGGATTCGGCCCGCTCGTTGGTTGACAGTTGCCTTGGTGGGATTGATCCTCGGGCTCTTGTTCGCGTGGAACTACGCGGTCGGCAATCTCTCCGATAGCTCCCCACGTTCAGGGCGGATTCTTTTTCCTCCGGCGGGGGCTAGAGTTCCAGCCGGCAAGGTCGTCATCATTGGCCAAGAATCCGGTAACCTGGTAGTTGTGGACAGGTCATCCCGGACGTGGGAATTTAGCCGCAATGGGATTGGGGCATTGGAACTGGAGTTGAAGCCGGGGAAGCATGTCCTTCGGATTGGAGACACCCAGCACGAGTTCACTGTGGTTGAAGTTTCCGGCGGTAACGCCAATGAAACTTCCCGGGGAAATCCAGGAGGCACCGGGCCCCCCTCGAATACCACCGCAGATGAGGAAGAGATCATCCGGTGGCACCCCATGAAACCCATGGCAGAGAGTTGCGAGGCTTGCCATCGCAGTTCCGATGGGGTGATCGGCAGCCTATGGCCGAAGGTTGCAACCCCGGATTGCTGCCTGTCATGCCACGGCTCGGTTCAACTGGAAGCTATTCACGCCCATCCCATGGAGCATCTCCACCACTGCCAGGATTGCCATCACATGCATGCTGCCCCAAAAAAACATCTCTTAACCAAGCCGATCCGTGAGTTGTGCAGCACCTGCCACCAATCCTAGCTGAAGGGTATCCTGTTCCGGGACCTTTGCCGGAGGAAGGACAATCCTTCTGAGACTTCCTGATTCTCCAGCAGGTCGGATTCCTGAAAACCATCGGCCACCAAGGGGGATCACTTCGGGTGGATATTCCCCACGAGTGAATATTCTTTAAGAGTTGCTATGCCTTATAAATAAATGCCCGAACGCTCACTTCGCGATTACCGGTCAATTGCACGAGAGACCATCCTGCGAAGCACTTTCGGATAAAGCAAGGCTCTCCCAGGCAAAGCTCTTCCAAGCCCCTTGCCCCGTTGGAGATGTTCGCGGTGATCATCTCCGGAAAACTGGCTTGGAGAAAGTTTCGGTTTCCGATGAAACCCACTCACGTCGTTGTCCAAAACCGGAGAGTGGAGCAGGCCCAATCACGGTTCCCTTCCCAGAGGGCCGCTTAATTCGACAAGCTCCAGCCAATGAGTAACCACCCTTCGATCGTCGTCCAACCGGCCGTTCGAAGGACGATAGGAGCTTCTGTGTCTGTGTCCTTCCGGGACCACTCGATCCGCGGGCCCACCCATCGTTCTGGAAAGACTTTTGCAAAGCGACGAGCCAAGAGGGTTCTAAGTACCTGCTCCCGAGCTGTCAATTTCCTTTCTTCCTCTTTGAATCCTGGCGGATAGATCTGGAGGTCCCCCTGCCGAACCGCTACCCGACCCTCGGCAGAATCCTCAAGTCGATAAATTGCGGTTACATCCATCCCTGGAAAAGATCTTTCACCCTTCCTATATGCTTGCCCGCGAATAGTAATGCTTAACAAGTCCCCCCGGAAAGCTACCTCGATTGGGCGTTCAGGAGCCAGGACAATTGTCCACGGTTCTGCCGGGTCCTCAACCTCCATCCACGAAGGAACCCGTCCCCAAACTTCCTCGGCCCACTGCCGAAGCTCCGCTTCCCCCAGAATCATTCCCCCGAATGTCTCCGCCAAGGCGAAGTTGATGGCTGTCTCATGGATCCCAACCAACAAATCGTGCTCCGAAAAGGCTTGAGGTGGCATACTGGGAGATCCCAAGCCCCCCCGCCCTTTTTGCCACCCAAGGCCTTCCACGAAAGAAGTCGTGGTCCTCCAGGCAATGACTTGGGGGTACAACCCTCTCTCTTGGAGGGAATCCGAAAGCCGCTGGGAAAACCGCCGATTTGCATCCGCAAGTCGAGTCCCCACCTCTTCGTCCAAACGCCTATTCATGCGAGTCTCGGCGTGTTCTGCGGCGATTGCGTCGGCTAGCGGTTTTTGCGACCACGCTCGCCGCCAGGCAATAGCCTCCACCAGAGCCCCTCCGCGAGTAGCCCAAAGATCGCAAATTTCGGAATTGGTACAGGCTTCCGAGTAGGCCGGAAAAGAGATCAACTCCTTTCGGCCTAAAGCCAAAAGCTTCTCAGCGGTAATCGCTGTCTGCCCCTGAGTGATCACTTGCACAGGTCCATTAAAGCCCCGAGCTTCTGTGTGAATTGTGCCCTCAAGAACCAGTCCTACCAAACCGGCCCTGTCTGACGGAACCAAGACCGCTTTTAAATGCCCCCGGGTCCGGCTAGTTCCTACAAGGTATGTCCCCAAAATCACATCTTCGAAAGGTCCGGTGTCCTCTACCGGGCGATCCACTCCCGCCTGAACAAGTCGGTCCGAAATCCTAACCTGTAAGTTCGGCCCACCGAATGCATGGGTTAGCTCGCGAGCCCAAACCCCATCGAATCCCAAAATTTGTAACCAGGAGAAAGTTTGGTAAATCTCGATCAACTTCTCTGGGGAGGGGTTGACGGCACAATCCCGGACGGCACGAGCGAGTTGCTGACCAACCTCCAACACCCGAGGGGTGGTTTGCTCATCACCGAGGGATCGCTCCCGCAACAGATAAGATCGAAGAGATTCACGGAGGTCGGCAAAACATCGAAGTTCTAACCCCGGATGACCGGCGGCCAACCGCTGGTAGATCCTCCCTAAAAAGTCCGCCGACCATGGTTCTCGTTTTTCCATGATCCCCTTTAGACGGGGGTAGTCTATGTATTCCTTCCAGCCTTCCGCCGAAGGACCGGCAATCTCCAGTCGTTCTTCTAACCGTCGGAAAGCCGCTTGGCATTCCTTCTGGGCCCGTTGCGAAGCGGCAACAAGTTCTTCCGTCACCTGACCAGGATTCGTTTTAAGCGACTCCACCCAGCCCTCAATGCTTGCCGCAACCCTTTCCCAACGATCCCCAGCGGCTGCATCCGCCGAAGGCCACTCCCGTCCGACCCGTCGTTCGAGGGCCTCAACCGCAACTTTCCTTTGCAACGCCATTTCCTGATCCCACGCAGGACATTCCCCGAGCGATATTTGGGGGGCTTCGGCACAAACTTTCGAAGAGGGATTAGCACCCACAGCGAAACTCTGAGGTATTAAAACCGCCCCCAGGAATACCAGGGCAGCCAGGCCACCCCAGTAAAGAACCCCAAAACGAAGTCGCCCCATTTTGCCGACGCGGGAACCCATCCCAGGGACATGCCAAACCACTACACTTGCGCGCAAGCAGGAATCCGGTTGCCTTGGTTTCACGCTCAAAAGCTCCCCAATAAGTTTGAAAGTTCACCCGATCTGAAGTGTCGTTGGGCATGGAAACCCTGCAGGGGGGTAGTCCATAACCAACCGCCCGGAGAGATCCCCGGCCGTGAGCCGGTCGCCAGGATTCCCCTTCCAGCCGCGGAAGGACTTTTAGAAAGTCTGGAGTCTTTGTAGGCCCACTCCTACACGATTACTCACCGCCAATAAAGAACCTCTCACAATTCGGATTGCTGATTTTCATCCTTTATCAACCCACAACATAACTGAAACTAATGAAAACGCACCGGGCAGCCAGCTAGGCCTCCCTTTTTCACCAGACTACGCAATCATCTCAGTAGTCATAAACCTGTCTATCCCCTGCGAACAGCCTCATCTTACCAAAGTTGCTCACTTGGCATCATGCCACCAATCCCTTCTGGAACAAATTTCCCGGCAGCTCACCCGAAAACTGTGGCCCCCTCCTTGCCGGCCACCGGGACACGTCTCTTGCGAACCTATTGAAATTGACCCATCCCAATTTAATGATCTATACGATGCAAATTGCCTAGACTATTCAGAACTTTCAGACGTCGCAAAACTTTCATTGGCTCTATCTGCCTGATATTAATCAAAGCCCTGAGACAATTCAAAAATCTCAGACCACTCACTCTATAGAACCATTTACGCGATTCATATTAACCAGCTTCGCTATACTCTCAAACTCGCTAGCAGCACCAGGGCCACAATAACGACTTCAGCTGGGAGGAATTGGCGATGGTCTCTCACTTTACCACCCGGAGTTTGCCTATCAGGGTTTATTGCCTTTGGCTTGTTTTTACATCCCTGGCACGCGTCGCAGGAATGTCCCCGGCACAGGTCCTCCCTTCAGTAGCACCCGGCGAAACAGCCTCAGCAATCGCCGTTGGCGACATCCCAGTTTTCGAAAGCTATGACCCTGCTTATATGCATGCCCAACGCTCAGGCGGCCTATTGATCGTCGTCTTCACCGCCGAAAAGCCATCTGCCGATAGTTACAGAGATGAGTTAACCGGGAGGGAGGACAAACCTCAGCCCTCAAAGTGGATTGATTCCACGCAGGCGTTTCCAATCCTGGAAGAATTGAAGATTCTCCGGGAGGATCGTCCCCCGCTAGTGCTAGCCTGGCTTTCGACAACCGCAGCCACCAAATCGGGGGGCAGAGTCATCCGCTTGCTTGACCATCCTGCTTTCGCCCCACTTCGTCATTCGCCGGGACTGGCATTCATCAGCTTTCAGCACGAAACAAATCCGGTGGTAGAGCAACTGATAAGCCTCTCCGCTAACCCGGACGTTTTCGCCCGCCTTACTAATCTTCTTGCCGCAGCCGGCGAGGCCGAAGTGCCCGGCCAAATAGAATCGCGGATTGCTCCCCACTTTTCACAAAGGGAATCAGGAAAGGAGGACACCCCCGAGAACCCGTCGAGGATCCCTCCAGCAATCCCGAAGGAAATCGCCGGAGAAAAGCCGCAGCCCCCGGTCTTCCGGGCCTACCCACTGCCCATATGCAATTTAGAACCTCTCCGGCTCCCGATTCGATGGCACGACAACTATGCATCCGCATATGACCAAGCAGCAAAGGAACGGCGGCCGTTGTTGATATACTTTCGGGATGACAGCCCGACCTCACCCGCTCACAGGTTTGATTCCATCCTGGAAAGCTCAACCGTGAGGGAATTCCTTCGGTACTATGTTTGTGCCCGGCTCCCACTGTCGGCCACCACTGTATCCGGTGGGAAAGAAGTCCTTCTCCTGCAACAACCCGCATTTAGTGAGATGTTGGGGTTGCCTGGCCTTGCCATTGTCGATTTGGCTCACACCACGGCAGAGTATTACGGGACCGTAGTGAGTGTTTTCCCATTTCTAAGGGGACAGCCGTATACACTGGAACAGCTTTTAATCATCCTTACTTTGCCGCCGGGAACCCTCACCCAGCGCACGCTCATTTATGCGGTGAGAAGTCACCCAGAAAGGCCTCGAAGTGCCGACGGAATTTTTGACCCATATCTGGCGGCAGAAGCGTCCCACCATGCTGACTACCAAGCGAGGATCGGTGTGCAGGGACACCACTTCTGGGAATCCCGGTTTCACAAGATACTGTCTCGGTTGCCGTTCGGCCTGGTACCCCAGGAGGTTTGTGCGGAAAGCTGGCCGGGCCAAAACATCTTAGAGTCAGCCATCGAATGTGTACGGTGCTGGCGATTATCGCAGGGGCACTGGAGTGCTGTAGCCCGCTACCATCCTTATTTCGGCTATGATATGAAACGAGGGGCTAACGGGGTCTGGTATGCCACAGGAATCTTCGCAAAAGGAGGATTGCTCCACTAGGAAACAATCCACAAAGCAGGTAGCGAAAGGCTCGCGGGTAACTGGTCGGGATCTGCGGCCCGAAAATGGACTCGCCCATCTCCGATAAACAAGAACTCAGCTAGATTTTTTCCGGCATAAATTTAGATCAAAATACCCAGGACGCCTCTTTCGGGTCTTCCTTCGATTGTGCAACCCGCGGAATGCCCCGGTTACTTCAAACCGCAGGTTATCGCCGGAAATTGTCGAGCGTTTTCCTTCCAAAACCTAGCGTTAGGGGCCGAACTTGATTGCATCTTCTAGATTCCTTTGCAATGATTAGGTCAACTTTCGATATCTCCCGGTGAGTGCCGCCAAGATTTAGAAATTAGCCGCTGTTAGCAGGCAGTGGTTAGTTCTGGGCATAACGGAACGGTCCATAGCCACCCTGAGGTGAGTTCCTTGGCTTGATTAAAGATCCTAGTTGTCACCGGGGGAAGGTGCCTCCGGCTTCTTAATTCGCTTCCAAAGAGCCATCCCTGCATCCGGGGTATGAGAAAGCCAAAGGATACCCGCGAGAGGAGTTCAGACTTTGGCTCCTCCGAGACAGGATCGCCCACTAGATGCAGGCGCGCCACGGTGAACGAACCTTTCAAGAAGGGGCTTTTCCTCCCTAGCCGGATCATGGAACCAAACTATGAGATGAGGTGAAAAAATTTACAGAATGAAGCCGACGGTTTGGGGGCTTTTACCCATATCGCAGCATGCTTGCGCGCAAGGCTTGTCGTTAGGAGAAAGCCGTTGCAAAGCCCCGTAAAGGGGTTTCGGCCAGCAAGTTTTACATGGATGTTACTTGACTCCGGTACGGTGCGGAGGGAAATTCACATATCGTGGCAGACTTCGGAGAAAGGTTCAGTCACAGCAGTGGATTTAGGCGGAGTTTTTGTACCGGGCTAAAAACGTGGGTTTTTCCAAAACATTTTCCGGATAAGGTGTTTTTCTGAGCACGGCAAGTGCCAGGTAGGTTCGGAACAACGGGAACAAATATGCCGGTCTTAACGGCACAGATTAGGGGGCGGCGGAATAAGAAAGCAAAAATAAGCGGAATAAGAGAGGAAAAATAAATTGGGTTGTACGGGAGCGTTTCCGCAGTGGTCCCGAATTTCACCTCGCTATGTGTATGAAGGAGCTGGAAACATGTTGAGGTCTGACATGTTAAAGCGTCGGAATTTTCTGGCAGCTTCGGGCACTGTCGGTGCTGCCATGTTCATCCCGCGATATGTTTTGGGAGGACGTGGTTTTACTTCACCGAGCGAGAAACTGGGCGTGGCAGTAGTGGGCGTGCACGGAATGGGAAGGGTGGATATCGCCGAAGCCGCCAAGACTGAAAATGTGGTGGCAATCTGTGATGTGGACGCCCACGCAGCTCAAAACGTGGCAAAGCAATACCCCAACGCGAAAGTTTATAAAGATTACCGGGTGATGTTGGCGGAGCAAAAGGATATCGATGCCGTCATGGTAGCAACCCCTGATCATTCCCATGCTGTGATTACCATGGCGGCCATCAAGGCAGGAAAGCATGTCTTCTGCCAGAAGCCATTGACGCATAGCGTCTACGAAGCCCTCCGCATTCGCGAAGCGGCAGCAAAAGCGGGAGTGGCTACCCAAATGGGCAACCAGGGTCAGGCCAGTGAAGGAGCCCGCTTGATCTGCGAATACATCTGGAGTGGTGCGATCGGGAAAGTCCGAGAAATTCACTCCTGGTCTAATCGGCGACCCGATATCTCTCCTCGACAAATTCCTCGGCCCAAGGAAACTCCACCCGTACCACCCCATCTGGATTGGGACTTGTGGCTGGGGCCTGCCCCGGAGCGACCCTACCATCCCTGCTACCACCCGTTTGCCTGGAGAGGTTGGTGGGATTTCGGAACCGGAGTGCTGGGAGATATCGGATGTCACAACTTGTCGGCAGCCTTTAAAGCCCTGAAACTGGGTTGGCCGGAAAGCGTCGAAGCCTGCTCAACTCATTGGAACGCCCCACCAGAAATCCGGGAAGAAACAGCTCCTTTGGCCTCCATTGTGACTTACCGGTTTCCCGCAGAGGGGGACCGGCCGGAAATCATTCTTCGCTGGTATGATGGCGGAATGATGCCACCACTGCCAAAGGAGGTCGGAGATCGCAACATTTTTGAGGGGGATGGAACATTGATTATTGGGGATGAAGGAATGTTGCTTGGAGCCCAATTGCTCCCGGAATCGCGAGCCAAGGAAGTGGGTCGGCCGCCCCAAATGCTCCCGAGGTCCCCCGGTCATTATGTGGAGTGGATCCAAGCTTGTAAGGGCGGGCCACCAGCCGGCAGTAACTTCGTGGACCATGCCGCCCACTTAACCGCCGTGGTCCTCATGGGCAACATCGCCATCCGTACTCAGAAAAAGCTTTACTGGGATCCCCAAACTCTTCGATTTACCAACTCTGAGGAGGCCAATAAGCTTTTGGATCCGCCTTACCGCCAGGGGTGGAGCTTGTAAACTCGGTTAACGCTTCCTACTCGGTCAAGCCTCCCGACTCCCGAGGCGAACATTTTATCATTTGCCAACACAGGGTTTCGGCACGCTTGGTGGATTAGCCTATTCCGCGATTCGTGCTGGGTTCTCCGGTTTCCGCCCGGCCAACCACGCAAAGTCAACAAGTATATATTTGGTGCTGGAATCCAGCGGCCGGGGACCTTGGAAATAACATGTTTGGGCTCTCACTCGAGAGTGTCGCGAACAAAGCGATTCTCCGCCAGTTGGCCGAGCTGAGTTTACCGCTCGGACCTCCACTCTGCAAAAACTCAACTTTAATGACAGAAGCTGTTTTCGCCACAAGCCGAAGGCTCTAGCGTTGATGCCCTCGCGGAGGTGGAACCGGCAGTCCCATCTCTCGCATAAGCAGTTTGATATCCTCCCAGGTCTCACGTTTTGCTTCCGGATTCCGGAGGAGATAGGCCGGATGGTATGTACAGACCACCCTGACTCTCCCCAATCGGATCACTTTCCCCCGCAAGCGGGTCATGGACTGCTTGGTGCCTAAGATTCGCTGAGCAGCGACCGATCCCAAACAGCAGATAAACTCGGGCCTAATGATTGCCAGTTGCTCATCGAGAAAGTCCCGGCAGTTGGTGACTTCTGTCGGGGTGGGTGTTCGGTTTTCTGGAGGCCGACATTTGATCACGTTACAGATATAAACGTCTTCCCTTCGCAAGCCCATACCCTTGGTGATGATATCGGTCAGGAGTTGCCCGGCCCGCCCGACAAATGGCAACCCCTGCCGATCTTCTTCCGCTCCAGGAGCTTCCCCAATAAATACCAGCCGCGAGTCCGGATTACCATCGGAAAAAACTGTCCTCGATCGGTTTGCTACCAGCTCCGGACAGCGTGTGCATTTGGCTACCCTCGCCTCTAGGGCGGCAAGACGTTGCCGTTTCTCCTCCCCGGAAAGTGGAGGAACCGTGGATTCCTGAGCCCAAACAGGCAGGGCCAAGATGGAAAAGCCAGGATCGGTAACCAGCCCCCCTTGCTCCCCCACGGAAGCAAATTGGGCCGGAGGTTCCCTTTCCTGAGACTTCAAAGCCCGGTCAGCTCCCCTCGACCGCTCTAGGGAATCCGATGCTTGCGGACTTTGCCCCGTCGGCCTGCCGGTTTCCCTAGCAACAGCAACCCCAGCGGATACACCTGGTGTGGATTCGGCGGTCGTCACATCCTCCGGAGTAGTACTGCGGGGTTCGCCCGTCGGCTCAGGGATTCTCAGTTCCACTGGCGGGGCACGAAATTCCACCGGCAATGTAGGGGCAACACTTCCCTCCGGTTTAGCCGCTTCGCGGTCCTTCGCTTTCCTCCCAAAACAAGCCTTTGGCAAGTGGGTTACCCCGGCCAACCGGAGGTCAAGGAGTACCTGTCTCAAAGCCGATCGGATTTTGAACTCGAAAGGCTGGTCTGCACCCATCGTTTTTGTCTCACAGTTTCCTCAAAAGGATACCTAACTAAAACGTTCTGTACCAGTTTAAGCCCCCAGGGCCCTTCTAAGGGGTCAAAAAAATCCTGCCTCATAGCTGAGGGGTATTCCACCCTGCGGTTGGGTAGTGGCTCCTGGAAGTGGCAAGTAGCCTCGGAGCGACCGCCTCGGGAACGGCCAAAATTAACATTTTGCCGGAGGCAGTTTAAGATGCATGTCCAACTCACCCTGTTTCTCATGTTTTAACTCGAGGTTCTATAAAAACGGATCCCGGTGAACACAATTCGGGCTGATTCCCCAATGTCCAAGCGAAGAGGTTCGAGTGGTAAAATTTCCCATGTTGCCCGTCCAACCTTCAGGCTACCGGGGTTGCCCGGCCCACGGTCGCGACGGATTAGGAGGCCTTGGGCCCAAACGTCGGTCGATAAACAATAAGCTGTTGGAACCATTCCCCATCTTGGTACAACATGGCCCCCCAAACGGGCACCGAACCTGGGGGATGGGCTCCTGATAAGCTGCCCTCGCTCCTTGCCGAGTAGACATCCCCACTTAGCGGAAATTAGAACCCCCAAATGAAGACCAAGGCTTCCCCCAGCGGCTTGGACCGGGTCATGCCAAGCCAAACAGCTTCGATTGTCCGCCAGCCGGCTCCTCCATAAAGATTTCAGGAAGGTGGGGAAACCCTATTCCACCCTGTCGGGGTAAGCACAGGCCGGAAGGTGCGGGTTCAGGCATTCCCCAAAAGAGAGAAAAAATTCGGAGCGGAACTAGAAAAGGGGGTCGGAGACAAAAAAGAAGGCTTATTTGCTGACGGAAATGCTGCAAAAAGCTTTCCATTCGTAAAAAAGAGAACGAGGGTTTAGATTTCAGAAATCCAACTTTAGATCATTATAATATTGGTGGATATTTGCGATTTTTAATCCGAAGGGTACGGCTCGCCCTATTGGGGCAAACCACCACGCAGAGCAGACAAAGCCTCTTTTCAAGGGTTGGCGGTCCGACGTGTACCCATTTGTCGGCGGGCACCTCTCGCTCGATTTGACCTTGCTTCGGCGAATTAAGGGAGCCTAGCTCCCTGAGCCAAATGTTTGTCCCGACTAGCTCGTAGGAAATCATCATCTCGGCAAGACCATTATCAGCTTTGGAAAGACTATCATCGCTATGCGGTTACCCCAAGTTGTAATTGTCGGTCGGCCCAACGTGGGCAAATCCAGCGTTTTCAATTGGCTGGTGCAGCGACGGGTGGCTATCGTCGACCCGCAGGCAGGCATTACGCGGGATCGAATCACCCACCTGCTCGATATCGGCGGACGTTTCGTCGAACTCGTGGACACCGGTGGCTTAGGGATAGAAGACCCGGATAACTTGACCCAAGAAATCGAGGAACAGATCGCCGCCGCGATTGAATCGGCCGATGTCCTCCTCTTTGTTGTGGACACCAGCACAGGCATTACTCCGCTCGATGAGCTGGTGGCTCAACGCCTCCGCTACGTAGGCGTGCCCGTGATCTGCGTGGCCAATAAGACAGACACTCCCAGCCTCGTCCCCCAAGCCGCCGAATTTTATCGTTTCGGGCGGAAAGTCATACCGGTCAGTGCTGCCCATAGTCGCGGCAGGGATGAACTTTTGCAGGCTATCGCGGAAGTCTTGCCTCCGCAGCCGGAAAGGGATTCCACGCCCCCAGAGCCGGTGATGAAACTGGCCATCGTAGGCCGGCGAAATGTAGGCAAAAGTACATTTGTCAACACCCTTTGCCGGGCGGAACGAATGATCGTGAGTGAGGTTCCCGGCACCACCCGCGATAGTGTGGACGTCCGGTTCGAGCTGGACGGCAAAACGTTTATCGCTATCGATACCGCGGGTTTCATGCGACGAAAGAGTATCGTCGAGAATGTGGACTTCTACGGAATGCACCGTGCCCAACGAAGCATTCGCCGGGCCGACGTAGTGCTACTTTTCCTGGACGCTCAGGAACACGTGACCCGAGTGGACAAACAACTGGCCGACTATGTTACTCAGCATTACAAACCGTTCATTTTCGTGGTAAATAAGTGGGATCTCGTCCAGGGGCAGCTGGCTCCCGAGAAGTGGGTGGCCCACATCCGCGACAGCTTTCGAACAATGGCCTACGCCCCGATTGCATTCATCAGTGCCAAGACAGGAAAAAACATTAAGCTTCTGCTCGACTATGCCCAGGAACTTCATCGCCAGGCCGGAAAACGAGTCAAGACCTCGGAACTCAACAAGCTCGTCGCGGCAG
>Ga0308410_1001013_pt1 | contig 15997 bp, 9 predicted proteins | sample HotsprOSTMatCore_FD_203467 | JGI IMG/M metagenome (GOLD analysis project Ga0308410, IMG submission 203467) | Hot spring phototrophic mat microbial communities from Octopus Spring, Yellowstone National Park, Wyoming, United States -... | ecosystem: Environmental > Aquatic > Thermal springs > Hot...
GATTGATAAGCTCCCAGCAAGTGTGAAGGTTAAAGCCACTTTGCACGGCCTGGATTCGCAGGTGGTCCTCCTCGTTTACCATGAGGCTGAACTTTTCGGTGGGGTGGACCACCAGGGCACGGGGGTGCGATGCCTCGGCATGCTCCCGGCTCATAAGTTGCCGCTCTACCAGGAAGTGCCGGTCTAGTTCGGAAAGTTTGTCCACCTCCAAGAAAAGGGTGTCCTCAAAAAGAGACGATTCCGTTACTACTTGGCCTAAGATCTCTTCGATCCGCTCGCGGTCTTGCTGGCTAGCCCGAGGACCGAAAGGAAATTCCGCGAGGTTTCGTGCAAGGCGGATTCTTGTGGAGACGACAATATCGGATTCGGGGCCTTCGCCCCGCAACCATTCTCCGCGTTTTTGAAGCAGGTCGTCGAGTGTCACAACCAGATACCTCTGAAAAACCTACCGCCACCGAATCGGAAATCTTTCCCTGAAGTCGGAAGCTGTTGGGGAACCTACTGGTTTGGGGAAGAAAGGCTGAGGGCGGAAAGATGGCCAACAGGTTTTGGTCACCTGTGCGACTTCACTTCGGCTTCGATGCGGCGGATAGAGTCGCGAATTTGGCCAGCCCGCTCGTAGTTTTCGGCCGCGATCGCCTCTTGCATTTCTCGCCGCAACCGGATCAAGCTGGTTAGCAGCTCGCTATATCGGGCCGGCCGCGACGGCCGCTTGCCTCGGTGCTGATTCTCCCCGTGGATATGCATCAACAAATTTTCCAATTCTTTCCGGAATGCGGTATAGTCGTAGGCACAGCCCAGTCTTCCCTGTGTCCGAAATTGATAATAAGTAATCCCACAGACCGGGCAACTGAGCTTGTCGAGTTTTTCGAGCTCTTCGGCCGTTTGGGTGACAGCCATTTGCTGCATCATCTGTTGGGCCAAGGATGCCGCCGCCCCGGCAGCAGCTACGGCTTCGTTCGGGCTTTCACTAAGGTATTCCCGGACGCAATCCTGGCAAAGATGAATTTCGACGGGTTTGGGACCCGTGAGCTCGGTTATGTGAAAATGAGCTTCTTTATCGCATCGCTGGCATTTCATGACAACAATCTCCAGGCAGTCAGACCGAAAGAAGCAAACGAGTGCAAATTCCGGAGTTACGATAGCCTCTCTGTGGGATTCTAGCCAGCCCGGTCCGCCTGTCAAGTTGAGTCGGGTTGGCAGGAAGTGGCCACTTTTTACCGCGTCATTGGAAGTCGAATTCGATACTATTCCGGGTAGCATTTAGGCGAGCACACCAGGGCTCAAGGGAGGCAAGGCTTAGCCCCGCGAAGGTTTCACCTTGACGGCTTTAGGGGCCCGAAGCTGGCACTGAAATGCCTGGTTTTTGCAAAAACATCGTCCCCTCGCGGATCGGCTAGCCAATCTTCGCCAGGCTTGGTTTTTTGCAAGAGGCCGGTCGGTTTTTCGAAAGCGAAAAGGTTCCGCATTTCCCATGATTAGGAAGCTTCCCAGGAGGACACCCGCGCGCCGTATGGCAAAAGGCACGAACTACACTCATGAATGCCTTACTTGATGGGGTACAGGCCCCACCAACGGATCGGGATAAAGCTTTGGAACATCGGCGTCCAAAGGATAGCTCTAGGCTCAGCCTCGGACAGTAAAGGTACCTTCAGGTTCACCTTCGGGCAGTTAGTCTCGGCCTTGGCGGCCCGATTTTTCGAGCCTTCGAGGTAGCCGGCAGGGAGGAAGATTGTTTGTGGGGCCATATTATTGCCATTTTGGGGCCATATCAGGCAATCTTGGATGTGATTGATCGATGTAAAAAGTTCCTGTCCCGGGCCATTTGCTTCAACTCGGAAACCTTGGCCGTGCTCCGGGTCGGGTTTGTCTTGCGGAAGTTCGGCCACTAACCGGGAACGACGGAAACACTCCCTTTGAGTTGTTTTCTTGCTGGCTAGGTTGTAAAAAGGCTAGCTTCGGGGGCATCTTTGCCGGCTGAGAGCTCGCTTCGCGTGTTATCGAGAAGTCTCGGATTCCCGAAAAGGTGTGGCGAGCACTCCGAAGTGTTCCCAGCACTCTAAAGAGGAGCGGGCGAAAGATGGGCTGCTTTAAAGGAGGCAGCAAAAGATCGAGGTACAGAAGGGATAGAGGGAGCTACGGAAGAGATATAGATAGAAATAGATAGAAAAGCAGAAGAGATTATAAAAGCGAGCAAAAAGACTAAGCGATCGGGGTCACTCGGCTGGAGCTTGAAGAATGCCCAGGCTTAGGATGCTGACCCCGAGTGGCTGGAGCGAAGCCGGCCTGAAGAATCTCTGGAGTATTCAACCCCCATCACCTTGGTGACCTGGCACTGCCGTAAGGCTTTTTGGAGTTAAAAGCTGCTGTTTGTCTTGGGCCGGGTTTATGGGATCGGGAGTCGGCACCATTGAAACGAGCGATTCCGTGGGACTTTCGCCGGCAGGAGGAGGTAAACTATTCCCGAGGTATGTGACCGACCCACGAGCAACCGAGAAATCAGAATTGATGTGTCCCCGTTGCCTGTAATTAATTTTGCAACCTTACTGAAGATTAGCACTCGAATTTTTGGATCTTTTAATCCTGGATTTGGATCTTTTTCCGCTGGGCGGATCTTTGCGCCGAGGCGGGGGTGTTGAAGAAGTGCAGTGCTGAGAAGATAGGTTAAATTCCCAACATGGTGAAGTTCTAATGTTTGCTGAGAAAAGTCCTCACTATCCGGACTTTGAGACTTTTTCCCGGGTGGCGGAAACCGGTGTGGACCTAGTACCGGTGTACCGACGGCTCCTCAGTGATTCGCTCACTCCGGTGTCGGCTTTTCACAAAATAGACGCAGGTCGTTGTGCTTTCCTGGGGGAGAGTGTGATCGGCGGGGAGAAAGTGGGGCGGTACAGCTTTCTGGCGGTGGATCCTTTTTTTGAGGTGGAGGCCTACAAAAACCGGGTTACTCTCAACTCGCTCTCGGGGGTCTCGGCAGCGGGGTTTCCGATCTTGGAGTCCCGGCATTTTGATAGTCCCAATCCGCTGCGGGAGCTCCGGCGGCGGGTGGAGGGCATTCGAGCCGCTCGACTTACCGGGTTGCCTCCCTTCTGTAGCGGGGCTGTGGGTTATGCCGGCTACGATGTGGTGCGTTATTGGGAAGATCTTCCCAATGCCCCGCCTGACGACCGCAACGTGCCCGATTTAGCGTTCGCTTTTTACGACCACATGGTGGTGTTCGACCATGTGGCCAAGACGATCATCGTGGTCGCGATGGCCCGGGTGGAACGTTCCGGAGGGCAGGTGGTTGCGTTGCGACGGGCCTACGAGAATGCCGCTCAAAAGGTCGATGCCCTTGTGGAGCAGTTAGCGGAGCGGCCTTGTGAGCTTGCGCCGATCGATATTCGCTTGGAGGGTCCGGCTTCGATCCCCCACCGCTCTAATTTCACCAAAGAGGGGTTCGAAGCGGCTGTTCGAAAATGTGTGGATTACATCCGCGCGGGGGATATCTTTCAGGTCGTGATCAGTCAGCGGCTGGAGGTGTCGATTCGCGCCCATCCGTTCCAGATCTACCGCATGCTCCGGGTGATCAATCCCAGCCCCTTCATGTTCTATTTGCGGACCCCGAGTGTGATTTTGGTCGGAAGTTCCCCGGAAATACTGGTGCGGGTGGTAGGCGGTCAGGTGATCACCAGGCCACTTGCAGGAACTCGGCCAAGGGGAGGTACCGAAGAAGAAGATCGACAATTGGAGCAGGAATTGTTGGCCGATCCGAAGGAGCGGGCAGAGCACGTGATGCTTGTGGATTTGGGGCGGAACGATGTGGGCAAGGTCGCTCGCTATGGGTCGATTCGGCTCAGTGACGTGATGACGGTCGAACGCTATAGTCACGTGATGCACATAACTTCCAATGTCTCCGGAGAGCTGGCTCCGGGCAAGACGGCTTTTGATGCCTTGGAGGCTTGCCTACCGGCCGGCACAGTTTCCGGGGCTCCCAAAGTTCGGGCCATGCAGATTATTGATGAGATCGAACCTCACCGGCGGGGACCCTATGCGGGGGCAGTCGGGTACTTCGACTTTAACGGCAATATGGACACATGTATCGCCCTTCGGACAATCGTTGTCCAGGGAAACAAGGCCTACATCCAGGCAGGGGCAGGTATTGTCGCCGATAGTGTTCCGGAACGGGAATGGCAGGAAACTCTGAATAAAGCTCAAGGAATGCTCAAAGCGATCGAGCTTGCGGAGGCACAAGCCTCGGGGAGTTTTTCTTCGCGGGTCTTGCCCGCGGTAAGTGCTTGAGGGATAGCTCCGGAGAAAACCGGGAGGGGAAGTGGAGACAACTTTGTTTTTCGTGCGAGCCCAAGGAATGAAAATCGACTGTATCGAGATCTATCATTTGGAGCTTCCGCTTTCTCGGCCGATCGAAACGCGGCTGGGAACCTGGGAGAAGTGGCAAACGGTCCTGGTGCGGATGCTTTCCGGGGATGTGGAAGGATGGGGGGAGGCCTCGCCCGGCAATGCCCCAGTGGTTTATTCGGAGACGGCGGCTACGGTGTTCCATATTCTTCGGTCGCATCTGGCACCCCGCGTGGTGGGGAAATATGTCCAAACACCGGAGCAGCTGCAGGAACTGCTCGAGCCGGTGGTAGGGAATCAGCATGCCCGGGCCGCCTTGGATTGTGCTTGGTGGGATCTTTTCGCCCGGAGGCAGAATAGGCCGTTGCACCTCCTCCTGGATGGAAAACATCAAGAAATCCAGTTAGGGGTCAGTTTCGACCGGATGCCGACCGTCGAAGAGCTCCTGCGGGCCATCGCCGAGGCTTTCGAGGCCGGCTTTAGCCGGGTAGAGCTCAAGCTGCGGCCAGGATGGGAGGCCTCGATGCTCAACTTGGTTCGCCGGGAGTTTCCCACAGAGCATATCCACGGGGATGTGGAAGGGGCATTAGGATTGCAGCACATGGAGCTGCTCTGCCGGTTGGATGACTTTTTCCTCACCATGCTGGAACAGCCCTTGCCTGCCGAGGACCTCGTGGGCATGGCCATGGTTCAAGATACGATTCGCACACCCCTGGGGTTGGACGAGGCGATTACCTCGCTGCGGCAAGCAGAACTCGCACTGGAGCTGAAAAGTGGTCGCTATGTGCAGTTGAAATTGGGTCAACTTGGAGGAATCACAACGGCAGTTAAAGTCCACGACGCTTGTCAGGAAGCCTCAACTCCCTGTTGGGTGGGAACGGTACCCGATAGTGGTGTGGGGACTCGGGCGGCTTTGGCTGTCGCGGCCCTTGAAAACTGTGCCTTCCCTGCTGGGTATTTACTCCCACAACAGCGGCCTGCGGTAAGTTTGGTACCCATTCCGGAACCGGCTCGGCCGGCATCGAGTGAACCGGTGACGGTACGCCTCTGGCAGGAGCCAGGCATTGGGGCTTCCCCCGACCTTCGCGAAGTGTACCGGTATTGCATTGCGGAAGCATCTCTCCGGCCCTAGTTCGTGCCGTAATGGGGCCCTCTTGTCTCCTAGGGAGGGTGGTTCCGAGTCTGGTCGGATGCCGGCTGCACTGGATATTTGCCATCGGGAAAGAGCAAGGTTTTCCGGTACACTGCCGGTTGGGTCGGAAGAAGCATCACCGGGCGAAACTAGGAGCCTTTGCTAGAAAGGAGATAGAAATATACAGAAATATAAGGACACAGAAATATATTGAGGTTTTCCGCCGATACAAATGGGAGGTATGCGATTCCCAGGAAATTACCGGCTCCAAATAGTTTGCTGGGCAATGAACCACGTTCGGCACAGAGTGGCTAAAGTATGAAGCTAGTAGTACTGGGAAGTGGGGGGTACCATCCGTGTGAGAGTCGTCATACAGCATGCTACTTTCTGCCGGAGGCGGATTTATTGTTGGATTGTGGAACGGGTGCTTTTCGGTTAGAGCGTTTTTTGCCGCGGCAGCGGTTATCGATTTTTTTAAGCCATGGACATTTGGACCATGTGGTTGGGCTGACATATTTCCTAGGTTTTCAGTCGCGAGGACTTCTCGGCCCGGTGGAAATTTACGCTCTTCCGGAAGTGTTGCAGGGCGTTCAACAACATCTTTTCTCGGAAACCCTCTTTCCGGTGCTTCCGGAGTTCCTATTTCGAGCGGTGGCCGGCGGGGAGGTGGTGCCCCTTCCTGGAGGCGGAGAAGTTACGGTATTGCCGGTTCACCACCGTGGCCCCACCGTTGGGTACTTCCTTCGCCTTTCGAGGGCAACCGTGGCCTACCTTACCGATACAAGGGTGGAGGGCTCAAGGCAGCATCTTGGGCTGTTGGAGGGTGTTGATCTCCTGATGCATGAGTGGTATTTCCCAGACGGCTACGAGCATTTTGCGGAGGAAACCGGTCACAGCTGCCTTAGCCAGGTGCTCCAACTGGGAAAGGAGGCCAAGGCGAAGCAGCTCCTTCTGATGCATCTGAACCCCGTTATGGACTCGGCCAGTGCCTGGGGCTTTGATGGGAAAGCTGTGGCGGAACCTCCGGCAATTGTGGCCGAGGATCTCCTCGAAATTGAAATCGACGGTTGCTTCTGACGGCGATTCGGGCCAAAAGAGCCTCACCTCCCCCACGCCTGGGGCCAGGCGGCTTCAAGGGCCAACGAATGGTGTCTGTGGGAACGAAAAGAAGGGCCTCCTGCTTGTCCCTTTGGGTACCCTTGCGGCCAGGGGCTGAAATGGTACCGGTTCAAAGAGGCAATTGAGTCCGAAGCCGGTTGAGAGCAACAAGCAATTGTTCCAGCATCTCGGGAGTATGGGCTAGCGTGAGACTGATTCGGAGGCATGACCGGCCTTTTGGGACGGTGGGCGGTCGCATCGCGGGACAAAAGATTCCTTTTTCCAGAAGGAGGGCAGAAAGTCGGAGGGCCTTTTCCGGTTCCCCGAGTACTAGGGAAAGGATTTGACTTTGGCTGGGCCCCACATGCCAGCCTTTTCCCCAGAGTTGCTCCCGGAGCCAAGCCGCCCGCGAAAGGAGCTCCCGTCCCGGCCAGGGAGATTCCCGCAGCAAGGAAAGGGCTTCCAGGGCGGCAGCCACCGCGGGCGGGGGCAGAGCAGTCGAAAAAATGTAGGACCGGGCTTTATTGACGATGAGCTGGATCACAGCTTCCGGGCCGACCACAAATCCTCCCACACTCCCCAACGCTTTGCTCAAGGTACCTACCCGCACGGGCACAGTCTGAAGAAGCTGAGCATCCTCTGCCAAACCCCGACCTTGCATCCCGAAAACCCCAAGGGCATGAGCTTCGTCGACCACGAGCATCAGGTCAAATTTTTCCGCCAGTTCGACAAGCTCCGGCAAAGCAGCCAGATCTCCTTCAATGCTAAAAACGGTATCGGTCACTACCAGGGCTCGGCGGTACCGTCCCCTTTTTTGCAACTGGCCTTGGAGATACTTCAGGTCTTTATGCGGGAAGAAGCGGACATCGGCTCGAGAGAGTCGACACCCATCCCAAATGGAGGCATGATTGGCCTCGTCGCAAAACACGACATCCCCGGGGCCTACAAGGGAGCTGATCACCCCAACATTGGCGGCGTAACCAGAGGAAAAGACTAAGGCAGCTTCGGCTTGGTGGAAGTCGGCCAAAGCCCGCTCGAGTTCCTGGTGAATCGATGTGTACCCACAAACCAGCGGACTCCCGCCAGCTCCCCATCCAAACTCGAGGGCTGCTTGGCGAGCGGCCGCTACCACTCGAGGATGACTGGCAAGTCCGAGGTAATCGTTGGACCCGAAGTGGAGAACCTCTCGGTCTTCCAGAACAACCCTGCCGGCCCGCCCGACCCTTCGGACCCTCCGAAACCGCCGCAGACCCTGACGGCTTAATTCCTCCAGCTCTCCACCGATCCAATCAAATGCCCGGCTTTGCACAGTTCTATCGCCGTACGTACGAACAAAAATTTTCCCCCGATCAGGTCGGAAACCGACAAAGGCAGCAGGCCTAAAAGCTTAAAGCTAAGTTGGGTGACCCGTCAGTTGGCTAAATCCCGAATCTCCACTAAAGCCCGCCGAACAACTAGATTCGGACTTTCGACGGAATACTCGAAGGTTATGCTCCGAAGGCATTTCAACCCGGCTACCAAGGAGTCGATTTCCTTGCGGAGCTCCTCCAGAGAGTCTTGAAATTCCTCCGGGATTTCCCAATCGGCCTGGGAAACAGTTGCCGTCAGATGTTCCGCCCAAGGCCGGAGGGCATCCCAAAGCTTTTCTAGATTTACCCAAGCTGCCCAGATTCGTGGCTTCTCCATGTCTTCAATGAGCCCCACCGGCTGCAGGGGCTTCGGTTCTAGCAGTCGTTTTGCATGCTCCTCAGAAAGGCAGAATATAAAGGCTTTTTGGCCGAGGGCCAGAGTGGGGCGGATACGAGCATCCAGCCACGGACCCCCAACCTCCAGTTGCCATACATCTCCCCACTCCAGACGGCGATGGATTATGGAAGGAAGCGAGGATTCGATTTGCTCGAAGAGTTCGTCCGAATCGGCATCCTCAGCGACCGCTCGCAGTTGACGCCAAAGTTCTCTTGCTTGCCGGTATGCAGCGACAAGCTTGTCCCGATCGGCCACTGCAACCACAGCCGCAACCTCGGGTACAGGCAAAGGATTCTCAGAGTAAGGGAGGGTCTCCAACCATTGTTCGCTTCGGAGTTCAGCATCGACCACTACGGCCATTTCAAACCCGTCCAACGCGGGGAGTAGCTCCCGACGGACGATTTTGTCCGCTTCCCTTGCCAGACGTCGGAGTCGCGCGGAGATATTCCGCCACTTGAGTAGCTCCTCCTCTCCGGAGGTCCTGCGAATGCCATAATCCACGTAATACCAAGCCCTACCGAGCAGCCATGCTATGAATTCGTACATTCCCGGCAACGGAACCTGAGAAGCAATCCCGGCGGCCACTGGGGCCGCTCCCAGGTGAGGGATTGTCCGAAGTGGGAGGGGGGCTACTTCCGCTTTCGCGATCCAGGTGAATGTTAGCTCTTCCAGTCCCCTGGCGGTAAGGCTGGCGGCACTAGCCCGGGGTCCAGACTCGCCCCTGAGTTTTTCAAACCAATTGGCTAGTTCTTGAAGATCCCGGTCCAATTGTTTGCGAAGTTCGGCAGGGAGAGCCTCCCACTTACCTAGACATTGCCGATATACCTCCACTTCCTCGGGGGAAAACTCTCCCTTTAGCTCCTGCAGAAATTCCCTGCTCTGAAAGCTGAGGGAAACAGGGGATGCCTCCAGCCGACCAAGAAGTTCCTGGATCTCCTGACGATCGGCTAGGCGAGCACCTGCCGGGGGAAGCCGGAGAATTCGGGTATCCGGCCCCAAAGCCAGATGGATCCAGTCCTCCCGCATCCCGAAAGCAATCACTAACCGTTGTTTGCGGAGTTGCTCGAGCAACAAAGGGGGCACGAGTTCCTCTGAACTAACCTCCAGGTGAGTGGTTTCAATCTCCTCGCCAATGTGCCCGTCTTCAAACCTAAGTTCAAAACTCCCATCAGATTCCTGGGTCCTTGCTGCCAGCGTGAGAAGATCCTCCCAAGGCACGTCTTCGCCGGAGATAGTAATCACCGTGAAATCCCCCCCGTCGATGGTTTCGCCCCACACCTTTCCGGCCAACTGAGGTATGCCAAGGCTGCTGACGAAGATCACGCTGCGGAGGATGTTCATCAGGGAAGCCGCTCGGTCCACATTCTTAACTCGCCATCCGAAAAGCAAGGAGGGCACCTGAAGTTCCACCCCAGTGTGTTGCCTCAAAGACTGCCAGATTTCTTCGGCGATCTGGTGGCGGGATTTTAAAGGTTCCTCGGGGAAACTCTCGGCCAGAGAACCGAAAATCGAGCTGAGCGTGGAAAGCCGGTCGAGAGTGCTCACCCACCGCAGGAAAGCACTCCACTCTTCGCCCCCAGCAATAAAGAATTCCTGACTGTGCATGTCGACAAGAAGGGCTAATGATTCTTGTACCATCGGAGTCTCCAACTCTCGTGTTAGCTGCTGTTGGACCTCCTCCGGAAGCTCTCCCCATATTTGGCCGAAGAGAGTTTGCGATAACCGCCGAACACTTCCCAGCTCGGCAAGGCGGCTCACAGCCCGGCTTTGGAGCACTCGTTGGCAAGCATCTTCGAGGTTGTAAATGCCGAAATAGGCGGAAACGTTAGCCGGTACAATTTCCAGCGATTTCACTTCTGCCTCGGCGGTACCCCACCCTAGGCCGAAGGCAGTTAGAAGGAGGGATGCTAAAACTAGGGTTCTTGCGCGCCCCTCGGACAGCGGTCGCAGGGCAAACATTCGTGTTGTCATCGGCATTTCCTTTCCGCTGTTGGCAATCGCTTCACTCTATACCGACCACGCCGGCGTTTGGCTTCCTTTCATCATGAAAACCCGCGGCTTGGTCCCTGGGAGCTTGCCCCCGCGTACATCTTATCGGAGGCGACAATACATCTTACGGGAATCGCCGTTTTGGAATTGTGTTTTCCCGGAGGTTTACAGAGGACACGACAGTCCACTCGTTTTTCCGCGAAGTCGGCAACTCGCGGGGATTTACGGGGCAAAAATTCTTAGGGAAGATCTGCGGAAAAAGGCGATATTTTCCCGGCACTTGCTGCCTAGACCCGAATCGATTTGGGAGATGTATCCATGGTCCCTCGGCTGAGAGCGGAGTACGAACCCTAGAAACAAATAGGCTAAAATGCATTTCCAAAACCGCACACCTTGGAACCGAGTTCGCTCTCGGACTATTCTGGTGAATTATCGCCTATGCAGGGGAGATAAGGAGGCCTTTGCCACTGGCCATTTGCTGTCGAGACATAGCTACCTGCAGGACAAAGTCACATAGTTGCAGCACAAAGTCATATATCTGCAGGACAGAGTCAGACGTTAAATCTTTCCCAGGTTGTAAGAGGATAAGTCTACTTCCGTGGCCAACTGATGCCAAGTGTGGGAACACGCCGGCGATGACTTGGCCTTCAAAAAGCACCGAAGTGGGTCTCTCTTAAGCCGGCATGGCTTCCAAGCCGCTATGCTGACGAAGACCCGAAGATGTGTTCGATCGCTAGCTCCCTCCTAGGTCACCTGCAGAGTGGCCGGAAGGCCAAGCGTGGGATGGGCAGGCCCTCTCCTGGAATATTATGGATCCCCTTGGGGTGCTCCTGTACACTTGGTTCGCTCGGTGCCTGCTTTCTTTGCTTAATAAGAACCAATAACCCCGCTTAATATGTTTAACAACCTTCTTAAAATTCTTGATAACCTTAATAACACTCCAGAAGAGTAGATAAGCCTGAGCCGAGGAGAGGCGGCCGATGCTCTCAAGTTTTCTGGGGACTTGTCCGCAGGCCCATCTCTTCGGATCAAATGGAAGGCTTGGGCCAAACTGAAAGGGAGCACTCATTAGGCCGGATTAAGTGGCGGCAAGCCAGGGAAAGTTTTGTGCCCCGACAAGTTCGGCAGGGCCACTCCGGAAAAAGGGGCCGGCAACATCCTATTTGCATCGAAGAAGTAGCGACGGGCAAGTTTGCAGGGTGTGTCCTGAGCTTTCGGAAAAAAATGTCGCTGAGGTTTCGAAAGAAATGTGGCTACGGTTTCGAAGAAAAAGTTGTTTGCTTAAGTTTTTGTCGATGCCTCGGGGCTTATTATTTGTCGATGCCTCGGGGCTTATTAGGGGTGAGGGGAAAACTTTGGAAAGGCACCGGCCCCCGAGAATTTCACCGGCCCTGGTGTGGTCAGCCCTGCGAGGGGTTATAGGAAAAAGGTAGAAAAGCTGGCCTTGGACAGGTCCGCGACTATCCCCACTCATCTCCCACCCCTCCCGGTAGGGGCAGTTTCCGCGGAATCGGCATCCTGTATAATTTGGGGTCAAATCGGCTGGGTTTTCTGAGCCCGGTTATCTGCCGGTTAGGCATCCGATAACTTGTTCTCTCCTGGGACTCAGGGAAAAGGAGCACGAGTTTTTGGCATCTACCCGGTAGGGAGATGCTTGGACCCGGGAGGCTTGCCTGGGGGGAGAGGATGGGTTCGGGGAGCTTTCCCAAAAATCGACGGCGAAGCCTCCAAGTGGGCCGAGTTAAGGCAGCCCTTAATTTTCCAAGGGGACAGTTTGAAAACAGGGGATCAGTTTGCTTTGCGTTGTTCATAGTGCGGGCAGGAAATGGGCGGTAGTTGGGGGTTGCCGCCTGTTGACAGTAGGCCTTACCTGGCGTTCAAAAAGTCGGTTTGGGTAAATCTCTCAATGCCGGCCACTGGGATCACGGATAATCTGCCCGATATAATGAGAGCCCATGAGAAAACGATTAGAAATTTAGTCCGGCCCCATTTGCCGGGTGAATTGACATATCCTCGGAAAACCTGAAAAATCGGAGGCCTGAAGGGGGCATACTCGATTTGTTGGATAATCTGCCGTTGGTGTGCCTGCTTATTGTGGTGTTGACCGACTTTCTCAAATTTTGCTGGAATTATCCATTGGTCACCTTGGAAGAGCTCCGAATTAAGCTGGGGGACCTTGACTAACTGGGGGCCGGCAAGCTTAGTTCCAAAATGCAAATAAATCAAAATGCAAGTAATTATCTTGCCCTGTTTGCGGGTTTTATATCGTGGGGGTCGGCACCATCTTTTTGGCACCTCGGATTTTCCGAGGTTCGAGGCCGGTTTCGCGGCAGGGTAAGGCCCGGCGATTAAGCCCCCTTAGCTCAGCTGGTAGAGCAACTGACTCTTAATCAGTGGGTCGGAGGTTCGAATCCTCCAGGGGGCACTTTCAGATCTTGTCCTCCCGGGGCCTTTCCAAAGCCCGGAGGATTATTTGGGCCTCAAAATAATTCCGGAATAGTCCTGGTTATGAGGGGGCAGAAATCTTCACAACTCATCTAGAAAATTTTCAATCTTTATCGCAATGCTTTGGAAAACGCCCCGTTAATCGCCGTTATTCTGTTTAGCGAGATGTTCCAAACTTTACTTCACCTCTCGGGCTAGGGCTCAAAGCCTTTTTCCCACGGGGCCGCGGAATCCAAAAGCTGCTACTAACCTCTCCCTTTGGGCCCTACACTACGCCGGACGAAGCCGTAGGGACGGCCGGTTCGGGTCGGCAATGGGAATTCGCGACTTCCCCAAAAAAGAAAAGGCTGCCATGTTGGCCCCAAAATTGCGACCCTTTCCAGGGCTTTGGCGGGAACGGCCAGGAATTTCCGGTTCCCAACGGAATTGAATAGAGGCGTTTCTTTAGGAGGGGGCGACCAATCCCGCCGGAAGGGTTGCCTCTGCGAGGGGGCAGGCTTCGTGCCTTTTCTGGCAGAGGTCTTGTCATGGGAAGTCGCAGGTTCACAAGACTTAGAGCTTTTCGGATCCGCTCGAGCAGGAGGATCTATGCTGGGGACATTTCGAGAGCAATAACGTTTACGTGAGAACATGGAAACGTTTACATGACAATACGTTTGCCGTTTCCAAAACATGGATTCGGGTCCGATTGAAGAAATGTTCGGTTGAGCCAGTGAGAGGGGAGTTTCGTCGGTGGTATCCAGCCTGCGGCGAGGGATTGCGAGAGGTTGTTTCCAATAGGTTTTTAAACGTCAGCGATGGAGATAACGGGTAGTGTGGCTCGATGTGCTGTTTCTGGCTGTTTTACAGGGCCTTACGGAATTCCTGCCAATTAGCTCTTCGGGGCATTTGGTGATTGCCTTCGCCTTACTGGGGAAGTTGGGCCGGACGGTCCAGGCCCCGATTTCGGTTAATGTTGCCCTCCACTTGGGGACCTTAGCAGCCACCGTGGGGTACTTTCGACGGCAACTTTGGGAAGTGATTTCGAGAGATTGGCGAACACTTCTCCTCGTGTGCTGGGCCACGGTTCCTGCAGTGGTGGTGGGGTTGCCTGTAAGGAAATGGGCCGAGGAAATCCTTGAAAATCCCTGGGTTGCTGGCGTGGGACTTTTGATTACAGGAGCCCTGCTGGTTCTTTCTCGCCACTTTGGGAAAGGGGAGAGAAATTTTAGGGATCTAACCTGGAGAGAAGCCCTGGTGATTGGATGTTTCCAAGCCCTTGCCCTTCTGCCGGGAATTTCCCGAAGCGGAAGTACCATCGTGGGGGGAATGGTATGCGGCTTGTCACCAGGCGAGGCCGCTGTATTTGCATTTGTTATGGCTGTGCCGGTAATGCTCGGTGCTGGGGTGCTTGAGGCAGCAGAACTTGCTGGCCGGCCGGGTGATTCCCTACCGCTATTCGAGCTCGTGCTGGGGGCGGTCACTGCCGGGGTTGTCGGGTGGGTAGCTATTGCCTGGCTAATTCAATGGGTTCGGAAAGGCCGGCTCATGCTTTTCGCATACTGGGTGTTCGCCCTGGGAGCGGGGACTCTTTTATGGCTCCTGTTAGAGATTGGAGCCTCCGCCCGGCTTTAACCTCCCAAAGCGGTCTGGCGGCAATCAAGCGAGGCTGATCCTAAAGCTCCGCTTGCGGGTTAAGCCGTGGGGGGGCAGTGGGGAGCCCTTTTTCAATCGGACAGCAGGCCCGGGGGGCTCCGGCGGAAGGAATTTCGCAAAATAGGAAACTTAACATCCAGGAAACTTAATATCGGAAGTCATGGGACGACAGAATTTCTTTAATGCCCGTGGGCAGTACTAGCTGGGATGTCTTGGGAGTACGTTCTTTTTTGTTTCCTAAAAGCCTTTGGTATTACCTTGTTTGTTTCCGAAGAGACTCGTGTTTGTTTCCCAACAGACTCGGCATTACCTCGGCATTTGTGGCAGACTCCGCGTGGTCTTGTGCAGGAGGACCGGAAGGGGGCTCGGCCGGAATTTGCCTTTTCGAGGTTTAACCGGTAACCGGCCCGGCTGATGCCTGGGGCACCTTTGCCCGGTTTTGGTTTCGAGCCATCAAGAGTTCTGGAGGACCCGACATTGATTTTCACTGCCCGAAGCGAAGCCCCGAACTTCGGTGCTCGATATTGAGGGGTCAGTTTACCCAAAATTTTGGAGGTGTTTGTGGCAAAATCCCTATTCCCCGCTTTTGCTCCTCCCAAAACTTGCTCTTTAGTAGGCAGTTTGGTCTCTCCCCGCTTTGCAGAGGCCGGAGTTTTTTCGGTGTGCGGTAGATTTTTCGGAACCACCGTGATCGAGGCATTTTTCCCAGAGGTGTTTAAGGGGTATCTGGGGGATATTTGGGAGGTATTTAAAGGATTTAACGGATCAGAAGTTTCTCCATAAGGCATTTCTGGGCGGGGCTCCGGGAGCCCCGCCGATAGCGGGGGATGATTTAAATGGCTCACCGTTGGAAGGTATTAGGATGAGATTTCTCCCGATCGGCGGGGGATGCCTCCCGGGTCGTCTCCAAGCATACAGGCGAGGAACGAGCCAGGCCGGCGGGCGGCCGACGACTAACCTTAAAGAGTATAGGCCTACCAAACGGGCCAGTTCGATTCCAATCCGCCGGGGTTAACTTCTCGATTTTAGACTCTGCGAATCTTCTCCACCTTCTCCACGCCAGCCGTTAGTTTTGCAAACATCACTTTGGCATGAGTGTTGCTCTGCCGGAAAGGGTTCGGGGGCTCCGGGAGAAAAAGGGGGGCTTGCCGAAGCGAAAGCCGATAGAGGGGATCGTTCCTTAATAAATAGACGGGATTGCTCCTGCTAATATAGGATGACAGCACCCGATAGGAGGCGGGGATATCACCACTTATGAGAAGTTGTAAATTGTTCCGAGGTAGGGTATTACGGCCTGTTGGGGGGCTTTTTCCAGGTTTGTGACCTCTCCTGATGGAACAGCCATAGCAGTTGGCTTCCGCAATTTTCGGCCGAGGTGGTTCCAAGACTCGATGTAGTGGGTGGGAGCACCCTTGAGGGCTATTTGGTTTCTCCCAAAACAGGTGATGGTGGAAGATGGGTTCGGCGGATCATGGGAGTTGTCGTCCTATGGGGATGGGGCGGCAGGGGGTATCAGAAATTGGCGAATGTTTGGGGGACCGGTGGCGACCAAACAGTCTTGCCTCCATTTGTGAGCCCTTCTGGAAAAGAGGTGTGATTGCCGCAATGCTGGGG
>Ga0308410_1001016_pt1 | contig 15976 bp, 15 predicted proteins | sample HotsprOSTMatCore_FD_203467 | JGI IMG/M metagenome (GOLD analysis project Ga0308410, IMG submission 203467) | Hot spring phototrophic mat microbial communities from Octopus Spring, Yellowstone National Park, Wyoming, United States -... | ecosystem: Environmental > Aquatic > Thermal springs > Hot...
AGTCGCTCCAGAAGGCGCTGCGCTCCCTGGAGCACGGCTACGTGGGCCTGGAGCCCGACCTCGGGGACCTCCCCGCCGTCGACGACGACGAGCTCATGCGGCGCGTGGCGCGTGCCACCCCGGAACGCATCTTCGCCCTGGCCCAGGCGCTGGAGCGGGGGATACCGGTGGAGCGGGTGGCCGAGGCGTCCGGCTACGACCCGTGGTTCTGCGACCAGATCGCCGCGATCGGCGAAGCCCGCCGCGAGCTGGCCACCCGGCGCCCCGAGGACCTCGACCGGCGGGCCTGGCGGGAGGCGAAGCGGCTGGGCTTCGGCGACGAGCAGCTCGGCCGGCTCTGGGGCCTGGAGGCCGAGGACGTCCGGCGGATGCGGATCGGCGCCGGCGTACGGGTGACCTACAAGACGGTCGACACCTGCGCGGCGGAGTTCGAGGCGAGCACCCCGTACCACTACGGCACCTACGAGGACACCGACGAGGTCGCTCCGCTCCGGCGCCCCGCGGTGGTGATCCTCGGCAGCGGCCCGAACCGCATCGGCCAGGGGGTGGAGTTCGACTACTGCTGCGTACATGCGGCGTTCGCGCTCTCGGAGGCCGGGTACGAGACGGTGATGGTGAACTGCAACCCCGAGACCGTCTCCACCGACTACGACACCAGCGACCGGCTCTTCTTCGAACCCCTGTCGACCGAGGGCGTGCGCAACGTGTGCGACGTGCTCGGTGAGCGGCTCGTGGGGGTCATCGTGGCGCTCGGCGGCCAGACCCCGCTCAAGCTCGCCCATCCGCTCGAGGCGGCGGGGATCCCCGTCCTCGGCACCGCCCCCGCGTCGATCGACCTCGCCGAGGACCGGGAGGCCTTCCGCGCCCTGTGCACCCGGCTCGGCGTCCCGCAGCCACCCGGCGGCACCGCCACGAGTGTGGAGGCGGCCGTCCGGGTCGCCGACGAGATCGGCTACCCGGTGCTCGTGCGGCCGTCGTACGTGCTCGGGGGCCGGGCGATGCAGATCGTCTACGACGCCGAAGGCCTGCGCGCGGCGATGGCCGAGATGACCGCCGGGGGCAGCCTCGGCCGGGAGGGCGGCCTCTCGGCCGAGCGCCCGGTGCTCATCGACCGTTTCCTGGAGGACGCGGTCGAGGTCGACGTCGACGCGCTGCGCGACGACGCCGGCGAGGTGCTCATCGGGGGCGTCATGGAGCACATCGAAGAGGCCGGGGTCCACTCCGGGGACAGTGCGTGCGCCATCCCGCCCCCCACCCTGCCCGGGGAGGTGATCGCCACCATCGAGGAGTACACCCGCCGGCTCGCCGACGCGCTCGAGGTCCGCGGCCTGTGCAACGTGCAGTACGCGGTGAAGGACGCGACGGTGTACGTGCTGGAGGCCAACCCGCGGGCGAGCCGCACCGTGCCGTTCGTGGCCAAAGCCACCGGTGTGCCGCTGGCGAAGATCGCGGCCCGTCTCATGCTCGGCGCCACCCTCGCCGACCTGCGGGCCGAAGGGTGGCACCTGGACCCGGCGGGGGGAGAGCACGTCGCGGTGAAGGAAGCCGTCCTGCCGTTCAACCGGTTCCCCGAGGTGGACACCGTCCTCGGTCCCGAGATGCGTTCCACCGGTGAGGTGATGGGCATCGACCGCAGCTTCGGCCTGGCCTTCGCCAAGAGCCAGGCCGCGGCGGGCTCGGCGCTCCCCGATCGCGGCACCGTGTTCCTGTCGCTCGCCGACCGGGACAAGCCGGCCGGGCTCGAGCTCGGGCGGCGTTTCGTCGAGTTGGGCTTCGCCATCGTGGCCACCGAGGGCACCGCCGCGACACTGGCGTCGGCGGGCATCCCGGTCGCCGAGGTGGTGGCCAAGGTGGGCCAGCCCACCGGGCTCGACGCGGTGGAGCTCATCGCCACGGGGAAGGTCGATCTGGTGGTGAACACGCCTCGGGGCCGGGGTCCCCGCGCCGACGGCCACCACATCCGGCGGGCCGCGGTGGCGCACCGCGTGCCGTGCCTCACCACCGTTGCCGCGGCCCGGGCCGCCGCCGCCGGGATCGCGGACCGGGCCCGGCGACTGCCGACGGTCCGCTCGCTCCAGGAGCACCACGCGGACGGGCAGTTGCGGTTCCGCGCCGGATGACGGTCGACCTGTCGGTGCCGCTCGGGCCGCACCGGCTCCCCAACCCGGTGATCGCGGCGTCGGGGACGTTCGGGCACGGCACCGAGCTGGCCCGGCTCTGCCCCCCGGACCGGTTGGGGGCGGTGACGGTGAAGTCGCTCGCCGCCTACCCGTGGCCGGGCAACCCGCCGCCGCGGCTCCATCCCGCCCCGGGTGGCGGCATGCTCAACTCGGTCGGCCTGGCCGGGCCCGGGGTCGCGGCGTGGCTCGCCGAGGACCTCCCCGGCCTGCGGGCCGCCGGGGCCCGGGTCATCGCCTCGATCTGGGGCCGCACGGTGGCGGAGTTCGCCGAGGCGGCCGCCGCGCTCGGGCCGGCGTGCGACGAGCTGGTGGCGATCGAGGTGAACGTGTCGTGTCCCAACCTCGAGGACCGCTCCCGGATGTTCGCCCATGCCCCGGCCGCCACCGCCGCGGTCACCCGGGCGGTGCTGGCGACCGACCCGTCGGCACCGGTGTTCGTGAAGCTCTCCCCGAACACGCCCGACCTCGTCGAGGTGGCCGGCGCCGCGCTCGACGCCGGGGCCGCGGGGCTCACGCTCGTGAACACCGTGCTCGCCGCCGGCATCGACCCGACCACCCGGCGTCCGGTGCTCGGGGCCGGGACCGGAGGCCTGTCCGGCCCGCCGATCCATCCCATCGCGGTGCGGGCGGTGCTGGAGGTGGCCCGGGCGCATCCCGGGGTGGCGATCATCGGCACCGGGGGGGTGACCTGCGGGCGCGACGCGGTGGAGCTGCTGCTGGCCGGGGCGGTCGCGGTGGGGGTCGGAACCGCCACCTTCGCCGAGCCGCGGGCGATGCTGCGCATCCTCGCCGAACTGGAACGATGGTGCGCCCGGCACGGGGTGCGGGCGGTGCGGGAGCTGGTCGGCGCGGCGGTCACCGGCTCGTGAGCCGCGCCGGGCCCGTGCGTATACTCGCCGCCCACCCGCCGGCCGCCCCTCCGGAGGTCTTTCCCCCATGCCCCTGCCGCCGTCCCTCACTCCGCAGCAGCGCCAGGACGCGCTCGCCAAGGCCGCCGAGGCGCGCCGGGTCCGAGCGGAGGTGAAGATGCGCCTCAAGCTCGGCACCCTGACCCTCGCGCAGCTGTTCGAGCAGAGCGACGGTGACGAGGTCCTCGCGAAGCTGAAGGTGGTGAGCGTGCTGGAATCGTTGCCGGGGGTCGGCAAGGTGCGCGCCCGCAAGATCATGGAGCAGCTCGACATCGCCGAGAGCCGCCGCCTGCGCGGGGTCGGCGCCCGCCAGCGGGCCGCGTTGCTCGCCGAGTTCGCCGGCTGACCGGCCGGCGGAGCGGAGGTCACCCTGGGCGTCGTGCTCGTCCTCGCCGGCCCGTCCGGCGCCGGCAAGGGAGCGATCGGCCGGGCACTGCTGGAACGGGAACCGAACCTGTGGTTCTCGGTGTCGGCGACCACCCGCCCACCCCGGCCGGGGGAGCGTGACGGGGTCGACTACCACTTCCTCGACCGGGAGACGTTCGAACGGCTACGGGCCGAGGGGGGCTTCCTCGAGGCCTTCGAGGTCTACGGGCACCTGCGGGGCACGCCTCGCGACCCGGTGCTGGACGCCCTCGCCGCCGGTCGTGACGTGCTCGTCGAGGTCGACACCCAGGGGGCGCTGGCCGTGAAGCGGGCGATGCCCGAGGCGGTGCTCGTGTTCGTGAGGCCCCCGTCACGCGAAGAACAGGCCCGCCGGCTGCGGGCCCGGGGTACCGAGGATCCGGCCGAGATCGCCCGCCGCCTGGCCGCGGCCGACGAGGAGGAACAGGTCGCGGCGGCGTTCGACGTGGTGGTGGTGAACGACGACCTGGAGACCGCCGTGCGCACGGTTGCTGGTATCCTCCACGACCGGCGTGCCGGCCTGACGCCCTCACCGGGCGGCACGCCGGGCTGACCAGCGGACCGCCCGGCGGCGGAGATGCCCACCCGCCGGACCGCCACCGCGTCGATCGCCCATCGACCGTCACCATCCCGACCCGACCAGGAGCACCGATGCCCGAGCGCCGATCGTCTCTCACCGAACCCCGCCTCGAACGGCTGCTGGACCGGGTCGGCTCGAAGTTCTCCCTCGTGGCGCTCAGCGCCCGGCGGGCCCGGGACATCAACGACTACTACAACCACCTCGGGGAGGGTCTGGGGCGGCTCGTGCCACCGCAGGTCACCTCCGTGGCCCGCAAGCCGCTCAGCATCGCGCTGGAGGAGATCGAGGTGGGCAAGATCCTCCTCGCCGAGGAGCAGGACGAGGAGGGGGAGCCGACCGGCGATCACGGCGACGGCACCGGGACCCCGGAGGGCGGGGAGGCCGCCTTCCCGGCCGACGGGCCGACAGCCGCCGGCCACTAGGGCGGGTGCGCCCGTGCGCAACCGCACGGTCGTCCTCGGTGTCGCCGGGGGCATCGCCGCCTACAAGGCGGTGGAGGTGTGCCGGCGCCTCACCGACGCCGGTGCCACGGTGCTACCGGTGCTCACCGCCGCCGCCCAGCGGTTCGTGACCCCGCTCACCTTCTCGGCACTGGCCACCGAGCCCGCACGCACCCGGCTCTTCGACGACCCGAACGACCCGATCCCCCACACCCGGCTCGGCCGCCGGGCCGACGTCGTCGTCGTGGCGCCGGCCACCGCCGGCCTGATCGCCCGGTACGCCCACGGCCAAGCCGACGATCTGCTCACCGCCACGCTGCTCGCCACCCGGGCACCGGTGGTGGTCGCGCCCGCGATGCACACCGAGATGTGGGAGCACCCGGCGGTGCGCGACAACCTCGCCCTGCTCGCCCGCCGGGGCGTGACCATCGTGGAGCCCGACGTCGGCCGCCTCGCCGGTGGCGACGAGGGCCCGGGCCGGCTGGCGGAGCCCGCCGCCATCGTGGCGGCCGTGGCCGGCATCGTCGGTCGCGGGCGCGACCTCGAGGGTGTGCGGGTGCTCGTCAGCGCCGGTGGCACCCGCGAGCCGCTCGACGCGGTCCGGTACCTGGGCAACCGGTCGTCGGGGAAGATGGGTCACGCGGTGGCCAGCGCCGCCCACGCGCGGGGGGCGGCGGTGACCCTGGTGACCACCCGAGCCGATGCGGGGCCGTTCCCGTTCCCCACCGTCGTGGTCGGCACCGCCGAGGAGATGCGTGCCGCCCTGCTGGAGCGCTTCGACCAAAGCGACGTGCTCGTCATGGCCGCTGCCGTCGCCGACTTCCGCCCCAAGCCGCTCGCCGAGGGCAAGTGGAAGAAGGAGGACGGCCTCCCCGAGGTGGTCCTCGAACCCACCCCGGACATTCTCGCCGAGCTCGGCGCCCGCAAAGGCGGGCGCGTGCTCGTCGGCTTCGCCGCCGAGACCGGCGACCCCCGCGCCGCCGCCGCGACCAAGCTCGCCCGGAAGCGGCTCGACCTCATCGTCGCCAACGACGTGTCCGCCCCGGACGCCGGCTTCGAGGTCGACACGAACCGGGCGGTGCTGCTTGACTCTTCGGGCTCGGCGTCGGAGACGCCGCTGGTCTCGAAGGCGGAGTTGGCCGGGATGATCCTCGACCGGGTGGCGGCACGGCTCGGGCGGACGACCACGACATAGGGAGTCGAAGTGAGCAGGTTCACCTTCACCTCGGAGTCGGTCACCGAGGGTCACCCCGACAAGATGTGTGACCAGATCTCCGACGCGGTGCTCGACGCGATGCTCGCCGAGGACGCCATGTCCCGGGTGGCGTGCGAGACGCTGGTCACCACCGGGCTCGTCGTCGTCGCCGGGGAGATCTCCACCTCGGCGTACGTCGACATCCCCCGGGTGGTGCGCGACACGATCCGCAGCATCGGCTACGACCGCGAGTCCTACGGGTTCGACGGCAACACCTGCGGGATCATCACCTCGATCGACGAGCAGTCTCCCGACATCGCGATGGGGGTCGACAAGGCGGTCGAGCAGCGGGCCGGCACCGGCGACCGCTACGACGAGGTCGGCGCGGGTGACCAGGGGATGATGTTCGGGTACGCCTGCGACGAGACCGAGGACCTCATGCCGTTGCCGATCTGGCTCGCGCACCGGCTCGCGCACCGGCTCGCCGAGGTCCGCAAGGCCGGCGTGCTGCCCTACCTGCGGCCCGACGGCAAGACGCAGGTGACGATCGAGTACGTGGACGGGCGGCCGGCGCGCCTCGCCACGGTGCTCATCTCCACCCAGCACGCACCTGGCATCGACATCGAGACGATGTTGAAGCCGGACCTCACCGAGCACGTCATCCGGCCGCTGCTCCCGCCGCAGTTCGCCGACGACGCGTTCGAGGTGCTCTGCAACCCGACCGGCAGCTTCGAGCTGGGAGGCCCGCACGCGGACTGCGGGCTGACCGGCCGGAAGATCATCGTCGACACCTACGGGGGCATGGCCCGGCACGGTGGGGGGGCGTTCAGCGGAAAGGACCCCACGAAGGTCGACCGGTCGGCCGCGTACGCCGCCCGGCACGTGGCGAAGAACGTGGTCGCGGCCGGGATCGCCCGCCGCTGCGAGGTGCAGGTCGCGTACGCGATCGGGGTGGCCCGGCCGGTGTCGGTCATGGTCGAGACGTTCGGAACCTCCGAGATCGCCCCCGAGCGCCTTTCGGCGCTCATCCAGGAGTCCTTCGACCTGCGACCCGCCGCGATCATCGAACGGCTCGACCTGCGCCGTCCGATCTTCCGCCGGACCGCCGCCTACGGGCACTTCGGCCGCCCCGAGCGGGAGTTCACCTGGGAGCGCACCGACGGCGCCGCCGCACTGCGCAAGGCGGCCGAGGACCTCGCCTGAACGACGACGAGGCCCGGGTCGTCCGGGTCCGTCCCGACATCCCGGGTCTCGACCGCACCTTCGACTACCGCCTCACCGGGCCTTCCGGGGAAGTGCCCCCGGTGGGCACCATCGTGCGCGTCCGGCTCGGTGCCCGGATCGTGCGGGGCTGGGTGGAGGCCGTGGCCGGCACCGCGGCGGTGCCCTTCGAGCGGCTGGCACCGCTGCACCGGATCGTCGGGGCGGGCCCGCCGCCCGACGTGGTGGCCTTGGCCGCGTGGGCGGCGCGCCGCTGGTGCGGTCCCGTCGTCACCTTCCTGCGCGCCGCCTCACCGCCCCGTGTCGTCCCGCTCATCGGGCCCGGCGTGACCGCGGCCCCGGCGCCGACCACCGGGCCGACCGACGTGCGCCTCGTGGCCTGGCCTCCGGCGGCCGACCGGCGCGAGCTGGTGGCGTCACTGCTGGCGCCGGCGGGCAGCACCGTCATCTGCAGCCCCGAGGTCGTCCGGCTCGGGACGCTGGCCCGCCACCTTCGGCACCGGGGGTGGGAAGTGGTGGAGTACCACGGGCTGCTCCCGGCGAACGAACGGGCCCGGGCGTGGCGGCGCATCCGGGCCGGGAACGTGGTCGTGCTCGGCGGGCGGCTCGCCGCGTGGGCGCCGGTCCCCGACCTCGCCGCGGTGGTGGTGCTCGACGAGGGCGACGAGGCCCTCAGCGACGAACGGGCCCCCACCTGGGACGCCACCGACGTCCTCACCGAACGGGCCGGCCGTCGCGGCGGCACCGTGACGCTGATCGGGGCGCTGCCCACGCTGCGGGCCGTGGTCGCGGCCCGGGGGCGCGTCCGTCGCCCGCCTCGGGTCGTGGAACGTGCCGGGTGGCCGCGCACCGAGGTGGTCGACCTGCGGGAGACGGACCCCGCCGAGGGGCTCATGACCGGGGCGCTGGGCGCAGCGCTGGCCGCCGCCCTCGAGGCCGGCGGGCGGGCGGTGTGCCTCCTCAACCGCACCGGCGGAGCCCGGCTGCTGGTGTGTCCCCGGTGTGGTGCGGTGGCCCGTTGCGACCGCTGCGGTGCCGGACTCGTCGAAGGGTCCGGCGGCGAAGCCGGTGTGTGGTGCCGCCGGTGCGGGCACGGTCGGGCCGCGTTCTGCGCGTCCTGCGCGCATGCGACCCTCCGGCGCCGGCGCCCCGGGGCCCGGCGGGCCTCCGAGCTCGTCGCCGCCCTCGTGCCGGGCCGTCGGGTCAGCGTGGTGGAAGGCGCGGCGGGGCCGGAGGAGCCGGCCGAGGTGCTCGTGGGTACCGAAGCCGTCCTGCACCGGGTGCCGCCTGGTCCCGGCGTCGGGCTCGTCGCGCACCTCGACGCCGACATCGACCTGCTCGCACCCCGGGTCTACGCCCTCGAACAGGCGGCGAGGCTGCTTGTCCGCTCGGCCCGGCTCACCGGCCCCGGCGGGCGGCTCCTCGTCCAGACCCGGGTTCCCGAGCACCCGGTGCTGGAGGCGATCCGGCGGCGGGAGCCGCTGGGCGTCGCGGAGGCGGAGCGCCCGGCCCGGGCCGCGCTCGGGTATCCCCCCTTCGGAGCGGTGGCAGAGGTGCGGGGCACACCGGCGGCGGTGGCGGCGGCGATCGAGGCGCTGGCCGCCACCCCCGCGACCGTGGCGGGCCCGGTAACCCATGACGACCGGGAGGTCGCGTTGGTGCAGGCGGCGGATCCTGAGGTGCTGGCCGACGCGCTCGCCGCGGCCGCGGCGGCCGCCCGAGCGCTCGGAGGGCTACGCATCGCAGTGGATCCGAAGCGGACCTGAGGCGAGCGCCGAACGGCGACGTGCGGCCGGGCCGGTACCCTGAAGTGGTGCGCCCGTACGTGATCCGCCGCATCGGGGACCCGGTGCTGCGCCGGCGCGCCCGGGAGGTGACCGAGCTCGACGGTGGGCTGGCCCGGACCGTCGGCGCGATGGTGGCCACCATGCTGGATGCCGACGGGGGCGGGCTCGCCGCCCCGCAGGTGGGGATCGGGCGACGCTACTTCGTGTACCGCACCGACGACGGTCCGCGCGTCGCGATCAACCCGGAGATCGTGGAGACCGCCGGTGCCTGCGTCTTCCCCGAAGGGTGCCTGTCGATCCCGGGCCTCACCTTCGACCTCGTGCGGCCCGAACGGGTGACGCTCCGCGCCGTCGACCTCGACGGCCGGGAGGTGGTGGTCGAGGCCGACGACTACCTGGGGCGGATGTTCCAGCACGAGATCGACCATCTCGACGGGATCCTCGCCATCGACCGGTTGGAGCCCGACGAGCGACGCCGGGCGCTGCGCCGCCTCGCGGAGGCGGACCTGCAGGTCCCGGGCCTCCCGCGCCCCTGAGGCGGCGGGTGCGCTGCTGCTACCTCGGTTCCCCCGACGACGCGGTGCCGCCGCTGCGGGCCCTGTGCCGGGCCGGTCACGAGGTGACCCTGGTGGTCACCCAACCGGACCGCCGGCGTGGCCGGGGTGGCCGGCCGCGGCCCAGCCCGGTGCGGGCCGCGGCCGAGGAGCTGGGGCTTCCGGTCGTCACCCCGACCCGGGCCGTCGAGGCGCTCGGGGCCATCGAGGGATCCGGCGCCGAGCTGGGGATCGTCGTCGCGTTCGGGCAGCTCCTTCCGGAACGGGTCCTTCGGGCGCTTCCCCACGGGTTCGTGAACCTGCACTTCTCGCTGCTCCCCCGATGGCGGGGCGCCGCGCCCGTGGAGCGCGCGATCCTCGCCGGCGACCACGAGACGGGGGTGTGCCTCATGCGCGTCGTGCGCGAGCTCGACGCCGGTCCCCTCTACGGGTGCGTGCGCACACCGATCGGGGCCACCGAGACCGCCGGTGAGCTGCGGGCCCGGCTCGTCGAGCTCGGGACCGACTTGCTGTTGCGGCTGCTGCCGCGCCTTCCCCTCACCGAGCCGCGTCCGCAGGTGGGCGAGCCCACCTACGCCGCCAAGCTCACCCCCGAGGAGTTCCGGTTGGATCCCGCGATGGCCCCCGAGGAGATGTTCGCCCGGATCCGGGCCGGCAACCCGCGTCCCGGGGCCTGGGTGACGGTCGGGGAGCGCCGGGTGAAGATCCTCCGGGCCCGCCTCGCCGACGGGCGGGTCGTGCCGGAGGTGGTGCAACCGGAGGGGCGTCGCCCCATGACCTACGACGCTTGGTTGGCCGGGCACCGTGTCCCCCTCCCGTTCCCCTGAACGGGGCCACGGCGACCGGGAGCCGGGCATCGCCGCGCGGCGGGTGGCGATCGCCGTGCTGGCCCGGGTGGACGCCGGGGCGTACTCCCACATCGTGCTGCCCGCCGTCCTGGGGCGCTCCGGCCTGTCGGGGCGCGACCGGGCACTGGCCACCCGCCTCGTCTACGGCACCCTCCGTCACCTTCCCGTCCTCGACGCCGCGCTGGAGCCGGTCTGCGACCGCGCGCTGGGGCGCCTGGAGGCACCGGTGCGGGCCGCGCTGCGCCTCGGCGCCTACCAGCTCGCCGCGGGATGGCCGCCGCACGCGGCGCTCGCCGGGACGGTGGGCGCGCTCGGGAGCCTGCGGCCGGCTGCCCGCGGCTTCGTGAACGCGGTGTTGCGGCGCGTCGCCGCGGCACCGCCGAGGCTGGACGCCACCGGGGCCGACGGGCCACCGGCGTGGCTGCGCGAGCGGATGGTGGCCGACCTCGGCCCCGAGGACGCCGCTCGGGTGCTCCGCGCCGCCGCCCGGCCCGCAGCCGTGACGTTGCGGCCGAACCGGTCCCGCATCGATCCCGGCACGCTGGCCGACCGGCTCGCCGCCGCCGGGGTCCGGACCGAGCCGGGCCGGCTGGTGCCCGAGGCGCTGCTCGTGCGGGCCGGGCCGGCGGAGGGGTGGCGCCGGATGGTGCACGACGGATGGGCCACCCCGCAGGACGAGGCCAGCCAGGCCGTGGTGGCGCTCCTCGACGCCCGGCCGGGCGAACGGGTCCTGGAGGTCGGGGCCGGTCCCGGCGGCAAGGCGACCGCCACGGCGGAGCGGATGTCGCAGCGGGGTCTGCTCGTTGCCGTCGACCGCCACGCCGGCCGGCTCCGACGGGTGGTCGCCGCCGCGGCCCGCCTCGATCTGCGGGTGATCCGGCCCGTCTGCGCCGACGGGCGGGCGCTGCCGAGCCCTGCCGGGACCTTCGACCGGGTCCTGGTCGACGCCCCCTGCACCGGGCTCGGGTCGCTCCGCCGCCGGCCCGAGCTGCCGGGTCGGCTCCGCCCCGGCGACCCGGAGCGCCTCGGCGAACGGCAGCGTGCCCTGGTCACGGAGGCCGCCCGGATGCTCCGGCCGGGCGGGCGCCTCGTGTACGCGGTGTGCACCTACACCGGCCCGGAGACGCTGGGGGTCGACGCCTGGCTCGCCGAGCACCACCCCGACCTGGTGGCGGATGGCCTGCCGCCACCGTGGCGCCCTCACGGTCGCGGCGGGTTGCTGCTCGCGGACGGGGACCACGACGGGATGTACGCCCTCGTCCTGGCGCGGCGTCCCGGCACCCACCGGTAGCCTCGGCGCGGTGCGAGCAGGGAAAGTGGCGCCGTCGATCCTCTCGGCCGATTTCGCGGAGCTGGCGGCCGAGGTGGCCCGCGTGCGGGCCGAGGCCGACCTGCTGCACATCGACGTGATGGACGGGCACTTCGTCCCGAACCTCACGATCGGCCCGCCGGTGGTGGAGGCCCTGCGCCGACGCACCGACCTGTTCCTCGACACCCACCTCATGGTCGACAACCCCGGCGACCTGCTCGACGCGTTCGCCAAGGCCGGCTCCGACCGCTGCATCGTGCACGTCGAGCTCGGTGACCCCCGGCCGCTCATCCGACGGATGCGGGACCTCGGGCTCGGTGTGGGCCTCGTGTGCAACCCCGGCACACCGCTGGACGCCGTCGTCGAACACCTGGGGGAGATCGACCTGCTCCTGGTGATGAGCGTGCATCCCGGCTGGGGCGGTCAGGCGTTCCTCCCCGAGGTGCTGGACAAGGTCCGTGACGCGCGCCGGATCATCGATGAGCAGGGCCTGGCGGTGGAGATCGAGGTCGACGGCGGTATCGGCCCGGCCACCGCCCGGGCCGTGGCCGAGGCCGGGGCGGACATCCTCGTGGCCGGCTCGGCGATCTTCTCGGCCGAGGATCCCGCGGCCGCGGCGCGGCGGATCCGGGAGGCGGCGTGGCCGTCGTCGTGATCGCCGAGGACGACCCCGACATCCGACGGGCCCTCGAGCTCAACCTCGCCCTCGACGGCCACGAGGTGCACCCGGTTGCCGACGGCGACGCGGCGGTGCTCGCCGCGTTGCGCTTCCGGCCCGACGTGGTGCTGCTCGACGTCCGCATGCCCGGTCGCGACGGGTTCGCCACCTGCCGGGCCCTCAAGGACGACCCTCGCACCGCGTCGGTGGCGGTGATCCTCGTGACCGCCGCGACCACCGCCGCCGACCGGCGGCGCGGGGAGGAGGCCGGGGCCGACGACTTCCTGACCAAACCGTTCACGCCGGCCGACCTGGCCGAACGGGTCCGCCGGTACGGCCCGTCCCCGGCCGGGTGAGCACCGACCCGGGCCGGCGATGGCCGGTGAAGATCCTCACCGTCTCCGACGGGGTCGCCGCGGGCACCCGCCTCGACCGGGCCGGTGACGTGCTCGCCACCGCCGCCGAAGAGCTGGGTTTCGAGGTGGTGGAGCGGCGGGTCGTGCCCGACGGGACCGCGGCGGTCGCCGACGCGCTCGTCGAGATGACCGCCGGGTTCACCGGGCTCGTGCTCACCACGGGGGGCACGGGGTTCGGGCCCCGGGACCTCACCCCCGAAGGCACCCGCCGGGTGGTCGAGCGGCCCGCACCGGGGATCGCCGAGGCGATCCGGCGGGCCTCCGACGCCGGTGGCCGCGGTTTCGGCATGCTCACCCGGGGAGAGGCCGGGGTGGTCGGCGGGGCCCTGGTGTGCAACCTGCCCGGTTCGGCGACCGGAGCGGAGGAAGGGCTGCGCGTCATCGCGCCGGTCGTCCCCCACGCACTCGAGTTGCTCCACGGCGGCCGGCCGCACTGAACCGCACACCGGAGCGCGGGTGCGGGACCGCCGGTTGGTAGCCTGACGGCACAATCGACAACGCCCTCGGGGTGCGGGTGGAAGTCCCGACCGGCGGTGAGCGAACCCGGATGCGAGCCCGGGCGCGAGCCCGCGAACCCACGGCCGCCAGCCGTGGGCCGACTCCGTGCGACTCGGAGGCCGACGGTGAGAGTCCGGATGGGAGAGGGCACAGCCGTGGAACGCCGTGCCGCGCGATCCGCGAGCCGTACGCACCCCGGGGGACCCGCGCCCCGACGGGGGTGTGGGGGTGGCACGACGGCACGTGACGGCGGCGAGAACGGCGGCGAGAACGGCGGCGAGTCGGTGGAGGACATCCAGGTACGGGACCCGGCCACGGAGCCGGGACGCACGGGAGCCGGACCCACCGGGGACCCCAGCGCGCCGATGCGCCGGGCGCTGCAGCTCGCCGCCGAGGCCCGACCGGTCGCCCCGCCCTGGCCGTGGGTCGGGTGCGTGCTCGTGCGGGACGGGCAGGTGGTGGGGGAGGGGCGGACCGGTCCGTATCCCGGCGGGCCGCACGCCGAGGTCGCCGCGCTCACCGCGGCCGGGCCCGCGGCCCGGGGTGCGACCGCGTATGTGACCCTGGAGCCCTGCGATCACCACGGCAACACGCCGCCCTGTACCGATGCCCTCTTGGCGGCCGGGGTGGCCGAGGTGGTCGTGGCGCAGGGGGACCCCGACCCGCGGGTCGCCGGGCGGGGCCTGGCCCGGCTCCGGGCCGCCGGCGTGGCGGTCCGGGTGGGCGACGGTGCCGACGCGGCCGCCGCGATGCTGGCCCCCTACCTGCACCAGCGGCGCACCGGCCGGGCGTACGTCGTGGCCAAATGGGCGTCCAGCCTCGACGGCAGGGTCGCCGGAGCGGACGGGTCGGCCCGGTGGATCACCGGGCCCGCGGCGCGGGCCGACGCCCACCGGCTGCGCGCCGCGTCCCAGGCCGTGGTCGTCGGATCGGGCACCGTGCTCGCCGACCGGCCGTCGCTCACCGTCCGCGACGCCCCGTCCCCGCCCCGCCCGCCGTGGCGGGTGGTGCTCGACGGTCGGGGCAGGGTGCCGGCGACCGGGCCGCTGTTCGATCCCGAGCTGGCACCGACCCTGGTGTGCACCACGGGCGCCGCACCGCCCGAGCGGGTCGCCGAGTGGCGCCGGCGCGGGGCGCAGGTCGAGGTCGTGCCGGCCGGTCCCGGCGGGGGAGTGGACCTGGCCGAGGTCCTGTCCCGGCTCGCCGGCCGGTACGGGGTGGTGCAGGCCATGGTGGAGGGCGGTCCCGGCGTGCACGCGGGCCTCGTGCGGGCGGGGCTCGTCGACCGGTTCGTCGTGTACGTCGCCGGGGCGCTCCTCGGCCGGGACGCGCGACCGGCGCTGGACCTCGCGGTGCCGGGCCTGGAGAGCGCGCCGCGGCTCGTGGTCGTGGAGGCCGCGGTCTGTGGGGGCGACGCCCGCCTCGTCCTCGAACCGGCCCCGGCTGCCGAGCCGGACGGGCGGCCCTGATGTTCACCGGCCTCGTCGAGGAGCTCGGGACGCTCCACGCCCTGACGCCCGGCGGTGACGGCGTGCGCCTGGAGGTGACCGCACGCCGGGTGCTGGAGGATGCCGCGGTGGGGGCGTCGATCGCGCTCGACGGTTGCTGCCTCACCGTCGCGGAGCTCGGCGACGGGTGGTGGGCCGCCGACGTCGTGGCCGAGACCCTCCGCCGCACCACGCTCGGCGACCGCCGGCCCGGCGACCCGGTCAACCTCGAACGCCCGATGGCGCTGGGTGACCGGCTCGGCGGGCACATCGTGCTCGGCCACGTCGACGGCACCGCCACGCTGTGCGAACGCCGGGAGCCGGCCGACGGATCGGCCGAGATGACCTTCCGCCTCGACCAGCCCGACCTCGCCCGGTACGTGGTGGAGAAGGGTTCGATCGCGCTCGACGGGGTGAGCCTCACGGTGGCCGGCATCACCGGGGACCGGCTGCGGATCGCGCTCATCCCTCACACCGCCGCGGTCACCACCCTGGGTCGGCGCACACCCGGGGACCGCTGCAACGTGGAGGTCGACGTGCTGGCGAAACACGTCGAACGCCTGCTCGCCCCGAGAGGAGCGACATGAGCTTCGAGCACATCGAGGACGCGATCGCCGCGGTCGCCCGGGGTGAGATCGTGGTCGTGGTCGACGACGAGGACCGGGAGAACGAAGGTGACCTCATCATGGCGGCCGAGATGGTCACCCCCGAGGCCATGGGCTTCTTCGTCCGGCACACCAGCGGGGTGATCTGCATGCCGATGACGGGGGAGCGTCTCGACGAGCTGCGCATCCCGCTCATGGTGGCGCACAACACCGAACACCAGCGCACCGCGTTCACCGTGTCGGTGGACGCGGCGCACGGGATCAGCACCGGCATCTCGGCCGCCGACCGGGCCCACACCGTCCACGTGCTCGTCGACCCGGGCACCCGTCCCGAGGACCTGGTGCGCCCCGGGCACATCTTCCCGCTGCGCTACCGCGAGGGCGGCGTGTTGAAACGGGCGGGGCACACCGAGGCCGCGGTCGACCTGGCCCGCCTCGCCGGGCTCCGCCCGGCCGGGGTGCTCGCCGAGGTGGTCAACGACGACGGGACGATGGCCCGCCTGCCCGACCTCGAGGCGTTCGCGGCGCGCCACGGCCTCCGGCTCATCACCATCGCCGATCTCATCCGGTACCGCCGCAGCCGGGAGAAGCTCGTGCGGAGGGTGAGCGAGGCCCGCATCCCGACCCGCCACGGGGACTTCACCGGCTACGTGTTCGAGAGCACCTTGGACGGGGTGGAGCACATCGCCCTCGTGAAGGGAGAGGTGTCGGGGCAGCCGGACGTGCTCGTGCGGGTGCACTCGGAGTGCCTCACCGGTGACGTGTTCGGGTCGCTGCGCTGCGACTGCGGCGTGCAGCTCGACCTGGCCCTGGCGCGCATCGCGGCCGAGGGGCGCGGCGTGATCGTGTACCTGCGCGGGCACGAGGGGCGGGGCATCGGCCTCG
>Ga0308410_1001018_pt1 | contig 15962 bp, 14 predicted proteins | sample HotsprOSTMatCore_FD_203467 | JGI IMG/M metagenome (GOLD analysis project Ga0308410, IMG submission 203467) | Hot spring phototrophic mat microbial communities from Octopus Spring, Yellowstone National Park, Wyoming, United States -... | ecosystem: Environmental > Aquatic > Thermal springs > Hot...
GGCTGGGTTCGCGCGGAAGCCGGGCGGGTGGCGCTGACCGAGGCGGGGCTTGCGCTCGCGCGCGAGCTCACGCGCCGCCACCGGCTGTGGGAGCACTACATGCAGGCGGCTGGCGGACTCGGGCCGTGGGCGGCGCATCGAGCGGCGGACGAGGTCGAGCATACGCTGCCGCCCGAGGTCGCGCGCGAGGCCGAAGCATGGCTCCGCCGCAACGATCCCGCGCGGCTGCCGGCGGAAGGCGCGCTGCCAGCCCCGGGCGAGGCTCCGACGGCGCCACGATGATCGCCTTCCTGCAGCTCGATCTCGCGGCGATGCTGGCGGCGACGCTGGCCTGTCTCGTCTGTGGGCTGATCGGCAACCTGCTGCTGCTGACGCGCCAGTCGCTGCTCGGCGATGCGATCAGCCACGCGGTGCTGCCCGGAATCGTGCTCGGCTTCTGGGTCTCGGGCAGCCGGGCGGCACCGCCGCTGGTCGCGGGCGCGATGCTGGCCGCGGTCGCGGCCGCGCTCTTGATCGCGCTGGTGCGTCGCCTCGCCCGGCTCGAGGCCGGCGCGGCGATGGGCGTGGTGTTCTCCGGCTTCTTCGCGCTCGGCATCGTGCTGATCGAGGTGAGCGGCGCGCACGCGGTCGATCTCGACGTGGAGTGCGTGCTCTATGGCCAGCTCGAGGCGCTGATCTGGCCGGCCGCGACCGGTCTCGGCTCGCTGGTCGATCCGGCCGCCCTCGCCGAGTTCCCCGCCGAGACGACGACGCTCGCCGTCGTGCTGGCGCTGACGCTCGCGCTGCTCGCGCTGTTCTGGAAGGAGCTGCGTCTCGCCTGCTTCGACCCCGACTTCGCCCAGGCGATCGGCTTCGCGCCGCGGCTTCTGTCGCTGCTGGTGCTGGTGCTCGTCTCGGTCGCCTGCGTCGCGGCGTTCTGGGCGGTCGGCTCGATCCTGGTGATCGCCGCGCTGGTCGCGCCCGCCGCGATCGCGCGCCTGCTGACCGACGACTATGCGATGCAGTTCAGCCTCTCCGCCGGTGCTGCGATGGCGATGGGGGCGGGCGGCTACTGGGTGGCCGCGCTGGCGCCCGCCGCCCTGGGGCTCGGCCACGGGCTGAGCGCGGCCGGCATGATCGCGCTGACGGCAGGCGTGCTGCTGGCGCTCGCCTGGGCGTTCGGGCCCTTCGGCCGTCGCCGTCGCTTCGCTCCGCGCGCCAGGTCCGCCGAGCGCGCATCGCGGTGAGGTGAACCCACCTGATCGCGCGGGTGCGCGCAGCACGGTCCAGAGCCGTTGCCCACAGGGCGGAGACGGCTGCGGACTTCGCCGCGCCCACGCGCCGCCGTGCCGCCCTCGCCCGGTCCGCATTTCCCGCGGTGCGCGATCGGCGCGCCCCCGGGCCGCGATCGCCCCGCCGTGCGACGGAGCGCGGGACACCGTGTGGGGCCGTGTCCCCTTGAGCCCGCGGGGACCTCCCGCCAAGCTGGCAGGCACCGCGGCGCGGGAGGAGACGCCTGTCCTCGAGTTCCGATATCGTCCATGCCCAGCCACGCCACACCTTCGACCTCGCGATCGTCGGCGGGGGGGTGAACGGTACGGGCATCGCGCGCGATGCCGCCGGGCGCGGCCTGTCGGTGCTGCTGGTCGAGCAGGGCGATCTCGCCGGGGCGACCTCCTCGGCCTCGACGAAGCTGATCCATGGCGGGCTGCGCTACCTGGAGCACTACGCGTTCCGGCTGGTGCGCGAGGCGCTGGCCGAGCGCGAGGTGCTGCTGCGCGCCGCGCCGCACATCGTCTGGCCGCTCAGCTTCGTGCTGCCGCACCATGCGGGGCTCAGGCCGCGCTGGCTGATCCGGCTCGGCCTGTTCCTCTACGATCATCTCGGCGGGCGAAGGATCCTGTCGGGCACGCGCAGCCTCGACCTGCGTCGCGCGCCCGAGGGGGCGGCGCTGCGCCCCGACTACGCGCATGGCTTCGCCTACTCGGATTGCAGGGTCGAGGACGCACGGCTCGTCGTGCTGAACGCGCGCGACGCCGCGGCACGCGGCGCAGAGGTGCGCGTGCGCACGCGCTGCGTCGCCGCCGAGCGCGCGGGCGGCGTCTGGCGGCTCGCGCTCGCGGGCGATGGAGCGGGCGAGGCGCACGCGCGCGCCCTGGTCAACGCCGCCGGTCCCTGGGTCCGAGAGTTCCTCGCGCGCGTCGCGCGGCTGGACGCGCCCGCCGGCGTGCGGCTGGTGAAGGGCAGCCACATCGTCGTCCGCCGCCTGTGGGACGGCCCGCACGCCTACGTCGTCCAGAACGCCGATGGGCGCATCTGCTTCGCGATCCCCTACGAAGACGACTTCACGCTCATCGGCACCACCGACGTCGATTTCGCCGGCGATCCCGCCACGGTCGCGATCAGCGAAGCCGAGACGCGCTATCTCTGCGGCGCGGTCTCCGCCTATCTCGCCCGCCCGGTCACCGAGGCGGATGTCGTCTGGAGCTTTTCCGGGGTGCGGCCGCTCTTCGACGATCGCGCCGCTCGCGCGCAGGAAGCCTCACGCGACTACGTGCTGGCCCTCGATGCCCCGGACGGCGCCCCGCCGCTCTTGTCCGTGTTCGGCGGCAAGATCACCACCTACCGCCGGCTCGCCGAGGCCGCACTGGCGAAGCTGGCGCCGCATCTGCCGATGCGCGGGGCCTGGACCGCGACCGCGCCCCTGCCGGGCGGGGACTTTCCGCATGACGGCGCGCCCGCGCTCGCCGCGCGTCTCGTCTCCGCTCATCCCTGGCTCGCGCCCGCGACCGCTCGTCGGCTGGTGCGCCAGTTCGGCACCGAGGCGCACCAGTTGCTCGACGGCGCGGACGGGCCCGAGCCGCCGCTCGCCGCCGACCTCACCCCGCGCGAGGCGCGCTGGATGATCGAGCGCGAATGGGCCCGCACCCCAGACGACATCCTCTGGCGGCGCACCAAGCTCGGGCTGCGCGCCTCGGCGGCCGAGGTCGCGGCCCTCGCGCGCTTCATGGGAGCGCCGGCCGGCATGCCGGGCAGGCATGCGGCGGACTGATCCCATGACGGAACCGGAGCGGCCATGAGCTACGTCCTCGCGCTCGACCAGGGCACCACCTCGACGCGTGCGATCCTGTTCGACGCGTCGCTCGCGCCGGTCGCGACGGCGCAGCGCGAGTTTCCCCAGCATTTTCCGCACTCCGGCTGGGTCGAGCACGACCCGGAGGATCTGTGGCGGAGCGCCGTCGAGACCATGCGCGCGGCGATCGCCGAGGCCGGTGTGGAGGCGCGCGCGGTCGCCGCGATCGGCATCACCAACCAGCGCGAGACGGTGGTGGTGTGGGAGCGGGCGACCGGCCGGCCGATCCATCGCGCGATCGTCTGGCAGGATCGCCGCACGGCGGAGGCCTGCGCCGCGCTGCGCGAGGCCGGCCACGAGGCGCTCATCACGACGCGCACCGGGCTGCTCGCCGACCCCTATTTCTCGGCGACCAAGGTCGCCTGGCTGCTCGACCATGTGCCGGAGGCTCGCGCAGCCGCCGCAGCGGGCACGCTGGCCTTCGGCACGGTCGATACCTTCCTGGTCTGGCGGCTCACGGGCGGGCGCGTGCACGCGACGGACGCGACCAACGCCGCGCGCACGCTGCTCTGCGACATCCGCAGCGCGCAGTGGGACGAGGAGCTGCTCGCGCTGTTCCGCATCCCGCGCGCGATGCTGCCCGAGATCCGCGACTGCGCCAGCGAGTTCGGCACGACCGTGCCGGATCTTCTTGGCGCGGCCGTGCCGATCCGCGGCATCGCCGGCGACCAGCAGGCGGCGACCCTCGGCCAGGGCTGCGTGGCGCCGGGCATGATGAAATCGACCTACGGCACCGGCTGCTTCGCCCTGCTGAACACGGGAACCGCGCCTGTGGTCTCGCGCGCGCGGCTCCTCTCCACCATCGCCTATCAGCTCGGCGGGCGGCGCACCTATGCCCTCGAGGGCGCGATCTTCGTCGCCGGCGCGGCCGTGCAGTGGCTGCGCGACGGGCTCGGCGTGATCGGCTCCGCCGCCGACGCCCAGGCGCTCGCCGAGGCCGCCGACCCGGCCCAGCGTGTCATCCTCGTGCCCGCCTTCACCGGGCTCGGCGCGCCGTGGTGGGACGCGGAGGCCCGCGGCGCGCTGTACGGCCTGACGCGCGGCACGGGACCGCGCGAACTCGCCCGCGCGGCGCTGGAGAGCGTGGCCTTCCAGACGCGCGACCTGATCGAGGCGATGCGGCGCGACTGGGGCGCGGCGGCCGGTTCGGTGCTGCGTGTGGACGGCGGCATGACCGCATCGGACTGGACCATGCAGTTCCTCGCCGACATTCTCGGCGCGCCGGTGGACCGTCCGGCCGTGACCGAGACCACCGCGCTCGGCGCGGCCTATCTCGCCGCGCTGCAATCGGACCTCGCGCCCGAACCGGACGCATGGGCTGCCCGCTGGCGGGCCGAGCGCCGCTTCGAGCCGGCGATGCCGGCCGATCGCCGCGACGCGCTCTATGCCGCCTGGCAGGATGCCGTCGCGCGCACCTTGTCCCGCCGGTGACGCGGTCGGGCTGACGGTCGCCGTGTCGCTCGGCCGTCGAGCGCCTCCGCCCGTGCGGCGGGCAGTCGCGGATGCGGGAGCAGATCGCGCGCGGCGGGTATCGGCCGTGCGCGTGACGATGCGCGCACGGCATGCCCCGAGCCGTCGCCACCCGTGCGGAAACCGCTCGAGCGCCGGAAGAGGGCGACCGTGCCGGTCCAGGCGAGGCGCCGGTCCGCCGCAATGTTCCGTCCACAAATTGATACCCTGCCCGTCGAGGGTGCGGCGTCAGATCGGTCTGGGCGAGGCGAGCGTGGTGCTGCCGGCGGAGGTGCCGGCATCGACCGGCAGGGTGATGCCCGTCACCCATCGTGCCGCGGGCGAGACGAGCCAGGCGATCGCCTCGGCGACGTCCCAGGCGGTGCCCTCGGTCTTGAGCAGCGTCGCCTCGCGCCGCGCGGCGCGCCCCGCCTCGTCGAGCCCGCGCACCGCCACCATCGGCGTGTAGACGTAGCCCGGCGCAACGCAGTTGACGCGGATCCCCTCCGGTCCGTGGTGCGCCGCCATCGCACGCGTCATCTGCACGATCGCGCCCTTGGTGGTGGCGTAGAGCAGGCCGGGATGTCCCGCGAGCAGCCCGGCAACGGAGGAAAGATTGACGATCGCCCCGCCGCCCGACCTGCGCATCTCGGGGATCGCGTATTTCGACATCAGCATCATCGAGCCGACATTGACGCGCATCGCCCGGTCCCACGCCTCCGGATCGACCTCGACGGCGCTGCCGGGCGGGCCAGAAATGCCGACATTGTTCACCAGGATGTCGAGCCGGCCCCAGCGCGCGACCGCCGCGCCGACGATCTCGCGGCATTGCGACGCCTCCGAGACATCGCCCGTGACCATGGCATGCTCGCCGCCCTCGGCCGCGATGGTCGCCGCCGTCGCGGCCATCCGGTCAGGCTCGATATCCACGAGCAGCACGCGGGCGCCGCGGCGGGCGAGCGTGATCGCGGTCGCACGACCGTTGCCGACCCCCTCGCCGCGCGAGCCCGCGCCGGTGACGATCGCGACCTTGCCGTCGAGCGCAACGCTGTCCGTCATGCGTTCCCTCCTCCCGCATGGCAGCCTGCACCAGCGCGGCGCGCGCGACCAGACGGGCCGGCTGGACGCAAGGTTGCGCCTCGGCCACGATGCGCGGCGAGGCCGAGAGGCGGACCGGGGGGGAAACCGATGCCGGACGGCGCAGCCGCGACCGACGATCCCGAGCTTGATCCTCCGCTCGCGCAGCTGCGCGCCATGGTGCGCCGCTTCGCCGACGAGCAGGTTTTCCCGCGCGCCGCCGACCTCGACCAGTCCGAGGAGTGCCCGGAGGACCTCTACCGCGCGCTCGCCGCGCTCGGCCTGTTCGGCGTGACGGTGCCCGCGGCCCTCGGCGGCGCCGGCGCCGGCGCGCTCGCCTATGCGGTGGTGATGGAGGAGCTCGCCCGCGGCTACGCATCGGTTGCGGACCAGGTCGGGCTGGTGGAGCTCGTCGCCACCCTGCTCGCCGAGCATGGCACGGCGGACCAGCAGGCGCGCTATCTGCGTCCGCTGCTCGCGCGCGAGCGGCGCTGCGCCTACGCGCTCACCGAAGAGGGTGCGGGGTCGGATCTCGCGGCGCTCAAGACGACCGCGCGGCGCGATGGCGCGGGCTGGGTGCTCACCGGCACCAAGCTCTGGATCCACATGGCGCCGCTTGCCGATTTTGCCGCCGTGCTCGCGCGCACGAACCCCGAGGCCGGGCATCGCGGCATGGCGGTGTTCCTGGTCGATCTCGACGCACGCGGCGTCAGCCGCCTGCGCGCCGAGCACAAGATGGGCCAGCGCGCCTCTCCCGTCGGCGGCGTGTCATTCGAGGAGGTGCCGCTCGCGGCCGACGCGCTGTTGGGACCGGACGGGCGCGGCTTCCACCTGATGATGAGCGTGCTGGACAAGGGCCGCATCGGCATCGCGGCTCTTGCCCTCGGCATCCTCCAGCGCGCGCTTGAGGAGAGCATCGCCTACGCGAAGGAGAGGGTGCAGTTCGGCAAGCCGATCGCCGAGTTCCAGGCGGTGCAGTGGATGATCGCCGACATGGCGAAGGACGCCCATGCGGCGCGGCTGATGGTGCGCCACGCCGCACGACTGCTCGACGCCGGACGGCGCGCGACGCTGGAGGCGAGTTTCGCCAAGTGCTTCGCCTCCGACGCGGCGGTGGCGCGCACGGCGGATGCGGTGCAGATCCATGGCGGGTCGGGCTACATCCGCGGCGTGACCGTGGAGCGGCTCTACCGCGACGCCAAGATCACGCAGATCTACGAAGGCACGAACCAGATCCAGCGCATGATCATGGCGCGCCACCTGCTCGCATGAGACCGGCCGCCCTCGTCACCGGCGCGCGCCGGGGCATCGGCCGCGCCGCTTGCGCCGCGCTCGCCGCGCGCGGCTTCGACGTGGTCGGCGCCGATCTGTCGGATGACGGCGCGGCCGAGACAGAGGCCGCCGTGATCGCGGCAGGCGGGGCGTTCCATTTCCTCACCGCCGACGTGGCCGCGACCGCCGCGCACGGTGCGCTCGTCGAGGCCGCGTGGGCCGCGTTCGGCGGCCTCGAATGCGTGGTGAACAACGCAGGCGTCGGTGCGCTGGCGCGCGGCGATCTGCTCGACGTGACCGAGGCATCGTTCGATCGCTGCCTCGGCGTGAACACGCGCGGCGCGTTCTTCCTTGCCCAGGCGCTGGCGCGGCGGATGCTTGCCGCGGACGCGCCCCTGCGCGGCCCGCGCTCGATGCTGTTCGTCTCCTCGGCGAACGCGTTCATGCCCGCGGTCGATCGCGGCGAGTACTGCGTCTCGAAGGCGGCCACGTCGATGGTGGCGCAGCTGTTCGCGGTGCGGCTTGCCGAGGCCGGGATTGCCGTGCACGAGATCCGTCCGGGCGTGATCCGCACGCCGATGACTGCCCCGGTAGCCGAACGCTACACGGCGCGCATCGAGGCCGGACTGTCACCCATCCGCCGCTGGGGCGAGGCCAAGGATGTCGGCCGCGCCATCGCCGCCCTCGCCGCCGGCGACCTCCCCTTCACCACCGGCGATGCCTTCCACATCGACGGCGGGCTGCACCTGCACCGGCTATGAGCGCGCTGCGTTACGAGGAGATCGAGATCGGGCTCGACTACGACACGCCCGGCATCACGATCGGCGAGCACCACGTGCTCGGCTTCGCCGGGCTGACGGGAGACTTCTACGAGCTGCATGTCGATGACGACTACGCGCGCGCGCTCGGCTATCCGGGCCGGGTCGCGCACGGCCTGCTCGGGCTTGCGCTCGCCGACGGGCTGAAGAACCGCGCCTCCGTGCGGCTCGCCGCGATCGTCTCGCTCGGCTGGCGCTGGCGATTCGCCGGCCCGATCCTGATCGGCGACCGCATCGCCGCGCGCATCCGCGTGATAGGCAAGCGCGAGACGAAGAAGCCCGACCGCGGCATCGTCACGATCGAGGTGACGCTGACCAATCAGCGCGGCGAGGTGGTGCAGCAGGGCGAGAACGACATGATGGTGTGGCGCCGCGCTGGAGCGGTTTCCACATGAGTGGAAACCGCTCTTGGCATTCCTTGCGAGCATCTTCACGCACGCGGCTGAGTCCAGCCGTGTGCGATCTCCTCTAGCGCTTGAACGCCGGGTCGCGCTTCTCGACGAAGGCGCGGATACCTTCGTGGTGGTCGCCGGCGGCGAAGCAGAGCACGTTCATCTCGTTCTCGTAGGCGAGCCCCGCCGAGAGCGGCGCCTCCAGCGCCTGCCGCACGGCCGCCTTCACCGCCTGCACGGCGACCGGGCTGAAGCCCGCGAGCTTCCGGCACAGCGCGCGCGCGACCTCCTCCTCGGCACCGTCCTCCACCAGCTGGTCCACCAAGCCGAGCCGCAGCGCCTCCTCGGCATCGACGGGCTCCCCCGTCAGCAGCAACCGCATCGCAGCCCCGTAGCCGATCAGCCGCGGCAGCAGCTGCGACGCACCGCCGCCGCCGACCCAGCCGCGCGTCACCTCCGGGAAGCCGACGCGGGTCGAGCGCGCCGCGATGCGCAGGTCGGAGGCGAGCGCCATCTCCGCCCCGCCCCCGAGCGTCCAGCCCTTCAGCGCCGCCACCACGGGCTTGCGGATGCCGCGAATTGCCGCCTCGTATGCGACACGACTGCGGAACGACCACGCATCCGGATAGGCGGCGAGCGCGTTGAGGTCGCTGCCGGCGCAGAAGGCGCGCGGGCCGGCGCCACGTAGCAACACGGCGCGGATCGCGCGCTCCGCGTCGATGCGGCGCGCGTGCTCGGCGATCGCCGCGGCCATCGCCGGCGTCACCGCGTTGAGCTTCGCCGGCCGGTCGAGCACCAGCTCCGCCACGCCCTCGGCCACCTCCAGCCGCACCTCGCCGTCCATGCCCGAACCTCCGAGCACCATTCCCCGGCGCCAGATTGACCCCCTCGGCGCGGCGTCGCTAGCCTGCCGCGCGAGGAAACGGACGGCGGGCGGACGATGCGACGGGTGACGGCGGACGAGGCGGTGCAGGTTGTCCGCGCCGGCGACACGCTGCTGATCGGCGGGTCGGGGGGCGGCCATGCGGTGCCGGAGGCGCTGATGGCGGCGCTGGAGCGACGCTTCCTCGCCAGCGGCGAGCCGCGCGGCATCACCGCGCTGCATCCCGTGGGCTTGGGCGACGGCGTCTCGCTCGGCGCGAACCACTTCGCGCATCCCGGACTGCTCCGGCGCGTTGTCGCCGGCACCTATGTGAACTCGCCGAAGATCTCCGAGATGGCGCTGCGCGACGAGATCGAGGCCTGGACGCTGCCGCAAGGCGCGCTCTCGCAGCTCATGCGCGAGATGGCGGCCGGCCGGCCTGGGCTGCTGACCAGGACGGGGCTGCACACTTTCGTCGATCCGCGGCACGGCGGCGGGCGGCAGAGCCCGTCGGCGAAGGAGGATCTGGTCGAGCTCGTGACGTTCCGCGGCGAGGAGTATCTCTTCTACAAGCCCTATCACGTCGATGTCGCGTTCCTGCGCGGCACCACCGCCGACGAGGCGGGCAATGTCTCGATGGAGCAGGAGGCGGTGACGCTGGAGATGCTCTCCGAGGCGCAGGCGACCAGGCGCTGCGGCGGCATCGTGGTCGTGCAGGTGAAGCGCGTCGCGCGCGCCGGCACGCTGCATCCGAAGATGGTGAAGATCCCCGGCATCCTGGTCGATCTCGTGGTGGTCGAGCCGGAGCAGCGCCAGACCTACGAGACCGTCTATTCGCCCGCCTATTCGGGCGAACTGCGTGCGCCGCTGGACGCCATCCCCGCGCTTGCCCTCGATGCGCGCAAGATCATCGCCCGCCGGGCGGCCCTCGAACTCTTCCCCGGCGCGATCTGCAATCTGGGGAGCGGCGTGATGACCGGCATCGCCAATGTCGCCGCCGAAGAGGGCGTGCTCGATCGCGTCTGCCTCACCAACGAGCAGGGCCATGTCGGCGGCGCGCCGGCCTCGGGCAACGAGGCGGGGGCGGCGATCAACCCCGACGCGACGCTGGACCAGCCCTACCAGTTCGACTTCTACGACGGCGGCGGGCTCGACCTCGCCTTCCTCTCCTTCGCCGAGTTCGACGAGGCCGGCAACGTGAACGTCTCGCGTTTCGGCGGCCGCATCGTCGGCCCCGGCGGCTTCATCAACATCAGCCAGCACGCCAAGCGGGTGATCTTCGGCGGCACGCTCGCGGCGAAAGGCGGGGCGGCGAAGGCGGTGCCGCGGGTGGAGCAGATCACCTTCAGCGGCGCCTATGCGCGCGCGCGCGGCCAGCCCGTGCTGATCGTTACCGAGCGCGCGGTGTTCCGGCTGATCCCCGAGGGCGTCGAGCTGGTCGAGATCGCGCCAGAGGCCGATCTCGAGCGTGACGTGCTGGGCGGGATGGCGTTCCGCCCGCTCGTCTCGCCCCGGCTCCGCCGCATGGAGCCGCGTCTGTTCGGCGCTGCGCGGATCGGACTCGCCGCCAATTTCGCGGCGCACCCCGCGCGCCCGCTGCCGGAGCGGCTCGCCACCCTCGCGCGCGCGGCGGAGTGAGCGATGCGCCTCGGCGTCGTGCCCGGCGAGAGCGTGTCGTTCAGCAAGACGCTGACCGAGACCGATCTCGTGCTGTTCGCCGGCATCACCGGCGACTTCGACCCGATCCACGTCGACGAGGCCTATGCGCGCACGACACCGCTCGGCCGGCGCATCGCCCATGGCGCGCTGGTGCTCGGCCTGTGCAGCACGGTCGCGGCGATGATCGCCAAGCGGGCGCGCGACGGCGGCGCCGAGGGGGTCGCGCTCTCGCTCGGCTATGACCGCGTGCGGTTCATCGCACCGGTGTATCCGGGCGAGACCTTGACCGCGACCTACACCGTCGGCACGGTCGACGAGGCGGCGGCGCGCACCGTCAGCCCCGTCGAGGTGCGCAAGGAGGACGGCACGCTCGCGCTCGCCGCGACGCATGTGATGAAATGGGTGCCGCGCTAGAGCGGTTTCCAGACGCATGGAAACCGCTCCGGACATTCCGTGCGGGCATCTTCGCGTGCGCGGCGGATGCCGGCCGTGTGCGCCCTGCTCCAGGCCGAACGCCGAGAGACGGCGGAAGGCCGGGTGCGCTCAGGTCGCGTGCGGCGGGACGGTGCCGTGTCACCGCGCCTGCGCAGCCTCGAAGCGCGCGGCGATCACGGCGACTGCCTGCATCAGGGCCGCGCCGATGCGCGGCAGGAGATCCGCCGGCAGGCGCTGCGCCGGGCCGGAAACGCTGATCGCGGCCACGAGGCTGCGCAAGGGGATCGCCGCGGCGACGCAATGGGCGCCCGTCTCGTTCTCCTCCAGATCGAGCGCGAAGCCCCGTGCTGCCGCGAGGTCCAGATCCTCGGCCAGCGCGGCGCGGCTGGTGATCGTGCGCGCCGTGCGCCTCAACAGGCGTCTCGGCAGCCCGTCCAGACGTTCCGCTGCCGGACGCGCCGCCAGCATCGCCCTGCCGAGGCTGGTGGAATGGAGCGGATCACGCGCCCCGATCGCCGCCTCCATGCGCAGCGAGCGCGTGCTGCCCACCATGGCGACGTAGACCACCTCCGCCCCGTCGGCGACGCCGAGATTGACGGTCTCGTTGAAGCGGAGTTGCAGCCGCTGCATCTCGGGCAGCGCGGCCCGGCGCAACGCCTCGATCGCGGCGGCCGGTGCCGGCATCGCCGCGAGCCGCGGCCCCGGGGTGTAGGTGTCGTCACCCTCCGCCTGCGCGACGAACCCGGCCGCGCGCAGGGTGTAGAGGTACCGGAAGGCGGTGGTCTTGGGCAGCGCCGTGCGCTCGGCGATCTCCGACAGCGTCAACGGCCGCCCCTCGCCCACCAGCGCCTCCAGGAGCTGCAGCGCCCTGCGGACTGGTTTGACGACGTAACGGAAATCGAGGCTCATGGCTCAGATGGCTGCCGTCAGCGCGCCGTCGACAGTGAGCACGGCGCCGTTGGTGTAGGACGCCGCGGCGGAGCAGAGATAGAGCGCGGCCGCGCCGATCTCGTCCGGCCTGCCCCAGCGGGCCGCCGGCGTGCGCGCGGCGATGCGCGCCTCGAATGCGGGATCGTTCCTCCGCAACGCCTCGTTGCCGGGTGTCAGCACGTAGCCGGGCGCGAGCGCGTTCACCGTCACGCCGCTCGCCGCCAGTTCCACCGCGAGCGCGCGCACAAGCCCGTTCATGCCGGCCTTGGCCGCGGCATAGCCCGCCATGGTGGGGCGGGCGATGAAGGCGTTGATGGAGGAAACGAACAGGATCCGTCCCCAGCCGGCAGGCACCATGAACCGCGCAGCCTCGCGCGCGAGCCGGAACCCGGCGACAAGGTGCCCCTCGACGACCGCGCGGAAATCCGCGTCGGTCTGATCGAGCGCGGGCTTGCGCACGCCGCCGCCGGCATTGCTGACAAGGATATCGACCCGGCCGTGCCGCTCGACGATCGCGCGCAGGCCGGCGCTCGCGGCCCCGGCGTCCGTCACGTCGAACGGCGCGATCTCGGCGGCGAGTCCCCATCCCGCAAGCGCTGCCTCGCGCGACGCGAGCGCGGCCGCATCGCGGCCGTTCAGCGCCACCCGCGCGCCGGCTGCGGCCAGCGCGCGCGATCGCCCAGCCGAGCCCGCGCGAGGCCCCTGTCACGAGCGCAACACGTCCCGTGAGGTCGAACAGCGTCGCCGGCGATGCGGGCGGGTCGTCCTCCGGCGCGCTCATCGCCGCTCAGGCGTACTCGATGCGCGGATCGATATAGGCATAGAGCACGTCCACCACGACGTTGATGACGATGTAGATCACCAGGATCACCAGGATACAGCCCTGGATCAGGGGGTAGTCGCGCGTGCTGATCGCCGTGATCAGCAGCCGGCCCAGGCCGGGATAGGTGAACACCGCCTCGGTGACGACCGTGCCGCCGATGAAGTTCGCCATCATCAGCCCGACGATGGTGACGAAGGGCAGCATCGCGTTGCGCACCACGTGCCGGCCGACCACGTCGCGCTCGGGCAGGCCCTTCGACCGCGCGGTGCGCACATAGTCGGCACGCAGCTCGGCCACCAGCGAGGCGCGCAGGAAACGCGCGAAGATGCCCGAGACATAGACGCCGAGCGTGAGCGCCGGCAGCAGGATGTTGCGCAGCATCTCGAGCGGCGACTCCCAGAGCGGCACGTAGCCCGAGGCCGAAGGCAGCCAGCGCAGGTGCACCGCGAACAGCAGGATGAGCAGGATACCGAGCCGGAAGGTCGGCACGCCGAGCGCCAGCGCGCTCGCCACCGCCACGGGGATGCCGATCGCCAGTCCGACGGCGGTCGCGGCGAGACCGAGCTGCACGGTGGCCGGCAGGCGTTCGCCGATCAGCGCGGCGACCGGCTGGCGCGAATGCAGCGACACGCCGAGATCGCCGCCGAGCGCCTTCGTCAGCCAGGCCCAGTACTGCACGATCACGGGCCGATCCAGGCCGAGCTCGGCGCGCAGCGCAGCGATCTGGTCGGGTGTCGCGTTTTCGCCGAGGATCATGCCGACGGGACCGCCGGGAATCGCATAGACCATGGCCCAGATGCCGATCGAGGCAAGCAGCAGGACCGGCAGCAGCTGCGCAAGGCGGCGGAGGATGTAGCCGATCACGGCCGGCCTCCCTGCAGCGCCGCGGGCGCCTCGATCTCATGGCGGTCCTCGAGCACCGAGGCCATCACGCGGCCGAGCATGTCGAGCGAGAGGATCGTCAGCGTCAGCACGAGCCCGGGCAGCACGGCGTAGGTCGGCGCCTCGTAGAGGAAGGTCTTGCCCGTGCGCAGCATCTCGCCCCAGGAGGGTGTGGGCGGCGGGATGCCGATGCCGAGGAAGGCGAGCGCGGCCTCGAGCAGGATCGCGACCGAGGACAGCACCACCACCTGCACCAGGATCGGGCTCCAGCAGTTCGGCAGCACGGTGCGGAACATGGTGTAGGCGGCCGAGCCGCCGAGCGCCTCGACCGCGACGACGAAGTCGCGTTTGCGCAACGACAGCACCTGGGCGCGGGTGATGCGGGCGAAGGAGGGGATGCCGGTGATGCCGACCGCGAGCAGGGCCGCCGCCTGGCTGCGCCCGATCACGGCGATGATCGCCATCGCCAGCAGGATGCCCGGCAGCGCCAGCAGCACATCGACCAGCCGCATCAGCACCGCGTCGCGCCAGCCGCCGAAGAATCCCGCCATCAGCCCGATCGGCACGCCGATCGCACCGGCGATCGCCACCGCGCCGGCCGCCGTCATCAGCGAGGTGCGCGCGCCGTAGATCACGCGCGCGAGGATGTCGCGGCCGAGCTCGTCCGGGCCGAACCAGTGCGCGGCCGATGGCCCTTCCAGTTCCGCGAGCAGGTCCTGCGCCAGCGGATCGATCGGCAGCACGGGAGCCAGGATCGCGAGCGCGATCAGCGTCGCGAGCCAGGCGAGGCTGACCTGCGCGGCACCGCGCGCGACCACGCGCCTGGCGAGTTCGCGCGACCGGCGCATCGTCCCGCCACCTCTGCGGGCGCGCGGCACCGGCCGCCGGCACCAGCGGTCCGGCGTGGTGGCAGGCGGTGCGCGTCGGCAGCCCGGGATAGGGCCGGGACGCGGGCGCCTCTGCCCAACACCGTGCGGCGGCGCGGAAGCAGCGCGGGTGGAAGGTGCAGCCCCAAGGCGGCGCGGCCGGGTTGGGGATCTCGCCCTCCAGCACGATGCGCTTGCGCACGCCGCGCAGGCTCGGATCCGGCACCGGCACGGCGGAGAGCAGCGACTGGGTGTAGGGATGCACCGGAGCGGCGTAGAGCACCTCCTTCTCGCTCTCCTCGACGATCCGCCCGAGATACATCACCGCGACGCGGTCGGAGATATGCCGCACCACCGCCAGATCATGCGCGATGAAGAGGTAGGCGAGGCGGAGTTCGCGCTGGAGATCCTGCAGCAGGTTGATGATCTGCGCCTGGATCGAGACATCGAGCGACGCCACCGGCTCGTCGAGGATCAGCACGCGCGGCTCGAGGGCGAGCGCGCGCGCGATGCCGATGCGCTGCTTCTGCCCGCCCGAGAACTCGTGCGGGAAGCGGCCCATCATGCTCGGCGACAGCCCCACCATCTCGAACAGGCGCGCGATCCGCGCCGCACCGCCCATCTGCTCGTAGAGCCCGTGGATTCGCAAAGGCTCGGCGACGATCTCCCCCGCGCTCTTGATCGGGTTGAGCGAGGCGAAGGGGTCCTGGAACACGTACTGCATGTGCCGGCGCACCTCGCGCATCGCGCCGCGGCCGAGCGCGGTGATGTCGCGGCCGCCGAAACGGATGCGGCCGCCGGTCGCCCTCACCAGTCCCATGATGGCGCGGCCCGTCGTCGTCTTGCCGCAGCCGGACTCGCCGACGAGGCCGACCGTCTCGCCCTCGTGCACCGTCAGGCTCACGCCGTCCACCGCGCGCAGCCAGCCGATGCGGCGTCGCAGGATTCCGGCCCTGATCGGGAAGTGCACCTGAAGGTCCTCCACCGACAGCAGCGGTTCGGTGTGGCGCCGCAGGTGCGGCCGCGCGTGCTCCTCGCTGTCGGGCCGGCGTCGCAAGGGCGGCGCCGGCACCTCGTCGGCGACATGGCAGGCGCTGAGATGCGCCGGTCCGCAGGCCCGCAGGCTCGGTTCCTCGCTGCGGCAGCGCTCGCGCCCGCCCGATACGGCGCAGCGCGGATGGAAGGTGCAGCCGGACGGCAGGCTCGCCGGCGCCGGCGGCTGTCCAGGGATCGGTTCGAGCCGCGCCGCGACGCCCTCGAGCTGCGGCAGGCTGCGCAGCAGCGCGAGCGTGTAGGGATGGCGCGGCCGGGTGAAGATCGTCCCGACAGGCCCGGACTCGACAATGCGCCCGCCATACATCACCGCCACGCGGTGCGCCATCTCG
>Ga0308410_1001036_pt1 | contig 15790 bp, 11 predicted proteins | sample HotsprOSTMatCore_FD_203467 | JGI IMG/M metagenome (GOLD analysis project Ga0308410, IMG submission 203467) | Hot spring phototrophic mat microbial communities from Octopus Spring, Yellowstone National Park, Wyoming, United States -... | ecosystem: Environmental > Aquatic > Thermal springs > Hot...
CACCGCCCTCGACGTCTCCATCCAGGCGCAGGTGATCGCGCTCCTGAAGCGCCTCTGCCGCGAGCACGGCACGGCGATCATGCTGGTCACGCACGACATGGGGGTGATCGCCGAGACCGCCGACCGGGTGGCGGTGATGTATGCCGGCCGCATCGCCGAGATCGGCCCGGTGCGCGAGGTGGTGAAGCACGCGCGCCACCCCTACACGGAGGGGCTGATGGGCTCGATCCCGTCGCTCGCGCGCAAGGTCGAGCGGCTGGCGCAGATCGAGGGATCGATGCCGCGGCTGACCGACATCCCGCCCGGCTGCGCCTTCAACCCGCGCTGCCCGAGGGCGTTCGCGCGCTGCCGCATCGACCGGCCCGACCTGATGCCGACCGACGGGCCGAACCTCGCCGCCTGCTGGCTGCACGCGGCGCCCGGCCGCGACGGAGCGCTCGGCCATGCCGCCTGACGCGACCGCGATGGTGCAGGCGAAGGCGCTGGTCGAGGTCGAGGATCTCGCGCGCGACTTCGACGTCTCCAAGCCTTGGCTGTTCCGCGTCTTGCAGGGCGAGCCGAGGCGCATCCTGAAGGCGGTCGCGGGGGTGTCGTTCGACATCCCGAGGGGGACGACGCTGTCGCTCGTCGGCGAATCCGGCTGCGGCAAGACGACGGTCGCGCGGCTGGTGGTCGGGCTCTATCCGCCGACCCGCGGCCGCATCCGCTTCGACGGCGTCGACATGGCGAGCCTGACCAGCCGCGCCCAGGCCGCGCCGATCCGCCGGCGCATCCAGATGATCTTCCAGGACCCGTACGCCTCGCTCAATCCGCGCTGGCGCGTGCGCGACATCATCGCCGAGCCGATCCGGGCCTTCGGGCTGATCCGCGACCGCGCCGCGATCGAGGCGCGCGTGGCCGAACTGCTGACGCAAGTGAAGCTCAGCCCGAAGGACGGCGAGAAGTATCCGCACGAGTTCTCGGGCGGGCAGCGCCAGCGCATCTCGATCGCGCGCGCGCTCTCCTCGACGCCGGAGTTCCTGGTCTGCGACGAGCCGACCAGCGCGCTCGACGTCTCGGTGCAGGCGCAGATCCTGAACCTGATGAAGGACCTGCAGCGCGACCTCGGCCTGACCTTCCTGTTCATCAGCCACAACCTCGCGGTGGTGCGGCACATGTCCGACCGCATCGGCGTGATGTATCTGGGACGGATCGTCGAGCTCGCGCCCGGCGAGACGCTGTTCGCGCGGCCGCGCCATCCCTACACGCGGATGCTGCTGGACGCGATCCCCGACCTGGAGATGACGGGGCGGGCGCGCACGCCGGTGGGCGGAGAGGTGCCGAGCCCGATCGACCCGCCGCCCGGCTGCGCGTTCCATCCGCGCTGTCCGGTCGCGAATGCGCGCTGCAAGGCCGAGGTGCCACGCCTGCGCACGGTCGCGGATGCGCAGGTCGCGTGTCACGCGGTGGAGGAAGGAAGAACCTGAGAGCGGGGGGCCGGAAGGCCCCCCGGCTCTGTTACTCTGATCCTGCATGTTCTCGGACTCCGCCGCCGCGCCGCTCGTCCTGCCCACCCCGCCCTTCTGGGACGAGATGGTGGACGGCCGCGGCGCGCTCAGGACGCACTGGCGCAACGTCGCCGCCATGCTCGCGAGCCTGCCGCCCGGCGGCCTCGCCGATCGCGCGCTCCGCCTCGACCGCGCCTTCGAGGAGGAGGGCATCACCACCTTGCTGCCCGCCGACCCGGGCGGCGCCGCGGTCGAGCGGCCGTGGCGCTGCGACCCGGTGCCCATGGTGCTGCCGGCGCAGGAGTTCGCCGCCCTCGAAGCGGGCCTCGCCCAGCGCGCCCGCCTGCTCGCCGCGCTGCTCGCCGACCTCTACGGGCCGCAGCGGCTGCTCGCCGACGGCGTCCTGCCGCCGGCCCTGGTCTATCCCAACCCCGCCTTCCTGCGGCCCTGCCGCGCGCCGGTGCCGCCCGCGGCGAGCCTGCACCTCGTCGCCGCCGACCTCATTCGCGGTCCCGACGGCCAGTGGCGCGTGCTCGCCGACCGCACCGGCGCGCCGAACGGCATCGGCTTCGCGCGCGAGAACCGCCGCATGGTGGCGCGCACCATGCCGGAGGGGTTCCGCATCTCCGAGGTGCGCGAACTGCGCCCGTTCTTCGAGCTCTGGACCGACGCGCTGCAACGCCTCGCGCCGCCGGGCGCGGACAATCCGCGCATCGGCCTGCTCACCGCCGGCACCGCGCACGAGACCTGGTTCGAGCACCTGTTCCTCTCGCGCGAGCTCGGCTGCCTGCTGGTGGAGGGGGGCGACCTCACCGCGCGCGACGGCCAAGTGTTCCTCAAGACGCTGAAGGGCCTGCGACGGATCGATGTGCTCCTGCGCCGCGTCGAGGGACGCCTGGTCGATCCGCTCGAGCTCGCCCCCGACAGCACCCTCGGCGTCGCCGGGCTGCTGGATGCGATGCGGGCGGGCGGCGTACGCGTCGCCAACGACCCGGGCAGCCACCTCGCCGAGGCGCCGGCGCTCGCCGCCTTCCTGCCCGCCCTCGCGGAACGGTTGCTCGGCGAGCGCCTGCTGCTCGAGAGCGTGCCGACGCTCTGGCTGGGCGAGCCGGACGCGCTCGGCGCCGTGCTCGCCGACCCGGCGCGCTGGCTGATCCGCCCCGCGCTCGACGGCGCGATGCCGGCCACCGCCATGGCCGAGCTGCCGGAGGCGGCGCTCGCGTCCCTGCTCGACCGCGTGCGCGCGGCGCCGTGGTCCTACGCCGCGACGCGCGCGATCCAGCCCTCGGCGGCGCCGTCCCTCGGCGAGGGCGGCCTCGCGCCGAAGCCGATCGTGCTGCGCCTGTTCGTGCTGGCCGACGGCGGCGGGGCGTGGCGCGTGATGCCGGGCGGTCTGGCGCGCGTGATCGAGGACGCCGATCGGCTGGCCGGGCGGCTGCCGCGCCGCGGCGTCGCCAAGGACGTCTGGGTGCTGAGCGGCGAGCAGAGCGAGATCGGCGGCGTGCCGCTCGTGCCGCTCGCGCCGCTCGCGATCCGCCGCACGGCCGCCGAACTGCCGAGCCGCGCGGCCGACGACCTCTACTGGCTGGGCCGGCAGGTCGAGCGACTGGAGAACGCCGCGCGGCTGGTGCGGGCGATGCTGACGCGGCTGACGCGCGGCTGGCTGCTGCCGCACGACATCGTCGAGCTGCGCACGCTCGCGCGCTGCCTCGCCGAGGCCGGCGTGATCAGCGAGGAGGCGGCCGCGCTGCCGCCCGACGGGCAGGCGATGCCGCGGGCGCTGATGGAGGCCTGCCGGCCGCAGCGCCCCGTCATGCTGATCTTCGACCAGGTGTTCCGGCTGGCGCGGGCGGTGCGCGACCGGCTGACCGGGGACATGTGGGCGACGATCGCGCATCTCTCGGCCGAGGCGCGCGAGGCGGCGGCTGCGGGCGCGCGCAGCTTCGACGCGCTCGCGCCAGCGACCGCCGCGATCATCCGCTTCTCGGCCGGCCTCTCCGGCATCGCGGCGGAGAACATGGTGCGCGGCGGCGGCTGGATTTTCCTCGATCTCGGCCGCCGCATCGAGCGCGCGGCGCACACCGCGCGCGACCTCGCGCACGCGCTCGACCAGCCGCCGCAGCGCCTCGAGGGCGGGCTGCGGCTGGCGCTCGAGCTCTGCGACAGCGTCATCACCTACCGCAGCCGCTATCTCACGGCGCTGCAGCCCGGCCCCGCGCTCGACCTCGTGCTCGCCGACGCGTCCAACCCGCGCGCGATCGCCTACCAGCTCCGCAACATCGAGGCGCGGCTCGCCGAGATGGGCGGCGCGCCGGAAGGCGATCTGGCGGTGGCGGCCGGGCGGCTGCGCGCCGAGGCCGAGGCGATGGTGGAGCGCGTCGCCGCGGCCGAGGCGCCGGCGCTCGAGGCGGCGCGGCTGCCGCGCGGGCTGAGGGAACTCGCGGTCGCTGTCGCCGCGCTCTCCGATGCGATCGCGCGCCGCTACTTCAGCCACGTGCCGGCGTTGCAGTCGGTCGGCTTCGGCGACGAGGAGCCGGTCGAAGGATGAGGTACCGCGTCAGTCATGTCACGACCTACCACTACGGCGAGACGGTGGACCTCGCGGCGCACCTGCTGCACCTGACGCCCCGCGCCCTGCCCGGCCAGCGCGTGATCGCGAGTGCGCTCGAGGTCGAGCCGCGGCCGGCGCGCTCCATCGGCGCGGTGGATCATTTCGGCAATCACGCAACTTGGCTGTTCCTGGCCGAACCGCACGCCGCGTTCAGGGTCAGCCTCGCCGCCGAGATCGAGGTCGCCTTCGCGCCGCCGCCCGCCGCCCGCGCGACGCCGCCCTGGGAGGCCGTGCGCGACGCCGCCGCGCGCGGCGGGCCGCAGGCTTGGCGGGCAGCCGAGTTCGCCTTCGGCACGGCGATGGCGCCGGCCGACCCGGCCGTCGGCGCCTACGTGGCGCGGTCGTTCCCGCCCGGCCGGCCGATCCTGGAGGCGCTGCTCGAGCTGACCATGCGCGTCCGCGACGAGTTCACCTTCCGCGCCGGTGTGACCACGCTCGCCACGCCGGTGACGCAGGTGCTGGCGAGCCGCACCGGGGTCTGCCAGGACTTCGCGCATCTGACGATCGCCGGGCTGCGCTGGCTCGGCCTGCCGGCGCGCTATGTCTCGGGCTACATCCGCACCCGCCCGCGCCCGGGCGAGGCGCGCCGGCGCGGCGCCGACCAGTCGCATGCCTGGGTCGGGTGCTGGCTCGGCCCGCAGCACGGCTGGATCGATCTCGATCCGACCAACGGCCTCGTCGTGCAGGACGAGCACGTGGTGCTCGGCTGGGGACGGGATTATGCGGACGTCTCGCCCGTGCGCGGCGTGATCCTGGGCGGCGGGCGGCACGGGCTCACGGTCAGCGTCGATCTCGACCCGCTGGAGGGAGCGGCCTGATGCCCGGCTGGCGCAGGGTCGACTCGGGGCAGCTAGGCATCGCGCGCGCCCGCGCTGGCAGCGCGACGGTCGACCGGCTCCTCCAGCCCGATCGCGCTGCGCGCCCGGCGCTCACAGCGCGGCCAGCACCGCCTCGGCCTTGCTGACCTCGAAGCCCCCCGGCGCCTCGACGGCGAGATGCGTCACCACCCCGTCCTTGGCGACCAGCGCGAAGCGCTGCGACCGCATCCCGAGCCCGCGCGCGGTCAGATCCAGCTCCAGTCCGAGCGCCCTGGTCAGCACGCCCGACCCGTCCGCGAGCATGACGATCCTGTCGCCGACGTCCTGGCTCTTGGCCCAGGCGTCCATCACGAACACGTCGTTGACGGCCATGCAGGCGATCGTGTCCACGCCCTTGGCCTTCAGCGCGTCGATGTGGTTCAGGAAGGAGGGCAGGTGCTTGGCCGAGCAGGTCGGCGTGAAGGCGCCGGGCACGGCGAACAGCACCACGGTCTTGCCCCTGAAGATGTCGTCGGTGCTGACCTCGCGCGGCCCTTCGGCGGTGGCCTGCATCAGCTTCACGGACGGAATGGTGTCGCCGACCTTGATCGTCATGAGGCGGGCTCTCCCCTGGGTGTTGCCGCAAGCCGTATAGCGTGCCGGGAGCGATGCGTCAGCGGGCGGCCTGCGCAGCCACGCCGCCGGCGCGCGCGAAGGCGTCCAGCACGGCGGCTTCGGTGAGGAGCTCCGGCAGCGCGATGCCCTGCGGCGCCGCCGGACCATAGACCGCATTGAACGGGATCCCCACGCGACCATGCCGGGCGAGATAGGCGGCGATCGCCGGATCGGGCCGGGTCCAGTCGCCGCGCATCATCGCCACGGCGCCGGAGGCGAGCCGCTCGGCGACCGGGCCGCGCTCGATCACCAGCGCCTTGTTCACCTGGCAGGTCACGCACCAGTCCGCGGTGATGTCCACCAGCACCGTCTCGCCGCCGCGTGCGCGCCGCTCGGCCTCCTCCGCGGAGAAGGCAAGCACGGCGCCCGCGCCGCCTGCGGCGGCCAAGGGCGGAGGGACGGTGAAGCCCGGCATCGCCACCGCGCCGAGCGCCAGCGCCGCCGCGGCAGGGGCGGCGACGCGCCGCCCGCGCGCCAGCCACAGCACGAGCCCGGCGGCCGCCAAGGCGGCGGCGGCGGCCAGCGCCGCGCCCTGCCCGACCTGCTTCGCCAGCACGGTGAGCAGCCAGACGCAGGTGCCCGCCAGCAGCACGCCCATCGCCGCGCGCAGCCGGATCATCCAGGCGCCCGGCCGCGGCAGCAGGGCGGCCAGCCGCGGCGCCGCCGCGAGCGCGAGCCAGGGCAGCGCCAGCCCGGCGCCCAGCGCCGCGAACACCGCGAGGATCTCGCCTGTCCCGCGGGTCAGCGCCCAGGCCGCGGCGGTGCCGACGAAGGGCGCCGAGCACGGTGTCGCGAGCAGGGTGGCGAGCGCGCCGGTCGCGACATCGCCGGCGAGGCCGCGCCGCGGCGCGGCTTCCGCGAGCCCGCCCGCCCAGCGCGGCGCGCCGATCGCGAAGAGGCCCCAGAGGTTGAACGCGAACAGCCCCGTCAACGCCGCCATGAAGGCGAGGAACAGCGGCTGCTGGAACTGCACGCCCCAGCCGATCGCGCCGCCGGCCGCCCGCACGGCGGCAAGCGCGGCACCGAGCGCCAGCATCGACAGCACCACGCCGGCGGCGGTGGCGAGCAGCGACAGCCGCGCCGCCGCTGGGCGCGCGCCGGCAAGCCCCGCCAGCCCGGTCACCTTGAGCGCCAACACCGGCAGCACGCAGGGCATCAGGTTGAGGATCAGCCCGCCGAGCAGCGCGATCAGCAGCACCGCCCCCGTCGTGCGCGCGGCCGGCGCCACCACCACCGCGCCTTCGAGCGCGAGCGGACCGTCCACCAGCGTGGCGGTGAGCGTGGCGCCGGGCGGCAGGGCGGCGTCGCGGAACACGAACCGCACCTCGCGCCCGGCATCGGCGAGCGCGATCCGCGGCGCCGGCAGATCCGCCAGCGCCGCCGTCTCGACGAACAGGTCGGGGGCGGCGAAGGGCCGTTCCGCCCGAGCGGTCACGACCAGCGCACCGTCGCCGGTCTCGGCCGCGAGCGTCACGCCCGCCGCCGCCGCCGGCAGCGGCACCCGGCCGGCGAAGCGGTCGATCAGATGCGCGGCCGGCGACGGCTCGGGTGGGCCCGCGCCCAGATCGAGCGCGACCCGCGCGCTGCCGGGAATGCAGATGTCGCGGCAGACCAGATACGCGACGTCGGCGCGCAGCCGCGCCGGTGCGCCGGGCTCGGCCAGCCGCGCCTCGATCGGCAGCACCACCTCGTCGGCGTAGCCGTAGCTCTGCAGTCCAAACAGCTCGAACCGTTTCGGCGCCGGCCAGCGCAGCACGGTCTCGGCCAGGTTCGCCGAGTCCGACCAGGTGACCGCCGGCGGCAGCCCGGCCGTGCCAGGGCTCCGCCAGTAGATCTTCCACCCCGGATCGAGGCGCACATGCAGGCCGAGCCGCAGCCGCTCCTGTTCCGGCGCGATCGCCCGGGTCGTGGCGACCAGCCGGAAATCGGCCTTCTCGGCGCGCGCCCACTCGCCGACGCCCGCGGCATCGGCCGCGTCGACGGCACAAGCGACAAGGCCCGCGACCAGGGCGGCCGCAGCGATCCAGGTGCGCGCGCGCATGGCGATCTCCCACCCGACCCTGGCCCGCCGAGCGGGCGCGCGCAAGGTCGGCCGGCGGGTCTCGCGCCGGATTGACCGCCGCCGCCGCAGGCCGGCGCGCGCTTGTCCTGCGCGCGTGCGATGCCAACATGCTAGAAGGGACCATGAGCACGCGGGACCACACCATGCACGGCGCGGAGGCGGGCGGCTGGCTGACGGGCCAGCTGCTCATCGCGATGCCGACCATGCGCGATCCCCGCTTCGCGCAGACGGTCGTCTACATCTGCGCGCACTCGCCCGAGGGCGCGATGGGGATCGTCATCAACAAGCCGCTCGAAGGCCTGAGCTTCGAATCCCTGCTGCGCCAGCTCGGTATCGAGCCTGCGCCGCCGAGCCGGGTGATCCGCATGCATGCGGGCGGTCCGGTCGAGACCGGGCGCGGCTTCGTGCTGCACACCACCGACTGGGTGCAGGACGGCTCGCTGCGGGTCGACCAGGGTTTTGCGCTCACCGCCAGCATCGACGTGCTGAAGGAGATCGCGCGCGGCGGCGGGCCGCGCGAAGGGATCCTCGCGCTTGGCTACGCCGGCTGGGGGCCGGGCCAGCTCGACGCCGAGATCCAGCAGAACGCCTGGCTCTCGGTGCCGGCGGACGAGCGGCTGGTGTTCGGGGCCGATCTCGCCGCCAAGTGGCGCGACGCGTTGGCGTCCCTGAAGATCGATCCGCTGCTGCTCTCGGGCTCGGCCGGGCGGGCTTAGACCGGCTGGCGCGCGGCCGCGATCAGCCGTGTGCGCGACGGACGAGGGAGCCTCCGCGCTGCCGCAGGGCGGGTGCGCGTGTGGCCGCGATCAGCCCTGCGCGTGACGACGCGCGCGCGGCGTGCCCTGGGGCGGTCGCCGCGGGGGCGCAAGCCGTCCTGGGAGGGGCGGATCGGCCGCGCGCCCGCTCCGGCCGCCTGGACGCGCGGCCGCTGCCGTCGTTCACTGCCGCGCCCGTCCGGAGGCCGACCATGCCTGACCCCCGCCGCAGGAACGCGCCCGCCATCCGCGCCCCGCGCGGCGCGACGCTGAACGCGCGCTCCTGGACCACCGAGGCGCCGCTCCGGATGCTGATGAACAACCTCGACCCGGAGGTGGCGGAACGGCCGGACGAGCTCGTCGTCTATGGCGGGATCGGCCGCGCGGCGCGCGACTGGCGGAGCTTCGACGTCATCGTGTCCGTACTGAAACGTCTGGACGAGGAGCACACGCTGCTCGTGCAGTCGGGCAAGCCGGTCGGCGTCTTTCCCACCCACCCCGACGCGCCGCGCGTGCTGATCGCCAACAGCAATCTCGTGCCGGCCTGGGCGAACTGGGAGCATTTCGGCGCGCTCGACCGGCTCGGGCTGATGATGTACGGCCAGATGACCGCCGGATCGTGGATCTACATCGGCAGCCAGGGGATCGTGCAGGGCACCTACGAGACCTTCGCCGAGGTCGGCCGCCGGCATTACGGCGGCGATCTCGCCGGGCGCTGGATCCTCACGGCCGGGCTCGGCGGCATGGGCGGCGCGCAGCCGCTCGCCGCCGTCTTCGCCGGCGCCTCGCTGCTCGCCGTCGAGTGCCAGCCGAGCCGGATCGAGAAGCGGCTCGCCACCGGCTATCTCGACCGCTGGGCCAAGGACCTCGACGAGGCGTTGGCGATCATCCGCGACGCTTGCGCGCGCAGGCAGGCGGTGAGCGTCGCCGTTCTCGGCAACGCGGCCGAGGTCTTTCCCGAGCTCGTGCGCCGCGGCGTCCGCCCTGACGCGGTGACCGACCAGACCAGCGCGCATGACCCGGTGAACGGCTACCTGCCCGCGGGCTGGACGCTCGCGCAATGGGAGGAGCGGCGCCTCGCCGACCCGGCCGGCACGGCGGCGGCGGCGAAGCGCTCGATGGTCGCGCATGTGCAGGCGATGCTGGACTGGCACCGCATGGGCGTGCCGGTGCTCGACTACGGCAACAACATCCGCCAGATGGCGAAGGACGAGGGGCTGGCCGACGCCTTCGCCTTCCCCGGCTTCGTCCCCGCCTATATCCGCCCGCTGTTCTGCCGCGGCATCGGCCCGTTCCGCTGGGCGGCACTGTCGGGCGATCCGGAGGACATCCGCAGGACGGACGCGCGCGTGCGCGAACTGATCCCCGACGATCCGCACCTGCACCGCTGGCTCGACATGGCCGAGGCGCGCATCCGCTTCCAGGGCCTGCCGGCGCGGATCTGCTGGGTCGGGCTCGGCCAGCGCCACCGGCTCGGCCTCGCCTTCAACGAGATGGTCGCGACCGGCGAGCTCGCCGCGCCGGTCGTGATCGGGCGGGATCATCTCGACAGCGGGTCGGTCGCCAGCCCCAACCGCGAGACCGAGGCGATGCTGGACGGGTCGGACGCGGTGTCGGACTGGCCGCTCCTCAACGCGCTCCTGAACTGCGCCTCCGGCGCCACCTGGGTCTCGCTGCACCATGGCGGCGGCGTCGGCATGGGCTACTCGCAGCACGCCGGCATGGTGATCGTCGCCGACGGCACGGCCGCCGCGGCGAAGCGGCTCAGGCGCGTCTTGTGGAACGATCCGGCCACGGGCGTGATGCGCCACGCCGATGCGGGCTACGACCTCGCCATCGCCTGCGCGCGCCAATACGGGCTCGACCTGCCGATGCTCGGATGACGGCGGTCCTGGCGCCCGGGGCGATGCGGCTCCTCGACTTACGCGCCGTCGCCGCCGGCGCGCCGGTCGCGCTGGCCGGGGGGTGGCAGGCCGCGGTGCGCGCGGCGGCGCGCACGGTTGCGGACACGATCGCGCGCGGCGAGGTCGCCTACGGCGTCAACACGGGCTTCGGCAGGCTGGCCTCGACGCGCATCGCCGCGGATGCGCTGGCGCAGCTGCAGCTGAACATCGTGCGCAGCCACGCCGCCGGGACCGGGCCGGCCTTGCCTGACCGCGTGGTGCGCCTGACCCTGGCGCTGAAGGCCGCGAGCCTCGCGCGCGGCCACTCGGGGGTGCGCTGCGAGCTGGTCGATGCGCTGCTCGCGCTGCTGGCGGCGGAGGTGCTGCCGGCGCTGCCGGCGCAGGGCTCGGTCGGCGCCTCGGGCGATCTCGCCCCGCTTGCGCATCTGGCGCTGGTGCTGATCGGCGAGGGCGAGGCGCGGCTGCCGGACGGGCGGATCGTCGCGGGTGCGGAGGCGCTGCGGGCCGCCGGCCTCGCCCCGGTCGTGCTCGGACCCAAGGAGGGGCTCGCGCTCTTGAACGGCACGCAGGTCTCGACCGCGCTCGCGCTCGACGCCCTGTTCGCGCTCGAGGACGCCTTCGCCGCCGCGGTCGTGACGGGCGCGCTCAGCGTCGACGGCGCGCGCGGCTCGGATACGCCGTTCGATCCGCGCATCCAGGCGGTGCGCGGCCATGCCGGGCAGGCGGAGGTGGCGGCGGCGCTGCGCGCGCTGCTCGCCGGCAGCGCGATCCGCGAGAGCCATCGGGTGGGCGACCCGCGCGTGCAGGATCCCTACTCGCTGCGCTGCCAGCCGCAGGTGATGGGCGCCGCGCTCGACCTCATCCGCACCGCCGCGGCCACGCTCGGCGCGGAAGCCAACGCCGTGAGCGACAACCCGCTGGTGTTCGCCGACACGGGCGAGATCCTCTCGGGCGGCAATTTTCACGCCGAGCCCGTCGCCTTCGCCGCCGATCTGCTCGCGCTCGCCGCCGCCGAGGCGGGCAATCTGGCGGAGCGGCGCGTCGCCCTGCTGACCGATCCGGCGCTAACCGGCCTGCCCGCCTTCCTGGCACCCGATCCCGGGCTGCAGTCCGGCTTCATGCTGGCGCAGGTGACGGCGGCTGCGCTCGCCGCCGAGAACAAGGCGCTCGCCGTACCGCGCAGCACCGACACCATCCCGACGAGCGCGAACCAGGAGGATCACGTCAGCTTGGCGACGGCGGCGGCGCGGCGGCTCGGCGAGATGGCCGGCAACCTCGCCGCGATCATCGGCATCGAGGCGCTGCTGGCCGCCCAGGCGGTCGAGTTCCACCGCCCGCTGCGCTCCTCCGACGCGCTCGAGCGCGCGGTCGCGCTTGTGCGGGCGCGGGTGCCGCGCTGGACCGAGGACCGCATCATGGCGCCCGACATCGCCGCCGCGCGCGCGCTGGTCGAGGACGGCACGCTCGCCTCGCTCTGTCCGCTCGCGCTTCCCTCGCGGCCCGGCTGACGGCGGCGGCGAAAGGGGCTGGCCGCCGGCCCGGGCCGGTCTATCATCCGCATCCGCCGAGGCGGAGGCGCCGGGACGGCGGCATGACACGGGGGACGAACATGAAGCGACGCAACGTGATGACGGGGGCCGCGCTCGGCGCGGCCGCGCTCGCGACACCTGCCCTGGCACAGGGCCGGATGGAGTGGCGCATGGTCACCTCCTGGCCGATGAACCTGCCGGGACCGGGCACGGCGGCGACCAAGCTCGCCGAACGGATCGGCGCGCTCTCGGGCGGGCGGCTGACCATCCGCCTCTTCGCCGCCGGCCAGATCGTGCCCGCGCTCGGCGTGTTCGACGCGGTCAGCCAGGGCACGGCCGAGCTCTATCACTCGGTGCCGGCCTACTGGCTCTCCAAGCTGCGCGGCATCGGCTTCTTCGGCAGTTTCCCGTTCGGGCTGACCGCGCAGGAGCAGTCGGCCTGGATCAACCACGGCGGCGGCCAGGCGCTCTACGACGAGGCCTATGCGCGGTTCGGGCTCAAGCCGTTCCTGTGCGGCAATTCGGGGCCGCAATGGATGGGCTGGTTCCGGCGCGAGATCCGCAGTGTCGACGACTTCCGCGGCCTGCGCTTCCGCACCGCCGGCCTCGGCGGGGAAATGTACCGCCGCGCCGGCGCGACGGTGGTGACGCTGCCCGCGGGCGAGATCTTCCAGGCGCTGCAGTCCGGCACGATCGACGCCGCCGAGTTCGTCGGTCCCTGGACCGACGCCCCCCTCGGCTTCCACCAGGTGGCAAAGAACTACTACTGGCCCGGCGTGCAGGAGCCGTCCTCGGCTGAGGAGTGCGGGGTGAACAGGGCGGCGTATGAGCGGCTGCCCGACGACCTCAAGCTCGCGATCAAGGTCGCCTGCCAGAGCCTGCACGACGAGGTGGTCACCGAGTACGACCATCGGCACGCGATGACCCTGCGCCAGCTTGTCGCCCAGCACGGCGTCGTCGTGCGCGAGGCGCCGCGCGACCTCCTGGTGGCGCTCGGCCAAGCGGCCGGCGAGGTGGTGAAGGAGCTGCGCGAGGACCAGGACCCGCTGACGCGCAAGATCGCCGAGGCCTACATCGCCTTCCGCAACCTCTCGGCCGACTACATGACCTACAGCTACGCAGGGCAGTTCAACAGTCGCACGCTGCCGTTCCGCTGGAGCTGAACCGCGCGGGGCCGGGGCGCGCTCCGGCCCGGCATGCAACACGAGGAGACGCCATGAACCGACGCAGTGTCTTCCGCGCCGGCGCCGCGGCTGCGGCCGGCGCGCTCGCCACGCCGGCGATCGCGCAGGCGCGCATCGAGTGGCGCATGGTCACCGCCTGGCCGCGCAACCTCCCGGGACCTGGGACGCAGGCGCAGCGCGTCGCCGACCGCATCACCCAGCTCTCGGGCGGGCGCATCGCCGTGCGCCTGTTCGCGGCCGGCGAGATCGTGCCGCCCTTCGGCGTGTTCGACGCGGTGAGCCAGGGCACCGCCGATCTCTACCACGCCTCGCCGCAGTTCTGGTTCAGCCGCTCGCGCGCCGCGGCGATCATCGGCAGCTACCCGTTCGGGCTCGCCAACGCCGAGCTGATCGCGTGGCTGCGCTACGCCGGCGCGCAGGAGCGCTTCGACGAGCTCTATGCGCGGTTCAACCTGAAGCCCTTCATCTGCGGCAATTCGGGCCCGCAATGGACCGGGTTCTTCCGCCGCGAGCTCGCCGGGCCAGAGGACATCCGCGGGCTGCGTTTCCGCGCCGGCGGGCTGATCGGCGCCGTCTATCAGCGGCTCGGCGCGGCCGTGCAGCAGATGCCGGTGGGCGAGGTGTTCCAGGCGCTGCAGGCGGGCACGATCGACGCCGCCGAGTTCGCGGGCCCCTGGTCGGACGGGCCGCTCGGCTTCGGCCAGGTGGCGCGGTTCTACTACCAGCCCTGCGGCCAGGAGCCGTCCGCCAGCCTCGAGACGGTGATCCACAAGCCGCGCTTCGAGGCGCTGCCCGAGGATCTCAAGCTCGCCGTGCGCTTCGCCTGCGAGAGCATGAACGAGGAGAGCGTCGCCGAGTGGGACCACCGCAACGCGTTGGCGCTGCGCGAGATGGTGGAGCGGCAGGGCGTGCAGGTGCGCGCCGTGCCGGAGCCGATCGTGCGCGCGCTGGCCGAAGCGGCCTGGGCGGTGATGCGCGAGCTGCGCGAGGACCCGGATCCGCTGAACCGCGCGATCATCCAGTCCTACATCGCCTACCGCAACCGCGCCGTGGAGTTCGCCGGCCTCGCCTACACGCCGACCAACGCCGGCCGCGCCCTGCTGCCGTGGGCCTGATCGCCGCGGTCGCCCGCGCGCTCGACCGCATCACGGACGCGGTCGGGCGCGCGGCGATGTGGCTCGCCGTGCTGCTCGTGCTGGCGCAGCTCGCCGTGGTGCTGCTGCGCTACGGCTTCTCGACCAGCTTCATCCAGCTCCAGGAGGGCGTGATCTACGCCCACGCAACGCTGTTCATGCTGGGGATCGCCTTCACCCTGCTGCACGAGGGGCATGTGCGCGTGGACATCCTCTACGCCGACATGGCACCGCGGCGGCGCGCCTGGGTCGACCTGATCGGCGTCGTCGTCGCCGCGATCCCGTTCGCGGCTCTCGTGCTGTGGACCTCCTGGCCCTTCGTCGCCGCCTCCTGGCGCATCCGCGAGGGCGCGATCGCCTATGGCGGCCTGCCGTTCCAGTACCTGCTCAAGTCGCTGATCCCGGCGATGGCGGCGCTGCTGCTGGTCGCGGCGGTCGCGCATCTCTGCCGCTGCGTGCTGACGATCGCCGGCCGCCGCCCTGACCACCGCGGCGGGCGCGCCGCGGACGCGGCCTGAGCATGGGCAGCGCGGTCGGCGGCGTTCTCGACATCCTGATGTTCGCCACGCTGTGCGCGGCGATCCTCACCGGCTTCCCGGTGGTGTTCATCCTCGCCGGCACGGCCCTGCTCTACGGCGCGCTGGGCTGGGCCCTCGGCGTCTTTTCGCCCGCGCTGCTCGGCGCGCTGCCGCCGCGCATCTTCGGCACGATGACGTCGGAGGTGCTGGTCGCGATCCCGCTCTTTGTCTTCATGGGCATCATGCTGGAGCGCTCGAAGATCGCCGAGGACCTGCTCGAGACCATGGGGCGGCTGTTCGGGGCGGTGCGCGGCGGGCTCGCGGTCAGCGTCTCGGTGGTGGGCGCGCTGCTCGCCGCCTCCACCGGCATCGTCGGCGCCACCGTCGTCACGATGGGTCTGATGGCGCTGCCGGCGATGCTGCGCAACCGCTACGATCCTGGCTTCGCCTGCGGCACGATCTGCGCGGCCGGCACGCTCGGTCAGATCATCCCGCCCTCCACCGTGATGGTGATCCTCGGCGAGATCATCTCCGCTGCCTACCAGCAGGCGCAGCTCGCGCAGGGGAAGTTCTCGATCATGACGGTCAGCGTCGGCCAGCTCTTCGCCGGCTCGCTGCTGCCGGGGCTGACGCTGGTTGCGCTCTACGTCCTCTACCAGCTCGCCCTCGCCTGGCTCAGGCCCGGGGTCGCGCCGCCGCTGCCGCCCGACGCGCGCGGGCGGGTGACGCGCGGCGAGATCCTCGGCGCGCTGATCCCGCCGGTGGTGCTGATCGTCGCGGTGCTCGGCTCGATCCTCGGCGGCGTCGCCACGCCGACCGAGGCCGCCTCAGTGGGCGCGGCCGGCGCCACCCTGCTCGCCGCGCGCCGGTTGTCGCCCGTCTGGTGGCCGTCGATCCTCGCCTTCGTCTCGGTGGTCGGCCTCGTCACCCTGGCGTCGCTGTTCGATCTGCGGCTCGGCCGCGCCGCCGCCACGCTCGCCGAGCGTGTGGCGATCGGCGGCGCCGCGCTCTGCTCGGTCGGGCTGGCGACGGCGCTCGCCCACGCGCTCTGGCTCGCGCTCCGCGCCGGCGTGCTCGCCGGGGTGGCGCGCTCGACCATGACCATCACCGCCATGATCTTCGCCATGCTGATCGG
>Ga0308410_1001040_pt1 | contig 15780 bp, 12 predicted proteins | sample HotsprOSTMatCore_FD_203467 | JGI IMG/M metagenome (GOLD analysis project Ga0308410, IMG submission 203467) | Hot spring phototrophic mat microbial communities from Octopus Spring, Yellowstone National Park, Wyoming, United States -... | ecosystem: Environmental > Aquatic > Thermal springs > Hot...
CTCGAAATTCTCGTGGATTTCGTCGGGTAGCACAGCGGATTGATTCTCCTGTCTGTCGGCTATTTCCGGCGGGATTCTGGCCATTTGATTCCGACGGGTGAAAGGCTGAGCTATGGAGAAAGGGCTGTGTTACGGGGCGATGGGTGTCGCGGCCGTCATGGCCCTGATTTTTGTTCTGGATATGGCGGCCGGATTCCCCTTCGGCGGCAGCCCGTTCTTTCTCGGCGATTTACTCGGCTTGCTCGCCAGCCTGATCGTTTTGTATCTCGGGTTCAACGCCAGCAGGGACTTGTGACCGAGGCCAAGCACCTCCTTGGCGGGCCCGAACACGCCTGATGATTGACTGGATCATTCCCTCGGTGGTGTAAGGTTCCGCCACGGCAGTGACGGGATAACCCAGGTCCTGGATCACGCGGGCGGTTTCCGGGCTGATCGCCACCAGTTCGATTTCGCCTCGTTCAACCCGCCCACGAAGGACATCATCAAAAAGAGCCAGGAACGCTCGGGCTGTATTCGAACTGCTCAGGGTCACAAATCCAATTTCTCCCCGCCGAAGTGCCACGATCGCGGGCGAGTTTCCATCGATCGCATCCGCTTGTTCGTAACAGATCACCTGCGCCACCTCGGCGATTGCACTCAGCCGCGTCGGCAACAGATCACGACCACGATTCCCTCGGGCTAATAACACCCGCTGTCCCGTCACAAGTGGCATCAGTTCCTGGAGTAAACCCTCGGCAATCGCTTGCTGTGGCACCAGATCAGGCTTCAAATGATAGCTTTGAACCGCGGCGGCCGTTTTCGGGCCAACAGCCGCAATACGAACCCCACCGAGTATCCGCAAGTCTTTGCCTCGGGCCAGGATTCGACCGATCAAGCTATGCACGCCGTTTGCGCTGGTCCAGACGAGCCAATTCCACCGACCCGACTCGAGTTCATCAATTGCCTGATCGACTGCCGTGAAATCGGACAGTTCCCGGATCTCCAGTGTCGGCAACAAGTAAGGCACGGCCCCCAAGGACTCTAGCTGCCGGAGCATCGGCTCGGCCTGCGGCCGGGGTCGGGTTACCAGAATCCGCTGACCGAATAACGGCAATCGTTCAAACCAGGAATGTTCCGGGCGGTGCGCCACCACGGTTCCGATGAGAATCAATCCCGGGGCTTCGAGCCCGGCTTGCCGTCGTGCCGACTCCAACTCAACAAGCGGAGCAAAAACAGATCGCATGGCCCCGGTGCTTGCCCGCTCGACAATGGCGCTCGGGGTCTGCGGATCTTTGCCATGTTTCAGCAGTTCTGCAATTAATATTGGCAATCGAGCAATGCCCATGTAAATGGCCAAAGTTCCCGGGAATCGCGCCAGGGCTTCCCAGTCCAGGCGATGACCGGGTTTATTCGGCAACTCATGGCCGGTGATGAGGGCGACCGCACTGCTATAATGACGATGTGTCAGCGGAATATCCAGATAGGCGGCAGCGGCCAGGGCCGCGGTGACTCCCGGCACAATCTCATACGGAACATTCGCACTTCGCAACGCCGCCGCTTCCTCGCCGCCCCGACCGAAAATGAGTGGATCGCCTCCTTTTAAGCGGACGACCACTTTCCCCGCCTGGGCCGCCTTGATTAAAGTCGCATGAATGTGGGGATATTTGTCCGGGTGCTGACCAGGTAAATCACGCACACAAATCCGTTCTGCCTCGGGGCGAGCCAAGTCGAGAATCCGTGTCGGAATCAGTTGATCGTAGAGGATCAGATCCGCACGCTGCAGCAATTCAAGCCCGCGAACCGTCAGCAACCCAGGATCACCTGGTCCGGCTCCCACCAGATAGACACATCCTGCTGCTGCCGCCCCATCGGCCATGATTGCCTTGCCATTACCGTCAGTGCTTCCGGGACAAGTCCCTGGCCCGCCTGATTCGCGGTACCCTGACCTCCGAACGCAATCGTCCACAATGGACACCGTTTGCCATTATCATACGGCAACCTGATCCTCCTCGTCGTCCCACAATGCATCGTGACTGGCCGGGAAGAAATAGCAAATCAGAACGCCAAGCATATATAACCCGAACATCGGTAGGAACAGATAACTCATCGTCACGGCATCGGGCGTCGGCGTGATGATCGCCGAGAAGACCGCAAGGACAAAAACTGCATACCGCCACTTTGAAAGATAATCCGCTGCTGTAAATAACCCGATCCGATTCAGAAACATCATCACCAGTGGCGTCTGGAACGAGACACCGAAGACGAGCGGCAACAGGATCGCAAACCCGAGCCACTCGTTCAACCGCAAATCGGGGTCAAGCTCGATCCAGCGATTGAACGCTAACAGCGCCCGAACCGCGCCCGGCAAGACCACGAACTGACACAAGAGCACGCCACCCAGAAACAAGCCGACACTGAAGGGCAAGTACACATGAACGTAGCGGCGCTCGTGCGGATACAGTCCCGCCGCCACGAAGGCCCAGATCTGGTAAAAAATCCAGGGGCTGCTCAGCACTACACCGCACAACAGCGAAACTTTGAAGTAAACGACAAAGGCTTCTTGAACGCTCAGCGTCGTCAAATATTGCCGATTGCCAAGCACGGCTTCGCCGATTTTGCTCTGATAATCCATCTGCACCGGATATACCAGGATATCCAGGGGAATTTCCGTCGTTGCCGGGTCTTTCGGTTCGCCGAAGACCCTCGCCAGCGGAGCAACGGGAAGGTAAATCGGCATCTTCACCGGAGCCGATTTCAATTCTTCCAGTTCCTGCGCGTTTAACGCGCCGAGCCCCTGTGTTTCGATGATCGCGTAAAGTTCCGCTGCCCGTTCCGGGCTGGTTCGCCGTTGATTTAGCGACTCCACGGTTTCCCGGACCTCGATCGTGCGGCGAAGATAAAAGGCACGAACTTGTGATTCCACGGGCTGCACAATCACTTGCATCATCGGTCGGCCGATGCCGAAGGAATCCCAGCCGACCGCCTGGCCGATCCCATCCAGAATAAACCCGAGCACCAGAAACACGCCGAGGCCGCTCAGGGCACGGATCAAACGGGTCCGTAATTCTTCAATGTGCTCGCCGAACGACATCCGGGTATCTTCGAAAATGTCGTCGGGATAGGGTTCATGACGAGACGAAAACAACATCACTGACCCCCGCTCGGGTAAGGCAATGGCCCAGCCCTGCGGCGAAGGTGCCCTGCAGGTTGGATAAATCAATATCGGCTATGACTTAAGCATCCTAGTCATTTCCCTAGCGACCCTCAAGCGCAAGGATCAAAGTCTACCACTGCAGCCGAATCAACTCAGAGGACTCACGAAACCCTTAGAAAAACAGATGGAGATGGCGTTGCCATGCTATCGAATCCTACGGAAACACCCCTTCCAACCACTTCCACCGAAAAACTGGAGAATGCTGCTTCCAACAATTCACCCGCGTGAATCCAGTTTGCCACTTTTGCGGCTTCTCGCAGTTACAGTCAACCCAAATTGCCAACGCATCCACTCGATCATCGTCCTGAATTGACTTCAACGGCATAATGCTTGTGAGCCAAGAAATGACACGGCTGGGATCGGGTCGAACGAAGAATCAAGGTCACGGAGGATTCCCCGACATGCGTTTCTTCACTTCCCTGCTGGCACTCTCCGCGGCGCTCGGTAGCGGTTGCCGTCTCGTCGATTCCTTGCGGGCTCCTCGATTCATCGGCCGCCCCGATCTTCCGGGCTACACCATCGAAGAACAAGAGCGAATCGGTCGCTCGGTCTACGGCATCCCCGACGACGATTTCCGGGTCGGCCCCCGAACCGGCATCAGTCGCCCCGACCCGATCGGGGTCGGTTATTGAACCCGATCAGTCTCGGAACTGATTTTTCCCTGAGACGGACTCGCAGGCGGAGCGATTTTCCCCGGCATCGGAATGCCGAGTACCTCGATTCGCCGACTCAGCCGTGCCCGGCTGATGCCCAGCCGCGCTGCTGCCTCGGACTGTGAACCCCCGGCATCTGCCAAGGCTGCCGTGATCACCCGGCGTTCCACCGCTTCAAGAATCTGCTCCAGCGTCCAGTTCGGACCAGCTACCGGTCGCGGATCGCCAGCGATTAACGCCTTTTCTTGAAGGAAACGGGGCAAGTCCGATTTTTCGATCCGCTGCGAACCCCGCGCTGTCACCTGTGCACTCGCTTCGACAATCCGCTCGGCAAGTTCCCGGAGATTGCTTGGCCACTGATAAGCAGCAAGCACTGCCAGTGCCTCCGGGCTGATGTCAAACACTCGCTTCCCCTCAGCCACGGCGGAACACCGGCGAAGCATCCGTGCAACAATGCTCGGCAATTCCCCCAGCCGCGATCGCAACGGCGGAATCTGGATTTCCAGAACCGCGAGTCCGTCAAGAAACAGTGGCGTTATCTGCTGTGCTTGGGCCAGCAGTTCCGCGGCCTGGTCACTACCGATGATCAGTCGGGGCAGACGCGGTCCCCCCTGCCGCAACCGCTCGGCAAGCCGTTCTTGCAATTCTCGCGGCCAATGTGGCAAATGGCTGAGATACAGTGTGCCGATCAGCCCGGTCTTCAGGATTCCCCCGTGGCCAAACAGCAGGCTCTCGATCAAATAACCGGGCAGTGCCCGGCCATCGAGGGCGACAAACGATAAATTTCGCCGGGGGCCGGTGCCATGCAACATCCGCGCAACGGTGCGTTTTCCAGTCCCAGCTTCTCCCAGAAGCCACAACGGTGCCGACGACTTTGCTGCATGACGTAGCTGAGATTCGAGTTTGCGGCCGGCCGGGCTGTCACAGCAGAGCGATTCCCAGGAAAATTGTTGCCGCTGCTTCAGTTGAAATTCACCGACGATGGCGGGCAGGGACGCCGGGCTCGGGCCGGGAGTTCCTGCCACTCGGATCGTTGCGAGAACCGTGGATACTCGGCTCTGGCCGCGAATCGGGAAGAAGGAAATGTCCCACCAAGGCGGGCCGCTCGCCGAACCCAGGGCTGGCCGCCGCACCGCGACCGCTTCACCGTCCCAGACTTCCGGGGGCGGAGCCAGAGTCTGCCAAATTGTTGATGCCGACCGCCGACGGGCAGCGACTCGTGTCCCCCTCAACCGGGAAAACTGCTGGCCCGTCAATCTCTCCCAAGCCGGATTGGCATAGCGGAGCCGCTGCCCGGGGCCGAGAACAAACAGAGCCTCCGGGCTCTCGAGGAACGCCGATTTCAAGGAAAATCTCGATCCACCCACGCTGGGAGCCTGAGTCGGTGGTGGATCGGGTGGAAGTTCGTTATTCATGACGCTGTTGTCTCAGATACCCAGACTCCCTTTACCATCCTGCGTCCGCAGGGTGGCTGTGTCAGCACCGCGATCTGTCCCTATAATGGCCGGGTTGCATGATGATGGCCACGATGCGCCGTTTTCCTGGGAATTGCTGAGTCATGGCTGAAAAAATCACGCCCCGTCATACCAATTATCCGCAATGGTATCTCGATGTTGTCAAGGAGGCTGGGCTCGCCGACAACTCCGATGTCCGCGGCTGCATGGTCATCAAACCGACCGGCTATGCTCTCTGGGAAAAAATGCAACGAGCCCTGGATGGCATGTTCAAAGCCACCGGACACGTCAACGCCTATTTCCCACTTTTCATTCCGAAACGCTATCTCGAAAAAGAAGCAGAACATGTCGAAGGCTTTGCCAAAGAGTGTGCAGTCGTAACTCACCACCGGCTCGTGGCCAAACCTGACGGCAAAGGCTTGATGCCCGATCCGAAAGCCGCACTGGGCGATGAGGAAATGCTCGTCATCCGCCCGACCTCGGAAACGATCATCTGGCGGACCTACAAAGAGTGGATTCAAAGCTATCGTGATCTGCCACTGCTCATTAACCAGTGGGCAAATGTTGTCCGCTGGGAGATGCGAACCCGCTTATTCTTGCGAACCGCCGAGTTCCTCTGGCAGGAAGGCCACACTGCCCATGCCACGCAACAGGAAGCCGAGGAAGAAGCGCACCGGATGGTTGAAATTTACCGCAAATTTGCCGAAGAGTGGATGGCCATGCCCGTGCTCGTCGGTCCAAAAACCGAAGGGCAAAAGTTCCCCGGTGCCGTCTATACCCTCTGTATTGAGGCAATGATGCAAGACGGTAAAGCCCTGCAAGCCGGGACTTCCCACTTTCTCGGTCAGAACTTCGCTAAAGCGTTCGATGTGACCTTCACCAACGAACACAACAAACTCGAATATGCCTGGGCCACCAGCTGGGGTGTCAGCACCCGGCTGATCGGCGGGCTGGTCATGACCCACTCGGATGATAACGGCCTTGTCATCCCGCCCCGGCTGGCCCCGACCCACGTCGTCATTTGCCCGCTCGGAAAGAACGATGCCGAACGACAGCCGTCAATTGCTGCGGCCCAGCGACTCGCCAGCGAACTTCGCCATCTGCCCCGCGACGAATTCTTCGGCTACGAACCAATCTCGGTGACGATCGACACCATGTTCGACAAACAACCCGGGTTCCGCTATGCCGAGCATGAACTCCGGGGCGTCCCGGTTCGCGTTGAAATTGGACCGAAAGATCTCGAAAAAGGCTCCTGCGCCATCGCGCGCCGAGACATGCCCGGTAAAGAGGGTAAAGAGTTCGGTATCCCCCTGGCAACGGCCGCCACTCACATTGACCATCTGCTCCGCACGATCCAGCACAACCTCTTTCACCGAGCAAAAGCCTACCGCGACGCGGCCACTGTCACCGCAACCACCCTGGCTGAGTTTGAAGCACTCTTCCCCACCGAAAAAGAGGATGAGACCAGCAGTCAGCCACTCAAATTTGTTTACGCCCACTGGGATGGAACCCGGGAAACCGAAGAACTGGTTCAACAACAATACAAAGCAACGATCCGTTGCCTGCCGGTGAACGGACCTCAGGAACCGGGAACATGCCTTTTCACCGGAAAACCGTCGGCGCGGCCAGTCCTTTTTGCCCGGGCGTATTGATCATCCGAGTCAAGAGCCAGTGAACGTTTCCTCAAAAGCCGCGAACGTCCCGGCAGCGGATCACACACACTTCATCGCCCAACTGAGACAACCCTGCCGGCTATTCTTCGCTCGCAACCCTGGGAATTCACCGGCTTCCACTCCCGGGTCATGTCCGATTCCCCCCGCCGGTGGTATATTTCCTCTTTAGTGGAAAACCATCCTGGGAAATCATCCCGGGTTTCATTCATTTCTCGATCATCCAAGGCGAATGGCGAAGCACATTTTTGTCACCGGTGGCGTTGTCAGTTCCCTCGGTAAAGGGCTCACCTCAGCCTCGATCGGCATGCTCTTGGAACGCCGGGGGCTTACTGTCCGCATGCAGAAATTCGATCCATATCTGAATGTCGATCCGGGAACGATGAGCCCGTACCAGCACGGTGAAGTTTATGTGCTCGATGACGGCTCCGAAACCGATCTCGATCTCGGGCATTACGAACGATTCACAAACGCTCCGCTGAATCGCGACTGTAACTACACCACCGGCAAAATCTATCAGACGATTATTGAGAAAGAACGTCGAGGAGACTATCGCGGTCAGACGGTCCAGGTGATCCCCCATGTCACCGATGAAATCAAGCACTGCATCCGCAAACTCGCCACAGCGGATGTCGATGTCGTTATTACCGAAATCGGTGGTACCGTCGGCGATATCGAGGCCATGCCCTACCTTGAAGCCATCCGCCAATTCGCACTCGACATCGGCAAAGCCAACTGCCTCTACGTTCACCTGACGCTTGTACCCTATCTCAAAGCAGCTGGTGAATTGAAAACGAAACCGACACAGGCCAGCGTCCGCGAACTGCGTCAAATCGGAATCCAGCCCGACATTCTGATTTGTCGTACTGAACGAGAAATTCCCAAGGAAGAATGCGAGAAAATCGCCCTCTTTTGCAACGTCGAACGTCAAGCCGTGATTGAAGAACGAGATAAAGAATTCAGCGTTTACGAAGTGCCCGTCAGCCTTGCCGCCAATCACCTCGATTCACTGATCATCGAAAAGCTTCGCCTCGATCACGCCGGGCCGTTAAATATCGAGGACTGGAAAAAAATGCTGGAGCGGATGCGGCACCCCGAACACGAGGTCACGATCGCCCTCGTCGGCAAATACGTCCGCCACTGGGACGCCTACAAATCGGTATACGAAGCCCTGGATCATGCCTGCATTTTTCACCACGCCCGTTTAACCGTGGTCCGCATCGAATCCGAGACCATCGAACGTGATGGTGCCGAGCGTGTCCTCGCTGGCGTCGATGGCCTGCTCGTACCCGGAGGCTTTGACAAACGAGGGATCCTCGGGAAAATCGCCGCCATCCGTTATGCTCGGGAAAAGCAACTTCCCTTTTTCGGAATCTGCCTCGGGTTGCAATGCGCTACGATCGAATTTGCTCGATCTGTTCTCGGTCTTGAAGAAGCGAATTCCACCGAATTTAACCCGGCGACTCCTCATCCCGTGGTGGCGATGATGAACGAGCAGCGCCAGGTCACCCAGATTGGCGGCACCATGCGGCTGGGAGCCTACGATTGTAAGATTCGCCCCGGCACCCGGGCTTATGCCGCCTACAAAGCGGTGTTGATTTCCGAAAGGCATCGCCATCGCTACGAGGTGAATAATGCCTACCGGAGTCAACTCGAAGCCGCCGGATTGATCATCTCGGGAACGACACCGGATGACGCCCTGGTGGAAATGATTGAGTTAGCCAATCACCCCTGGTTTGTCGCCGTCCAAAGCCATCCGGAATTCAAGTCCAAGCCGACGCAGCCACAACCGCTCTTCCGCGACTTTATCGGAGCAGCCGTCGTATATCACCAGCAACAGCGGCCCTGTTCGGCAATTCCCCTGCCGAGGGACACTGCCGAACCACAAGGAAGTGTAATCCCTCAGCCAAGGAATAAAGGTTGAAATTCACACATCTGGCGTAGGAACATCGTTCACGGTGATGAACCGCTTGGATGGCTTAAGGTAACTCAAGTGTCACTGGTTCCAGCGTAGTCGTACTATCAGATTGAACCTCGACCGCAAAACCGAGCAAGCCGTTCCGGCCCTTGTGATATCCGTTTTCATGCCAGTAAACAATCCGCCATTTGCCAGCAGGAACATCTTTAATCTCGAACTTGCCCTCTTTGTCGGTAACCGCGAAATATGGGTGATCGAACACCCGGACTCGCCCCGCCATCCAGGGATGAATGTCGCATTTGAATGGGATCGGGCTCGATTGTGCCTGCAAAGTTTGCTGAGCCTCGTGGCTTTTGCCGGGCGGCAGCGTCACATTGAAAGATTCAATATCCGAACTGTAATTGATGTTGTGCGGTACCGGGGCACTATTTTTGATGAGCAATTTGTCCCCGGCTCGTGCCGCAATCACCCGAGGCTCAAACTGGCAGCACGGCTGATCGATCACGTGTGTTTTCGGAGGTGCTTTCAAGAGTTCTGGCTTGATTTTATCTTGCGGGAAAACCGCCTTGCGATTATCATCATCAGGACGCAGCCAAACAACCACATTCTGGACGCCTTTCGACTTCGGGTCCACAATCAGATCGGTCGGATAAAGCTCCCCTTTCGAGAGACAATGTTCTTTATCCACGGTGACATTAATCGGGCTTTTCGACGGAGGATTCGGCAAAATCACCTGACCCTTGATCGTCCCGTAGCCTTGTGCCTGCACAATCGACGTGCTGCTCAAAAGCAGCACACAGGCCGTGGTGAAGCACGGAACATTCAACAATCGCATCTGTTTAACTCCTTGTTCGAAGGGAAATTCAAAGGCAACTTGAATGACTGTTCCTTGGCGGGTTCTTATATTATCCGCCATCCTGCCTGGATTGACAACCACAGGATTCATTCATTCAGAATCGCTTGCACAACGCCGTGCAGTCGGCCATTACTCGCCAAAACATCTGGGCGATGGATCGTTCGTGTGCCTTGCCAATCCGTCAGTCGGCCGCCAGCTTCTTCGACAATCGGCAGTAATGCCGCGATGTCCCACGGATGCACTCCATGATCGACCATGATTTCCGACGAGCCTTGTGCCACGAGCAAAAAACCGATGAAATCACCGTAACCACGCTGCCGATCTGTACCCTCCACCAATTTTAAAAACTGTTCCTGCCGGTGATGATCTTGGAACCAGGAAATGCTGGAATAACAAAGCATGGCGCTGGATAAGTTCGCGATTTCGGAGACTTGAATCCGGCAATCATCCCGATAGGCGCCCTGACCGCGTAAGGCATGAAACAGCTGCTTCCATCCCGGAACATAACAAGCACCAGCGATCGGCTCTCCGTGGTGTTCAAGGCCGATCAATGTCCCCCACAAGGGGATGCCACGAATAAACGATTTCGTGCCGTCAATCGGATCGATCACCCAGCGGAATCCACTCGATCCGGGCTGATCGCCAAATTCCTCGCCGAGGAAACCGTCCCCGGGGAACAGCCGCTGAATTTCGGAACGGATCAATTCCTCGGCAGCACGATCTGCCACGGTCACAGGGCTTTGATCGTCTTTGATGATAACTTCGTAGCTTCCGCGGAAATACGAATTGGCTAATTCGCCGGCTCGCCGCGCCAGTTCCTGCGCCAATTCGTACCGGCTTCGCCACTCAGGTGTTGTCACGCCAGAGTCTCCGGCAGTTGAGGATGCTCGCCGTCGATAAAACTGGGGTGCGGCAAGTGCCAAGTTAAGATCCGACCGCCTGCACGGCGAGGCTCGCCGTTGCATGAGTGCGTGCGCGAGCATAGGCCGCGCAACCGACAATTCCCGAGTCATCGCCCAGAGAAGCCGCAACGCAACGAACGTTGTTGGCGGCCCCGGGCAAGATACTCCGCTGGGCGATGTCCCAAATCCGTTCGACAAAACTGTCGCCAAGCGCTCCGGTCACGCCGCCGCCAATCACAATAATTTCCGGGCTCAACAGGTTGACGACGCTGGCGATCGCCGATCCGATCGCACGGGCGGCATCATCAACCACCCGGATCGCAACGGGATCATCTTTTTGATAAAATTCTGCCAGTTGGGCACTTTTCATCCGTTCCAGATTCACCCCTTTCCATTCGCGGCGGACTCGTTTCGGGGCATCGTCCAGAAGTTTTTTCGCCCGCTTCATCTGATATCTTCGTCCGGCAATCTGTTCGAGGGTCGCAGCATTGCGCCAATTTAAGACAATGTGGCCAACTTCCCCCGCATGGCCATTGAAGCCGGTGTAAAGATCGCCGTTAAGGATCAGACCGCCGCCGACGCCGGTGCCGACGAAGATCCCGAAAATGTGTCGCGCACCCTGGGCCGCACCCCGGGCGAATTCGCCGTACGTCCCCATCCGGACATCGTTTTCCAGTACGATCGGCCAATGCCAATCTGCCGGTATTAGCGGGCGAACATCAATGTCCCGCCAGTTCAGATTCGGAGCAAACCGCACAATGGTTGTACCGGGCTCGATTTGGCCGGGAATGCCGAACCCCATGCCGGCGATATGTCGTGGCTCGACTTTGGCTTCTCGGACCACTGTGTCAACCGCTTGGGCGATGCGTGTAAACACACCGGACGGTCCACGTTCACTTCCGGTGGGGTGTTTGGCCCGGGCCAGCAACTGCAACTCGTGATCGAACAACCCAGCGAGAATCTTTGTCCCGCCAAGATCGACGCCAATCCAGTAACGTTTGTGCAGGCTGTTCATCGAAGGAGTCCTGTCTCAGTGCGTTAGCCCCAGATTTTCATTCTAAGAAATCCTCGCCGGGGTTGGGGGGTCTCTCTGCAGCGGGAGCAAGAATATCGGCCGAGACTGCCCGCACTGCTTGCACAAACGCTCGAACTTTGCCCAGGTCTTTGCGTCCGGGGGCAGATTCGACGCCGCTGGCCACATCCACCCCCCAAGGTCGAACCTGCAGAATTGCCTCGGCGACATTATCCGGTGTCAAACCTCCCGCGAGGATTAGCCGGGGAGACCGGGGAAAATTGGCGAGCAGTTCCCACGGGGCCCGCTGCCCGGTGCCACCGACAGCTCCAGCGACATGCGAATCAATCAGCAGCGCGGCGGGGGCAAGCCCTCGATCCAGCTGCCGACGAAGTTCAGTGCGAATTTCGTTCATGCTCTCCGCATCTTTCACTCGAAATGCCCAGATATGAGCCGTTGGAGCGAAGTCGATCCCGCGAACTTCAGGTGAGTAGGTCTGAACAGCTCGCAATCCCAAGGTGTGTGCGATTTCCCGAATCTGATGCGACGACTGCTCGACGAAAACACCGACCGCTGCCACGAAGGGTCCGAGAGAACGGCTGATGACTGCTGCGGTGGCAAGATCGAGAAACCGCGGCGACGGCGGGTAAAAATTCAGCCCGACCGCATCGACGCCGAGATCGGCTAGTTTTTCAGCATCGACCGGCGAAGTGACGCCACAAATTTTGATGCGGATCATAAACACCAGGAACGCAACAGCTGAGAGGGCGAAGTTTCGAAAGAGTCAACACTGATGGGGAGCAAAAAAACAGGGCCGGAATCCCGTTGACAGAGAACCGGCCCAAGATCGCGGCATCCCGAGAGGGCATTATCCAGCGGTTTCAGGACTTGCGGGGCTTGCCACTGCCGGCGGGACAACCGCAACTTCTGTCGTCGGCGGGGAGACACTGGCTTCGAAGCCGAGTTTCTTCTCACCATCGACTTCCACGACTTTGACCGTGACCGTGTCTTTGCCGACAAATTCGCCTCGCAGCAGTGCCTCGGACATCGCGTCTTCGAGGTACTGTTCGACAGCCCGACGGAGAGGTCGAGCGCCGTATTCGGTGCTAGAGCCTTTCTCGATCAGGAAGTCTTGTGCTTCTTCGGTCACCACCAATTTCAGCGACTTGTCTTTAAGCCGCTGACTGACCTTGTTCAATTCCATCTGGACAATTTGCTTCAGATCGGAGTGCTCGAGTTTGCGGAAGACGATAATGTCGTCGAGCCGATTCAGAAACTCGGGGCGGAAGACTTTATCCATCTGAGCTTTCAGCTTCGTCTTCATCTCGTTATAGCCGACTTCCGAATCAAGCTTACGCCCCTTCGTGAACACGGTGCTGAAATCGTCCGGGGCGATGATCGTTTCCGCACCGACATTGGTGGTCATGATTAAGATCGTGTTCTTGAAATCAATGACCCGGCCAACGTTGTCGGTCAAGCGGCCTTCTTCCATGATCTGGAGCAGCATGTTCCAGACATCCGGGTGTGCTTTTTCGATTTCGTCGAGGAGAATGACGGAATACGGCTTGCGACGAATCTTTTCGGTCAGTTGGCCGCCTTCTTCGTAGCCGATGTATCCCGGGGGCGCCCCGACGAGGCGGGAAACATTATGTTTCTCCATGTATTCGCTCATATCCAGTTGCACGATGGCGTTTTCGTCACCAAACTGGAATTTGGCGATAGCTTTGGCGAGCAGAGTTTTCCCGACGCCCGTCGGCCCGGCAAAGATGAATGAACCGATCGGCCGTTTCGGGTCTTTCAAGCCCGCGCGACTCTTCCGCACTGCCTTGGCGATGGCTTTGATCGCTTCGTGTTGACTGACGACGGTCTTGTGAAGTTCCTCTTCCATGTTGAGGAGCCGTCGGGTTTCGTCCTCCCCGACTTTCTTCAGCGGCACACCGGTCATCTTCGAGACGACTTCGGCCACAACTTCATCATCGACGACGCCGTCGGTTTCTTTGGCCTTTTCTCGCCATTCCCGAGTGATCTGCTCTTTCTTTTTCTTCAGCTTGTCGGCTTGATCTCGCAGTGCCGCGGCTTTTTCAAAGTCTTGCTCGGCGACGGCTGCTTCTTTTTCTTGATTTAATTTTTCAATTTGTTCGTCAAGATCCTTCAAATCTGGTGGCCGGGTCATCGCCTTGATGCGAATCCGGGCACCGGCTTCATCGATGACGTCGATGGCTTTGTCGGGCAGGCATCGACCAGAAATGTAACGTTCGGACAGGTCCACGGCAGCACGAAGCGCACTGTCGGTGATTTGCACCCGGTGGTGGGCTTCGTAGCGGTCGCGGAGACCTTTCAAAATTTCTACCGCTTCCTCTTTCGATGGAGGATTGACGATAATTTCCTGGAATCGCCGAGCCAAAGCGGCGTCTTTCTCGATATACTTGCGATACTCATCGAGGGTAGTCGCCCCGATGCATTGAATTTCACCACGGGCCAGAGCCGGCTTAAGAACGTTGCTGGCGTCGATCGCACCCTCGGCACCCCCTGCTCCGACCAGTGTGTGCAGTTCATCGATAAACAAGATCGTATTTTTCGCGCGGCGGACTTCGTTCATGACCGCTTTGATTCGTTCCTCGAACTGACCGCGGTATTTCGTGCCGGCCACCATCATGGCCAAGTCGAGAACCACCAACCGCTTGTCGCGAAGCAGTTCGGGAACGTTGCTATCGACGATCAGTTGCGCCAAGCCTTCCACAATCGCTGTTTTACCGACCCCAGCTTCTCCGAGCAGGACGGGATTATTCTTGGTGCGGCGTGACAGCACCTGAATCACCCGTTCAATTTCGTTGGCTCGGCCGATGACGGGGTCAAGTTTTCCTTGGCGGGCGAGTTCGGTCAGATCCCGGCCAAAGCTATCCAGGGCCGGAGTTTTGCTTTTTTGCCGGCTGGAAGCTGTTCGTTCGCTGCTACCACCGCTGCCGCCGCTGCCTGGTTCATTTTCGTTTGGCATGGGATTATGCCCCAGTAGGTTGAGCACTTCCTCACGGACATCTTCAAGTTTCAGGCCGAGGTTCATCAGTACCTGAGCCGCGACACCTTCTTGCTCCCGGAGCAATCCCAGTAGCAAATGTTCAGTTCCGACATAATTGTGGTTCAGATTCCGAGCTTCTTCGATCGAATATTCGATCACCTTTTTGGCGCGGGGCGTGTGCGGCAATCGGCCCATGACCACCTGATCGCCCCCGGCTCCGGGTTGAACAATCCGTTCAACTTCAATGCGAATTTTCCGCAAATCGACATCCAGGTTTTTCAACACATTCGCAGCAACGCCCGAGCCTTCTTTCACAAGCCCAAGCAAAACGTGCTCGGTGCCAATGTATTCGTGGTTGAATCGCTGCGCTTCCTGGTTAGCGAGTTGCATCACCTTCCGAGCACGGTCGGTAAAGCGTTCGTACATCGATACCGTCTCCGACAACTGCAGGGTTGTCTTCACCCACCAAATATTGACTTCGGTGGAATTATAATGAAAATTCTCGCAAATTAGATGGGGAAGCTCTCGGAAACGACTCCGAATTTCGCTCAAATTCCCGCATCCAAATTACGACCGCATTTCTTATCTGATTACTCTTATCATAGGCGTCTTGAAGGCGAGCACCAACATCCACTGTCATTTTGAGCGCAAACCGATAAAAAATTTTGCTTTGCAAGCCGCAAAATCCTGAATCTCTCGTGTTTGGTCAAAGAGTCAGCGTGCCTGAAACAGCAGAGTCAGGAGATCGTCTTCAGGAGATCGTGACCACATTGAGTTCGAGGACACGGGCCGGGCACGTCAAGTTCAGCAATTCCAGCCGGAGTTTCGGGACAATGCCGGCAACGCTCCGGGGTATGATCGGAGATCTATGATCGGAGCTCGAGTCACCGGGGCCGGGGCGGACCTTGTAAAATTCCGCTCGGCGTCCGTAGCCATTCCAGGCGTTCCGGCAGTCGATCGAGTTGCAAATTCTCCATGTTGCGTTGAAGAGCATTCGAAACCGCTTCAGCAAAATCGGGGTGAGACAACAGGAATTTTTCGAGGATAATCGGTGGCAGCCGGGGCGGGCCGCTGACGATCGTTTCTAAGATTTCGTTAGATTGCTT
>Ga0308410_1001042_pt1 | contig 15769 bp, 10 predicted proteins | sample HotsprOSTMatCore_FD_203467 | JGI IMG/M metagenome (GOLD analysis project Ga0308410, IMG submission 203467) | Hot spring phototrophic mat microbial communities from Octopus Spring, Yellowstone National Park, Wyoming, United States -... | ecosystem: Environmental > Aquatic > Thermal springs > Hot...
TCCGTGCGGATCGGCCCCCTCGTTTTTCGGCCTTTTCGCAGGGGCGAGTGGGGGAAGTCTTTTTCCTCGCTCGCCGCTCGCTCGCGCTCGTCGCGGCGTTTCCCGCAGCGCAATCGGCTCGCGATAGGGTAAAACAGCTTGATCGGCAGCGCCTCCGGTGATATAAGAAGGCTGGAGTATGGGAAGTGAGCACAACGACTCAATCCACGTGTATGTGCGGAGATGCTCCGCGGCTCATCTTCGCCTGTTCCGGCGCCTCCGATGTCGGCGAGATTACGGACCGCGCGGCGCGTTTGTTAACCCCTGAAGACGTAGGAAGGATGTATGGTACCGCCGGGATCGGGGGGCGGGTTTCAGGCATTCTAGCGACCGCTCGGGCGGCTTCTGCGATTTTGGCCCTGGACGGTTGTCTCCTCAATTGCGCGCAGAAGAGTTTGAAAGAAACGGGATTTACCACCTTCGCTCATCTGCGACTGGCCGATTTGGGGATGGAAAAAGGAGCAACCCCGCCCACGGAGGCCGCGATTCGCCGGGTTGCCGACGGAGTCGAGGCCCGGTTGATGACCGCCACGTGTTCGTAACTGGGAGGCTTTCCGATGAAGGGCTGGATCAGGGGCGTTATCCTCGGGCTTGTGGTTCTGGCCGGGGCGGGGGTTCTTGCGATGCGATCTCGGCGGCCGTCATCGCATTCTGCGGAAACGCTCGAAGCCCCTTCTCCAAACCGTTCCCTGCCGCGGCTGATTGACCTTGGATCCCATTCGTGTGTGCCCTGTCGGATGATGGCCCCCATTCTTGAGGAGCTCAGGGCGACCCATTCGGATCTCTTCGTGACGGAATTTATAGACGTCTCCCGCTATCCTGAGATGGCGCGTTTTTATCGGATTCGAGTCATTCCCACTCAGATTTTTCTGGATGCGGGTGGAAACGAGCAGTTTCGCCATGAGGGCTTTCTGTCGAAAGATCAGATTCTGGAAATCTGGCAGCGGCTGGGGGTGACCCGCGAAACCGCGACGCAACGCGAGGGTAAGTCGGAGACATCCGCGCTCTTAGGCGCGCTGGCCCGGGCCGTGGAGGGCTATGCGGGTTTGGCCTCCGTTGCGGCGTTTGTATGGGGGATTTTGAGTCTGGTATTAAGCCCCTGTCACCTCGCCGGCATCCCCCTGATTGTGGCGTTTATTGACGGGCAAGGCGAACTGTCGGTCCGCCGGGCGTTTGGGCTCTCGCTGCTTTTTGCGACTGGTCTTCTGATTACGATCGCCCTCATTGGGGGGGTGACGGCGGCGCTCGGACGGATGATGGGCGCGATTGGTCCCTGGGGACATTGGGCTGTCGCGGGCGTCATGCTGCTCATCGGGCTCTATTTTCTGGACGTGATCTCGCTTCCTTTTCCTGATGCCGCCCATCCCAGGCTTCAGCGCAAGGGGCTTCTGGCGGCGTTGATCCTGGGGCTTGTTTTCGGAATCGCGCTGGGGCCGTGTACCTTCGCCTACATGGCGCCGATGCTGGCCGTCACGTTCCGCGAAGCCGACACGAATCTCCCCTACGGGTTGTGGCTTCTCCTTCTGTTTGGGGTGGGACACTGTCTGGGGATTGTTCTGGCGGGCACCTTTACGGAACTAGTTCAGCAACTTCTTGACTGGCATGCGCACTCCCGGGGCGCCGTGCGGCTGAAAAGGGCGTGCGGCGTTCTGATCGTGCTGGCCGGCCTTTATCTTTTGTACACGGCCTGAGCGCCTTCGCCCCTCGACACCGGTGTTGCCTATTCGTAGGGGTCTGTGTATTATTACCAAACGATGGAAAGGATCGTCCGTCACCTGGCGTCGGCGGCGCTGGTTCTGGCCGGTGGGGCGTCGGGCTGGGCGGCCGACGTTCGGTTGGTGGCGATCGCCCCGCCGCCTTCCCTGGACGGCCGACCGTCCCCGGCAACGGTGTTCGCGGCTGCCCTCGCGCAGTGGTTGCCGTTGGCCCTGGCGGAAATTCCAGGGATCACGGTGGTGCCGGCCGAACGATCGGCCCGGCTCTTTGAAAGCATGACCAGCGGGGCGTGGTTGGAGGCGGATGAGGACCTGGGCCGTTCCTTCCGCCGCTATGAACCGGCGGCGGTCCTGGTGACGGCCCGCCCTCGGGCCTCGGGCGTGGATGTGACCGTCTGGTCGGAAGAGGGGCCGGCGCCGTTGTTCCTCGAAGCCCCGACGAAGGAGCGATTTCGCGACACCCTGATTCAGGCGGCGGAGTTTCTTGCCCATCGGCTGGGTCTGTCACCTGAACAGCGCATGCCGCTAATGGCCGTTCCCCCGCTCGATGGTGAATCGCTGGCTCTTCTTTTTTCGGCCTCGCTGACCTCCGTCGCCTGGCCCCGGAATTCCGGCGAGTCGAGATTGAAGACGCTCCAGCCGGTCTGGAATCGCTATCCCACGGACCCCCACGTCTGTGCCGAAATGCTTCGGGCGGTCGCCGTTCAGTTGGCCTCACGCCGGCGCGATCAGTCCTATACCCCCACCGCGATCCAGATCGGCCGGATGGCGATTCCCCCTGTTCTGGGCACGCCTCTCGATGAGGCCGTTCTCCACCTTCTCCGTCTCGATCCCGACACCTTCCTTCCCGAGGTGGAAAAGGCGGCGGCACCGCTCCGGGCTCAGGCCTGCGACGGACTTCTGGGCGCTGCGCTGGAAGACATGCTCGGGGAAAACGATGGGGAGAACGGCAGGACGGCGGAGTCCGGGGGGGTCTGGGCCAGTGGACGGTACCGCCGTGCCCAGCAGCTCGGTGCCGTTCGGCTGTTGGCCCGGCTCGGGGGGGAGTCGCCCCGGCGGCTTCTCGCCGTACTGGCCGACCACCCGGATCCCGAGGTTCGACAGGCGGCCTCTCCGCCCACCGCTCCGGATACGTCGGCTTCATTGTCCGCTCTGTCGCGGGAGGAGTGGATGCGGCGCGCTCAGGATCCGGAGGAAGCGGTCGCTGGGGAAGCGCGCCGCCACCTGGCGGCCTACGAACCGAAGGAGTTTTGGGCCCAAACGGCATTTCGGCTCTCCATCGCCCACCCGAGGACCCGGGAAACGATCCTCGCCGGCTTGGCGACCAACGCCGAGCCGCGGGCGCTGACGCTTTTGGCGGAGACGGCGGCCGACAATCCGGATCCCCACACCCGGGCGCAGGCCTTGGACGCGCTGGCCGCCCGAGAGGCGGATCGGGCATGCGCTCTGGCCGTCCAGGCGTTGATGCGCCGCCCCGGACATCGGCTCGAGCGGCTTCAGGCGGCGGCCGTGCTCCTTCGGCTGGCCGGGCCGGCGATGGCCGACGACCTTGCGCGGTTGATTTTGGCCGAGCCGGATCGAAGCGTTCGGATGTATCTCGAGGCGGCCCGCGCGAAAGCGGAGGGCCATCCGGCACCCACGTTCGGCGCGCCGGCACGGAAGGTTGGGGGGGCCCGGAACCTCACGTGGTTATGCGGGCCGGGAGCAGACGCCCCGAACTCCCCTTTTGACGCTTATTACTGCCTGAGCATGCCCACGGATTCCAACCTCTGGCAGAGGGCGTATCAGGCCGGAAAAATCTTTTTCGTCCGCCTCACCCCGGTGAACCATCCCGGGCTAGTGACCCTGAATCGAACTTGGAGAGACCGCTTCTGGCTGGCGCTGGAGGCGGAATTGACGCCGGAACGCTTGGCCCTTCTGGATGGCATCGTCCTGGGGGAAGAGACGATGACCTTGGCGCCTGAGGGACTCTGGGAGGAAGGGTGGCGCCTGTTCTGCGAAGAGGCGGGAGTGGACCCCGACCGGATCCGAGGCGATCCGGCCGCTCTGACCCCCTCGGAGGCCGGCCAGTGGAGAGCGTGGGCCTACGAGCGGAGCCTTGACGGATTCAACCGGATTGTAGCCTTTGTGCGCCTGCGATATCCACTCGAACGGCCAGGCCTTCAAATCGGTACCTTCCTGCCTGGCGAAATGGGAACGACGGGTCCTGGTATTCGCCGTTGGCAGTTCGATGTGGCGGGCATCTACGACTACAAATGCGACCAGCGGATGGCGGCGGTCAGTCTGGTTCGTCGTCTCAAAACGCTCTGGCCAGACAGGCCCGTGATCTGGTTGAGCCTGGGAATTGGCGGGTACGAGATGAATCCCGTCTGGTACACCCACCAGCCGCTGGAACGGCCGCTGGCTACCCGCCACATTCGCGCCTATGCCGATACGGTGGCCGCTTGGCTGGCCGGAGCCGACACGGGATGGTTCAGCACGTGGATCTTCGTAGCCCCCCGTTTTCAGAAGGGGATGTCCCTGGCGGGCGTACAGGTGAACCTCGAAGAGATCGCTCCCCAAAGCCCCGTGTTGGAACGGGCGCTTCAGTATGCCTTCCGCGGCGCGGAAGAGTTCGAGGAGCTCAAGCATCTGGCGGCGCCCCACCCAAGGGAGGAGCCGCCGAGTTTCGAATCCGAAGGGAAAGAGACCTGCCTCGTCGCCGATCTGGCGAAGGACATGGAAAAGCGGGATGAGGGGGCGGGGGATCAGCGCCGCATCCTCGAGCAGCGGCGGGAGGCGATTCGCCGCGGGTTTCAATTCTATCGGCAGTACCTCTACGAATGCGCGCGCGTCTTTCGAAGCCTCCCCCGCCTGGCGGAAGAAGGTCCGGCGGCCCTGGTTGTTCATCCAGGCGTCAGCGTCTGGACGACGCCGCCAACGCGCAATCCCCTGGTGCCGGGGCATGCGTTGCTCAACGTCTTCGATTTTGCCGATGACGAGCGCCAGATGGCGGAACCGGGCGCCGACCTCTCCCGCTATCACCTTCTTCTGGTACATCAGCCCGGGCCTTGGTCGAACGCCGTCGGAGAGGCGGTGATTCAGTGGCTCAGGGCTCAGGAGGGGGTCCTCTATCTCCATCAACCCGGCGAGATGCCCATGATGCCATGGTCGGGGGAGGTCGAGTGCCGACGCCGCGATCGGCCCGGAGGCCGAACCCCGACGGCGATGACGCTGGAGGATGAATCGGGCGGACGCCTCGACGTCGCCGGGGCGATCGTAGGAACGACCTTCACGCTGCGGGGTTCGCGGGTCCGGGCCGTGCTGCGGCGGAACGGAGATCCTGTGCTGGCCGTCTGGCGAGACCCGGCCGTGTTCCGAGGGGTCGTCCTTTTTGACGGCATCGAGAGCGCGACGCGGGAATATCTCGAGGCGCTGCGACACGTCCTGGTCGCCGAAGGAGGGGAACCGGTGGCCCGACAGGTGCGGGGGCCGATCCTCCATAGCGTACGCCGTGGGGAAGGATGGACGGCGGCAGCCTGCAGCGGGTATCACAGCGCGGTCAGCGATCGCGTTTCCTATCCGGGTGTGGATCTGCTGACGGGGGAACCAAATCCGAGGGTCGGCGGCGGGCTCAGCGCGGTGTTGACCGCCGAGCGGTTTGACGGTCTTCATCTTCGACTCGAGGACGGGGTGTTGTTTCTTTCCGAATTTCCGATGAGGCCGGGCGAGCTTCGTCGCACGGAGACCGGATGGGTCTGGACGGGCCCGGGTCTGCTTCGGATCACGCGGGTCGGTGCCCTGCGGGTGGAGCCTTGCGGCGAGGGCGAACCCCTGCCGGCGATTCCGGAGGAGGAGGTGGCGGACTGGTTGGCGGCCGAGGATCGGCCGGGTCTGGTGTGCCTGCCCGCCTCCACGACCGACGGGGTCAGCCGGATCTATTTGCGATCGAACATTCCTCTCCTTCTGCAACCCCAGGAGAGCCATACCCCATGAGCGCGTGGCAACCGACGATCCCCTTGACATATGGCGTGGCCCGTCGTCTCTATGTCCAACGCCGGCATCCGCGCCTTCTGATGGATGAGCGGGACATGGCGACCTTGCGGAAAGCTGTCCAACGCGAACCGGGCCGGCGGATCCTGGCCGCCCTGCGGCGCAAGGCCGAACGTCTTGGCGAGGAGGTGGCGGCGCAGAAGGAGGATCGCGGGATTGTCGAGGGCAACGGCGGATGGCAATCGTTATCGGCCCGTCTCGCCTTCTGCGCCGCCGACATGGCCATGGTCGCCTGGCTGGAGGAGCGGGCCGATTTGGCGGATCTCCTGGCGCGGGTGACGCGGCTGGTGATCGCCCATCGAAGCGCCGATACCGGCTGGAGCCGGGCGAGGCTCCACCTCTTTCATCTCGCCTATCCCTTCGACTGGCTGTATGGCGTTTGGCCGGCCGATGTGCGGGCGGACTATGTCCGCGCGGCCTTGGACCGCGTCCGCGAGACTGTGGCGTCGTTGGGGGACCGCTTTTTCCTGAACGCTGGCGCCAACATTCCGGTGACGATCATGCTGGATACCCTCCGGACCCTTCTGGCGATTCGCGGTGAGAGCGGTTTGGAAGCGGAGGAAGAGCGCCTGATCGCCGACCTGGTGCGGCGTTACGAAGCGGCCGTCCATGTAACGGCCAATGCCGAAGGTTATCCCGAAGAGGATATCGGGTATGGGACGTTGATGTGGAGCCGTCTGGTCGAGGTTGGCGAACTGCTCCATCGGGCGGGACTTTTCGATGTGTACCGCGCCAGTCCGCCCTTTGCCCGCGGCGGACGCGCCATTCTGCACTTCGTTCAACCCTGGGGTGGCGCCCTGTCCAATACGGGTGATCACGGGGATGATTTCCGCGATCGAGAATTCGCCCTCGGGCGGCTGGCGGCACGCCAGCGGGATCCCTCTCTTATCTGGCTGCTCCGCACCCTCTCCTACACGCACTTTTCGACGGGGGCGAAACCACCGCCGATTCAGGAGATCGAGGTTCCGCTTCCGGGCGGCGGGCAGACACCCGCCTCGTTCCGGTCGTTGCTCGTCGTTCGCGAACTGGGGCACGGGCGGCCTCCTGGTCGGTGTCGCCTGCCGACGGCCTTTTGCGATCCCAAACGTGGGATTGTCTCGTTCCGATCGGGGTGGGACCGGGAGGCGGTGCTGGCGGTCTTCGATGGGTCGCAGCGCTCGCCGGCGGCGCAAGGGCACGCCCACGCCAGTGGCGGCCACGTCTCGCTCTCGGCGTTGGGAGAGTACTTCAGCATTGATACCGGCCGCTACGCCAACGAGCAGGACCAGCACAGCGTTTGTCTCGTGGATGGAAGGCCGGGGCGGACCATGGACGGACACTGGATCGCTACCAAATGGCCTGGCCGCCTGATTCTCTGCCAGCCGGGTCCGTTTGTGGATCTGGCTGGCGTGGACAGTTCGCACCAGCACAACGCCTATTGGGCCTGGCGATACCTGGGGCTGGTGAAGGGGCGGAGACCCTATGTGTGGGTGGTGGACGACATCAATGCCCGCGATGACTGGGCGGAGTACCACTGGCTGCTGCAGACCTCGCCGGAGAACCGCATTGTGATTCACGGGTGGCGGGCGGAGGTGATCGGATGGCGGGAGGGGCATCGGCTGGATGTGATGCCCATTCTTCACAGCGGGGCGCTCTTCCCGAAGCCCCATCAATGGGAGTGGATCCAGGATGTGGCGGGGTCGAGCGCCTGGCGTTATCTCGGCGTCCCCGAGCCGATGGCCGAACGTGTTCAGGCGTTGCAGTCGCGAGTGGCCCTGTATGCGCGGCCATCGGATCTGGTGCACGGGCCGGTCTATGTCCGGCCGCGGCTGGTGGGGCGGGCTGCCGGGTATAACGGCCGATTTCTGGTGCTTCTCATTCCCCGACAGAAGGAGGAACCGGCTCCGACCGTAACGCCACTGCCGGCGTTGCCGAACGTTCTGGCCGCGCGGATCGCGTGGACGGACGGAATGGAGGACGTTGTGGCCGTGGCCTATGAGCACCGGCTGATTCAGGCCGAGGGCATGGACGAAAGGGGTCAGTTTCTCGTACGTCGAAAGCTTCCTGGTGGCCGGCAGATTCGGTGGGTGTGGGGGTGATCAGGAGGGGAAGGCACGGGGATCGGGGGCAAGGGGGGTGGTGTCGGAGGTCTCGAGCAGGTGACGCAGGATCCGCTCGCGGAACTCTCGGAGGAGCGGGGCGTAGGCGGCCTCGGACGCGTGATTGACGAGCGCGCCCGGGTCGTCCTCCAGATCATAGAGTTGCTCGAGCCCTTCCGGCCAATAGACGTAGCGATAGCGGCGAGTCCGAAGCGTCACGCGGCGGGTGCGTAGATCCGGCCGGTCGTGAAGCAGGCCATTCCGACGTTCGTACCAGCTTCCCTTGACGAGGGTCTGGGGGGTCAGGCACTGGGTTTCATGGATCGAGTGTCCGCTGTGGGAAAAGGCCGCGTCGCGCCCCTCGGGCAGAAAGGCGCCGGGGTGATCGGGAAGGAGGCTTCGCGAAAAATGGGAGTGGCCGGAAGGGACTCCGGCGGTATCGAGGACCGTCGCGTAGAGATCCAGAAGCTCCACAACACCGTCGCGAACGAGACCGGCCGGAGAGCGACCGGGAACGCGGAAGAGGAGCGGGACATGAAGAAGGCAATCCTCCGTCCCGCAGTTCCATTTTTCTATAATCTCCCGCGAAGTCCCCGTGATCGGAAAAGAAAAAGAGAGCGGTACGATCCCAGAGGCCGTGTTTCTGAAGCCCCTCGATGAGTCGGCCGAACAGATGGTCCACCCGGGAAATCATGCCCCAGTACACGGAACGGATTTCCCGAAGGTCGGCGGGCGTCAGTTCGGCGAGGCCCGAGCGTTCGTAATAGAGGCGGTAATAGGGGTCCTTGCCTTCGAAGCGGGGTGGGTAAGGGGGGGATACGGCATCGCGGTCGTGGAGGGAGAACCAGGGCTCTTCCACGGTGTAAGCCGGGTGAGCGAAATGGAGGGGGAGAAAGAGGCAGAAGGGCTCCCGCGGGGGATGGGCGATGACGTCGAGCGCCGAATCCAGGAAGGCCGCGTCGGCATCATGGCAGGGCGAAGGATCCCGTTTCCCCAGGTAGAAGCCGGCCTCCCAGCGGCGATCGGGCGGGGAGTGATGGTGAGGCCGGTCGCGGGGCAGGACGCGGGGTTTCCATTCGTCGAGTGCGGCGGGCACGGCGTCTGGGGCCAAGACGTCGTTTTTCCCGAAGACAGCCGTGTAATAGCCGCCCTCTTTCAGGTCTCTGAGGAGATTGCGCTTGTGGGCGTGCAGGAGGTGGAGCAGGGAACGGTGGCCGTGGGTATGGGGATAGAGCCCCGTCAGGAAGGAACATCGGGAGGGGGTACAGAATGGGTTCTGAGCAAAACAATGGGTGAACGCGACCGCCTCGCTTCGGAAGGCATCCAGGGCCGGCGTTTTCGCGCGTCCCCCTGGGTCGCCGAAGACGGCATCGCCACGGATCGTCTCCGGGACGAAGAGAATCACATTGAGGCGGCGTTCCGCCATGATCAACGCAACTCGTTCCGCCGGGCCGCATTGCGGTTCTTGAGTTCCTGCGCATAGGCCTCGGCGGAGAAGGCCTGGCGGGCGACGCCGGTTTCCGAAGCGGCGCGGGCAACGGCAAGGGGGACGGTCTCGAAGAGGCGGGGGTCGAAGGGTTTGGGGATGAGATAGCGGGGGCCGAAGGCGAGATCGGGCTCCCCGTAAAGGGCGCGAATCTCCTCCAGGACAGGCTCGCGGGCGAGGGCAGCGAGGGCATCCGCGGCCGCCCGTTTCATGGCCAAGTTGATGGTGCGGGCGCGGACGTCCAGGGCCCCCCGGAAAAGGAAGGGAAATCCGAGCACATTGTTGATCTGATTCGGGTAGTCGGACCGACCGGTGGCCATGACGTAGGGTTTTCGGCCGAGCGCGGCCGCGACTTCGGCCGGCGAAATTTCCGGATCGGGGTTAGCCATCGCGAAGATGCCGGGGTAGGGGGCCATGCGATGAAGGTCCTGGCCACGAATGCAGTTGGCCACGGAGACTCCGATGAAGAGGTGAGCGCCTTCCAACGCGTCGCTGACGGTCGAGGCGAAGGTGTCCACCGCGTGTTCGCGCTTTTTGCCCGTCAGATCGGCCCGCCCGGTTCGGAGGACGCCCTTGGAGTCGCACAGGATCACGGACGCGCAGCCGGCGGCTTTCAGCATTTCGGCGATTCGGATGCCGGCGGAGCCGGCTCCGTTAATGACGACCCGGAGCTCGGACAGATCCCGTTCGCAGAGGCAGGCGTAGTTCAGCACACCGGCGAGGGTAATGACGGCGGTGCCCCATTGATCGTCGTGGAAGACAGGGATGTCCAGCATGGCATCCAGCGTGTCTTCGATTTCGAAGCAGGCGGGGGCCGCGATATCCTCAAGATTGATTCCGCCGTACATGGGTGCGATCGCGGCCACATGTTCGATCACGCGCGCGGGATCGGTGCGGCCCGTGTTCCGGCCCCCCTCCCGGCAGTGATGGAGAGGAACGGGCCAGGCATCCACGTCACCGAATCGTTTGAAGAGGATCGCTTTGCCCTCCATCACGGGGATAGCCGCTTCGGCGCCGAGGTCGCCCAGCCCGAGGATGGCGGTTCCGTCGGTGACCACGGCGACCAGGTTGGATCGGCCGGTGTAGGAAAAGACGGCCTCCGGGTGAGCGGCAATCTCCTGGACGGCCAGGGCAACCCCGGGGGTGTAGGCGAGACAGAGGTCGGCAAGGGTGGCGACCGGTTTGCGGATTCGAAGGCCGATTTTTCCCCCGAGGTGGTACCGGAGGACCTCTTCACGATCAATAGCCATGCGACATTCCTCAGAAATCCTTTCACTATACCCTCTCCTTTCCGATTTGGCAATGCAGGGGCGTGGGATGGCCGTATTGACAACGATGAGAGTTGTGGTAGCGTGAGTGACTATGGCTCTCCGTCGCGCCATCGTCGTGATGACGGATTCTCAGCGTGCCGACATGCTGGGGTGTTACGGCCATCCGGCGATGAAGACCCCCTGCCTCGACCGCTTGGCCGCCGAAGGCCTCCGGTTTGAACGTGCCTACTGTGCCCAACCGGTGTGTGGCCCAGCCCGTTCCACCCTCTTCACCGGACAGTTTCCTCACTCGACCGGTTGCTGGGCCAACGTCATGCCGCTGGGCGAAACCGTCCGGACCGTCGGCCAACGGCTGCAAGATCGTGGCGTTCACACGGCCTATATCGGCAAGTGGCATCTCGACGGGGGCGACTATTTTGGGCAGGGGGTCTGTCCACCGGGATGGGATCCCGCCTGGTGGTACGACATGCGCACCTACCTGGAGGAGCTCTCGCCCGCCGATCGCCTGCGTTCGCGCCGGCGGACGACCAACCAGGAGGGAATCCCCGCCTCCTTTACCTTTGGCCATCGCTGCGCCGACCGTGCCGTCCGCTTCCTCGACCGGCATGGCGGCGAAGAGTTTCTGCTCGTCGTCTCCTTCGATGAACCGCACGACCCCTTTCTGTGTCCCGAACCCTATGCCTCCCTCTATCGAGATTTTGAGTGGCCGAAGACACCCGACTTCTACGATGAACTCGAGGGCAAGCCCAGCCATCAGCAAGTCTGGGCGGAGTCGTACGGTCGGCGACCCCGCGCCCAGCGGGAAGCCGAGCGGCGGTCCTATCCCGACTACCTGGGATGCAACAGCTTTGTGGATTTCGAGATCGGCCGGATCCTCGACGCGGCCGATCGGTGGGCTCCGGATGCGCTGGTTATCTATACCTCCGACCACGGGGAGTTGCTTGGCGCCCATGGCCTGTGGGGGAAGGGGCCGGTGGCCTACGATCCGATCACACGGATCCCCTTCCTCGTGCGAGGCCGGGGATGGATTCCCGCCGGCGTCGTCCATTCCCATCCCATCTCCCATGCCGACCTGACACCCACCCTGCTGGAATATTTTGCCGTTTCCATCCCTACCCTGATCGAGGGACGGCCGCTTCAGCCTGTGCTGGCCAATCCCTCGGTGCGGCTCCACGAGGCGGCCTTCATCGAATTTGGTCGCTACGAAACGGATCACGACGGTTTTGGCGGTTTTCAACCGATGCGAGCCGTTTTCGATGGTCGGTATAAGCTGGTTCTCAATCTTCTGACCAGCGATGAACTCTACGACCTTCAGACCGACCCCTGGGAGTGCATCAACCGGATCAACGACTCTGCCCTTGCCGCCGTTCGCGACCGCCTTCACGACGCGTTGCTCGACTGGATGAACCGGACGCGCGATCCCTTCCGTGGCTATGCCTGGCGCTGTCGGCCGTGGCGAGCTCACGCCGCGCCGCCCAGCTGGGAGGATGCCGGCATGACCCGCCAGCGGGAGGAGGATCCCCGCTACGAGAGGCGCCAGCTCGATTACGTGACAGGGTTGGAGATGGATGCCGCCGTCCGCGTCAAGGGGAAGGCGTGAGGATGTCGGAGGGTTCCCTTTCCATCATCTGGGGCGAAACCCACCACAACACGTTCATGGGTGGGCGTCAGGATCCGCCGCTTGAAGAGGTCCTCGCTTTTGCGCGGACCCATCTCGACTTTTATACGGCTGCGTACTACACCCCTCTGATGCGGCGGATTCCGGTCCGCCCCGACTGGAAACCGCTCCTTCCTCCTGCCGCGCCGCCGCCGGAGGGATACGGTTTCCTCGACGAAGGGAGGAAACCCCCTGCCATGATCGAACGGGAATGGCGTCTTGTGGAGCGGGCGACCGCCGAAGCGTATGAGCCGGACCGTTTTGTGACCCTTCCCGGCTACGAGTGGCAGGGTGACGGAACGTGGGGCGATCACAACGTCATTCATCGTCGGGAAGGGTGGAGAGTGGAGAAGACCGACACGTTACCGGACCTTCAGGCCCGGCTTCGACTTATTGACGCGATCGCCATTCCGCATCATACCGGCTATGTGCCGGGCCTTCGCGCCCCCCGGTGGACCACGGAGGATGAGCGGCTGAGCCCCTTTTCTGAGATCTTTTCGATCCATGGTTGCTCCGAGACAGACGAAGAATGGGGGGGAGGGCTCCGTCGGAACCTTCACATGGGTCCCGGCGAAGCCGGTGGAACGTGGCAGGCAGCCCTCGACGCCGGACTCCACATCGGAGCGATTGCCTCGACCGACAACTGGTCGAACGTGCCGGGGTGCTGGGGGCAGGGACTGGCCGCGGCTCTGGTCTCTCGTCTGACTCGGAACGACCTGTGGGAGGCCTTTTGCCACCGGCGCGTGTATGGGGTGACCGGCGATCGGATCGCGATGGATTTTCAGTGCAACCACGCGCCGATGGGGACCATTCTTCCTTATACCCCCGAACGCCGGATCGCCGTTCAGGTGCGGGGGTGGGATGCGCTCGATCGCATCGAGATCCTCAAGAACGGCCGCGTCGTCGCTGTCCATCATCACCCAGGAACCTGGTCCCTTCCCCAGGCGGGAAGCCGCACGCGCTGGCGGTTCCGGCTGGAAGCCGGGTGGGGCCCGCGCGAGCGCGAGTTTCCGCTCGGAAATCGCCGCTGGCGGTTTTCCCTGGACTGCCAAGGAGGAACGGTCACCGGTTGGTCGCCCTGTTGGACCGTTCGCGGCTCCACGCCCCCCGTGCTGGCCGGAGATCGGGCGTCGTTCGAACTGCTCAGTGTGCCGGCGGCGGTGGGCAACGCTTTTCAGACGGGGATTTGTTTGGAACTTGACGCGTATGCCGATTGCCTCCTGACGATTCGGGCGGGTGAGATGGAATGGACGACCACGCTCGGGGAGTGGGCTCGGGGGAGTCGGGTGTTGTGGGATCGTGCGGACGTGGTTCGACTCATCCGCGAGGCGACGGGAACGGATCCGGCGACGTTGCATCGGGGCGATCCCGTCCTGTTCCATCTGGCTTACAAAGTCAAAGCCCATCGGCCCGTCCCCCAAAGCGGCTATTCCGCCCTCCTCCACTATACGGACCGGGAACCTGTGGATCGGGAGATTCACTATCGCGTCCGGGTGGAACAGCGGAACGGCCAGCGGGCCTGGTCGAGCCCGATATGGGTGCAACCGCCGGGACGCATGGGGAGCCGGTCATGACGCCTCCGAATCTTCTCTTTCTCTATACCGACGAACAGGCCGCCGCGACGCTGGCTGCTTACGGCAATAACGCGATCGCGATGCCGAATCTCAACCGCCTGGCCAGCCAGGGAACGGTTTTCGAACAGGCCTACGTCACCCAGCCCGTCTGCACGCCCTCCCGAGCGTCGCTTCTGACAGGCCTCTATCCGCATACCCACGGATGCGATCGCAACAACCTCCCCTTGAACTACGAGATCCCCTGCCTGCCGGAAATGATCCCCCCGCGTGTGTATGAGACCGCACACTTTGGCAAGTGGCACCTCGGCGACGAGGTTTTTCCGCAGCATGGCTTTCGCGAGTGGCGAAGTATTGATGACTTCTATCGGGCCTACTATCGTCCCTGGCGGCCCAAAGAGGTGCTCTGCGATTATCATGCCTTTCTGACCGCGCACGGCAAAAGGCCGCAGAACGGTTCTTTCTTTACGCGCGGCGAGACCGCCCGCTTTCCCGAATCGCTCAGCAAACCCGCCTTTCTGGCTCAGGAGACGGTTCGTTTCCTTCGCGACCATCGGAATCGCCCCTTCTGTCTTTTTGTCAACTTCTTCGAACCGCATATGCCCTTCTTCGGACCCCGTGACGGTCAGTACGATCCTCGCCATATTCCGCTGCCGCCCAATTTCGGGGGCGGAGAGGACATCGGAGCACCGTTGAAAGTCCGGCTTCTCCGCGAGCATTATTGCCGACACGGACACAGCGGCTTTCCGCTTCAGACCCCCGACGACTGGCGGGCGATGATCGCCCGTTACTGGGGCTTGTGCAGTCTGGTAGACACGCATGTGGGGACCATTCTGGAGGCGTTGGAGGCAGAAGGTCTGGCCGATCGGACACTGGTGGTCTTTACCTCCGATCATGGGGACATGATGGGAAGTCATGGACTGATCGCGAAATGCGTTCTTTACGAGGAGGCGATTCGGGTTCCGCTCCTCCTCCGCGGTCCTGGCGTGCCGGTGGGCCGCCGTATTCGGGGACCTGTCAGTCACGTAGACTTGGTGCCGACGCTTCTGGATCTGCTGGGCTTCGACCGCCCCGCCCACCTCCAGGGGATCAGCCAGAGGGCGGCGCTTGAGGGGGGAACAGCGCTGATGCCCGAGGGCGGGGTCGTCGTCGAATGGAACGGTCCGAACAGCGGGATCTGGGCGGACGAGTCCCGATCTCCCCACCTCAGTGAGTGGATGCAGGCGGTGGCGGATCGCGAGACTCTCCAGCGCGTCATGACGGCTCCATCCCGGACGTGGATCAGTGCCGACGGATGGCGGTTTACGTGGAACGTCGCCGGCGAACACGAACTTTACGATCGCCATACCGATCCGGGCGAGCGACACAATCGGTTTGGTGATCCCGCCTGCAAGGATCGGGTTCGCGCGATGGCCGAGGCGATCCGGAATTGGCAGCGTCGAACGGCCGACCCGCTCGTGCTTCCCCCCCTCTGATTTTTTCCTTGGGTGTTCTGACTTTTCACCTTATCCTACGACTCCGTTCAGACGATGGGGGCGTGATGGCCATGCGGGGAGAAACCGCTGAGGGACGGCGGATCAAAATTCTTGCGTGGAAGGACAACCTGCTTTTCGGCGTGCTTTCGTTGCTCGTGACGGTGTTCATCACGGCGGTGGCCCACACGCTCATTCTTGTGGCGGTTCGCCGCGTGGAACAGGCGGACCTGGCAAACGCTCAGATTCGGGTGCTCTCCGAATTGAGACAGGCGCAGGAGGTGCTCGATACCACCTGCCAGGGCTGGGCCTTCTGGAAGGCGATGCATGCGTATGTGGACACGCGGGATCCCGACTTCGAAGCGGAAAATTTGACGGAAGACGCGTTGAAGCATGTGTTGAAGCTGGACGCGATGGGCATTTTCGATCGAAACGGGGAGATTCTCTG
>Ga0308410_1001043_pt1 | contig 15762 bp, 16 predicted proteins | sample HotsprOSTMatCore_FD_203467 | JGI IMG/M metagenome (GOLD analysis project Ga0308410, IMG submission 203467) | Hot spring phototrophic mat microbial communities from Octopus Spring, Yellowstone National Park, Wyoming, United States -... | ecosystem: Environmental > Aquatic > Thermal springs > Hot...
CGGTCCTCTCACCGTTGACATCAGGACCGGCCGGAACTACGTTCCGGGCTCCGCCTCGGGCGTGCTGCACGTCTGGGCGCACGTGCAGGGTTCTCCGACGTCGACGCCGATGCCGACTCCGACTCCTAACGCGTACATACGTCTGGATGGCTCGGGTTGCCCCGCGCCTCCCCAGGGCCAGTTTTGGGTTTACTTGGGTGTTTGGCATTTCAGCGGCTTCGGCGCGTACCAGCCCGGCGCGGGCGGCACGCATAACTACGGTTATGTGCCCGTGAGCCGTGAGTACGTCTGTTACTACTTGGACAACTGGACGGCTCAGTGGGATCCGTACGACCGCAACAACCAGGCGGTCACCGGGCCATGGCGAAACACGCTCGCCGAGACGTGGTGGCCCGGCGTGTACGGTATGTACCGCGATCTCGCAGGCCCGGGCGACTTCGTTGCTCTCGTGGGACCTGGCTGGTACTATGTGCCGGGCTCCGCCTCGGGCTCCCTCTACATCTGGGTCAGTGTGATGTCGTGGTCGACGCCGTCGCCCTCGCCGACTGCGTCGCCCTCGCCGTCGCCGTCGCGGACCGTGTCGCCGTCGCCGACTGCGACGCCCGGGCCCTCCGTGGATTGCACCGACTGGGAGGATGTGACCGATGAGTTTCCCGTTATATTCCGCCCTCCCCGCGCAGGCTTGTACTGGATGGAGGTGGCGTCTGGCTCGTTGTGGTGGCTTGGTGAGTATCACGGACCGGGCATCTATCCGTATCAGTTCGACGGCTGGGGCGTCGTGCGGGTGTCCGGCAACGGCCGCGCGCGGTTTTGCTTGTCGGATCCGCTGCCCGCTTCGACGGTGACCGCGACGCGCACGCCGACGCGCACGCCGACCGTGACGCGCACGCCGACTCGCACGCGCACGCCGACCCCGACGCTGGATACCCGCACGCCGACGCTGACGCGCACGCCGACGCGCACGCGCACACCGACGATCACGCGCACGCCCTCGCTCACGCGCACGCCGACGCCGACCCTCGCGCCGACGGCGACGTGGACTGCCTTGCCCACCGCGACGCGCGATCCGTACCAGCCGCCCTCGGCTGTGCCGCGCTATACGCTCGTGCCGATTACGCCGCCGCCGGACGGTAACGATATGTCCTGGGACGGGTCGCTCGTCGGCGATCTGTTCGACGGGCTTGAGGCGCTCCGGCGCGCGGTCGCGCCCCCGGCTGGGCGTATCTGCGATCTGCCCGCCCCCGTCCTGGCCGACGCGCCGGAGCGGTACGGTATGCGGGATGCGTTTCCCGATTTCGTGCTGGGGTTGTGTGCGTTTTTCGGCGTCGCGTCGCCGGTGCTTGGGTTTGTGCGGTTCCCGGTTACGCTCATGGTCATCGGGTTTGTGTTCTGGAGTGCCTGGCGGGTGTTCCGGTCGCTGAGCTAGGAGTCGCGTATGGACTGGCTTGAGGATTTTTTCAGCAAGGTTGTGTCGTGGCTGGATCAGATCTCTGCTGCTGTTCACAACAGCATTATCGGGTGGCTGAATTCGCTGGTTGATATCTGGAATGGCTGGATGGACGCCCTGCTGCATCCGGCCCAGGCGATGCCGTCCAGTCCTCAGTTGCGCTGGATTGTGGATTGGTTGGGCGGTATGGCGGACTATACGAGGCTGATGTATATGCTGGTCGATTACGTCGCCTACGCGGCCATCGTCCAGCAAGCGCTGCTGGCTCAACTCGCTATCGTTACTGTCGGTCTCGCATTTCGTGCGTGGCTCGTCATCCGCCGCGTGGTGTTGGTGAGCTGATGCAGTACGTGGTTGCAACGTTGTATGTGTTGCTCTGGCTGGCGCTCGCGGCGGCCGCGGCGCTTTGGCTGCCGATCTGGGCGTTGCCGGCGGCGCTCGTGCAGCTTGCTGCTGCGTACGTGATGGTGCGCTCGTGGTTGACCGCCGCCACCGGCGATGATTAGGCGCGGAACGGCGCTGCGGGCCGGTACGCCCTGCGGTGCGCGCGCCACCGCACGCGCCAGCGGACGGCGCGCGCGCGGTACGGGTATCGGGATGATGAGCCATGGCGCCGGCCGCGAGCGTGAGCGAGCGGCGGCGCGATTAATAGTGCGCCGCAGGCGCATCCTTGGGCGCGCGTGGCGCGCAGGAGCTGTTGCGATGCAGGAGATAAGTGTCGCGTTGGCGTTGTGTGCGGTCGGTGCCGCTGTTTGGTACATGCGTCGGCGCGAGGCCGGCGCCGGGCGGGTGCGCGGCTGGCTGTTGCTGTATGACGACGTTGGCGGCTGGCGCGTGTTGGCTGCGTCGTATGGCGACGCCGGCATCGTTGCCGACGGCGTGACCTATCCTGCATCGCTGCCGGCGCTCAGGGCTGGACGTGAACTGGTCTGGATCGCCCGCTGTGACGCTGCGGCGCTGATAGACCATCAAGCGCTTGAGCGCGCCCGTGAGGCGGCGGCCCTCGCGTCGCTGTGGAAGGGCGGTGGCCAGTGGCTCGACTTCCTGCGTGTCGTCGGCGTTGTGCTCCCGGCTGCGTTCGCGTATTTCACGTGGGCCCAGGTGTCGTCGCTCCAGAGTTTGGTGGCGCAGATCCTGGCGCTCGTGGGTAAGTGAGTGGGTATGCGTGATTGGCGTGTGATGTTGGTCCCCTGGGCAGACCGGCGTCTGTGGTTTGTCCAGGCGAGACGTGGCCGGCGTGTCGTGTGGGGCGTCGTCTACGACGCCGGCGATCCCGACTCGGTAGCGCTCGCCCGTCGGGCGATTGCGACGCTGCGTGCCGCCGGCGCCGACTGTTCGGCGTTGCCCTCGCCGCTTCCCGGCACTCCCCCCGGCGCCCCCGGCGCGTAGGGGGTACGGCTATGGCTCGGGTAGCGCCGTGGCGGACGGTATGCCCATCGTGCCGGTACGGGCGTGTCAGGGTTCCTACGCGCCGCTCCCCCGCTGGGCCGGTACGGCAAACCGGGCGACGGTACGGACCGCGTCGCTCCCCCCGGCGCGTAGGGGGTACGGCTATGTCGCTGGTATGCCCGTCGTGCGCGGTACGGCTGGCGTGCCGGTACAGGTGTGTCAGGGTTCCTACGCGCCGCCCTGCCCGCCTGGTGTTGGTACGGCATGTCGGGCAATGGTACAGCCCTGCCCCGCCCGCCCTGCCGCATCGCGTTTTTTGAGCAACAAGCGCAACCGAAGGTTCACCGGACGGCGCGTGGTGTGGCGTCGAGACCGCGCCAGGAAAATGGCGCCCTCCGCGATTCATTAAATAGTTGCGCCATTTTCCGGCGCGCTTGCGGCGCGATTTTTCACAATCTGCTTAAACAGCAAAAAATCGCGCCAGGTCTCGACGCCACAGCGCCGTCCGGTAGAATGAATCGCGCTTGTTGCGAAAACGCGGCGGCATAAAAACGGAGAACACCGCCCGAACGGCCGTACTCGCCGGTACACGCGGACTGGCTCCACACGCGCGAACCGAGTCGCGCGCAGCGCGAGGGTGAGCGCGTGTGGAGGGTTAAAGCCTGAAGAAGCGCCACGAATAATAAAGGATGGTGTATGCATTCCGAACGCGATTACCTGCGCCAACCGTCGTCACTGAGCGATGACGATATGATGTTTTTGGATGCCCGCGCCACCCTCGCGGCCGCGCTGTCGCGTGCCGTTGTCGGGTATTCGGATTCCCGCGTCCGGGCGCTCGCCTGGCTCTCGATCGCCACGCCCCGCCTCTATGACCGCATTGCCCCGCTTATCGAGAGTTCGGCGATCCGGCAATCTCCCGGCGCGTCGCGCACGCTCCGTGATGCCCTGCGGGCGCTGTCGCTGGAGGAATTCGTGAGGCGTCGTGATGAGCGTCGTGAGCGCTGATCTCCCTCTCCGGCTGCTCCCGTTCGAGCGCTATATGCCGGGCGCGTTTATCGGTGTGTTCGGCGCGCTCCGCAGTGGCAAAACCCTGATGGCGTGCAGGCTGGCCGTTTGCCTCGCCCGCTCCCTCGGTCTCGATCTGGTCTCCAATATTCCGGTCACCGGTGCCCGGCGCGTGGCCACGCTCGACGATCTCGCATCGCTGCGCGGCGCGGTGCTCGTTTGGGACGAGGTCCAGGTATCCCTGGACTCGCGCGAGTGGGCGTCTGAGGCGGCGCGCTGTTTGACGAGGGATATGATCCTGTGGGGCAAACGTGGCGTCGTTTGTATCTACACATCCCCGGCGTTTCAGACGGTCGATGTGCGCCTGCGCCGCCTCACCCAGTACGTCTATGTGACGGCCGGTCGGTTTCGGCGCTCCGGTGTGGACTATGCGGTCTACCGCTGGCACGAGCATCCCTACGCCGACGACGTCCTCGTAGAACGCTACCGGTTCGCGCTGCGACTCTCCGACTGGTACGGCGTGTATGACACGCTCTACGGCGCGTCTCCAGGCGACACGCTCGCGATCCTCTCCGCCCCCGCGCCTGCGCCTGCGCTCGCTCCCGCGCGGCGTCGTGGTTGACGTATTGCGTCTGTTGCGCTATACTGGCTGTATTGGCGCTATGAGCGGTATAGTGTGATGGAGGCGGATATGGTGACGTTGTTGACGTTTGACGGCGTCGAGGACGTCGACTATGTGCCGTCGGATGCGGAGGTTCGGGCGTCGCTCGATGATGCCGGATTGTACGGGATGGTCCTGAACGGCGTGACGTGGATGCGACTCTCCTCCGGCGCCGGTTGGTGGACCGTCGTGTGCAACCAGCGTGTGACGGCGACTCTCGCTGCTGTCGGCTGGTGCTGGGTCGCCGATGGCTGCGGTGCCCGCGGGTACTGGTCGCCCGCGTTGGCGTGCATTCCCGGCGAGGTGCGTGCGCTGTGCGGCTGTGCGGAGGATGAGGATGGCGATGATGAGGAGGAGGATGTGGAGGGTGATGATGTCGACTGATGGTCTGGTATTGCGCGGTATGGTGGCGTCGTACCGTGAGTTTACCTCGCGCAAGGATGGCAAGACATATCGCATTGTGACGGTTTATGGCGATCTGGTTGCCGGCGAGATCGTTCTATGCGCGGTTGACGGCTACGACGTGTTTGTCGACTCGCCGGATTATTCTCGCGGCGAGATCGTGGAGCTTCCTGCGCGGCTTCAGTTCCTGCGCGATGGCTCCGGCAGGCCGGTAATCAAGCTGTATGTTGACGAGGGGGTGCGGTGATGCCTACGAGGCGTGAGGATGCATTGTGGTCCGTCGTGCACCGGAGGTCGAGTCACCTGCGCGCGCTGCTCGACGCTCTGGACGACATCGACATAAGCATTGCGTATGAGCTGCACTACTACCCGTACGCGATCGTCGAGTTGCTGCGTGTCCGTGACGACGCCCCCCCGATCGTGCTGCGGTCGGCGTACGTGCAGGCGAATCGGCAGTGGGAACGTCATTCTGAGTTCGCGTCACGGATTGTCGAGGCCGCGCTGCAGCTCGTCCACGAGTACCGCGCCGATCCGTCGCTAGGCGGATCCGATTCGTGGGCGTGACGGCCGTCTACCGGAGGTCGACTATGCGGGCGATAGATCTGTTCTGCGGCGCCGGCGGCAGCTCGCTCGGCGCGGCGGCTGCCGGTGTCGAGATCGTCGCTGGGTTTGACGTTTGGCCGGTCGCCGGATCGGTGTATCGGGCCAATTTCCCCCGCGCGCGGTCGTATCTCTGCGATCTGGCGGCGCTGGACGAGTCTGATATCTGGGTCATTCGTGATGATCTCGGTCCTGTTGATCTGCTGCTGGCGTCTCCTCCGTGCACGGACCACAGTCCGGCGCGCGGTGCCAGGCCGCCGTCTCCGGCGGGTCTGGATCTCCCGTGGTCTGTCTGGACGTTCGCGCGGGTGTTCCGGCCGCGCTGGATTGTCGTAGAGAACGTGATCGGAATGCGCCGGTGGCATGGTTTCCGGGCGTTCTTGTATGCCCTGATGCATTTGGGCTACCGCGCGCGCGTGTGTATCCTGGACGCGGCCGATTTCGGTGTGCCTCAGCGCCGTAGGAGGCTTTTTATCGTCTGCGACTGTGAGACTGATCCGCCCGAGATCGCGCCGCGCACGGCGCACAGGCTGGCCCGAGACGTTATCGATCTGGATGTTGGCGTCTATAAACTCCTGTATGCTCCGTGGCGTGCGCGTGCAACGATCGAGCGCGTCGAGCGCGCGCTTCGGGCGCTGGGTCGCGATGCGACGTTTTTGTCCGTCTACTATGGCTCGGGCCCCCAGTGGCAGACGCTGGACGCGCCGCTGCGCACGGTTACGACGCGCGGGCATTTCGCGCTCGTGCGACCGGACCGGTGCGGCGGCCACGAGATGCGCATGCTCCAGGTGGACGAGCTGCGGGCTGCGATGGGGTTTCCCGCGTCGTTCGTCCTGGATGGATGCACCCGCACCGACACGGCGCGTCTGCTCGGGAATGCGGTCTGTCCGCCGGTCATGCAGGCGATTGTCGGGTCGCTCACGCGAGGCGCGTAACGCCGTCGCGGGCGGGTACGCCCTGCGGTGCGCGCGCCACCGCACGCGCCAGCGGACGGCGCGCGCGTGGTACGGGTATCGGGATGATGAGGCATGGCGCCGACCGCGAGCGCGAGCGAGCGGCGGCGCGGTCGACGGTGCGCCGCAGGCGCATCCCTGGGCGCGCGTGGCGCGCCCGCGAGCGAGGGCGCCAGCCCGAGCGAGCGGCGCACTGGCGAAGCGGTAGGTGTACTGGACGAGTCGCGTTGAGGGTATCGATTCTTGTTAATTAATACGCGATTTGCCGCGCGTTTCTGATGCTTACTGTCGTTGTAACACTATTCTGGAGGTGGTTACGTGGCGACGGTTGTCTCCTACGGCGGCGGCGTCCAGAGCACGGCGCTGGTCGTGCTGGCGATGTCGGAGGGATGGGATGTCGATGAGGTTGTGCATGTCGATCTGATGGACGCGGAATCTCCCGCGACGCGCGAGTACGTCTCGCGATTCCGGGAGTGGTTGCAGCGGGAGTATGGGCGTGACATCACGGTTATCGGGCGCAACATGTATCGGGACATGCTCGATAACCCGGCGTTCACGCCGGTGCCGTGGCGTGGGAGACGCAAGAAATTCATGTTGTCCAGACAATGCACTCGGCAATACAAGGTCGTGCCTGTCCAACGTTATTTGTACGACCGGTACCCGGGCGATTGCATTAGGCTAATGCTTGGTATCTCTGTCGACGAGTACCATCGTATGCGCGACTCGTCGGCGGCGCGGATCGAGCATGTCTACCCGCTCGTAGACCGTCGGCTGACTAGGTGGCAGTGTCGTGACATTATCGAGCGCGCGGGTCTGGCGGTTCCTTGGAAATCGTCGTGCTGGTTTTGCCCCTACCGATCTGTCCGTAGCCAGTGGTCTCTGGTGCAGCGCTATCCCGATCTGGTGGGAATGGCGAGTTTGCTTGAGGATCGGATCAACGCGGAGCGGCGGCGGCGCGGACAGGACGAGATAGCGGTATTGAGGGTAGATATGTCGGCGGAGCAGGAGGATTTCTGTGAGGCGGGATTTTGCGACGTGTGATGACAAAATGACCCCCGCTCCGCCTGTGGGCGGACGGGGGTTGAGGTCAATGGTGCCCTCCTTTATGCAATTCGTGACCAGCGCTGGTGATTCCAGCGCCATCGTCCGAGAATCACCGCGTTTCGATCTGGCTCGCCGTCCTGGTGCGGCGGTTGCCCGGCGGGGAACCAGTCGATGCTCCCGTTGCTCATCTGGACGATTACGAATCCTCCGACTGCACGGCAGTAGTCGCTCTGCTTTGCCGCGCGCAGCGCGGCGGCGAACGCGCGGCGCTGGAGTGCGGTCAGTGCGTTTGGTGTGGTCATCGTTCCCTCCTGTGATGGTGGTTGTTTTTTTCAGTATGGGGCGTGGGTGACGCTATTTCAATGATAATTTGCTGATAATTTGCTGATAATTTGATGATATATGCCTGATACGCCGTGTGTGTCATATCTGCATCGCCTCGCCCGCGCACTCATGCCGCGCGAGCGGCTCGCGCTCTGCGGCGTCGTGTTGCGCTACGGCGCGTCGGGCGTCGTGGTGCGCCGGCTCCCCGACGGGCGCGCGTGCTACTCTGGGTTGTACCGCTGCGGTGATTTCTGGTGCTGCCCCAGTTGTCGCGTGACGCTCGGCATCCGCCGCGCGCGCCAGATCGAAACCGCCCTGCGCCAACACGTTGACGCCGGCGGCTCGGCGCTCTTGGCGACGTACACGGTGCCGCACACACGTGACGAGTCGCTCCCTGTCGTGTTGGCTCGGCTCGCCGGCACATGGCGGCGGTACGCGAAATCTGCGTTGCGTGACGTGCTGGGTAGGCATTACGTCGGCAACGTTCGTTCGCTCGAGGTGACTCACGGTGTCCACGGCTGGCATCCGCACTACCATGCGCTCGTGTTTGTCTCCCCCGGGCTCCCCTATTTGACTCCGGTCTCCGTCGCGCTCGCCGAGCGCTGGTCGCAGGTCGCCGGCGCGGAGTGGCGCGCCGACGTGCGTCAGGTCGCGCGGGATGGCGTGGCCGCGGTCGCGCGCTATCTGACGACCGACGGCATCTCCGGTGCGTCGTATGAGGTCGCCAGTCCTGCGGCCAAGGTGCCCACCGGTCGGTCGTATGTCCAAATCCTCTGGGACTATGCTCGTTATCGGTCGTCCGTGGATGCGGCGTTGGTGTATGAGTACGCCGCGGCTCTCCACGGCGTGCATCACCTGACCGTCTCACCGCGTCTTCGTGGGTTGTATGATTTCACCGATCCCGCGCTCAACTGGTCTGAGATTGCGGATGATGACATCCTGGCGCTCCTCAACTCCGGCGAATGGTTGTCGATTCTCAACGCCGGGGAGGACAGGAATCTACTGGATGATTTCGCACGGTTGCGCTAATATCGGTGCTATGGAGTATGAGCGTGCTGTGTTGCAACTGCTCGTGTATGGCGTGACGTTGGTCATGCTGTACGTGGTTGATGTGTGGAGTCGCTGATGGCCGAGTCGCTCTTTGTGACGTTGATTGTCGTGGTCATATCTGTCGTTGCTCTCCGGTTTATTGTCTCGGCGGGGCGGCTGTGGTAGAAACATCGGACGTGCTCTATCCTGTTGCGCTTGCAGTCGTGACGTATCTGGTCGCTCGGCTCATCTCGTTGTTTGCGTAGGTAGTGGTTAGGAGGTTTTCGGCTATGCAGTTCAACAACCCGCCCGCGTTTACGGCTCCGTCGATGACCGACATCCTGAATGCGGCTACCAGCATTTTTAACCCGTTCGTTGGTGTTCTGGCCCTCGCTATTGGTGTGACGTTGGGTGCGCGGATGCTCGGTCGGATCGTGAACCTGTTTTAGGTCGCGTAGGTCGTGTTTCGGATCGCCGCCGCGGGTGCAGCTCCGGCCGCGCCCGCGCGCGCTGCATGCGGTGATGTCGATGACTCGCCCGCGTCGCATACGCTGCTTACGTTTGTTCTCGTGTGCGCGCGCGGTGTTCGTGTTCGCGCTGGTATTCCTGTCATTTCTCGGCGTCGATTTTCCCGTGCATGCTCAGGCTCCCTCCCCGACGCCGACTCCCTCCCCGACGCCGACTCCCTCCCCGACGCCGACTCCCTCCCCGACGCCGACTCCCTCCCCGACGCCGACTCCCTCCCCGACTCCGGTCCCGAATCCGTCCGATTGCCCTAATCCCGATCTTGGTCATTACTGGCATTATGTCGGCGTATGGGAGTTTAGCGGATACGGCGCGTATGAGCCGCTCGTGTATAGGCGCAGTTACGATGTCCCCCCCTTCCGCCGTCTTTGTTATTATTTGGATCGCTGGACGGTGTCGTTCTCGCCTCGGGATAGGAATGATCACGGCAGGTTGGGACCGTGGCGTAACCCCATCGCCGAGCACTGGTATCCGGCGATGTACGGCACGTATTTTTATGGCCGTTCCTGGCCGTCTACCCTCGAGTTGGAGATTCGAACGGGGTGGTATTACGCGCCGCCGGGCGCGTCCGGCGCGCTCTACATCTGGGTTGAGGCGCCTGGTTCGCCGACGCCGACTCCGTCGCCCTCGCCGACGCCGTCGCCCTCGCCGACCGCGACGCCCGGGCCCTCCGTGGATTGCACCGACTGGGAGGATGTGACCGATGAGTTTCCCGTTATATTCCGCCCTCCCCGCGCAGGCTTGTACTGGATGGAGGTGGCGTCTGGCTCGTTGTGGTGGCTTGGTGAGTATCACGGACCGGGCATCTATCCGTATCAGTTCGACGGCTGGGGCGTCGTGCGGGTGTCCGGCAACGGCCGCGCGCGGTTTTGCTTGTCGGATCCGCTGCCCGCTTCGACGGTGACCGCGACGCGCACGCCGACGCGCACGCCGACCGTGACGCGCACGCCGACTCGCACGCGCACGCCGACCCCGACGCTGGATACCCGCACGCCGACGCTGACGCGCACGCCGACGCGCACGCGCACACCGACGATCACGCGCACGCCCTCGCTCACGCGCACGCCGACGCCGACCCTCGCGCCGACGGCGACGTGGACTGCCTTGCCCACCGCGACGCGCGATCCGTACCAGCCGCCCTCGGCTGTGCCGCGCTATACGCTCGTGCCGATTACGCCGCCGCCGGACGGTAACGATATGTCCTGGGACGGGTCGCTCGTCGGCGATCTGTTCGACGGGCTTGAGGCGCTCCGGCGCGCGGTCGCGCCCCCGGCTGGGCGTATCTGCGATCTGCCCGCCCCCGTCCTGGCCGACGCGCCGGAGCGGTACGGTATGCGGGATGCGTTTCCCGATTTCGTGCTGGGGTTGTGTGCGTTTTTCGGCGTCGCGTCGCCGGTGCTTGGGTTTGTGCGGTTCCCGGTTACGCTCATGGTCATCGGGTTTGTGTTCTGGAGTGCCTGGCGGGTGTTCCGGTCGCTGAGCTAGGAGTCGCGTATGGACTGGCTTGAGGATTTTTTCAGCAAGGTTGTGTCGTGGCTGGATCAGATCTCTGCTGCTGTTCACAACAGCATTATCGGGTGGCTGAATTCGCTGGTTGATATCTGGAATGGCTGGATGGACGCCCTGCTGCATCCGGCCCAGGCGATGCCGTCCAGTCCTCAGTTGCGCTGGATTGTGGATTGGTTGGGCGGTATGGCGGACTATACGAGGCTGATGTATATGCTGGTCGATTACGTCGCCTACGCGGCCATCGTCCAGCAAGCGCTGCTGGCTCAACTCGCTATCGTTACTGTCGGTCTCGCATTTCGTGCGTGGCTCGTCATCCGCCGCGTGGTGTTGGTGAGCTGATGCAGTACGTGGTTGCAACGTTGTATGTGTTGCTCTGGCTGGCGCTCGCGGCGGCCGCGGCGCTTTGGCTGCCGATCTGGGCGTTGCCGGCGGCGCTCGTGCAGCTTGCTGCTGCGTACGTGATGGTGCGCTCGTGGTTGACCGCCGCCACCGGCGATGATTAGGCGCGGAACGGCGCTGCGGGCCGGTACGCCCTGCGGTGCGCGCGCCACCGCACGCGCCAGCGGACGGCGCGCGCGCGGTACGGGTATCGGGATGATGAGCCATGGCGCCGGCCGCGAGCGTGAGCGAGCGGCGGCGCGATTAATAGTGCGCCGCAGGCGCATCCTTGGGCGCGCGTGGCGCGCAGGAGCTGTTGCGATGCAGGAGATAAGTGTCGCGTTGGCGTTGTGTGCGGTCGGTGCCGCTGTTTGGTACATGCGTCGGCGCGAGGCCGGCGCCGGGCGGGTGCGCGGCTGGCTGTTGCTGTATGACGACGTTGGCGGCTGGCGCGTGTTGGCTGCGTCGTATGGCGACGCCGGCATCGTTGCCGACGGCGTGACCTATCCTGCATCGCTGCCGGCGCTCAGGGCTGGACGTGAACTGGTCTGGATCGCCCGCTGTGACGCTGCGGCGCTGATAGACCATCAAGCGCTTGAGCGCGCCCGTGAGGCGGCGGCCCTCGCGTCGCTGTGGAAGGGCGGTGGCCAGTGGCTCGACTTCCTGCGTGTCGTCGGCGTTGTGCTCCCGGCTGCGTTCGCGTATTTCACGTGGGCCCAGGTGTCGTCGCTCCAGAGTTTGGTGGCGCAGATCCTGGCGCTCGTGGGTAAGTGAGTGGGTATGCGTGATTGGCGTGTGATGTTGGTCCCCTGGGCAGACCGGCGTCTGTGGTTTGTCCAGGCGAGACGTGGCCGGCGTGTCGTGTGGGGCGTCGTCTACGACGCCGGCGATCCCGACTCGGTAGCGCTCGCCCGTCGGGCGATTGCGACGCTGCGTGCCGCCGGCGCCGACTGTTCGGCGTTGCCCTCGCCGCTTCCCGGCACTCCCCCCGGCGCCCCCGGCGCGTAGGGGGTACGGCTATGGCTCGGGTAGCGCCGTGGCGGACGGTATGCCCATCGTGCCGGTACGGGCGTGTCAGGGTTCCTACGCGCCGCTCCCCCGCTGGGCCGGTACGGCAAACCGGGCGACGGTACGGACCGCGTCGCTCCCCCCGGCGCGTAGGGGGTACGGCTATGTCGCTGGTATGCCCGTCGTGCGCGGTACGGCTGGCGTGCCGGTACAGGTGTGTCAGGGTTCCTACGCGCCGCCCTGCCCGCCTGGTGTTGGTACGGCATGTCGGGCAATGGTACAGCCCTGCCCCGCCCGCCCTGCCGCATCGCGTTTTTTGAGCAACAAGCGCAACCGAAGGTTCACCGGACGGCGCGTGGTGTGGCGTCGAGACCGCGCCAGGAAAATGGCGCCCTCCGCGATTCATTAAATAGTTGCGCCATTTTCCGGCGCGCTTGCGGCGCGATTTTTCACAATCTGCTTAAACAGCAAAAAATCGCGCCAGGTCTCGACGCCACAGCGCCGTCCGGTAGAATGAATCGCGCTTGTTGCGAAAACGCGGCGGCATAAAAACGGAGAACACCGCCCGAACGGCCGTACTCGCCGGTACACGCGGACTGGCTCCACACGCGCGAACCGAGTCGCGCGCAGCGCGAGGGTGAGCGCGTGTGGAGGGTTAAAGCCTGAAGAAGCGCCACGAATAATAAAGGATGGTGTATGCATTCCGAACGCGATTACCTGCGCCAACCGTCGTCACTGAGCGATGACGATATGATGTTTTTGGATGCCCGCGCCACCCTCGCGGCCGCGCTGTCGCGTGCCGTTGTCGGGTATTCGGATTCCCGCGTCCGGGCGCTCGCCTGGCTCTCGATCGCCACGCCCCGCCTCTATGACCGCATTGCCCCGCTTATCGAGAGTTCGGCGATCCGGCAATCTCCCGGCGCGTCGCGCACGCTCCGTGATGCCCTGCGGGCGCTGTCGCTGGAGGAATTCGTGAGGCGTCGTGATGAGCGTCGTGAGCGCTGATCTCCCTCTCCGGCTGCTCCCGTTCGAGCGCTATATGCCGGGCGCGTTTATCGGTGTGTTCGGCGCGCTCCGCAGTGGCAAAACCCTGATGGCGTGCAGGCTGGCCGTTTGCCTCGCCCGCTCCCTCGGTCTCGATCTGGTCTCCAATATTCCGGTCACCGGTGCCCGGCGCGTGGCCACGCTCGACGATCTCGCATCGCTGCGCGGCGCGGTGCTCGTTTGGGACGAGGTCCAGGTATCCCTGGACTCGCGCGAGTGGGCGTCTGAGGCGGCGCGCTGTTTGACGAGGGATATGATCCTGTGGGGCAAACGTGGCGTCGTTTGTATCTACACATCCCCGGCGTTTCAGACGGTCGATGTGCGCCTGCGCCGCCTCACCCAGTACGTCTATGTGACGGCCGGTCGGTTTCGGCGCTCCGGTGTGGACTATGCGGTCTACCGCTGGCACGAGCATCCCTACGCCGACGACGTCCTCGTAGAACGCTACCGGTTCGCGCTGCGACTCTCCGACTGGTACGGCGTGTATGACACGCTCTACGGCGCGTCTCCAGGCGACACGCTCGCGATCCTCTCCGCCCCCGCGCCTGCGCCTGCGCTCGCTCCCGCGCGGCGTCGTGGTTGACGTATTGCGTCTGTTGCGCTATACTGGCTGTATTGGCGCTATGAGCGGTATAGTGTGATGGAGGCGGATATGGTGACGTTGTTGACGTTTGACGGCGTCGAGGACGTCGACTATGTGCCGTCGGATGCGGAGGTTCGGGCGTCGCTCGATGATGCCGGATTGTACGGGATGGTCCTGAACGGCGTGACGTGGATGCGACTCTCCTCCGGCGCCGGTTGGTGGACCGTCGTGTGCAACCAGCGTGTGACGGCGACTCTCGCTGCTGTCGGCTGGTGCTGGGTCGCCGATGGCTGCGGTGCCCGCGGGTACTGGTCGCCCGCGTTGGCGTGCATTCCCGGCGAGGTGCGTGCGCTGTGCGGCTGTGCGGAGGATGAGGATGGCGATGATGAGGAGGAGGATGTGGAGGGTGATGATGTCGACTGATGGTCTGGTATTGCGCGGTATGGTGGCGTCGTACCGTGAGTTTACCTCGCGCAAGGATGGCAAGACATATCGCATTGTGACGGTTTATGGCGATCTGGTTGCCGGCGAGATCGTTCTATGCGCGGTTGACGGCTACGACGTGTTTGTCGACTCGCCGGATTATTCTCGCGGCGAGATCGTGGAGCTTCCTGCGCGGCTTCAGTTCCTGCGCGATGGCTCCGGCAGGCCGGTAATCAAGCTGTATGTTGACGAGGGGGTGCGGTGATGCCTACGAGGCGTGAGGATGCATTGTGGTCCGTCGTGCACCGGAGGTCGAGTCACCTGCGCGCGCTGCTCGACGCTCTGGACGACATCGACATAAGCATTGCGTATGAGCTGCACTACTACCCGTACGCGATCGTCGAGTTGCTGCGTGTCCGTGACGACGCCCCCCCGATCGTGCTGCGGTCGGCGTACGTGCAGGCGAATCGGCAGTGGGAACGTCATTCTGAGTTCGCGTCACGGATTGTCGAGGCCGCGCTGCAGCTCGTCCACGAGTACCGCGCCGATCCGTCGCTAGGCGGATCCGATTCGTGGGCGTGACGGCCGTCTACCGGAGGTCGACTATGCGGGCGATAGATCTGTTCTGCGGCGCCGGCGGCAGCTCGCTCGGCGCGGCGGCTGCCGGTGTCGAGATCGTCGCTGGGTTTGACGTTTGGCCGGTCGCCGGATCGGTGTATCGGGCCAATTTCCCCCGCGCGCGGTCGTATCTCTGCGATCTGGCGGCGCTGGACGAGTCTGATATCTGGGTCATTCGTGATGATCTCGGTCCTGTTGATCTGCTGCTGGCGTCTCCTCCGTGCACGGACCACAGTCCGGCGCGCGGTGCCAGGCCGCCGTCTCCGGCGGGTCTGGATCTCCCGTGGTCTGTCTGGACGTTCGCGCGGGTGTTCCGGCCGCGCTGGATTGTCGTAGAGAACGTGATCGGAATGCGCCGGTGGCATGGTTTCCGGGCGTTCTTGTATGCCCTGATGCATTTGGGCTACCGCGCGCGCGTGTGTATCCTGGACGCGGCCGATTTCGGTGTGCCTCAGCGCCGTAGGAGGCTTTTTATCGTCTGCGACTGTGAGACTGATCCGCCCGAGATCGCGCCGCGCACGGCGCACAGGCTGGCCCGAGACGTTATCGATCTGGATGTTGGCGTCTATAAACTCCTGTATGCTCCGTGGCGTGCGCGTGCAACGATCGAGCGCGTCGAGCGCGCGCTTCGGGCGCTGGGTCGCGATGCGACGTTTTTGTCCGTCTACTATGGCTCGGGCCCCCAGTGGCAGACGCTGGACGCGCCGCTGCGCACGGTTACGACGCGCGGGCATTTCGCGCTCGTGCGACCGGACCGGCGCGGCGGCCACGAGATGCGCATGCTCCAGGTGGACGAGCTGCGGGCTGCGATGGGGTTTCC
>Ga0308410_1001049_pt1 | contig 15714 bp, 11 predicted proteins | sample HotsprOSTMatCore_FD_203467 | JGI IMG/M metagenome (GOLD analysis project Ga0308410, IMG submission 203467) | Hot spring phototrophic mat microbial communities from Octopus Spring, Yellowstone National Park, Wyoming, United States -... | ecosystem: Environmental > Aquatic > Thermal springs > Hot...
GGGAAAGCCATGGGCCGCCAGCCCGCTTTGGCGAGAATTCATCAGGCCCACCCGGGCGAAGATTCACAAGAAAAGAACCGATAAGCTTGGAGCAGCAGGTTTGTCTCCGTCAACGGAGCACCTGGTGTTGAGGTATTTGGGTCGAGAACGGAAGGCCGAGATGAACACCTGTACTATATATCTGTGAATCTGGCACTCGAATCGACCCGGGGGTAAACGGCCGACTCCATCCCGCAAGGCCTTGGGAAGCAACCACGGGTTCGCCCCCTTCTCCCTTTTCTCCTGCCGCCAAATCAGAAGTCGGCAAAACATTATCCACCGCCACAAGCGGAGCTGCTGCTACCACCAACGGGGTCCCCAGAGGGGGCACCGATTCTCCCGGCCCCACGTAATGAATCAGATTTGGTGAAGGCCGGGGCAGTCTCCCCGAAGCAAGTTGCGACGGCTGATCCCGAGGCAGGGCAAGCTCCGTTGCCGGTCGCAGAGGTCTTGCCCCCTGCTGAACCCAGGCCAACCATTGCCGGTGAAAATCCGGGAGACTTGGGTAGCCATAATATTCGCCCAGGGCCCCTTCCCAATCCCCCCGGTCCAGGGCGGTTTTCAAAAAGGCAACATACTTCTGGCGACCTCCCTGTTGGATCAAAAATTCCGCAAGCAGATATCCCTGGGCATAAAGGACCAACATATTTGGTGGGTACTCTTGCATCCGAAATAGCTCAGTCAAGGGAATGGTCCGACCGGCCCGGAGATAGTCATGCAGCATTCGGTAATATTTCGCACGTTCGGAAGGATGTTCCACACTGGTGGCAGCACCTTCGTCGGCCCAGCGAGGCAAGGGGCGACGAAAGTAGGAAGCCAGAATCATATGGGTAATTTCGTGCGGGAGCACGGAGTCGACAATTCGCTCTTCCGGCCCCTGCACGGTCATCCGCCAACCGAAGACCTCTCCTCGATCGAAGATAAAGGTGGTGGCCCCGCCGGCTCCTAAATGGGGTCCCACGTGGGCCGTGATTGGACACGGCTTTGCCCAATCGGGAAGCCGCATGCCAAGCCATTCCACGGCTAACTGATGTCGGTAGGCTTCCGCAGCCTCCGCAAACCGGCGAGCAAGCCGAGGGTCTGAGGTATGCACGATAAAGTTGGAGGTGGCAAAACTGGCGGCCTGAGCAACCGGACCAACCGCTGCAACAGTGACAAGGAGGGAACAAGCGACGCAGTAAGCTAATACTCCAAAAGGGGGATAACGCCGGGACATCCATGCCTCCTCATTGTTTCCCGTCCGTGGTTTCCGCCTCCCTAGTAACCCGGTGTATTCTCGGGGAATCCTCTAAACACCGTAGCCGAAGCCGTAAGCTTCCTCCAAGGCTGATTCTGGATGCCTGCCTTTTCCGGAATTGCCTGACAGGAAAGATGCCCCCATCACGGGTGCAATGGCACAGTCCGATTGGGGCTATTCGAGCGACTTGTGGGGAAGCTGGGGGATAAAGGCGAGGTGATAGCAGAGCCTAATCTCACCTCTTAACCCGCGAGGCACTCCCGCCGCGTTATGGCAAGGGAAAGCATCAGATAGGGTTAAGTGGACACAGCGGCTAATTGGACACAGCGGCTTGGCTTCGGAAAAAACCGATCCGTCCACATGAAGACCTCGCAATGTCAAGAAAGGGAGGATAAAGACTAGACACCGAATGAGTCGACTAGGCAATCTAAGGAGGATAAATCGGTCTTCTATCGGAGAAATTTGTTGTTTTCGAGAAGCATGCAAAAAATTCAAACGCCGGAAAAATGAGAGCCAATCCACCGGTGATCCTGTGTTTTTTCAGCTGTTTTTTCAGCCAGCTGCAGAGGTCTGTAGAGGTCTCCCGAAACCTTTCCGAGTGCTGACTATTGCACCCAGATTCCTAAGCCAACGCTAATTCCAAAATTTGCTCAGCCTTCTTTTTCTGGCGATTTTCACACATAAAAATAGCCCCAAAAAACCCGTTCCGGCCCAAGTCACGGCCGAAAAAGGGGGATTGTGTTGCCCGTCTTTCGGTTGGATATCTGGGCACTAGCAGATCCCACAAGTACTAGCAGATCCCAGAAAAGCCCCAACGAATCATTCCGAGGTCGCAGAAAGTTTCATAAGCCTAAGTTTCGGGAGGGCGACCGCGACAGGGACTTAAAAGAGGTGAGAAATGAAGTGCCTATGAAGTGAGAAATGAGGTGCCTATGAAGAAAAGAGGTGAGCAATAATGGACTCCCTCTGAAGAGGACGTGAGGATTCGAGCGGCGGAGGAACCGGCCAGCCGAAACATCCCCGCCGACTATACCCGGGGATTCGACCAGTCCATGCACCCTAGGCTGCCCACTCAGAGACCCACCTCCAAGACCCGTAGATTGGACATTGACAGCGGCCCGATCAAGTGGCCCGATCAACAGGTGCCGATGCCCCCTGTCGGGATGACGGGCAATACACCGTGCCACCCGAATTGGCTACCCGTCAGAGCCGGAAAAACTGGCACTTCAAGCGAAAATCCAATTTAACCCAATGATCGATTTGACTGAAAAAGCACGGAAATTAGCTAGGCGGAAAGAGGAGTACCGCCGGCCCGTTTAGACAAGGGCATTTCAAGCGAATTCCGAAGATCCCAGTTTTTCACAACTTGGAACTCGGAAACACCAAGCCGGAGCCGTCGTGAGGGCAGCCACTAAAACCATGGACGGATACCCACCTTTCCCCAAGCTGAGGTGTTCCCGTGAACTTTTCCGGCCACCCATGTTCTGTGTACGTTCCCTTAGGAGTATGTTCCCTTCGGAAATCCTGGAACCGGCGAGGCAAGTCCGAAGGCAAGTATTCTTGCTCCCGGCCCTCTGAGCCCCATCTCGAACACCGAGCAAGGAAGTCTAGGCCACTCCTAACGCAAAACAGGGCTTGCTGAAATCATTGCTGAGAAAATCGACCAAGCCCGGAAGTCTGGTTCGATTTCCTGGCGAAGTACCCCCAAGCGGTTTCCCTGAAGCACTCCCCCACGTTGGAGACTTGGTTTTCACTTGCACCAAACCCTTGCACAAGAGCCGGCAAACCGGTTTCGAAGTATCCCACCCTTGGATGTATTCCATCATGGGTTGGCAGGATCTCACTGTAAACTAGAAAGGAAATCGCTCGTCCATAGGGGCTGCTGCTAGCTCGACCAAGAACTGGGCGATTCGTTCTACTACCAATGCCACTACCCGCCGTCCTTTCTCTGCGGTAGCTTCAAACGGCGATCCCGCTCCGCTATTGGTTGTCAGCAGATGCCATGGCCTGGTAATGGACACCCATCCCTTATTGATCGCCTCAAACCGGGTCTGAGCCTTCCGGCCATCGTCCGCCGCCAATGTGCCATCAGGATTCCGGAGAACAAGATCCGGCCAATAAGCGAGAGCAATGGATGTCTCCATCTCGCCGGCATGATCATCCGGTTCCGCGAAAATCTGATGATAACAGTCCCGAAAAACCGCATACCAGTTGCAAAGGAAAAGATAAGCAGGTGTTTTTCCATAAAGTTCACGGAGAACATTCTTCAGATCATTACCACCATGGCTGTTCAAAAGCACGATCTTTCGAATTCCTTGATAGACAAGGGACTCCACAAGATCCTCGATAACCCTCAATACCGTGCTGGGACGGAGATTCAACGCAAACGGAAATTCTCGCTGATTGGAAACCGTCCCATAGGGGATGGTGGGAAGCAGAATGACCCTAGCCCCTTTGCTCCACGCCGCCTCGCAAATTTTTTCGCCTATCAGGTCCCCCTCCCTGGTGTCCATAGAATAAGGCAAGTGAAGGTTGTGCGGCTCAGTAGCTCCTAAAGGAAGGACAGCCACTTCATAGCGATACTGTTTCACAACTCCGTAGGAAATATCCGCAAGTTTCCAGGGTTTCACAGTTGGTCACCTCTCGCCAAACATAAGGACCGATTCGTCGCGAATAGCTCCCCCTCGATTCCCACTCACGGCGGACTGAGCATAGCCCTTGGCTAAGCACAGGGGGCCTATCACCGCAATCCTTCAATTGCAGAAGAAAATCTGCATCCCGGCCTCCGCTCCTTTTCCCAGAACTCCCCCGGTATCTTACCAGCCCGGAGAACAGCAAAAATTCTGGTCACGTTTCGGAGGCTGTCCACGCCGACCTCTCACAAACCGTCCAAATCCGGGAAAGTCCACGGGAGGGGGCCCTTCTTTGTCCGGATTTTACTCTTCCGCTTGTTCGAATTTAACCTTCCCGCTGGGGACCGCTGCTTTCGAGGGAACCGAAGTTTGTGCGGCAACCCCACCATTCCTCTTCCGAACGCTCCTCTATGAGCCCGAGCTCCAAGAACACAAACAATCAGCTAGTTGTGTAATCGTCTCGGGGATAAATGTGTAATCGTTTCGGGCATAAAGAGGGGACACTCCCCACGGCATTCCGAGGAATCCCTTGGTGACGAAGAGAAATTCACCCAGTGCCAAAGACTCCGTTTCCCGGAGATGGGAGGGTACCCTCCCTGAGGGCATGAGCCGACACACCCAAATGGGGATTGGGGGAAATTGGCCGAAGTGATTGCCCCTTAACCCCCCGGCCAATCATAGAAGCTCCCCTCATGCATTTACCGCAGGTCTACGATAAACCCGGTCAGATTTGTATGCAAATGCTGCCTGAGTGGGCCCTCGTAAATCTCATTGTTCCAGAACGCCGGCAAATGCCGGGCATTCACCCCGGGGCCATCCACAACCAAAGGTAAGCTTTCCCCACCCCGACCAAAAGCCATCCCGATAAGAAAAATAATTCGAGCCCAGCCTAGCTTTTTCCACGAGGACCTGAAACAGCCTCTAGCCGAGATCTTCCCCTCCATGGATCGGGGCCCGAGACCAATCCTTCCCGGGTCGTTCCCTTCCGGTGGTCTCATCCTGCAAAGACCTGCGAGGTTGAGTCTTCGGTAATCGCCTAACTTGGAAAACAATTCTCCCAGGATTCCAAATATTTTCGCCAGTCGAATACAATATTTTTGGCCTAGGTTATCTCAATATTTTGGCCTAAGTTATCCCAAAGGGGTTTTTCCTCCTGTAGGCTTGTGGCTAAACGAAGGACCGTAGCACCCCGAAAAATCCCAATGGGTCCGGTAATTTTGCAGGGTGGAAGTCGTCCGGGAAAAGTTGGGGGTCCTTCCCGGTGGGACAAGTACTACAAAGCACGGGAATCTCCAAGTTGCAGTAGCGGACGGAGGGTTTTTCATGCGGCACGGGTGGGCTGCGTTCAGTTGGCAGGGTTTTTCGGGAAGGCAAAAGAAAGCCTCAAGGGCGAGACCACACGGAGCCCCCAAGAGGGATGGACCGTGGCAGGGTTTTGCGGAGAAATCCGTCAGTTTGCAAAGTAAGTTCCCTAGAAGTAAGTTCCTTAAGTGTTGGGGTCTTCGGTTTATCTGCTACACGTTGGCGGGAATTGTTCTTGCGACTGAGGGGTGGTTTGGCCCCCCGCCATCGGCCACGGCCCAGCAAGTGTCGATTTCCACTCCACTTGTTGGAATTACCGAAAGCTATTTCGAGTCGATTGGCACGGCTTGGGGAATGCGGGGCCGGAACTGGTTCGTTCGATTCGGAGGATCACCCCTGTTGCCGGGCTCTGTAGCGGCAAATCCCGGGGCTCAGCTCGGATTCGCTTGGGCAAAAGGAGATTGTTCGGGCTACTTTTGGGCTTATGCCGCCCAAGGCTGCTCTCGATCCCTTGTAGGCGTGACACCCGTAGTGATGTTGCCTTCCGGCGGCGTGGGTTGGGTGGCCGACGTAGCCATCACCCCCTTCGTGATGGGCTTCATTCCTGTGGTCGGATACACACCCATCATCGGAGGTTTTCCGGTTTATGTTCTTCCCTGGCCCCTGTGTCCGTGTTATTGCTGGCCCTCTCCAGATAATCGGTGCCACCGTTGCTTGCGGCATGTGGACTGGGCGAGCTCTTTGGCTGGACTCGCGGCAAGGGAGAGGCTCGGAGAGATTCGCGGCATAGGTGGGCAGAAGGGAAACGAAAACTTTCGGCGAGCATTTCCTCAACATGCCCGCGAGGCATTCCCCCGACACGATCGCCAGGCATTTCCTCAAGGACCTTGGGGAAAAGGTGAGGAGCCGAAGGGAGTACCCCCTGCCAACCAAGCCGCTTTGGTGGGGGAGAAAGACAACATCCGGCAATTCCCGCTTGGCCTGCCGGGGCTATTTCTGCCTTCCGACCCGCAGGTTTCAGACCCCCGTCGGACAGCGGGCCCACAGCGGGAAATAACAGGGACCGGTACGCCGCAGCTGTCGCAAAGGGAAAAAGTGTTAGCGGATTCGCGGAGTAGTGCTGAGTTACCCGTGCCGAGTGTAACCGAACTGGCCGCCTTGAGAGCCCAAGAACTTGCTAGGCTGGAGAAGGAGGCCCGCGAACTTCTGGAGCGAGGGCAAAAGGCTCAGGAGGAAGGTCGGACCGCAGTAGCCAAAGTGTATTATCAAATGGCTGTCCGAAAGTCTTCTGGCATTGTTCGGGAAGCAGCTCTAACTGCTTTGGCAACCCTTGAGGGAAAGCGAAATACAGGGGACTCCCAACCTTCTTCCGTGGCCCAGCAGGAGTCGCCCGGCCTGTTAACTAGTTCCCTTCGCTAACGCGGGGTCTCTCCACCTGGTTCCTTTCAGGACAAAGATGGCCCCAGGGGGTCATCCCGAGCAGGGCAGCCTCGGGCAAACCGTCTTTGGTCGACTGCGTTCTGGTTCAATGAGATTTGGATTGTCGGTGTGGATTTGTTCAGAGATATTCTTTACTGTATATATTGCTGAACAATTCCGCCGGATATTACCCAGGATTGTCCAAAGCAAATATTTTGGTTGGGCAGAGGAAAATCTAAGCATTTAGGAGACTAGCCAAGGGAGTATCCTCAAGGAAAGGGTGGGAAAGCTCTGCCGAAAACCCTTAAAGCAAGAGGATGAAACCGTGGATCAACGGCGGGCTCGCATAGCAAGCAAACATGAATAGGCCCCGCTAGTGAAGGAATAGCCCTGAGGGGCTGGGTTTTTTGGGAAAAAGAGGACTTTTGGAAGAAGTTGGGCATACCTCGAAACAGCAGAAATTCCCGGCTTTAGCCCGGCAAGGCCTCGAACATGAAGAGGGAGGAACTCTACCTCCTCGGAGGACGCCAAAAAGGCACAGCGGAATTTAGCGACAGGCTCGGAGGCTCTTTGGGCTCTCCGGCGGTTGCCAACGATGTACAAGTCCCAGTGTGAGTCTCGATAGATGTGTCGCCGGAGATCTCGGTGAGTTTTTCCAAGGAAACCTTCGGAGTTGGATTATATGACCAGCACCATCGAGCAGTTGCGCTCCAATGGGATGCTTTCGGGGGTAATTCCAGATCGGGCTATAGATACCGATCCGCAGGAAACCCAAGAGTGGTTGGAAGCATTTGACTTTGTTTTGGCAACTGGGGGGTATCCCCGAGCAATCTATTTGCTCGAGCGACTGAAGCAATATGCCTTCAATCGTGGTGTGCCTTTTATCTCTGCTGCAACTACCCCTTACGTAAACACGATACCACCGGAGTTGGAGCCACCTTATCCGGGTGACCGGGTGATCGAACGAAGGATCAAAAGTATCATCCGGTGGAACGCGATGGCCTTAGTAGTACGGGCCAATAGGCAAGCCTCAGGGATAGGTGGACATATTTCCACTTTCGCTTCGGCCGCTACCCTTTACGAGGTCGGGTTCAACCACTTTTTCCGTGGAAAAAGTGGCGAATTTCCGGGGGACCAAATCTATTTCCAGGGCCACGCAGCTCCGGGCATTTATGCCCGGGCTTTTGTGGAAGGCCGATTTTCCGAGGAGCAAATGCACAATTTCCGCCGGGAGTTGGCTAAGGGCGGGGGCCTGAGTTCTTACCCCCATCCTTGGTTGATGCCGGATTTTTGGGAATTCCCCACCGTTTCCATGGGCCTGGGGCCGATTATGGCCATCTACCAGGCCGGATTTAATCGGTATCTGGCTAACCGCGGAATTAATCCCCGGGCGGGAGAGTGCCGGGTGTGGTGCTTCCTGGGCGACGGGGAATGTGACGAACCGGAGACCTTGGGGGCAATCACCCTTGCCGCTCGCGAAGGGTTGGACAACCTTATCTTCGTCGTCAATTGCAACCTCCAGCGGCTCGACGGCCCAGTTCGCGGAAACGGCAAAATCATCCAGGAGCTGGAAGGGGCTTTCCGGGGGGCCGGGTGGAATGTCATTAAAGTCATTTGGGGTTCCGACTGGGACCCGATCTTTGCCAGGGACACGGAGGGATTGCTCGTCCAACGGCTCAACGAAATTGTCGATGGCCAATTCCAGAAGTATTCGGTGATGCCGGGTAGTTACATCCGCGAGCACCTTTTCGGAGTGGATCCTCGGCTGGAAGCCCTTGTGGCCGACTTGACCGACGAGCAGCTTCGAAGGCTCAAGCGAGGCGGCCACGACCCGGTGAAGGTTTATGCCGCTTATAAAACAGCGGTGGAACATCGCGGTTCCCCCACCGTCATCTTGGCCAAAACCATCAAGGGTTACGGACTGGGAGAGGCCGGCGAAGGCCGCAACATCACCCACCAACAGAAGAAGCTGAACGAGGAAGAACTTCGCCAGTTCCGCGACCGATTTGAAATCCCCATCCCGGACAAACTTCTGGCGGAAGCACCCTTCTACCGTCCGCCAGAGGACAGTCCGGAGATGGAGTACCTGCGGGAACGGCGGCGGGCTTTGGGGGGACCTGTTCCCCGACGAAAACACCCCACCGCAAAACTCAAACCCCCTCGATGGGAAGACTATGCCGAGTTCTTTGCCGGCAGCGAAGGTCGTGAGGTCTCCACGACTATGGCCTTTGTCCGGCTCCTTGCCCGCCTTATGCGAGATCGCAACGTGGGCAAGTATATCGTGCCGATTGTTCCTGACGAAGCTCGCACATTCGGAATGGAGGCTCTCTTCCGGCAGTTCGGCATCTATTCCAGCAAAGGCCAGCTGTATGAGCCGGTTGATTCCGACACCGTCCTCTATTATCGAGAAGCCGTGGACGGACAGATCTTGGAAGAGGGCATTACGGAGGCAGGGTCGATGGCCTCGTTCATTGCTGCCGGCTCTTGCCACACCACTCAGGGCTTCCCGATGATTCCGTTCTTCATTTTTTACTCGATGTTCGGTTTCCAGCGAGTGGGGGATCTTATTTGGGCGGCCGGCGATATGCGTTGCCGCGGCTTCCTCATGGGAGGAACATCCGGAAGAACGACCCTTGCCGGAGAGGGGCTCCAACACCAAGATGGCAATAGTCACCTCTTTGCAATGGCTTATCCCACGGTGGAAGCCTATGATCCCTGTTACGCTTATGAAATGGCTGCCATCATCTTGGACGGCATCCGGCGGATGTTCTTCTTCGAAGAGGATGTCTTCTATTACATCACCATCATGAACGAAAACTACGAAATGCCTCCGCTGCCGATGATACCTCCAGGACCTGTGAGCACCGTCTCGGAGGCTATTTGCCGGGGTATTTACCGCCTTTCCGAAAAGCACGTGGGAAATGGGGAACCCAAGGTGGTAATTTTCGGAAGTGGAGCGATTCTGAGGGAAGCCCTTCGGGCCCAACAACTTCTTGGGGAAAAATTCGGAGTTTCTAGTCATGTTTACAGTGTAACCAGCTATAAGCGGCTATACCGAGAGGCCCGGGCCTGCGAGCGGTGGAACCGACTTCACCCAGATCAACCTCCCCGAAGGTCATTCTTGGAGCAAATGTTGGAGGGCGAATCCGGGCCGGTAATTGCCGCCTTGGACTATGTGGCTGCTGTGGCTTTGTCGATCGCTCCCTGGGTACCGCAACCTTACGTGGTACTTGGAACTGACGGATTCGGTCGTAGCGATACTCGAGAGGCCTTGCGACGGTTCTTTGAGGTCGATGCCGAGAACATTGCCTTGGCCGCCCTCACCGAACTGGCCCGAATTGGTAAGTTCCCCCGAGACCGGCTGCGGGAAGCCATCGTCGAATTGGGAATCGATCCCGAGAAGCCCGACCCGGCAGTTTCTTGAAAAGCGGGGAAATCTAACAAAAATCTTGCAAGTCTCGGGAAATTCTTCATCCCTGGGGCAGGGTTCCGGCTCTATTCGGGGACAAAATATTAATTCAAAGTGTCCAGATTTAAACGGTTCAAAGGAATCTCCGGGAGGCCAATACCGGAGCATGAAAGTTACCACGGTATGTAAATTACCACGGTAGAAGGGTCGAGTTATGCCGATTGAGTTTAAGCTGCCCTCTCTCGGGGAAAATGTCCGCACCGGCGATGTAGTGAAGGTGCTTGTGAAAGAAGGAGATGTGATCGAAGCTAACCAAGGGATTTGCGAGTTGGAAACCGACAAAGCGGTGGTGGAAATTTCTTGCCCACATGCCGGCCGAATTGTAAAGGTACACTTTCGGGAAGGGCAAACAGTAGAGGTCGGACAAACGTTGCTGACAATAGCTAGCGAAAAGGAGGCTGGGGGTGAGGAACCTCCGGAGAAGCCCAAAGAGGAACCTGCAGCAGCCGGGGCAGCTGCTGGCATAGCAGGCACTGTGCCGGCAACCGAGTCCCCTTCCGAGAGCTCTCCCAGAGCTGCCCAGCCCTTGTACGCACAGGGAGAACCTATTCCCGCAGGTCCGCTTGCTCGTCGTGTTGCTAGACAACTGGGGATAGACCTGCGAATGGTCCGGGGTTCAGGACCTGGCGGGAGGATCACACCCGAAGACGTGGAAGCAGCTGCCCGGTTGGTCCCCCCCATTCCTGCTATGATCTCGCCCGGAGTACCAAAGCCAACCCCGGTCACTGCCGGCTCCACCCCGGTTCCCACGCCAGAGGTCTCTCCCGCCACCGTGGCAAGACCTGCGGCTCCCCCCAAAAGTATTAGCCCAGCTGTGACCGGAGAGTCGGGGCCCCTGCCCACCCCTCCGCCCGGAGAACCCGGACGCGACGCCTGGGGACCGATTCGCCGGGAACGAATGTCTCGGATCCGGCTTACAATCGCAGAGCAAATGGTTCGCTCGGTTTCCAATATCCCCCATGTTACGAATTTTGATGAGGCGGATATCACCGAACTCGAACAATTGCGGAAACAAGTGCCGGAAAACTTTGTGGGGGCCGGCATCAAACTGACCTTGATGCCCTTCGTGATGAAGGCTGTCGCCATGGCCCTCCGCAACCATCCGGTGATTAACGCCACTCTCGACATGGAGCGGCAAGAAATCATTTACAAAGAGTACGTGCACCTCGGGGTTGCCGTAGATACCCCCCGAGGCCTCGTGGTCCCTGTGATTCGGAATGCTGATCGGATGACCATTGCCGAACTGGCACGAGCTCTTGCAACCCTAGTGGAACGAGCACGAACTGCCCAGTTCGGCGTGGAAGAGCTTCGCGGGGGTACTTTCACCATCAGCAATCTAGGGGCAGTAGGTGGCCGATTTAGCACGCCGATTATCAACTACCCAGAAGTTGCCATCCTTCTCCTCGGTCGATCTCGATGGCAACCGGTAGTCCGCGATGGCAAGATTGAACCCCGATTCATGATGCCGCTCAGCCTTTCTTACGACCACCGCCTTATTGATGGGGCAACGGCCCAGCGATTTCTCAACGAAGTTATCGATTGGTTGCAATCTCCGGGAAAACTCTTGCTAGCAGGGTAGGTCCATAGGCGACGATATGAACCCCTCAAAGAATCGGACTCACCTGTGGACTGGGCAGCTCAGGGAAATGCATAAGGGTACCCAAACTTTAAAGCCAGAGAAATCCCGCTTTTGAACTTTGTGGACTATTCCTGCTTTTTGCAAGTCTAAAGCGTTTCCCTCAATGCTTTTTGGAAAGCTAAAGTATTTGCACCAAAGAAAAACTTGTTGACTAACCCCAGGCCGAAATTTTTGAACAAGGCCAAGCGGGACTCGGCGATCCCACCTTAGTGATGGAAGAGAGGAACAATCGCAACGAAGACCTTTTGTCGGCACAATGATTGCGAGCGATACCGCGTGAAGTATCTGTTTGTGTGCCAGGATGGCAACAAGCGGTGGGAAACCCTTCAAAATAAACATGGATCTACAAAAGGGAATCCATTTTCTTCGGAAAGTTTTGGTAGTAGAATCCCGAAACTCGCTGAGAGATTTTAACTTCGGGGGCAAAAACGGTCCCGCCTGCACCAGCTGGGTAAATCGGACGAACATGGGGAGCCACTGCAATTATTCAAACGATGGATTACCGATGGATCTTCGTAAACGGGAGAGAGACGTAAGGCCTCGGTTTTCAGGCTGGCTTATCTCTCTTGGTTTTGCAGAAAGCAAGTCTTCCGGCGAAACTGGCACCACGTGACAGAGGGCCAGGACCAGTTAGACGGGATCAGTTAGATACCGCTAAAAAGCCGGCGTTAAAGCAGGAGGAATTCTCACCGGGATTCGCGTCCTGGGGAGCACCAAGCCCAGAAGCAAGGCAAATGAAAAGAACTCACACGGTGGATTTGCCAACAAATCCGGGGGGTTTTCCACCACATTCGACCGAGGAAACACAAGCACATTCGACCGGGGAAACTCAAGTTTGTGGGAGAGTGACAATTTCGGCACTGTGCTGACCGGCCTAGGTTTTCCGCCTGATGTTGACCGCTTTGGGGGACGGTCGTGAGGCCGCGAGTGTAGCAAAGTTCTGGGGAGAATCATAAAAATACCGCGAAATGGGTTTGGCAGGAGTTTTCTAAGCTAAATCTAGCCGACCACGAATGAGAAAAAAGGAGATGCTGAATGGAAGAAGCGGATCTAGTGGTTTTGGGAGCAGGTCCGGGCGGTTATGCGGCGGCATTTTATGCAGCAGATCGCGGGCTGAACGTCACCTTGGTAGACCAAGAACCGCGGTTGGGCGGAGTGTGCTTATTGAGGGGCTGTATCCCTTCGAAAGCCTTGCTCCATGTGTCACGTGTAATTCACGAGTCGCTTGGTTTAAAGAGCTGGGGAATCCATTTCGACAACCCGAGGATTGACCTTCAGAATCTTCGGAGTCAAAAGGAAAAAGTAATCACCACGCTGACCGGCGGGTTAGCCCAGCTTGCCAAGAAACGGAACGTCCGCGTGATCCGAGCGAAGGGGAAACTTGCAGGTGCCGGCATGCTCGAACTCTTCCCGGCCGATTCTCAGCCCCTCGATTCCGATCGACTCCGTTACCGCCACCTAATTTTGGCGGCTGGTTCCCGAGCGGTCCGTCTGAAGGTGCTGGAACCTGCCGGCGATCTTGTCATGACTTCGCGAGATGCCCTTGACCTACCGGAAATCCCAGACAGCCTGTTGGTGGTCGGTGGGGGGTATATCGGCTTGGAGCTCGGGACCGTTTATGCGACCCTGGGATCGCGGGTTACGGTGGTGGAAATGACGGAAGGGCTGCTGCCCGGGGTAGATCGCGATTTGGTTCGACCGCTTGAAGTCCGTCTTCGGAAGCTGTTCGCTGCTATTCACTTGGAAACAAAAGTGGTTGGGGTGGAACGGGTGAACGGGCAGGTTAAAGTCTTTCTCCAAGGCAAGGACGGGGAACGCACTGAGGTGTTTTCCCGAATCCTCGTGGCCGTGGGCCGACGACCGAATTCTGATCTGTTGGGAGCCGAGACGGTCGGCCTGCGGCTAACCCCCCAGGAGTTCGTCGAGGTCAACGAATTTTTGGAAACATCAGTGCCGGGGATCTGGGCTATCGGCGATATTGCCGGCCAACCTATGCTCGCTCATAAAGCCACCCATCAGGGCAAACATGCGGTGGAAAACGTGCTAGGGGAGAAAGCACCCTTTGAACCCCGAGCCATTCCCGCGGTTGTCTTTACGGAGCCGGAGATTGCGTGGGCTGGTTTAACGGAAGCGGCAGCCCGGGCAGAGGGTCGGGAGATCGAAACCGCGGTCTTTCCGTGGGGGGCAAGTGGAAGAGCTCAGGCCGTTGGAGCAACCGACGGGTTTACTAAATGGATTATCGATCGGGCAAGTGGCCGGGTGCTCGGCTGCGGAATCGTTGGCCTGGGGGCAGGTGATCTTATCGGTGAGGCCTGCTTGGCAATCGAGATGGGAGCCCATATCGCCGATGTGGCCGGCACCATCCACCCTCACCCGACTTTGTGCGAAACTTTGGGAATGGCTGCGGAGGTTTACCTTGGGTTGGCCACCGACATTTATCGCCCCAAGCAGGGAAGCACCACTCCCAGGTGACACCCCACGTCGAGCCCCGTCGGCTTAACTTCGAAAACTCGGAACCTGCCGGGGATCCCATCGCAAGAATCACCACGGACAGGGGACAAAAAAATGCCCACGCTTCTCCCAAGCTCGGCGAAACGCCAATCCATCGGGCGGGGAAATCGCGGGCAACTTGTCCATTCGAGGCGGGCCCGTGGAACGGCGGGTAGAGCTCAAAACATTATTATGATCGTAATTTTAAGGGATCTCTGCACTTTACCAAGAGTGTGTCTTCGGAGGTCGGGTGAAAAAATAAGAATTTTATCCCGAAGAATGGGGTGATATCCCCCATGTTACCCCAGGGTTCCATAGGCAGGAACCTTTCCCTTGACAAACCGGAGCCCCTTTCCGAGCCTTCCACTTCGATCACTTACTTTACAAACCTTTCCCTAAACACGGGGAGGCCGCCACCAGTGCCGGAAGTACCAGCCCCCGCCGAGAGGCTTTTCCCAAACCCGCTGGAGAGGAAATGACCTTAGAAAAAGGCACACACCATGATCTGAGTTTTTCCCCGCTCACATGCAGATGGGAGGAGATCCCCCGAAAGCCCGAAGTACTCTTCGAGCTTTCCCCGCGTCACGTGCAGAGGGGAGTCTAATCACAGTAGGGGTTGGGATTTAGAGACAACGTCCGCCACAACCTTAGGCAGTAGCATCTAGCTGCCCCCATTTATCCCTAGTGCAAGGAAATATTTCCCGAAGGAAGGAGGAGGGGCTGGACAAATTCGTAAGTAAGCCGGCGTTCCTGTCCTTTTCCCCGAATTTACTGGAGGAGGTCGTTCCCCCTTGCCAGAGGCAGGGGCTTGCTATAACCATTTCCCCAAATTTGTGGAGGCAGTACACAGTCCAATCGGGGATTCTGATCGAAAATTCCAGTAGTGAGAAAGATTTTCCCCGAAATGCAGGGGTTACACCTAGCGCGCAAACCGTTTTTAGGCTGGCAATAGGCTGAAAAACCGACTTTCTGAGGAAGCCCGGGTTCTTCCGGCCCACCAGCATTTCCCTTTTTTAAATTTTTCCCCATCTTCTCTTGTTTAATTTTTTCCCAATTTCTCTTTTTAATTTTTTTGCCAGATTACTCTTTATCAGTTTTTGGCATCATCTCGATTAACTCACCGCGGAGGGAAACCTGTCAGCTCCAAGTTCCGCAGTTCTTGATGCCCAATCCGTAAGCTTTATCTTGACACTTTTTTCTATCTGGTTTCTATCTGGGGTTTTCGGGGCTTTTTAGTCCAGAGGCTCGACAAAGCCGGAAAAAGGCTGGCTAGGAAATGAAGCCTAGGCTTCCCGGTGAGCCAAGATCAAATATTAGCAAATAAAGGGGTTAGCTCTTTTTGCTGGCTTCTCCGCCGCCGGCAGGCTTCTGGAACCCGGAGGCGGCAATCACCCCGTGCAAGCGTTTGCAAAAGTCCCGTTCATATCCGGCCCTGGGGACTTCAGGCCATAGCCGTTACCGAGAATACCATTTGCGGGGTCACCCG
>Ga0308410_1001051_pt1 | contig 15704 bp, 13 predicted proteins | sample HotsprOSTMatCore_FD_203467 | JGI IMG/M metagenome (GOLD analysis project Ga0308410, IMG submission 203467) | Hot spring phototrophic mat microbial communities from Octopus Spring, Yellowstone National Park, Wyoming, United States -... | ecosystem: Environmental > Aquatic > Thermal springs > Hot...
GAAGGGTGTGCAGGAGCTGCGCCGCATCGTGCGTCAGTTCGGCCTCGAGACGGTCCGGCGCTACATGCGCCACGTGATGGACAACGCCGAGGAGTCCGTCCGCCGCGTGATCGGACGGCTGACGGACGGCAGCTTCGACTACCGGATGGACAACGGCGATCTGCTCCGCGTCGCCGTCAGCGTCGATCATGGCAGGCGCAGCGCGACGATCGACTTCACCGGTACCGCTCCGCAGCGGGACGACAACTTCAACGCGCCGCCCGCCGTCACCCGCGCGGCGGTGCTGTACTGCTTCCGCTGCCTGGTCGGCGAGGACATCCCGCTGAACGACGGCTGCCTCAAGCCGATCACGATCGTCCTGCCCGAGGGCTCGTTCCTCTCGCCCAAGCCGCCTGCGGCCGTCGTTGCGGGCAATGTCGAGGTCAGCCAGGCGGTGACGAATGCGCTGTTCGGCGCGCTCGGCGCGATCGCCTGCTCGCAGGCGACCATGAACAACTTCACCTTCGGCGACGGCCGGTTCCAGTACTACGAGACGATCTGCGGCGGCACCGGCGCAGGGCCCGGGTTCCACGGCACCTCGGCGGTGCAGACCCACATGACGAACACGCGCATGACCGATCCGGAGGTCCTGGAGCTGCGCTACCCCGTGCTGCTCGAAGCCTTCGCGATCCGCCGGGGCTCCGGCGGGGCGGGACGGTGGCGCGGCGGCGACGGTGCGGTGCGGCGCATGCGCTTCCTCGCGCCGATGACGGCGGCCATCCTGGCGAGCAGGCGGAACGTTCCGCCTTTCGGGCTCGCCGGCGGCGCGGACGGCGCGCCCGGCCGGCAGTGGGTGGAGCGCGCCGGCGGCGGGATCACGGCGCTGACCGGCACCGACAGCGCCGAGCTCGCCATGGGCGACGTGTTCGTGATCGAGACCCCTGGCGGCGGGGGCTACGGCCCGCCGGCCTGACGCATCGCGCTTGTGGATAGGCCGCGCGTCTGGCAATCCGCCCCCGTGCGCGTGCTTCTCCGCTCCGCCGTCTGGGCTCTCGCGTTTCTGGCCGCCGCTGCGGTTCTGGCGCTGTGGCTCGTGCCGCGGCATCTCGACTGGACCGAGTACCGCGCCGAGCTGCAGCGCCTCGGCGAGGCGCGGCTCGGGCGCGAGGTGCGGATCGAGGGCGCCTTCGCGCTCGAGATGCTGCCGCAGCCGCGGCTGACCGCGCGCGGCGTCTCGATCGGCGACGCGGGCGACGGGTTCAGCGGCTCGGCGCAGGAGATCCGGCTCGGCCTCGCGCTCGCTCCGCTCCTGCGCGGGCAGGTCATCGTCACCGACCTGACCCTCGTCTCGCCGCGGCTGACGCTGGCCGGGCTGCCGGCACCGCTCTGGGAGGTGGCGGGACGGCCGACGCCGCTCTTCGCCCGCGCCAAGGTCCGGCTCGAGAACGGCGAGGTGACCTTCGGAACGGTGCGGCTTGCGGGCGTCCATGCGCGGCTGACCTCGGCCGCCCCGGGTGGTCCCTACACCGCCGAGGGCCGGTTCGACGTCGCCTCGCGCCGGGTGGATTTCTCGATCGGCCTGGGCCAGCCGGGCTTCGACGGCGCGGCGACGCTCGAGGCGACGCTGGCGACGCGCGGCGCGCGGCTCGCCGCGGCCGGCATCGCCTGGCATGGCGGCTTCGCGTTCTCCGGAACGATCCGCGCCGAGGGCAGCGACTTCTCGGCCCTGCTGCCGGGGCCGGCGCTGCCCTTCCAGGCCGAGGCGCGCGTCTCCGCCGAGGGCGGGGCGGCGACGGCGGATCAGCTCGACCTGCGCATCGGCGACTCGCGGCTGACCGGGGCGGCCTCGCTCCGCCTCGACACCGCCCCGCGCGTGGACGTGGCCCTCGCCGCGGTGCGGCTCGATCTCGACCCATGGGTGAGGCCGGCGCGCGGGCTGATCGCGACCCCGCCGCTGCCGATCGGGCTCGACCTGTCGGTGGAGGCGGCGAGACTGTTCGGCGGCACGCTGCGCGCGCTGCGCGTCGCCGCCGTGATCGCGGACGGGCAGATCGCCGTGAACGAGGCGACGGCGCTGCTGCCGGGCGGCGCCGAGCTCGCCATCGGCGGCAGCGTGTCCAGCAACGAGAAGGGGCCGCGCTTCGACGGCCTGGTGGAGCTCGATGCGCCCGACCTGCGCGAACTGCTGGCCTGGCTCGACGCGGTGCCCGGCTGGGCCGGCCCCGATGTGCTCCGCGCGCTCAGCGTCTCGGGCAGCGTCGTCGCCGAGCCGGGCCGTGTCAGGGTCGAGGCGGCCGACGGCACGCGGCTCGACGGCGTGGCCTTGGCGGGAACCTTTGCCCTCAGCACCGACGGCGCGCGGCCCGCGCTCGCCGCCGAACTCAGGCTGGAGCGGCTGGACCCCGCGCCCTGGCTGGCCGGGCAGTTGCCGGCGCCCGACAGCCCCGCGCTCGCGGCCTTGGATCTCGCGCTGCGGCTCGAGATCGGCCTCGTGCCGATGGGCAGGCTGACGGCGCGCGAGGTGGCGCTGGACGGCGTGCTCGAAGCCGGGCGAGCCACCATCCGGCGCCTCGCGGTCGCCGACATCGCCGGCGGCAGGCTCGCCGCCTCGGGCACCGGCAGCCTGGGCGCGCAGCCGCGGCTGACAGGGCTCGACCTCTCCTTCGCGGGCACCGATGTCTCGGGCCTCGTGCCGATCGTGCCGTGGCAGGTGGTGGCGGCGGCACGGCCGATGTGGCTCGGCGGGTACACCCTGCGCGCGAACGCCAGGGCCGAGGGCGAGGCGCTCGCGTTCACCGCGGTGGCCGAGGCGATGGACGCGCGGATCGAGACGGCGGGGACGGCGGATCCGGATCTCGGCCGGGTGAGCGGGCGGGTCGCGCTGCGCCATCCCGGCGCGCCGCGGCTGTTGCAGGCGCTCGGCCTCGACGATCCGACCGCATGGCTGGGGGAGGGGGCGCTGACGCTGGTGGCGGAGGCGAGCGCGCAGCGCACCGAGCGCGGCCGGCGGGTCGCGCTGCGGGCGAGCGAGCTCGGCCTGGGCACGCTGCGCGCCCGCCTCTCCGGCGAGGTCGTGATCGAGGCGGACGCGCGGCGCGCGGCCCTCACGGTCGAGGCCGAGACGCTGCCCGTGCCGGGCCTCGATCTGCGCGATCCGACGCTGCTGCCGGGGGCGATCCTGCCCGGCTGGACGGCCGCAGTGGTGCTGCGCGCCGGCGCGCTTCGCGTCGGCGGAGAGCCTGCGCTGTCGCGCGTCGATGCGGCGCTGGAGCTTGCCGATGGCGTCGTCTCGCTGAGCCGCCTCTCCGCCGCGCTCGGCGGCGGCACGATCCAGGGCAGGGGGCGGCTCGATCCTGCCGACGGCGTGTTCGTCGCCGAGACGGCGATCGCCGATGCCGTGGTCGCCGGGCCGTTGCTCGGGCTCGCTTTCGACCTCGGCGGCGGGCGGATCAGCGCCGAGGCGCGGCTGCGGGCGAGCGGGCGTAGCCCGCTCGGCATGCTCGCCTCGCTCGCGGGCGAGGGGCACCTGACCGCGAGCGAGGGCGTACTGGTGGGGTTCGACCTCCACCAAGTGGCAGAGGCCTTGCAGGCGCCGGTGCCGGTGGCGGATGGGCTCGCCGCGCTGCGTTCGGCCCTGACGGAGGGGGCCACGGAGTTCGACCGGCTTGAGGCACGCTTCACCGTCAATAACGGCGTGATTTCGCTCGGCCAGTCGCAGCTGGCGGCGCCGTCCGGCACGGCGCAGATCCTGGGCGAGATCGACCTCCGCAGCGGCACGCTCGATCTCGGCATCACGCTCGCGCCCTTCGGCGCCGAGCCGCTGCCGCGGATCGGCCTGCGCGCCACCGGCACATGGCAGGCGCCGCTGCGCGTGCCCGAGACGGCGGGCGCGGCGCGGTTCCTGGCCGACCGGGCGGCTCAGCCGCGGCGCTGACGCCGGGTCGCCCGGGCGTTCGGATCGCTGCACCGGCGAGAGCGGTCTCGTTCGCGCGCGGCCACCACGCCCGCCGCGCGCCACGCGCCTCGGCCGAAAGTCACGCCTCCGGCTGACGAGCATTGGCCTCGGCGAGCGCGAACACGCGTAATGCGGAGGCGAGCGGGATCGCCGGATCGGCGCGAGCAGCGTCGATCTCGGCGACAAGGGTAGCGAGCGCCATGCCGCGCCGTTGCGCCGCCGCTTCGAGCTCGGTCCAGAACGACGGTTCCAGGGCGACCGAGGTGCGATGCCCGGCGAGGCGCATCGAGCGTTTCTCGAGATGTCGCGCGTTCATCCGCCGCCCGCGAGCGTCGTGCCCGGGCGCGTCATCTCCTCGGGGCGCACCAGCGCGTCGAACTCCTCGGCGGTGATGTGACCGAGCGCGACCGCCGCCTCGCGCAGGGTGATATTCTCGGCGAGCGCCTTCCTGGCGATCGCGACCGCGCGGTCGTAGCCGAGGCGCGGGTTGAGCGCGGTCACCAGCATCAGCGAATTGGCGACGTGGCGGGCGATCTGCGGCTCGTTGGGCTGAAGCCTCTCGACCATGTTGTGCGCGAAGCCCTCGGCCGCATCGGCGAGCAGGCCCGCCGATTGCAGGACGGCGTGGATGATCACCGGCTTGAACACGTTGAGCTGAAGGTGGCCGTGGCTTGCCGCCACCGTCACGGTCGTGTGGTTGCCGATCGCCTGGGCGCACACCTGCGTCAGGGCCTCGACCTGCGTCGGATTGGTCTTCCCCGGCATGATGGAGGAGGAGAGGCCGTCGGCCGGCACGATCAGCTCGCCCAAGCCCGCGCGCGGCCCTGAGCCGAGCAGACGGATGTCGTTGCCGATCTTCATCAGCGTCACCGCCAGGCCGGAAAGCGCGGCCGAGAGCGCGACCAGCGCGTCGTGCGCGGCCATCGCTTCGAACTTCAGCGGCGCCGGCGCGTAGGCGCGGCCGGTCAGCGCGGAGAGGCACCGGCAGAACACGTGGTCGAAGTCCGGATGGCGGTTGAGCCCGGTGCCGACGGCGGTGCCGCCCTGCGGCAGCATGGCGAGATCGGCGCGCGTGGCGCGCACGCGGGCGATCGCGTGCGCGAGCTGCGCGGCGAAGGTGGCGAACTCCTGCCCGAGCGTCATGGGCACCGCGTCCATCATGTGCGTGCGGCCGAGCTTGACGATCCGCTCCCACGCCTCGGCGCGCGCCGACAACGCGAAGCGCAGCGCATCGAGCGCGGGCAGAAGGCGGCGCTCCACTGCCTCGAGCGCGGCGATGTGCATCACGGTGGGGAAGGAGTCGTTCGAGGACTGGCCGCGATTGACGTGATCGTTCGGGTGCACCGGGTCGCGCGCGCCGAGCGGGCGGCCGAGCATCTGTGCGGCGCGGTTGGCGATCACCTCGTTCGCGCACATGTTGGTCTGGGTGCCCGAGCCGGTCTGCCACACGGGGAGGGGGAAGTGCTCGTCCAGCCTGTTCGCCGCGATCTCGGCGGCGGCGGCGATGATCGGCTCAGCGATCGCGCGCGGCAGCTCACCGAGCTCCAGATTCGCCTCCGCCGCCGCTTGCTTCTGCAACCCGACCGCGCGGATCAGCACCGGCGGGAAGCGTTCGCCGCCGATGCGGAACAGCCGCCGGGCCCGCTCGGTCTGCGGCCCCCAGAGCTTGTCTTCGGGGATCTCGATCGTGCCGAGGCTGTCGGTCTCGGTGCGGGTGCGCGCGCTCATGCGACGGGCTCCCGAGCGAGGCGCCAGGCGGCCCAGCGCGCGGCCTCGGCGACGACGGGGTCGGCATCGCGCGTGAGGTCCTGCGCGAGCGGGCGCAGCGAGGGATCGCCGCTGTTGCCGATCGCGATCAGCACGTTGCGCACGAAGCGGCTGCGCCCGCTGCGCTTGATGGGGCTGCCCGAGAAGAGGGCGCGGAAGGCCGCGTCGTCGAGGCGCGCGAGCGCGGCGAGGCGCGGCGCGTTGAGGTCGCCGCGTGCCCGCAGCTTGGCCTCGCGCGCCAGCGTCGCGAAGCGGTTCCAGGGGCAGACGGCGAGGCAGTCGTCGCAGCCATAGATGCGGTTGCCCATCGCCGCACGCAGCGCCTCGGGGATCGGGCCGTCGTGCTCGATCGTCAGGTAGGAGATGCAGCGCGTTGCGTCGAGCTGGTAGGGGGCGGGGAAGGCGTCGGTCGGGCAGACATCGAGGCAGCGGCGGCAGGACCCGCAGCGATCGCGATGCGGCGGATCGGGCGCGAGGTCGAGCGTGGTGTAGATCTCGCCGAGGAACAGCCACGAGCCGTGCCGGCGCGAGACGAGATTGGTGTGCTTGCCCTGCCAGCCGATCCCGGCCTGCGCGGCGAGCGGCTTCTCCATCACGGGCGCGGTGTCGACGAACACCTTGAGCGCGGCGCCGAAACGGGCGTGGATGAATCGGCCGAGCTGCTTGAGCCGACCCTTCACCACATCGTGGTAGTCGCGACCGCGCGCATAGACGCTGATCGTGCCGACGGAGCGGCGGGTGAGCGTCTCCAGCGGATCGCGGTCTGGCGCGTAGGACATGCCGAGCGCGATCACGCTGACCGCCTCGGGCCAGAGCGCGCGCGGGTGCGCCCGCTGTGCCGCGCGCTCGGCGAGCCAGCGCATCGTGCCATGCCGGCCGGCGGCCAGGAAGGCCTCGAGCCGGGCGCGCGCCTCCGCCGGCAGGGTGGCGCGGGTGAAGCCGACCGCGTCGAAGCCGAGACGTTCCGCCTCGGCGCGAATCTCCGCCTTCGGGTCAGCCGCGGCCACGGTAGGGCGCGACGTCCTGGGACGGGATCCACACCCCCTCGGGGGGCGCGCCCGTCTGCCAGAAGACGTCGATCGGCATGCCGCCGCGCGGGTACCAGTAGCCGCCGATGCGCAGCCATTGCGGCGCGAGGAGATCGACGACCCGGCGCGCCACCATCAGGGTGCAGGCCTCGTGGAAGGCGCCGTGGTTGCGAAAGCTCGCGAGGAAGAGCTTCAGCGACTTGCTCTCCACGATCCATCCCGCAGGGATGTAGTCGAGCACCAGGTGCGCGAAGTCGGGCTGGCCGGTCAGCGGGCAGAGCGAGGTGAACTCCGGGCAGACGAAGCGCACGACATAGGCGAGGCCCGGCTCGGGGTTGGGCACGCGCTCCAGCACCGCCTCCGCGGGCGAGGCGGGGATCGTGCTCGGTCGGCCGAGCTGGGTCAGGCCCTCGTAGCCCGTCATGCCTCGTCTCTCTGCGCCCAGCGGGCAGCCTGTGCGGCCGCATGCGCCGCGAACCGGCCGTCGAGTATGGCGGCGCGCAGGCCGCGCATCAGGTCCTGATAATACGCCAGGTTGTGCCAGGTCAGCAGCATCGGACCGAGCATCTCCCCGCACTTGAACAGATGATGGAGGTAGGCGCGCGCGTGCCGGGCGCAGGCGGGGCAGGCGCAGTCGGGGTCGAGCGGGCGAGGATCGTCCGCGAAGCGGGCGTTGCGCAGGTTCAGCACGCCGCGCGAGGTGTAGGCGCGCCCCGTCCGACCCGACCGGGTGGGGATCACGCAGTCGAACATGTCGATGCCGCGTGCGACCGCGCCGACGATGTCGGCCGGGGTGCCGACCCCCATCAGGTAGCGCGGCCGGTCGGCCGGCAGCAGGGGAACGGTCGCGTCCAGCATCGCGAACATCGTCGCCTGTCCTTCGCCGACCGCGAGCCCACCGATCGCGTAGCCGTCGAAGCCGAGTGCGGTCAGCGCGGCCACACTCTCGGCGCGCAGCGCCGGATAGACGCTGCCCTGCACGATGCCGAACAGGCCGTGGCCCGGGCGCGGCACGAAGGCGTCGCGCGCGCGCGCGGCCCAGCGCATGGAAAGGCGCATCGAGGCCGCCGCCTCGGCCTCGGTGGCCGGGAAGGGGGTGCACTCGTCCAGCACCATGGTCACGTCGGCGCCGAGGGCGTGCTGGATCGCCACCGCGCGTTCGGGCGTCAGCCGCTGCTCGGAGCCGTCGAGATGGCTGCGGAACGTCACGCCGGCCTCGTCGAGCCGGCGCAGTTGCGCCATCGACATGACCTGGAACCCGCCGCTGTCGGTCAGGATCGGCCCGTGCCAGTCCATGAAGCGGTGCAGCCCGCCGAGTGCGGCGATGCGCTCCGCACCTGGGCGCAGCATCAGGTGGTAGGTGTTGCCGAGCACCATGCGCGCGCCGGCGGAACGCAGAGCCTCCGCCGTCATCGCCTTGACCGTGCCGGCGGTGCCGACCGGCATGAACACCGGCGTGGGCACCTCGCCATGCGCGGTGTGCAGGACCCCCGCGCGCGCCGCCCCATCGGTCGCGAGCACGCTGTGCCGCAGCGTCATGCGGCGCGTTCCAGCAGCGTGGCGTCGCCGTAGGAGGCGAAGCGGTAGCCGGAGGCGAGCGCGTGCGCGTAGGCGGCCATGATGCGGTCCCGGCCGGCGAACGCGCACACCAGCACCATCAGCGAGGTGCGCGGCAGGTGGAAGTTGGTCAGCAGCAGATCGGCGACGCGGAAGTCGAAGCCGGGGGTGATGTAGAGATCGGTCTCGCCGGACCAGGGCTGCTCGGTGCCGGTCGCGCGCGCGGCCGTCTCCAGGGTGCGCAGGCTGGTCGTGCCGACCGCGACGATCCGTCCGCCGGCCTGTCGGGTCGCGGCGATCGCCGCGGCCGTCTGCTCCGGCAGTGTGGCGCGCTCGGCGTGCAGCCGGTGCGCGCGCACGTCCTCCACGCGGATCGGCAGGAAGGTGCCGGCGCCGACATGCAGCGTGACCTGGGCCAGACGGATGCCGCGCGCCGCGAGCGCCTCGATCAGGCGCGGCGTCAGGTGCAGCCCGGCGGTCGGCGCGGCGACCGCGCCAGGGTGGCGCGCGAAGGTGGTCTGGTAGTCCTCGGCATCGGCCGGGGTCGGACCCCGGTCGCGATCGATATAGGGCGGCAGGGCGAGCGTGGCCGCAGCGGTCGGGTCGCCCGCGAAGCGCAGCCGCACCGTGCCGCCCGCGCGCGCCACCACCTCGGCCGTGGTGGCGCCGAAGTCGATCACGGTGCCGGGCTTCAGCCGCCGCGCATTGCGCGCCAGCGCCTTCCAGGTGCCATCCGGGAGCGGGCGATCGAGCGTGACGCCCACGCGCGCGTTGCCGGCCACACCCTCGAGCTGGGCCGGGATCACGCGCGTGTCGTTCACCACCAGCAGATCGCCGGGGCCGAGGAGCTGCGGCAGATCGGCGACGATCCGGTCCTCGAACCGCTCGCGCCGGACCACCAAAAGCCGTGCCGAGTCGCGCGGCCGCGCAGGCTCCTGTGCGATGCGGTTCGGCGGCAGCGGGTAGTCGTAGTCGGCGAGCGCGAACACGAGCGGGTGCCAGACCCTCAGGCGTAGGTCGCGATCTCGATCAGGTTGCCGTCCGGGTCGCGGCAATAGACCGAGGTGATCGGGCCGAGCGCCCCTTCTCTCGCCACCGGGCCGAGCTCGACAACGACGCCGAGAGTATGCAGGTGCTCGATCACCTCGTCGGCCGTCACAGTGACGACGAAGCAGAGGTCCTGCGAGCCGGGTGCCGCGGCAACGCCGGAGACCCACTCCTGCTGTGTGGCCTCGACTGGGCGCAGGTTGATCTTCTGCCCGCCGAAGGCGAGCGCGGTGCGAAGCTGCGGGCCGAAGGCCAGCCGTTCCAGGCCCAGCACCTTCTGGTACCAGGCCGCGGAAATCTCGATGTCCTTCACCGTGATGACCAGGTGGTCGAGGCGGTCGACGGCGAAGCGCATCAGCCGACCTTGGGCAGCTTCGCCGTGACCTCGATCTCGATGCGCATGGCATCGGTGGCGAGGCCGGCGTGGATCAGGGTCGAGGTCGGGCGCGCCTTGCCGAGATACTTCTTGATGACGGGCCAGCATGGTTCCCAATCCTCGTGTCTCGGCACGATGAAGAAGGCGCGCACCACGTCGTCGAGCGAGGCGCCGGCCTCGGCAAGGGCAGCGGCGATGTTCCGGAAGCACTGCTCGGCCTGGGCGACCACGTCGTCGGCGATCGTCATGGTCGCGTAGTCGTAGCCGGTGGTCCCCGACATCCAGACATAGTCGCCGTCAACGACGGCGCGGGAGTAGCCGACCTGTTCCTCGAACAGGGAGCCGGAGGTGATGTGCTTGCGCATCGCGAGGTTCCCCGGGGTGGCACGGGAGTGACCGTCAGGCCTCTCCCGGACATTGGTCACTCCAGTCCGTCGTAGAAGTCATTGCCTTTGTCGTCGATGACAATGAAGGCGGGGAAGTTCTCGACCTCGATGCGCCAGACGGCCTCCATGCCGAGTTCGGGGTATTCCAGCACTTCGACCTTGCGGATGCAGTCCTTGGCGAGCCGCGCGCCTGGCCCACCGATCGAGGCGAGATAGAAGCCGCCGTACCTGCGGCAGGCCTCGCGCACGGCGCGCGAGCGGTTGCCCTTGGCGAGCATCACGAGGGAGCCGCCGCCGGCCTGGAACTGTTCGACGTAGCTGTCCATCCGCCCGGCCGTGGTCGGGCCGAAGGAGCCGGTGGCGTAACCCTGCGGCGTCTTGGCCGGGCCGGCGTAATAGACCGGGTGGTTGCGCAGGTACTCCGGCATCGCCTCGCCACGGTCGAGCCGCTCCTTGATCTTGGCGTGGGCGATGTCGCGCGCGACCACCATCGGCCCGGTGAGCATCACGCGCGTCTTCACGGGATATCGGGACAGCGCCGCGCGGATCTCGTGCATCGGCCGGGTGAGGTCGATCGCCACCGCCTCGCCGCCGAGCTGCTCGTCGGTCGTCTCGGGCAGGTATTTCGCCGGATCCGTCTCGAGCTGCTCGAGGAACACGCCCTCAGGCGTGATCTTGGCGAGGATCTGCCGGTCGGCCGAGCAGGAGACACCGATGCCGACCGGCAGGCTCGCACTGTGGCGCGGCAGGCGGATGACGCGCACGTCATGGCAGAAATACTTGCCGCCGAACTGCGCGCCGATGCCCAGGCGCCGGCTGATCTCCAGCACCCGCATCTCGGCCTCCAGGTCGCGGAAGGCGTGGCCAGCGGCGCTGCCCTGGGTGGGCAGCCCGTCCAGCCAGCGGGTGGAGGCGAGCTTCACCGTCTTCAGCGTCGCCTCGGCCGAGGTGCCGCCGATGACGATCGCCAGATGGTAGGGCGGGCAGGCGGAGGTGCCGAGCGTCTTCAGCTTGGTCTCGATGAACCGATAGAGACGCTCGGGGGTCAGAAGCGCCCGCGTCTCCTGATAGAGGAAGGTCTTGTTGGCGCTGCCGCCGCCCTTGGCGACGAACATCAGGTGGAACTCGTCGGCATGGTCTTCGCCCGGGGAGGCCATGATGTCGAATTGCACCGGCAGGTTGTTGCCGGTGTTCACCTCCTCGAACATGGAGAGCGGCGCCATCTGCGAGTAGCGCAGGTTGGTCTCGGTGAAGGTGCGGAACACGCCGCGGCTGATCGCCTCCTCCTCGTTGCCCTCCACCCAAACGCGCTGGCCCTTCTTGCCGAAGACGATCGCCGTGCCGGTGTCTTGGCACATCGGCAGGATTCCGCCGGCGGCGATGTTCGCGTTCTTCAGGAACTCGAGGGCGACGTAACGGTCGTTCGCTGAGGCTTCCGGGTCGTCGAGGATCGCACGCAGCTGCCGCAGATGGCCGGGCCGCAGCAGGTGCGAGACGTCGCGGAACGCCCGGAAGGCGAGTTCGGTCAGGGCTTCCGGGGCGATGGTCAGCACGCGCCGCCCGGCTGCCGCGATCGTGGCCACACCGCCGACATCGAGCCGCTTCCACGGCGTCTCGGCGGGGCCGAGGGGGAACATCGGCAGGTAGAGGAACTCACCGGTGCGGGCAAGGCGGTTCAGGGGCGCGTTCATCGGCGGGCTTCGCGGTCGCGTCTGCGGGCGGCGGGCTTATGGCATGGGCCCGCCCGCCCGGCCAGGGCCCGGCTCAGCCGCGCGGCGGGCGCTTGCGAAAGGCGTCGAGGCTGACGATCTGGGAAGCCTCGGCGGGCTCGTCCGGCGCGCTGGAGTCGGGTTCGGCCTCGGCCGCGGCGGGCGCCGGGTCTGCCGTTCCCTCGCCATCCCGGGTCTCGAAGCGCAGACCGAACCGCACGGAGGGATCGGCGAACTGCATGACGGCGAGCCAGGGCACGCTCAGGTGCGCCGGCACGCCGCCGAAGAACAAGGTGACGGCGAAGCCCTCGGCATCCGCTTCCAGCGCCTCGAACTGGTGCTGCAGCACGACCGTCATCTCGTGCGGATACTGCGCCCTCAGCCGCGCCGGCATGCGCACGCCGGGATGGTCGGTGCGGAAGGTGATGTAGAAGTGGTGCCCGCCGGGCAGACCCTCGCGCGCGACCCGCTCCAGGGCCAGCCGCATCACGTGGCGCAGGCTCTCCTGGATCCAGGTTTCGTAGGGAAGCAGGCTGTCCTTCAGCCCCAGCTCATCCCCTGGCATCGCCCGTCCTGTCCGTTCCCGTCCCGCAACCGAGCCGTCGCCCCCATGTCTGTCCCGATCGACCTTATGCCGGCCAACGGCGGCCGGCGAAGTGGGGGGCTTCTGTTGCCCGGTGCCCCCCGGACCGCGCTTGCCTAGACTAGGTCAGGCAGCGAGCGCCATACGGCTGTTGTCGTTGGCACTTATGATCGGTCCGATAACGGCGGTACCATGCCGGGCGAAAGGTGCGTCTTTACCGCGCGCGTCGAGCCTGTTTCGCCCCCTTGGCCCGCCAGCCGCAGCGGGAGGTTGGTGGAGGCGCCGGGCACTGCCCCCGGGTCCGCAACGCTTATTCCACGCGCCGTTTATCGCCATAGCCGGGTTGCCCCGGCGTCCGTGAATATAGGAAACGCAACCGTCATGCGGAAGCCTCGCGACTCGGCGGGGCAGGAGAACGGCCCACCGATGCAGCTCACCGAGGCGCAACAGACGGAGATCGGGGAGGCGCGCGCCAACCCGCAGCCGACGCTGCGGCCGACCGTCGCGGCCATGGAGGAGCTCCTGCACCGGCCGATCCCTGTGCTGGACCACGGCTTCGTGCGGGTGGTGGACTACATGGGCGACGACGCCGCCGTGGTGCAGGCGGCCCGCGTCTCCTACGGCCGCGGCACACGGCGGGTGCAGGACGATGCCGGGCTGATCCGCTACCTGATGCGGCACTGGCATTCGACACCGTTCGAGATGGCCGAGATCAAGTTGCACGTGAAGCTGCCGATCTTCGTCGCGCGGCAGTGGATCCGCCATCGCACCGCCAACGTCAACGAGTACTCCGCACGCTACTCGGTGCTCGACCGCGAGTTCTACATCCCCGCCCCCGAGCATCTCGCGGCGCAGAGCGCAGCCAACCGCCAGGGCCGCGGCGAGGTGCTCGGCCGCGCCGAGGCCGAGGAGGTGCTGCGCCTGCTGCGCGAGGACGCGCAGCGCAACTACGACCACTACGTCTGGATGCTGAACGAGGGCGAGGGCGGGGAACGGGCCGATCCGTCGCGGTCGGGCTTGGCACGCGAGCTTGCGCGCATGAACCTGACGCTGAACCTCTACACCCAGTGGTACTGGAAGACCGATCTGCACAATTTCATGCATTTCCTGCGCCTGCGCGCGGACGCGCATGCGCAGTACGAGATCCGCGCCTATGCCGAGGTGCTGCTGGAGGTGCTGAAGGCGTGGGTGCCGATCACGCACCGCGCCTTTCTCGACTACCGGCTCGGCGCGGCGACGCTGTCGGCGCCCATGCTCGCCTGCGTCCGCCGGATGCTCGCGGGCGAGGCGGTGACGGCGGAGACGAGCGGGCTTTCCGGGCGGGAGTGGCGGGAACTCGCCGAAGTGCTCGGCCGCGCGCCGTGAGGCAGGGTCATCGCAGCCGGGCGGCGATGGCGCGCAGCAGGCGGCCCGCAGCCGCGGCGCTGGCGGCAAGCCGTTCGTGGCGTTCGCCCACCCTGAGCCCGGCCGCGCGCGCATCGCGCAGGGCCGCCGCGATGGTGTCGGTGACGGTGGTCAGCTCCGCGACCCGCATCCGCAGCTGCAGCCGCTCAAGCAACGCTGCCGGCACATCGGGCGGCGGACCGGTCGCCGGCGCGGAGCGATGCGGCGCGCTGCGCTCGCAATCGGGCGCGATCTCCCGGGCAGACGGCCCGCAGCCATCCTGCTGGTCGTCCATTCGGCGCCTCCTCCCCTCCGCACCCGGGCACGGAGCCTCCGGTCCGCGCATGATCGCCTCCCCCGCTCTCTCGACGCAAGCCGCCCCTGCGACCGCCCGCCCGGGCCACCCCACCGGATCGTCGGTGCACGAATGACCGTGCTGGTGTTCGGTTCCATCAATCTCGACCTGATCTTTCCGCTGCCGCATCTGCCCTCGGCCGGAGAGACTGTGCTCGGCACCGCGCTGCGCACCGAACCGGGCGGCAAGGGCGCGAACCAGGCGGTCGCGGCCGCGCGCGACGGCGCCCGCGTCGCGCTTGCGGGCGCGGTCGGCACGGATGCCTTCGCCGCGCCCGCGCTCGCGCTGCTGCGCGCGGCGGGTGTCGATCTCAGCCGAGTGGCGACGATCGCGGGCGCGACCGGCTGTGCCGCGATCGGCGTCGATCGCGAGGGGCGCAACCTGATCATGGTGGCGCCCGGCGTGAACCTCGCCGCCTCGGCGGCGCAGATCGAGGACGCCGTCCTCGGCCCCGGCACCGTGCTCCTCGTGCAGCGCGAGACCGATGCCGGCGAGGTCGCCCGCCTGCTGCTGCGGGCGGCCGCGCGCGGCGCGCGCGCGATCGTCAATCTGGCCCCTTTCGGAGGGATCGCCCTCGATGCGCTCGCGACCGCCGCGGTGATCGTCGTCAACGCCGCCGAGGCTGCGGGGCTGGCCGCGGCGCTCGGCTGCGCCGAGGATCCACTCGCGCTCGCTCGCCGGCTCGGCACGCGGGTGGTGCGCACCCTCGGCGCGGGCGGGGCCGAACTCAGCGACGGCGCCGGGACCTATCGGCAGGCGGCCTTCCCCGTTCGCGCGCTCGACACCAGCGCGGCGGGCGACGCCTTCGTCGGCGTGCTCGCTGCCGCGCTCGATCGCGGGCTTGCGCTCGAGGCGGCGCTGCGCCGCGCCGCGGCGGCGGGTGCGCTCGCCTGCACCCGGCCGGGCACGCAGGGCAGCCTGCCGACGGCGGCGGAGATCGACGCGCTCGCCGCAGGCTGAGACATTCGCGATCGCGACATGCGTCGCGGCGATCGTGCCTGTGATGATGCGACGGGAGGCCGACACTGCCTTGGCGATGGCGCGGGCCCGCGGCCCGCCTCGGCGCGGCCGCGCCGTGGCGGCGCCCCCCGTGAGGGGGCCGGCTACTCGACGACGATGCGCGGGGCGGCGGCCGCGCGTCGCGCGTTCACCGCCTCGCACTTCTGCCATACCCGCGCGGCGATCGCGCGGTAGAGCTTCGCTTCGTCGCTTTCGGGCATCGTCGCCGTGATCGGCGTGCCCTCGTCGGAGGTCGTGCGGATGTCGAGCGCGATCGGAATCTCGCCGAGGAACTCCGCCCCCAGCCGCTCCGCCTCGCGGCGCGCGCCGCCATGGCCGAAGATGTCGCTGCGGTGCCCGCAGCGCGGGCAGCAGAAGAAGCTCATGTTCTCCACGAGTCCGAGCACGGGGACGTTGGTGCGCGCGAACATCGCCATCCCGCGGCGCGCGTCGATCAGCGCCACGTCCTGAGGCGTGGAGACGATCACCGCGCCGGTCAGCGGCACGCGCTGCGCCATGGTGAGCTGCGCGTCGCCGGTGCCGGGCGGCATGTCCACCACCATGATGTCGAGCGGCCCCC
>Ga0308410_1001057_pt1 | contig 15662 bp, 8 predicted proteins | sample HotsprOSTMatCore_FD_203467 | JGI IMG/M metagenome (GOLD analysis project Ga0308410, IMG submission 203467) | Hot spring phototrophic mat microbial communities from Octopus Spring, Yellowstone National Park, Wyoming, United States -... | ecosystem: Environmental > Aquatic > Thermal springs > Hot...
TACGCTGGTGAGTACGGGGATTTATTAGCGTTAGACAAGCTTTGCCGTTTCTATGGCAATACGGGTATCCCTATTCTTCTTATCGCTTCCTCCTTTAGTTCACAGGTCTATCAGATGCTTGCGTACTTAGTATCTAATAACATTTGTAAAGTGTATCCAGTTCGGATGGGGATAGATGGGGACAGGATGTTAGAAGTCATGCACGATATAGCTTATATTACGGGTGCTGAGGTTATCCATCCCTATGGTACTTGGGACTTGGCAAGATGTTTGGGCAGATGTGATGGTGCGCTTATAAAAGACGGCTTCTGTAGTATCGTTCCTGAGGAGAGTATGCGTCATAAGGCGGAGCTACGAGCCACCACACTACGCCAGATGGCCGAAAAGGAAGTAGATATAGAACGCAAAATCTTCCTCAACGAGCGGGCAGCCAAACTTATGTCTCGCGTCGCAGTCGTATCCGTCGGCGGCAAACATAGACTAAATAGAGAATATCAAAGAGATAAATTTACAAGAGCATTCAGCTACTTACAAAATATAATGAAAAATAATAGATTTATAAGCTTAAAAAATGCATACAAGGCATTAAAAGATTTTGAATACATTTCTTATATATTAGATATCATGAAATACATGATAAATGATAAAAGATATTCTACCATCATTTCTTTCTACTACCCAACTAATTCATTGGTTAACTTGATTGAGATACTTATTAGGATTGAGTGGGCAGTTCATTCGGTTGTAGTGGTGTAGCTGATTTTGCTTATTTAATAGATACGCCTGGCTCGTAGATACTATACATATCGTATTCAATACTTTTAATATTACCTATATCCTCCAACGAATAGAAGCGCAATCTAAGTGCATTTATAAAGTCATCTCTACGAGAGTATGTTTCTATCGTTTTAAGTCCATAGTCATTTTCTAGAATCATTTTAACATGTTTATTATCACTGTTGAATGATAGAAGTATGGAGGCTAACAGTGGATGCAGATGTTTGTGTTCGCCACTAGAATTATTATTTTGTATCACTTTGTTAATTAATTCATACGGACTCTTGTTATTGTCCTTTATTTCTTCATAGTAGTAACGATATAGATTTGTTATTGCAAATGGTGCAAACCGCTTATTGACGAGGCCGCTCATCGTTTTCCCTCTGGAGCTCAGGTATTTCTGTATCTCTTGAATACCAGCTATTAATAGGAGATTTACTAATGCAGATTCTGCGAATTCATAACGTGGTATTACCATGTTCCGTATGAATGTCAATTGCGTATAGGTGTATCCATGCTGGTCTGACTTGAAGGCATCAGAGGAATAGATTGTTATCTTAGACGGCATTTCTTTTACTGTGCCGTCTATTTCCTGTATTCCTCTTATAGGCATATGATGAATATCACAGTACAATATTGGTTTTCCATTATCCTCTATGTATACATATTGAGCAAATACTTCTCTCTTCTTGATAGTTTTACTGTTATTTTGTTCTTGTTTTTCTATTTCTTTTGTCTCCTTGTCATAATGCGTAAAGAACGGTCTTACAAGTTGATAATTAGTAGTAGGACCCTTTCCTGGTTCTTCTGAGCCTTCTTGCAAATCTTCTTTTCTAAAGGTAATAAGAGAATCAGATAGTGTTATCTTATTTAGACTATCTGCATTCTGATTCATATCAAAGAAAATGTATGTTACTATCATACTCAAATAATCCAATTCTGCCACGTCATAGCTTTTAACCGTCTTATTATAACTATGCTTTATGGCTTCTTTTAATTTATTATAAAACTCCTCTTTGTTTATACCCTGAGCAGCGTTGTCTTTGTCATATTCCACTAAGACCATGTTAGATAATATAATAGCTAAACTATACTTTATCAATGGCTTTAGTAACATAATTTGATATTTTATACATTCTTCCCATGTTGTTTCGTCTTTTCTTATGTTTAGATAATTGGTGGTACTTCCTTCAATATAATTTTTCAAATCTTCACTGTTCATTATACCTTTTATTATAGATTCTATGAGTTTATCCATTTCGCTTATTTCAGATATTTGTTCTAACATTTTTCGTATATCTTTATCCGTTACTTTATTTATCAATCTTTTGGCTACGTCTACAATATAATTGTCAAGATGCTCGAGGACACTTGCGACTGTCTTAGATAGATTGTCTAAGTTGTTTTTTGCAACGGCTTCTAAAAGATTTTTGAAAAATAATATTATATCGTTTCTTTCTTTTAACCATAGATTCAAGTATTTTTTCACACTGGGATATCTCGTCTCCACCTTCTTTAGATCCTCAAATATACTATCATTTACATTTAATTCAAGATTTTGATAATTATCAGTCAGTGATTGAAAATTATGTAGTAATAGTATAAAGTTATCGTTGTTAGGGTCTTTTGCACCTTCCTGTAATTGTGTGTTTTGTTGGATTAATACATCGACGGAATTGAATTTTTCTTCTAGTTCTTGTATACTTTTTAGTTTACCATTTAGCACTGTTATAAGCCCAGATATAGAATACGCTTCACTCTCCCTGGTACTCTTAAGGTGATAGAAATTTTTATGCCTCAAATCAATAAATTGTCCTTGACTTAAGGGTTTAAGTAGTGGCATTGTTATATGTCTTATATTTTTGTTTTGGTATATTAAAGAGCTTATATCTTCGAATTCTAATGTAACTTTTGCGTAATGCTTTGTTTTCTCGTCTTCTGTTTTTGTTTCTATGTGGGATATTAAGTGTATAGGGAAAAATGATGTTGTAGATTTTTGTGTTTCACCCTTGAGATATTGTACAAAGCGCTCGGATATGACCCTTATGATTTCCTCCTCACTGTTTTCTGAATTATTATTAGAGTTATCATATTGTACGATATTTAAGTCTTTTAGTCGTTCAAATACGAAGCTTAGCGGACCGAAGTTTACTTGGTTATCTGGTTTTGTGTGGTATCCTTCATGTGTTGTTGAACCGCCGATCTCGTAGTGTTGGTAGTTGAATACGTAGTACCGATCACTTTGACCTTGTTTCCCTCTGTTGGCGAGAGGTGTGAAGACTGCTTGCCTGGCCTCAAACAATAACTCGGCAAACTCGTCTAGTATACTTATTAACTTGTTTTCTACACTTTTACTAAATGCATTACTTTTTTTGACTTCGTCCATAAAACCTTTTATCATGTCAGGCATATTATCTATATACCTATATGTAAATATATGTCTAAGTATTACCATTATTGTTATATATCTTACTATAGAGCCTGTAACACTGGTAAACCAACGGTCTGTTTCACGAAGCGCTTGTATCAGGAAGAGCTGGTTTTCATCGGTTTTTCTAAAGAAACCTAATGCTAAATGTCCGACTAATGGTGCATGCATTGTATTGGAAACTAATATGTTTCTCATTAAATTTTGGGAAAAACTAAGTTTTTCATTTTTATCTTTCTGCGATACTAAGGAATGAGTGTATATAGTATAAGCCACTAAAGCCTTTATAGCCTTTATGTCGTTCTGGTTCAATCCCTTCTCTGCATTACTGCCACCCTTTTTCGGAATAAGAGTAACAGTAATGGAGTTATCGGCATCATTAGGATAAGTTTTTGAATATTTATTTTTCCCCCAAGTAAACTCAAATTGTTTTTTGTTTGGGTCAAAAGATAGTAGATTAATTCTAACCGCTCCACTTAGGTCATATGCATATCCACTAGCCTCTATTAATAAGTCTTCCCTACTATCAATATCTTGATCTGAATCAATGAAATAGCTATATATTTTGTTTTTTAGGGTGGAAAAATCTTGATCATATTTCGCTTTTGGGGCTATATTCTTCCCTTCTTGTTCAATAAGAGTTTCCAATTTTTCACAAAAATTCACTATGGTTTTTGATATATTTTCGTTGAATTCTTTCATGTATCTTATGTAGTGATAGAATACAAGTGATAATAAGCTTATGACCGCGCCTACCTCTGGGTCACAAAATCTAGGGTCGCTCTGACTTTTCAGGTATTCCATGAAGTCATCACGATTTACACTAAATACACCTGAATCTAATCTATCACGTATTTCAGTTCTTGTCCCCATCGTACTTTCTATGCTTTCGGCTTTAGTCATTTTAGTATTTAAAAGTTTTGAAGCATCTTTTGTTGCTTTCATAAGTTTTGTGATAGCATCGAGTATTTTTTGTTTATCTTTGTTTTTTTCTGCCTTATCAAGCAGCTCTTTTGAAAATCTACGCATCATGTTATTCCATGTTAGATACGAATGCAGAAAAGATAAATGTAGTACAATGGGCGAAATTGCGACATTTATAAGTCTATTAAAGTAATCAGCTTCTTTTGGATTTTTATTAAAATATGTTCCGAACATATACTCGTAAATCGTTTTGCCGAATGTTTCACTATTAAATAAGTAATTAAGAATCGTAGCTTTGCTAATTACTTCATCCATTTCATCTTGGCTTACAACTTGATTATAATTCTTTTCTATTAGAGATTTTATGATTGAATTGGGCTTAATATCGGATAAGTTGAAGGGTATATTGTCTGATGCAGCTGTCAAACTGGCAATGTATGCATGTAGTTTCATCTTTTGCACTGTACTTAGTCTCACACTTGATAATCCTTTTAACCTAGGAGATACAATAATTTTGTAGTAGTCGTAGAAACCGCCTAGTAGGTTTTGTGCAGTACTCGGAAAATGTATTAAGTCTTTCCTGTTTAAAAGACCTTTCGTTAATGCTCTAATGAATAACCCGGTTCTATTTCGTACTGCTGACTCATCAGTCCTAAACAGGTAAGTATAATCGTAAGTTACTATTCTAAGACTTATCCTACTACCCAGAGCGTTTATGGTATCCACACTTATTATATTATTAACGTTTGCATCTTCAAAAGCTTTCTTAAACGTTTTGTAATCCAATTCGAAAGAACTTTGAGCCAAGGCTTGAGCTAAGATGAAGGTGCTCCAAGGCATGTTACCAGCAAGCACAAAGCATAAATTAGGCGGATATGTATCGACAGTTGGATTAGCAGGGCTGATTAGCCCATTCCAAATATTGAGCCAGAAAAGAAAGTTTTCGGGAGTCAACTGTGTCATCATTTCGTCGATAAATAGGACATATAAAGGAGGCCTGAGACTTGCCGTGGCCTTATTGATACTATCCGTTGCATCCATTCGCTTCATGTTTGCTTCTATCATAGCTCTAAGTTGCCTCAGGTACTTATAATAGGCCTGCTTAGCCCTCAACAGAAAAACTTGAACAGCAGGTGGGAAACTATAACTTACACCCTTCGTCTGTAAACTTTCAGTAATACCTAACCCGCTCAAAATATAATCGCCTACTAAACTAAATATGTCAATATCTTTCGTCCCAAGCTTACTATTATTTATCAGATGACCATACCTTGGACTATAAACAATTACATTCAAAGATTTTGTAAATAAGTCTACTAAGGCTTCTTTATAGTCACTCAATACTTCCGAGTTTTCCTCCTTTTTATGTATTCTTTTTTGATATTTGTAATCTGTTTTAGTCAATTCTTTCTTGAAGTGGTCTATGACTGTGAAGACGACGTTTAATATGTCTGGAATATCATCTTCTCTTGCATTCCTAAGGTTAAGAAATCTCTCACCAAATTCGCCTTTTAACCTTTCAAGAGTTGTCTTGCCTTCCTGATTTGATAGATCACTTTGTGTCGCGTTACTATAAAATTTTCTTACTTCATAAAAGTCGTTTATAGTGTCGCTAATCAATCTTATGTGATCGGCAAAACTGAGTTTATTATCAGAAAAGTAATCAGATTCCCCTTCTGGATACTCTACGTCACTATATTGTCTCGCCTTAGTGCTTCTATACTGTCTATTTTCAGTTTGCATTGCTTCTTCTGACCCAAAACTAATAGTCGTATTATTCTTATCAAGTACTAACTTATTAAGAACAGTATTCATAAACCTCTCATCCAATAAAACATATTCATCTTTTTCTTTAGGTTGAGCATTAATTAAGAACATGTAGATCTTGTTGTAAAAATTGAAGACTTTTGTTTGCTCTGTTTTCAAATTTACTTTTTCCTCTAAGTCTAGGTATGTGGTAGTAGTCTCAGAATTATGTGTTGGTTTGTATGATTCGTAATAGTTATTTAGTAGTTCGTCCAATCCGACTTTCAGATCTTTTATCATATTTTTAAACAACTCTGTATACTGACCGTCGGTTTTGAGCAATGCTTTGATAAGGAATACAGTGCTTATGATTCTATGAAGATAATGATTATGTATTTTATTGTATATGTACATTATACCATCTAATAGGTCTGCGTTAGCATTTGCATTTTCGTCTAGCTTTTTAGCTCTTATGAAGTTCCTAAACTTAACTGCTATAATTGGTACCAGACTAAATGTAATAAGTTTGTGGAGTATTAATGCTATCTCACAAAAATCTTGTACGTCTTTTTCTGGATCGGATGATTCAAAATCACCATAGTTTATGGCATTTATTAGAGCGTCTGCGTCATTATTAATGTATAGTTTATTTTCTTGCAATACATTAGTTACTCTGGCAAAACCTGGAATTACGTTTCGAAAATTATCGATTAGTGTGCTTATAGTTTTTTCATCTGGTTTATCTATTACTGCTAGTTTCCACATGCTCAATTCTGTTGAATTCAAGTTGATTCCTTGTTTTAGTGTGTTTTCTACTTCATTGCTGAGTGATACTACGCCTTTCTCTTTTCCAGCCACTAAAATATAACCAAATGTGGAGATTATTTTGTTTACTGTTTTCGCATATATATTTTCTTGCAGCGCTTTATCCAGCTCTAAATTCCCGCTGGCTCGTAGTAGAGATAGTCCTGGGAGAGGTTCGTCCTTTACATCCTGATTAGCGGTTGGGAGGACTAAGGGGGATGTGGTCGCTTCGTGCTTCGTAATATCGTAGTGCAGCCAGCCTGCTATTATACTATTGCCCTGCCCCTCACTCAGCTCTTTCAATGCAGCTACTATACTATACGTCTTAGAGGTTCCAGGAGGGCTCAGGAAAGCCAAAGCAGGTATATTATGCGTTTCTAAATTAATCTTAACTTCTTTAGGACTTATGCCTAATAAACTAAGTACAATGGAATTAACACTGGGAGTCAACTTTTTATCCAGATATGTTATAACATAGGAAAAAACTTCTGGACTTATATCATTAGAGTCAATAATTTGTATCTTGTCTCTTATTGTAGGATTGTTCTTTATCCAATCAGCAAGATCCTTATAAATGCCAGATATATTAGTTAGCATGAAACCAATATATTGTTGCATAAAATCAGTATAATGGGTAATGTATTCGGGTTCTTGGCTTTGCGAGTATAAAGCTGTTGTAAGACTCTTGCCTTTATTTCTTATCTTCTCTATAAAGTAGTGTAGATCATCAGTGGAGGTATAATCTCTCTCGATGTTCGTCACACTGTTATTTACTTTATTCTTGTGCCGCTTGCGATTTATCATAAGTAAATATACAAACCCAAAAACATTTTTCTTCAAAAAGTATATTTACTCATGCCCAAAGAAGTTAGGATTACTAGAGGACAACCACCATGTGAAAAACTAGGTTTATATATAGAAGTTATATCGTCAATAATCAGTAGCTACTATAATCAAAAGCGGGAAACAGAAACAAAAAATATTATTAATGAGACAGTTCAAAATAAAGATGATGCGTTGCAACTTATGGAAGCAGTATTAGATTTCACCTACGAAATAAAGAAAAGATTAGATTTTAGCTTAGAAGATAACTATACGCGGTATAGTGATAGAAGTACAGAGCGGGTTCATGTTGCTGTCAGAGCATGGTTGGATGCTCACGATAAAAATAGAAAACTTTTTATGAGAATAATAAACAATCGTAGTTTAAGCTATTATGAGTTATCAGATATTATTATGCAGAGCATATGTAGATATTGTTCGAGCAAGCTTAAGGAATTATCAAGTTCAAACTCAATTGTTAAGAATATGTTTAATAAAGCGCAGCGAGGAGAAGTAGAGGTCGTGAATATGAAACGTGTCTTTGAAAATGAAAAAGGGATAGCGCACCTTAAATTGCTTCTTGCTAGTCTGATGGAAGTACGCAGTATATTGAATGGTTCTTCTGGGTATAGTGCCAAACTTGTGCATAGCTACATAGAGAAAGAGGTAGAGAAGAATATATTACCTACTATACAAGTTAGGGAAGACACAGACGCAACTGTAGAGGAAGTCACTGAACACGCTCTCCATAAACATGGCACGATAGACCAGTACATAGTAGAAGAAGAAAGGGATACGAGATACCAAATACCACACTTCGTACAATACCACAAAACAAAAAGTATAAAGACAAAAGTTTTCAGCAGTAGCATCTTTAAAGCAGATATAATCGATGGAGTTAGGGAAAATTTAGAAACCTCACTTGATGATAAAAACAAAATAACTTTTGAAATGAGCACTATTAAAATCGTTGGTTTTGCTATGATAACAGGAGAAAAAATAAAGCTTTTATTTGAACAGATAAAGAATAATAAGTACGGTATATATAAAAAGATAGGGAAAGTACTACACGATCTATCTGATGACCTTATCACTATCTGGGATAGAACTAATAGTGACATTGCCAATGCCGTTGATAGGTTAAGACAGCCGTTGTTTAATGTAAATAAAGTTTTGAAGGACAATCAGTTAGAAAGATATCCCATTATAGATGTTGCTAGTGGTGAGTTGATAGATAGTTTGCATAAATTCAAATCTGAAATCTTGAGCCACATATTTAGTACATATCTAGGCGGAAAAATATCTGAAGATCTACTTAGAAATACTATAGTTTATATCACGCTTAAGTACTCAAGAGATTTATATCGTGATTTAATACAAATATTCAGAACGAAGAGAGAGGAAATGTATTTTGCAAGGACGCGTAGAAAGATATACGATTACGATGAACTTACTGCATTACCGCAAGAGGTAGAAACGACGCAAGATGAAAACGAGAACGTACAGAAATCTCTCAACGCAGACCGCATAGCCGAAATAATAGCTTCCATACTTATCTATTATGTGCTTATGCATTATTTAAAGCATTACGAGCGGGACGGATTATACGGTAATGTAAACGAATTTACAATAACAAGCTATCTGGAATTTATGCTAATTAATCTTGAAAATTTTCAATCTTCTCTATATGATATATTTTATAGTACAGTAATACAATTTGTTACTAAATCTGGTTCTCTTAGTTTCCTGCTTCATAACTATGTTCGTTTAGATAATATGATGTATTTAGCTAGTATCATAGCCAACTCTTGGCCTTTATTTGCTCCCTTCTTTTCTACCTCTAGTTCTGACGTATGGACTATTTACAGAGAGATTGAGAATGAGACGTTTGCGCAACACGATGTGGGTCCTGGAATCATAACCGACGACATAGTAAGTATGTATGAAAATAACCCAAAAGAAAAGCCATTCGTATTATTTACTCAAATTCAATCACTTTGGCCTTGGAATAGAAAAGGGAAAGGGAGAAAGCAAATATCCAGAAAAGAACTTTTAGAGTTAGAAGATCAATACCGAAAATGGCAAGCAGAACAAAAAGAGACTGAAGACAAAAAAACAGAAGAAAAATTCTTGCCAACTAGAACTACACTAGAAGAAATAAAAAACGATCCAATAACTCAAAAACTATCAAGCGAACTACAAGAAGAAATAGGTATCCTGCAAAGTATTGTAAACGGCCATAACGTAGTGATGGATCTAAGATTAATAAGGTTGCATATATTCTACCAGATGAACTTGATTTACGAAAACTACAAGAACTTAAAACAAACTATAAAAGAACATTTACAAAAAGGAACTCCTGAATACAATATAAAAGAAGAAAAAGACCAAAAAATAGAAATTGAACTTAGAAATCCCATATTCGTCAATGATATGCAAAATAAAAATAATACGCCAAATGATGACAACAATTTTGATATATCTTACGTTAATTATGCTATTGATATTTACGCGCCAATAAACACTATTGTTACACGATTGTTCTTTATTTGTGGTTTAAGTATGCAATCAGAGAGTGGATACTATATTGTTGATGAAGGTATAGTAGAAAGAGAAGAGCCTAAAAGGAATTTTACTAACTGGTCTAAAGCGCTCCTTTTCAACGACGCCGATTACCTAATAGTAGCCTACAGCTTACATAAGGGGCTAGGTACGACTTCCAACAAACACGCAAACAAAATCAAACCTACATCAGAACTTGTCTCTTGGGTCCGCGATAAACTAGATAAAGAAACAAAAAGGATGCAGCCTATACTTAAAAAAATAAATGAAATATACGAAAAAATAAGAAGAATAATGGATAACGAAGAGGGAAGTGAAAAAGAATGAACATTAGAACTATTTACAACACCATAGATGACCGAAACATAATGCCAGACTATAACTGTGACTTGTGTTTTACACAATATCGCGAACTAATAACCTATATCTTAACCTTTTTCAACCGTATTCATATAGGGCTCTTAAATGGTTCTCTAGTAAATCTAGGCTATCAGTTTAGTTTTTATCTAACTAGACCAGTCAGATACGAAATCGTAGGTTCTAACTCACAAACTTACGTATTACAGTCTATAACTGCTCAACGGTTGGATGTTTTAGAATATAATTTTAATAGCAACTCCGATAGTGTTATGCGTGGGGTAAGGCTATGGTTGGCTTGCCATATGACCAATCTCAGAGCCCTACAAACACTAAACGGTCAAGTAGGGAGACAACAACCTGTAATTATATCAGCTGAATGGTTTCCAGTATTAAACTTGCAAGACATAGAAGATGCTAGCTCGGAAAACCCCATAGATATCGTAATACCAAAACAAGGCTTATTTGCACTTAGACTACATAAAATTAAGTCTAAGAACCCTCTTACAATAATAGAGAACGCCTACCTGTATCATAATCCTAACATTCTATATATTAGTTAGACAGTAGCCTGTAAACTCAAATATATTTTTTCAATCGTTGTAGCTAAACCAATCTCAATATCCACTTCTATAGAGTTACCTTTCAACTTATAATCCCTCATATTTATGCTGTCCAATATAAAATCTGTCTTGATACGCATATTGTTCCTAACAAAATCAAATATACCCTCAATAGATTTCTCCAGCTCGTCCTCATCTTTAAATTGACGCCCAACAAGACTTTTCATATTAGCAATTAATGCTATGTTAGTGTCTACAATTATACGAGCGTTGTTTTCGCTTTTGAGAATAGCAATATCATCTTCTGTCGTCCGTAAATTACCTAAATACCAAATATCACTATCAAGGTATGGAACGTTTATCTTATATGTATCAGCTAAATTATTGACAGTATTTATATCTTTCTTTTTCAAATTGATGGCTGTGAGCGGATTGAAGTATATAGGTTTGTTAGATGCGTTATTATAGTATTTTGACATTTTGGACATATTACCTAAAAGGCTTCCGTATAAAGCGCTGACGGGGATGTAGCCATGAATAACTTCATCTAACTTCATGATTGTGTGTCCCGTGAATACAATCACGTTGTATCTTTTTTGTGTTGGCGCATAAGAAATATTTATTTTATTACTAAAAGGTGTATTAATAACAAAGAACATGGGTGCGTAGATACCATTGCCTGCATACCCGAAGTTGTATGCTTCATCAAGCAGGGTAGAATATACGCTGCTATTAATGCATATCCCACTATCTACGAAAATGTTATATCCCTTTTGACTAGCATCCTCAAAGCAATAGTTTAAAACCTCTGAAGGGGCGTGCAAGAAGTCCGCATAATGGCAAGCATAAACTTGAGTGGGATTATTTACTAAAACATAGATACCAGCCCAAGTATTATTTATGCTACTATCAGTCCTATATTCCATGTAAGCACCACTAAAAGGCACTCCTGAACGCTGTTTAGTATACTCTATGAGTATAGTATCTAATAGCACACCATCTATTTCACCTAGGTTGTATATCCTAATAGCTCGCCCTCCAATACATAAAGTTCGTATATCACTTACATAGTTACTAACCACATCATAATCGCAGTTACTTATATTTCTAGGGAATAAACTACTGATAGTATCATCAGATATAGTTACATTAGTTCTATTGTTACCCTCCTTAAAGTTTATCGTGTCTTCAAAAAGAAGTATGCTAAACGATCTGTAATCGGTTAGCGCGCTCAGAGGCTTGTCCAAAGGTAACTGTACCACTTCTATGTCCTTAGTAACTTGCATAGTCTGAGTCCAAGCTTAGTCGAAACTGACACTGTCACGTAGACAGTTCAAATTTCACGGTTAATCCTGATGCTTCTTCGCATAGTGGCTAGCGAGCATTAATTATATAAAATCTATCTTGTAAAGATAGGAAAACCCGAAGTCAATCGCGTGGCTCATAACCTAATAAAATTTTCATTATCATACTTCTAAGTAAAAATCAAATCAAATTACTATTTTCGACTTTTCCTAAGTAATATGAGTACTACTACTGCGCCAGAAAAGGTCTTATTAAAGGAAAAACTTTTAGCTATACTGAAAGATAACAATCTAATGCCCTTTGTAAAGGGACTTGAATTCTATTTATACAAGTATGATCTAGATAATGAGTTCATTGAATTTAAGGACAAGGGGCAAGTTCTCGTAGATAAGATAAAACAGCTAATAGGTGAAAGAATAACAGACCTAATGATGTACTCGGACACAGAATGGGCTGCAGCTTATGTCATTGTACATAAATATCAAAAAATTGCAGAATTAGCTAGGACACATCAAATCAATATGGCGAAACACGAGTATAATTATAAACTTATTGATACAATTAAAAAGATGCTAAGCGGATTAGACTTTCTAATATACGATTCTATTAAGCAAGTTAAAGATAGTAAGGATGAAAACGTTTATTATGGTGTGGCTGATGTAATAGGAAAAGCTAATTCCATAAAAGAATATTTAAGCGAGGTTATGAATGAGATTGAAAAGGAAAATGGAGAAATATTTGAAAATGCTGTAACTGCAAAACGAGAGTTATTCAAAATCATTCGCGAGATTTTAGAAAATTTGTAACTGATTATTACATATTACGTGTGCGATAAATTTTTTTATTCTGGGGATATTATTCAGACATATTATAAGCCAGATTGAAGCAAATCTCTAACCTTTACTTTGGTCTTATGCCATTGATAGTTATTGCTTTCGATGATTGATTTAAGTGATATGAGCAGCACAGTCGCGTTAGAAAGCGCCGCTTTAAGGGAAAAACTTTTAATCTTACTAAAAGAAGGTATCCCAAAAGAGATTATAGATGACATAGAATGGCTTGTGCAAGAATCAGGGAAGGGATTCAATATACTAAATAAAATAAACAACATATTAGATAAAAAGCCACAAGATAAACTATTGTATTCTGCCCTTGAATGGGTTGCAGCATATATTATTGCACATGAACAAAAAACATTGAAAGAGTTAATAGATACATATGAAAGCAGCTTTATAAAACACAAGCATAATCGTGAACTTTCAGATCATATAAGAAATACTATATACAGCCTAAATAAACTAATAAATGGATTTGTAGAAGAAATAAAAGGAATTAGAAATGATAATATTTACAACATTCAATTAGAGAATTTAGAAAAAACTAATTCTATAATAAGGTATCTAGTAGATGTTTTGGATAAAATAGAGAAAGAGAACAAACAGTTGCTTGAAGACGCTCGCGTTTCAAGAGAAAACATAAAAGAAATAATTATTGGTATTCTAGAGAAATTTTGATGAAGTCTTAAATGTAATGTCCCAGACGGGTTTGTTTTGTTCTGGTTATACTATTGAAACATCTTATAATCCAGAAGCAAAAATCATAGTTTACCATGGTGATGTAATGGATTTTTTGCAACAAATTCCTGATACCTCTATTAACCTTATTATTACATCCCCACCATATAATATAGGTAAAGAATACGAAACCCGTACTTCTATTGAAAGGTATATAGATATACAGTCCGAAGTTATTGCACAACTTTATAAGAAATTACGAGATGATGGTAGCATCTGTTGGCAAGTAGGCAATTTTGTCGACAAATGTGAAGTTTATCCTCTGGATATTCTTTATTACCCTGTTTTTAAAAATTTAGGGATGAAGTTGCGTAATAGAATCATCTGGAAGTTTGGGCATGGTTTACATGCTTCTAAGCGTTTTTCTGGCCGTTATGAAACTATACTATGGTTTACTAAAACCGATCGCTATACGTTTAATCTTGACCCCGTGCGCATACCTTGTAAATATCCAAACAAGCGCCACTACAAAGGACCTAATAAGGGTAAGCTGTCAGGTAACCCACTAGGTAAAAATCCTTCTGATGTTTGGGAAATCGTAATACGGGATTGGGAAGAGCAGGTATGGGATATACCAAATGTGAAGTTTAATCACCCTGAGAAGACTATCCATCCATGCCAGTTCCCTATAGAGCTAGTTGAACGATGCATACTAGCACTTACAAACGAAAATGATTGGATTTTTGACCCATACATGGGTGTCGGGTCATCATTGATTGCAGCTATCATGCATAATCGCAAAGCCATGGGATGCGAGAAAGAGGAAACCTACGTACAAATAGCTCTCCAACGAATTAAAGATTACCATAATGGCACTTTACGTTATCGTCCTCTTGGTAAACCTATCTACCAACCTACCGGACTGGAAAAGGTAAAACAAACCTCTGAGCAAAAGAAAACCTAAGGAATACGAGTTGTCAAGTATATACTACGACATGCGCTACGGAGACGAAGACTCTAAGGAAGAAACAAAAGAGTTAGAGGAATACGAAGACTCAGAAGAAGATCCAGAGATTTTAGAAATTGAGATAGAGCGGTTAAAAGACGCCTTAGAAACGATGGAAAGTAACTTAAGATATCTGTACTACAAACGTAATGATATGTGGGCTCGGTTAGGTAAGCTGCAATATAAACGAGAGAAGTTGCTAGGGAACCTGCAGGAGATTACGAAGCAGCTTGTAGTATCGTAGCCTACCCTTTGTGGGTAAGGTGATGTTCATAGGCAGGGCGCATGCCTCTTCTTTTTGTTTGCCCTCATCCACTGAATCGCAAAAACGGGAACTAACTTTCCTTGCGCTTTCGTCGTAATGCTTGGTATGATGACGCAAGCGCAAGTCAGCGGAACCGAACTCAAAGTTCGGATTGAGAAGGCTCTCACAGAAAAGAGCCTGAAGAAACTGATTACAAATTTGGAAAAGGAGCTGAACGGGGAGCACAGCTTCCTCCCTCACGATGTGGAAACACGAATTCGTGAGGTGCTTGTGGAGGCTGGTGTAGCAGTCTCACAGCATGGCGGCTGGTACCGGTGCATCGCAGCGTACCTGCTGCTCCCTAAGCTTGCGGAGCTTTTGCAGGTCAAAAGTACGAGTGAGGAGAAGAATGTGGCTCCCATTGTGCAAAAGCTCCGTAACGAGGCCCTTCGGGAATCCCTCAGCACTTTTGGGCTGGATGTGCCTGCACGGTACGCTCGGACATCCAGCGGCACGGGGCGGTCTCGGGTGCGTCTCTCACGGGAGCAGAAACAGCAGCTTGTGGAAAACTTTCTGGATGCTCTCCCTACCTTTGAGGCACTCCATGATG
>Ga0308410_1001058_pt1 | contig 15660 bp, 8 predicted proteins | sample HotsprOSTMatCore_FD_203467 | JGI IMG/M metagenome (GOLD analysis project Ga0308410, IMG submission 203467) | Hot spring phototrophic mat microbial communities from Octopus Spring, Yellowstone National Park, Wyoming, United States -... | ecosystem: Environmental > Aquatic > Thermal springs > Hot...
GCGCCAGGCGGCAAACCGTGAATGCGAATGGTGCCACTCTGCGGTTTCACCAGCCCGACCAGCGCCTTGAAGAGCGTCGATTTTCCCGCGCCGTTCGGTCCGACCATCACGACCCGCTCGCCATATTCCACGCGAAACGAAATATCATCGAGCACCCGCCGTCGCCCGTAAGCGACGGTCAGGCGTTCGATCATCAGGTGCGCCGGTTCGTATGCAATGTGTTGAGAATGTGTCATCCCTGCCGCAGCGCCTCGACAATTCGCTTAATATTGTACCGCATCATCTCGATATATGTCGGCGCGGGTCCGTCCGCGTCGGACAACGAGTGCGTGTAGAGGTCGGACACAACCCGGATGCCGGTCTCGCGCGCCAGTTGTTCGGCGAGTTGCGGGTTCGCGCCGGTCTCCAGAAAGATGACTTTGACCCCTGCTTCACGCACGCGGTCGGTCAGCCGCGCCAGTTGTTGCGCCGACGGTGATGCGCCGGTGCTGACGCCTGGCACAATTGTGCCGATGATGCGGAAACCATAGCGGTCGGCAAAGTAGCCGAAGCTCTCGTGGTTCGTGACCATCTCGCGATTGCCTTCGGGAATCTTCGCCACCTCTGCGGCAATGAAGCGATCCAGTTCGTTGAGTTGCGTAATGTATCGTTCGGCGTTTGCGCGGTAGACCTCCGCACCGGCGGGATCGACGCTGATCAATCCATCGCGAATGTTGGCGACATAGGTGACGACGTTGGTTGGATCGAGCCAGAAGTGCGGGTCGCCCTCATCGTGGTGGTGATGACCGCCGGGCATGCTGATCATGAGCGTCGCCTTCGGCTCGCGGAAACCGCTCAGCGCCACGAGATACTCCCCCTTCTCCACGTCCACGATCATCGCCTGGGTCAAGCCGGAGCAGTTGAGCGTCAGCGTCTCTTCAGCGTCGAGCGTGGCGCCGGTGTCGATGCCGGTCACAACCAGTGCGCCGCCGCTTGTGGCGATGGCAATCTCACCACCGTCAGCGTCCCACTTCAGGAATCCGGCATATGTGCCGTCCGCCTGTCGGTTCAGCGCCACCTGCCAGAACATCCCGCCGTGATCGTGTGCATGCTCGTGATCGTGATCGTGCCCGTGATCGGCTTCTTTCTCCGCATGGGCGCCGAGTTCAACCGCAGATGCCTGATCGGCGCCAGCCGCAATCTCTTCCGCCGCCAGGACGAGATCCGCCGCCTCGACACACAGCGCATCGGTCAGTTCCTCGGGACTCATCACCGCCACTGCACCCTCACGCGCTGTGCGGCTGGTCAATCCGTCCGAGGCTTCGATGACCAGACGCTCGCCACCGGCGTTTTCCAGAAGCCTGTCAAGGAACTCCTCGAACCCTGCGCCGTTGACGATCAAGACATTGCTGTCAGCCACTTTGCGCACATCGGCGGGCGTTGGTTCAAAAATGTGCGGATCGACGCCAGGCGGAATCAGCGCCTCGACCGTCAATCGGTCGCCTGCAACGTTCTGGGCGATGTCAGCCAGGAACGACTGCGCTGCCAGGACCTTGATCGCCACAGCCGCAGGGGGCGTCGTTGGGGCGATGGTTGGCGCCTCTGGCGCGACCGTCGGCGCGGTGGTCGGCGCGGGCGCCGCCGGTGATGGCGTTGCGCCACCCGCAGGCGCAGGCTGCGCCCCGCCGCACGCGCTCAGGACGAGCGCCGCCATCAGCGCCAGGGCGAGAATCCGATGGATCATCTGTTGTTCCTCCTGAAAGAGCCTCAGTGTCTTTCGCTCTCGATCTTAATTGATAGTATCTATTATATCAAAATCCTCTCCGTGAAACAAACGAGATTGCTCTTTTCTTGATATACAGTTTCTTTTGTATGGCTCGCAACCGCCAGCCGCCCATCGCCGGAGGGCAGGCGCACGATCTGCTCCGACGGGGGCATGGGTGCAGGCATAAATGGTCAGGCAGCCCCGCCGCCCCGCCCGCCGCTGAACCGTCGGGCTGTGCGAACGACGGGCGCTGCCGCGCCCTCACGCTGGGGGAAGCGCATACTGCGGAGCCAGCCCCGCGCCCCGCCCGACGCTCAAGCGTCGGGCTGTGCGAACGACGGGCGCTGCCGCGCCCTCACGCTGGGGGAAGCGCATGCTGCGGAGCCAGCCCCGCGCCAGCGGGGCGTCGTGCGTTCAGCGCGGACGTTCACGTCCGCGCGGACGCCGCCGGTTGGTCGAGCTGGGTGGCAGAGCGCAGCCCAACCGATGCGACGCTGTGGTTGCTGACCCATCATGCCTGCACCCCGGGGGCGTCCCGCCATTGCGACGGGGCGCGTCGGATGCTATAATCACTCGTATACGCGACCCACACACGACACTGTTATGGCTCAGTCTCCTGCGCCCGCTGCACCTCTGTTGCACGACCGCTACCGGATCGAAGAGCGGCTCGGCGCGACACGTCTCTCAGTCATATATCGGGCATACGACGAGCGCCTGCAACGTCAGGCGCTGCTGGCGCTGTTTCGTGAGGAGCTGGCTCTCCAGGAAGCGCTGCGGCGCCGCTTCATCGCCGAAGCGCAGTCTGGCGCCCGTCATCTGCACCCGTCGCTGTTGCACGTGTACGACAGCGGTGAAGTCGCCGGGCGCCCATTTATGGTGACAGAATATGTGTCGGGCAGGACGCTGCGCGAACTGGGACCGCTCTCGGTCGAAGTGGCGTTGCTCTACTTTCGCCAGATTGTCGGCGCAGTCGCGGCATGTCAGGCTGCTGGCGCACTGCACCCGCCGATCAGCAGCGCGAATATCATGGTGGTGGATGAAGGGCGCGTCAAACTGGTCGAAAACTGGCGCCTGACGCCGGCTGAGTTCGGCGCCGATGTCGCCTGTTATCGCGCTCCAGAACGTGTCGCCGGTCGTCCGCCTGTCGCAGCCAGCGTCGTGTATTCCCTGGGTTTGTTGTTGATGGAAATGCTGATCGGGCGCAGAGTGGTCGAGGGCGACGATCTGAACGCTGTGCTCCAGGTGCATCGGCACGTGGCGCTTCCAACCCTCGCTGAGGTGCGACCTCATATCTACCTGCCGTCGCTGGCGCACATGATTGCGCGCGCCACGGCGCCCGACCCGTCCCAGCGCTTTCCCGACGCCCCTGCGCTGAGCCAGGCGCTCGATGATGTGCGCCGCACCATCAGTCGCACCACTGAACGCCTGGCGCCGTATGCGTCCGCTCCGTCGGCGCCTTCTGCTGCTGTGAATGGTCGAGGACCGCAGGCATCGTCGCCGTCGGCTAACCGTCCGGCATCAGCGTCTCCCGACGTGCAGTCGGTCGCCTCGGCGCCGCCATCGGAATCAACGGCGACTGGCGTCCATCAGCGTGTGATACGCGGAATGCGCCGTCGTTCACTGGCGGCGTTCGTCGCAATGGTGGCGCTCTTCGTTCTGGTAGGCTCAGGAGCGTATGTCCTGACGAGTCTGGTGATCGAAGGGTTGACCAGCGTTCGTCTGCCACGTCCGCAGGTGACATGGCCAGAGAACGTTTCCCTGCCGGACTGGTTGACCGGTGTGGCGAATGGTTCAGGCGAGGTGCTGACTGTGACCATTGGTGATGTCGAGGGATTGAACCTCCGCAATGAGCCAGGATTGAACACCCGTGTCATCGCTCTGCTGCCCAACGGAACCCGCGTGCGCAAACTCGAAGGACCGCGCATCGTTGACCACGTTCCCTGGGTGCGGGTGCGCGGTGAGATCAACGGGCAACCGGTCGAGGGGTGGGTCTCGCAACTGTATGTGCGATCAGAAGGGTAGAATCGACTGACAACCTTGCACGATCTCCTGAGTGCCATATGAAGATTCCAGACACATTCATCGAGCGGTTACGCAAAGCGCACAACGTTGCGGTTCTGACCGGCGCTGGCGTTTCCGCTGAAAGCGGCGTGCCGACATTCCGCGATGCGCAAACCGGTCTATGGGCGCGCTACGATCCGGCGGAACTGGCGTCACCCGATGCATTCCGCGCCAACCCGACGCTGGTATGGCAGTGGTACGCTTATCGTCGTGCGCTCGTCGAAGCCGCCGCGCCAAACCCGGGGCACCTGGCGCTCGCCGATCTGGAGCGCCGGATCACCGATTTTATGCTCATCACCCAGAACGTCGACGGACTCCACCGCCGCGCCGGAAGTCAAAACGTGGTAGAATTGCACGGTAACCTGTTCCGATATCGCTGTTTCGATGATGATAAGCCGGTTGAACTGACGACCGCACCTCAGGACGAGCCGCCGCATTGCCCGCGCTGCGGCGGGCTGGTTCGCCCTGACGTGGTCTGGTTTGGCGAGTTGCTGCCGCCACATGCCTGGCGCACCGCTGTGGCAGCGGCGGAACGGTGTGAACTCTTCCTCTGCATCGGTACATCGGGAGTCGTGCGTCCTGCTGCCGATCTACCCTTGATTGCGCGGTCTGCTGGCGCGTATACAGTGGAAATCAACATCGCTCCCGGTGCGCTCGATGGTCTGCTGGACCTGCATCTGTATGCGCCAGCCGGTCAACTGCTTCCTGCACTGATGATGGACGCCTTTGGTCACGCGGCGTGACAGGTCGCTGCCATAACCTTCGCCATGGCGTCAATGAAGGGAGATGCGCGATGTCTCTTACACTGCCCGATGAAGTGATCCGTCGCCTCTCGCAAGCCCGGCGCGTCGTGGCGCTGACCGGAGGCGGCGTGGCAGCGGAAAGCGGCATTCCGTCGTTTCGGGAAGCGCACACCGGTCACTGGGCGCAGTACGATGTGAGTGAACTGGCGACGCCACAGGCATTCGTTCGCAACCCGCGACTCGTATGGGAGTGGTACGCCTATCGTCGCGCGCTGGCGGAGCGCGCACAGCCCGGTGCATCGCACTATGCACTCGTTGATCTGGAACAGTACTATCCAGAGTTTACGCTGATTACGCAGTCGATCGATGGACTGCACTGGCGAGCCGGTTCGCGCGATCTGATCGAACTGAATGGCAGCCTGCGCCGATGTCGCTGCTATGAATCGGGGCATATCGCTTTCGCCTGGGATGACGATGGCGAAATCCCGCCACGTTGCGCACAGTGCGGCGGGTTGCTGCGACCAGACGTGGTCATGTTTGGCGAGGGATTGCCGCACCACGAGTTGCGCCGCGCGCGGCAGGTCGTCGAACAGTGCGATGTGTTTTTGTGCGTCGGGACGGTCGGCGCCATTGAGCCGGTCGCCTCGTTTCCATTTGTGGCGCGTCGTCATGGCGCCTTCGCGCTGACCATCGCACCCGATGAGTCGGTCTACACGCTGATGGCGGATTACGTCATCAATGCGACACCAGGCGCTGTGATGCCAGAACTCGCACAACTGATCGTCGGTGATGTCGGTGGTCTGGAAGAATTGCACGTCGATGCGATCTGAACCCTGCCAGCAGGAGATGTTCATGGAGCTGCGCGGTCTGCGTGTCCTCATTCGCCCGTGGGAAAGCCACGATGATGAACTGGCTGATGACTGGCCCCCGTATAACGACCCGTTCGATCCGTTGTGGAACCTGCCACGTCCCTTGTCGTTTGGCGGCGGGGCATGGAATGCATTTCTCGACCATGGCGTTCAACGCCGGAGTTGGGCTGTCGAAAATGGAACCGGCGCGCTGATTGGACGCATCTCGCTACGCGAAATCGATGAGCAGCGCAGGCAGGCGCGTCTCGGTGTCACATTTGCGGCGCCTTACGTTGGTCGTGGGCTGGGCACCGAGGCGCTCACACTGTTTCTCGACTATTACTTCGGGACGCTCAAGTATCACCTGATGGTGCTCGATGTTGCAGCCCCCAATGTTCGCGCGGTGCGCTGCTACACGCGCCTTGGCTTTCAGTACGTCGAAAGCGACTGGCGCAATGCTGGTGCGCTGTTTGATCGACGTGTGCTTGATCGACCGGCATATGCGTCGTTGCGCCGCCATTTCCGCGACGACTCGCGCGGCTTGAAAGTCGAGTTCTTCGAGATGCGTCTCTACCGTGAAGAATGGATCAGGCGTCGCGTACTTATCGGTCTCCATGGGTGATATGCAGATAGGACTATCAGGTCTCTTGCGATGGATGTCATTGTTCCGCTATCATGAGAACCGGGTTGGTGTGATTGTGTTCACCAGGTAGCGTTTATGTCTCTCATTGCAGGCAATCTTGGCGTCGTGCAGCGCACCCTCGATGCGTATCATCTTGCGTGGGCGGTATGCGCTGGCGCCGCTGCCCACCTCTACGGCAATCGCCGCCCCATTCAGGATATCGACATCCTCATTGAGCCGGGAAAGTTGCCGGAAGTCGTTCGTTTGCTGAACCAGCAGCAGAAGGTGGTGCAGTTCGACGGTCAGCGTATCCTCTGGCGCGGCATCAAGATTTTCGATGACCTGACGATTCGGCGTGGTCGGGAGATCTATCCATTCACGCTCGATGCCGACATGCGCAGTCGGGTGCGGCGTCTTCCACTGCTTGGGTCTCTGGTTCCGGTGCTGTCGCCGGAAGATGTGGCGTTGCACAAGGCGCTGCTGGCGCGCGGTCCCGAGGAAGGGAAGCACGACATCTCCGACGCTGCGGCGATTGCGCAGCGTCAGAAGTTCGACCATGCTTATATACAGCGGCGGTTGGCGCTGATGCGGGTCAATGGCGCGGCGACTGCCGTGCTGGCGCGGATTGGCATCGAGGTGTAAAGGGCGGTTGGCATCAAACACAGAGGAGGCGACCCATCACGTCGCCTCCTCTGTGTTTGTGTTACGCTTCCGGCTCGTCGTCGGGGAAGGCGTCATCGCCATCGACCGGCGCCTGATCGTCGAAGCCGCCGTTGCTTCTGCCATCGCCATCGTGATCGTCGCCGCCGATCAGCGCCCGAAGCCTGCGCCGCAGCGCTTCGTCGGCTTCGCGGTCGGGTCGTTCCTGTTCAACGACTGTCGTCGTGGCGGCTGGTGCGACATTTGCCAGTTCGCCGATCATCTCCTCAGCCAGCTGGCGTCGTTTCTCGATCCCGGTGCCTGCCGGGATGAGCTTGCCGATGACGACGTTCTCCTTGAGACCGCGCAGGTAGTCCACCTTGCCGGTGATGGCGGCTTCGGTCAGCACGCGGGTCGTTTCCTGGAACGACGCAGCCGCCAGGAAACTATCAGTCGTCAGCGACGCCTTGGTGATGCCCAGCAGCATCGTCGATGCCGTTGCTGGTTCCCCCCCCTGGCTGATAATCTCGGCATTCTTGCGCACGAACTCTGTCGAGTCGATCAGTTCGCCCGGCAGGTAATCCGTGTCGCCCGGCTCCTCGATCCGCACACGACGCAGCATCTGGCGCACGATGACTTCGACGTGCTTATCGTTGATATCGACACCCTGCGAGCGATACACTTTTTGCGCCTCATTGACCAGATAGCGCTGCACCGCTTCGCGCCCCTGGAGCGCCAGCAGTTCCTGCGGATCGGCAGACCCTTCCGTCAGATGCTGCCCGGCGACGACACGCGCACCATTCTCGATGCCCGGCGCCAGGCGTGCGGTGTGCGGCGCAATAACTTCACGCGTTTCACGCTCCTCGCTGATCACACTGATCTGTCCGGCGCCGCTGCGCACGATGCCAGCGATCCGCGCCACAATCGGTTCGCCGCCCAGATCGGTCCGGTTGCTCTGCGCCAGCACATCGCCCTCGTTGACCTGCGCCCCGTCGGCCACGACCGGCTCGTAGTGCGGCGGCAATTGGTGGTCATCGATGTAGAGGTCGGTTGAAATGACGCGAATCTTCCGCACTTCGTCCTCGCGCACCAGCTCGACGATGCCGTCGATCTCCGCCAGAATCGCCTTACCCTTCGGCGTGCGCGCCTCGAAGATCTCCTGCACGCGCGGCAGACCCTGTGTGATATCGTCTGCCGACGCAACACCGCCGGTGTGGAAGGTGCGCAGGGTCAACTGCGTGCCCGGCTCGCCAATCGACTGTGCGGCGATGATGCCGACCGCCTCGCCGATATCGACCAGTTTGCCGGTTGCCAGGTTGCGCCCATAGCACATGCGGCAGATGCCATAATCGGCTTTGCACGCCAGCGGCGAGCGGACGTAAACCGCATCGATGGCGAGTTCCTTGCATTGACGCACCAGTGTTTCATCGATCTCGTCGTTGCGATCGGCAAGGATTTCACCCGTCTGCGGATTGACCAGTGGCGCCGCCAGCAGACGCCCAAGGATGCGCTGCTCGAAATCCTGCAACACCTCACGGTCATCGGAGCGATAGATCCACAACCCCTCATCCGTCCCGCAGTCATCGACAGTGACGATATTATCCTGCGCCACGTCGATCAGGCGGCGCGTCAGATACCCGGCGTCCGCCGTGCGCAGCGCCGTATCCGCCAGACCCTTGCGCCCGCCGTGGGTCGACACGAAGTATTCGAGCACCGACAGACCTTCGCGGAAGTTGCTCTTGATCGGCAGTTCGATGATCCGCCCGGTCGGGTCGGACATCAATCCGCGCATGCCGGCCATCTGGCTCAACTGATTGATGTTGCCGCGCGCAGCGGAATTGACCATCATCGCCACCGGACCGAACGGGTTCAGGTGCTGTTTGACCGCTTCAGTCGTCTGTTTGGTGGCGTTCTGCCAGATTTCGACAATTTCGCGGTAGCGTTCTTCTTCAGTGATCAGACCGCGGCGGAACTGTCGTTCCACTTCAGCGACGCGCTTCTCGGCTTCGGCAAGAATCTCCTGCTTCTTCGGCGGGATTTCGATATCATCCACGCCGATCGTCATGCCGCCGCGTGTGGCATACCGGAAACCAAGCGTCTTGATTCGATCCGCCTGGCTTGCTGTCATCTCCGAACCGAAGTACCGCGCCAGGTCGTCGCGTGGACGGTCGCCGTACATAGCGCGAATGGTGTCGAGATTCGCTTCCGTCAGATTATTGAGGTTGGTGTAGTACTTGTAGCAGTCGGCAATAATTTCGCGCAGTCCCTTCTTGGCGATCAGGCGATTGCGGAAGCGCAGCGGTTCGAGCAGTTCATTGTTGAAAATGATCCGCCCGATCGTCGTCTCCAGCAGCATGCGGGGTGCGCCATGCTCATCCGGGTTGAGGATGCGCACCGGACGATCACTCTCGCCGTGCAGCGTCCCCGTCATGCGCACAAAGATCGGCGCCTGAATATCGACCAGCCCCTTATCGTATGCCAGCAGCGCCTCATCAATCGAGGCGAACATCTTGCCGCCGCCCTTCGCGCCGTCCTTGACCATCGTCAGATAGTAGCACCCAAGCACGATATCCTGCGATGGCGTGATGATCGGATCGCCGGTGGCAGGCGACAACAGGTTGTACTTGGACAGCATACGCAGGCGCGCCTCTTCCTGCGCCTTGCGCGACAGCGGCACATGCACCGCCATCTGGTCGCCGTCGAAGTCGGCGTTGAACGCCGCACAGACGAGCGGATGCAACTGAATGGCAGACCCCTCGATCAGTTTGGCTTCGAACGCCTGGATCGAGAGGCGGTGCAGCGACGGCGCGCGGTTCAGCAGCACCAGATAATCCTTGATCACCTCTTCGAGCACGTCCCACACTTCGGGACGCACGCGCTCAACGATGCGCTTGGCGCTTTTGATATTGTGCGCTGCGCCTTTTTCCACCAGACGGCGCATCACGAACGGCTTGAACAATTCGAGCGCCATCTTCTTCGGCAGACCGCACTGGTGCAGTTTCAGGTCTGGTCCGACCACGATCACCGAGCGACCGGAGTAATCGACGCGCTTGCCGAGCAGGTTCTGGCGGAAGCGTCCCTGCTTTCCCTTGAGCATATCGCTCAGGCTCTTCAGGCGATGCTTCCCCTTGCCCGACACCGCGCGTCCGCGACGGCCATTATCGATCAGGGCATCAACCGCTTCCTGGAGCATGCGCTTCTCATTGCGCACGATAATCTCCGGCGCATTGAGTTCCATCAGGCGCTTCAGGCGGTTATTACGGTTGATCACGCGCCGATACAGATCGTTGAGGTCGCTGGTGGCGAAGCGACCGCCATCGAGTTGCACCATCGGGCGCAGATCGGGCGGAATGACCGGCAGCATCGTGAGAATCATCCATTCGGGGCGATTGCCGCTTTTGCGGAACGCCTCGACCACCCGCAGCCGCTTGGTCGCTTTTTTGCGCCGCTGACCTTGCGTCGTGTAGACCTCATTCTGCAGTTCTTCCGCCAGTTTATCGAGATCGACCGTGCGCACAATCAGATCGCGCACGGCTCCCGCGCCCATATCGGCGCGGAACACGCCCGGCGCAATGTCACGCAGCGTGCGATACTCCTGTTCGTTCAGGATGCGCTTCAGTTTGATCGAGTCGATCTGCTCGAGGCGCTCCTTCTCCTCGCGCACCAGGCGATCGAGTTCGCTTTGCAGACGCTCCTGCAGGCGCTCGCGCTCCTGGCTGGCTTCATACTCCTTGCGCTCACGTTCAGCGCCGGTCAGTTGCTCGGCGTCCTCGAGGTCGCGCTGCTTGCGCTGCTCGAGGGCATCGAGTTCCTGGTCGAGCAATTCATCGAGCATATCGAGGGTCTTTTCAGTAATGACCTCGCCCTCTTCAATCAGCGCCGTACCGCGGAAGACGATATCCTCCTCCGCCGCCTCGCTCTGTTTCTCCTCCAGATCGGTGCGCAGGCGCTCCGCTTCGGCGCTGATCTCATCGCGCAGCCGCCGATACTCCTCCTCGATGCGCCGCTGCGTCGAGAGTTGGGCGCTCTCCATGCCACCCAGGTCTTGCGTCAGTTGCGTCGAAAGTTCGATCTGCTTGCTCTCGGCTTCCGCCTGAATCCGTTCACGCTTTTCGCGATAATCCGCCTGCAACGCCTCGCGTGTCTGCGCCTTCAAATCTTCATCGACAGAGACAATGATGTACGAAGCGAAGTACAGCACCCGTTCCAGGTTGCGCGGTGAAATATCGAGCAGCAGACCAAGACGGCTCGGCGTCCCCTTGACGAACCAGATATGCGACACTGGCGACGCCAGTGAAATATGCCCCATGCGCTCGCGTCGCACCTTCGAGCGGGTCACTTCGACGCCGCACTTATCGCAAACGACGCCCTTATAGCGGACGCGCTTATACTTGCCGCAGTAGCATTCCCAGTCCTTGGTCGGACCAAAGATGCGTTCGCAGAACAAACCATCGCGTTCCGGCTTCAGCGTGCGGTAATTGATCGTCTCTGGCTTGGTGACCTCGCCGTGCGACCAGCTCAGAATCTCTTCAGGCGACGCGAGGCTGATGCGAATAGCGCTGAAGTCGTTGATTTCAAGCATTGGATTCTCCCATGTGATGCGTCTGCTGCAACAACACACATCCCTCCCGCAGATTCGCCTGCGGGAGGGTGTGGCGGACAGGCGCTCAGAATTCGCCGCGCTCCATACCCGACAGATTGATGCCATCGAGCGCCGCCAGGTCGCTGTCCACATCGTCGGTCAGTTCCACCGGCGTCTCGTCGGCGCTCAGAACCTCGACCGACAGACCGAGGGATTGCAGTTCTTTGATCAGCACCTTGAAGCTTTCGGGCACCCCCGCTTCCTGGATCGGCTCCCCTTTTACAATCGCCTCGTATGTTTTCACACGACCCACCACATCGTCCGACTTCACGGTGAGCATTTCCTGGAGCGTATAGGCGGCGCCATACGCTTCGAGCGCCCAGACTTCCATCTCGCCGAAGCGCTGACCGCCGAACTGCGCCTTGCCGCCGAGCGGTTGCTGCGTGACCAGGCTGTATGGTCCAGTCGAGCGCGCGTGGATCTTGTCTTCCACCAGGTGCGCCAGTTTCATCATATAGATGTACCCGACAGTCACCGGACGATCGAATGACTCGCCGGTGCGCCCGTCGTAGAGGGTGATTTTCCCATCAGGCGGCAGATCGGTACGCTTGAGCCATTCCTTGATCTCCGCCTCGCTTGCGCCATCGAACACCGGCGTAGCGACGCGATAGCCAAGGCGCGCCGCTGCCCATCCCAGGTGGGTCTCGAGGATCTGACCGATATTCATGCGGCTTGGCACGCCGATCGGGTTCAAAATGATGTCAACCGGTGTTCCGTCCGGCAGGAACGGCATATCCTCGATCGGCAGGATTCGGCTGACGACGCCCTTGTTGCCGTGGCGACCAGCCATCTTATCGCCCGCCGAAATCTTGCGCTTCTGGCAGAGCAGCACATCGACGCGCTGGTTGACGCCCACCGGCAGTTCGACATCATCATCGCGGGTGAAGACCTTCACATCAATCACCTTGCCGCGCACACCATTCGGCACCCGCAGCGACGAGTCCTTCACCTCACGCGCCTTTTCGCCGAAGATGGCGCGCAACAGGCGCTCTTCCGCCGTCAGGTCGGTTTCGCCCTTCGGCGTAATCTTGCCGACCAGAATATCGTTCGGCTGCACCTCGGCGCCGATGTAGATGATGCCGCGATCATCGAGGTTGCGCAGGCTGTCCTGCCCCACGTTCGGAATATCGCGGGTGATCTCCTCCGGTCCCAGTTTGGTGTCGCGCGCCTCGACCTCATACTTCTCGATATGGATCGAGGTGAAGATATCTTCGCGCACCAGGCGCTCCGAGACCAGGATGGCGTCCTCGAAGTTGCCGCCTTCCCACGGCATGAACGCCACCAGCACATTTTGCCCGAGCGCCAGTTCGCCATTGTCGGTGCTGGAACTATCGGCGATGATATCGCCTTTGCGGACGCGCTGACCGCGCGAGACGCTTGGGCGCTGATTGATGCAGGTATCCTGGTTCGAGCGCATAAACTTGCGCAGCGGATAGGTTCGCTCATTGCCATCATCCTCGAGGATGATGATCTCATCGCCGGTCGCCGAGAGCACCACGCCATCGGCTTTTGCAACCACCACCTGACCGCTGTCGCGCGCCGCCACATACTCCATGCCGGTGCCGACGATCGGCGCATCGGGGCGGAGGAGCGGCACCGCCTGGCGTTGCATATTCGATCCCATCAGCGCGCGGTTGGCATCGTCGTGCTCCAGGAAGGGGATCAGCGCCGTTGAGACGCTCACCACCTGCTTGGGCGACACGTCCATATAATCAACGCGTTCAATCGGCACATCATCGAAATCGCCCGCATGGCGCACCGACACCGTGCCTTCCAGGAAGCGGTTATGCTCATCGAGGGGTGCATTCGCCTGCACGATGACGAATTTATCCTCCTCATCGGCAGAGAGATAATCGACCTCCTGCGACACCACCGGACGGATCTTGATCGTCCGCAGCGGCGTTTCAACGATGCGCTCCGCGAGCGCGCGGTTGATCTCCTGTCCGATGCTGGCAATCACCTCGCCGGTCTTTGGATCGACGATATCCTCGCGCAGGATCTGACCACGCAGCAACGAAACCGCAATGCGGCGCGCCACCGCAGCATCGATGCGCGTCCCGCGCATTGCAATCAACTCGCCGGTGCGCAGGTCGCGCACATCGCGCAGCAGCAACCCCTGGCGCTCCCACTCGCTTGCGTTGAGCACCTCGCGGTACACCTTGCGATACGGCGTTTCCAGGAAACCCATTTCATTGACCCGCGCATAGGTGGACATGGTTCCGATCAGACCAATGTTCGGTCCCTCCGGCGTTTCCACCGGGCAGATGCGCCCATAGTGCGAGTGATGCACGTCGCGCACCTCGAAGCCGGCGCGGTCGCGGCTGAGACCGCCGGGACCGAGCGCCGAGAGGCGGCGCTTATGGGTCAACTCCGCCAGCGGGTTCGTCTGATCCATGAACTGCGAGAGTTGCGCGCCACCGAAGAACTCACGCATTGCCGCGACGACCGGGCGAATATTGATCAGCGCGTTGGGCGTCGCCGTTTCCGGGTCCTGCAGCGACATACGTTCCTTGATGACGCGCTCCATCCGCAAGAGACCGACGCGGAACTGCTGCTGGATCAGTTCGCCGACGGTGCGCACGCGCCGATTGCCAAGGTGGTCGATATCATCGGCGCGCAGACCAGGCGTTTCGTTGTTCAGCTGGATAATCCGCTCAACAATCTTGAAGATATCGTCAGGCAGCAGCACGCGCACCTTCAGATCGGGCGCCTGACTGCGCACGTCGGGTCGCGTATCCTTCTCCCACAAGTTCTTGCTCAGTTTGTAGCGCCCGACCCGCGACAGATCATAGCGGCGCGGATTGAAGAGCAACGCCTCGATCAGGTTGCGCGCATTGTCGAGCGTTGGCGGGTCGCCAGGGCGCAGGCGCTTGTACAACTCCAGCAGCGCCTCTTTCGCGTGCCGCGCCGGGTCTTTGTCCAGCGTCGCCCGAATGTACTGATGTTCGCCCGTTTCCACGTGCGCAAACAATTCCAGCACGTCCTCATCGCGTCCGCAGTGGTCGAGTTCGTTATCCGGCGTCCACTGCCCGCTGCCATCGGGGTTCGCCTTCCATCCAAGGACAGCGCGCAACAGAATCGTGACTGGAATCTTGCGCTTGCGATCAACCTTGACCGAAATGACATCGCGCTTATTCGTCTCGAACTCGAGCCATGCACCGCGGCTCGGAATCAACTTCGCCGAGTGCAGACCGCGCCCTGACGTCGGGTCCTTCTCTTCCTTGAAATAGACTCCTGGCGAGCGGATCAGTTGCGAGACGACCACGCGCTCGGCGCCATTAATGACAAAGGTGCCGTTCTCCGTCATCAAGGGAAAATCACCCAGAAAGATCTCGCTCTCTTTCAACTCGCCGGTGCTCAGAATGCGCAACTGCACATTCACCCGAATCGGCGCCGAGTACGTAATCCCCCGTTCGCGGCACTCATGCTCGTTATAGCGTGGTTCTCCAAAGTGATAATCGAGGAAGCGCAACTCCATATTTTTGCCGGTAAAATCGGTAATCGGTGAAATTTCGTCGAACAGTTCACGCAATCCTTCCTTGCGGAACCATTCGAAGCTGCTCAGTTGCGTTTCAATCAGTTTGGGCAACTCGATTGCGTTTGAAATACGCGCGAATGAATAACGCTCGATCTTGCTGCGATGCAGGGTATCGGCGCCAATATCATTCGGCATGATCAACGGCTGCAGCACAACACTTTCAGTCAACGGGGGCATTGGCACCTCGCTCTTGCTTGTCAGCCGCCAGGGAGACTGTCGCCGCATCGGGTTCGGGCAACGATGAGCATACCACCGTTCCGACGCTGACGATCAGCGATCACTGGCGCCTGATTGCCGGATACAGGTTGTTCTGGCGGTAGAAAACCGAAAACACAAACACACACTCACGGCGCTATCTCCCTCGCTGGCAGAGACCGTGGGTTGTGTTCGTGCGTCTGATGGGTCTGAACTGGAGATGCGTTTGGATAACGCATTGAATGCCGGTGAGTTCCTCCTTCGTCCGCTCCGGCGTTTGCAAATTGCGAAACACAATGATACCACGGTCGTCGTGAGGTGTCAAGGAAAATTGCAAATGTGCAAATGTAACTGTTCACACCTGGGGTGACACACACGCCTGGGAGCGAGGGCGCCCCGCACACACGCCTGGGAGCGAGGGCGCCCCGCACACACGCCTGGGAGCGAGGGCGTCCCGCCCTCGTTGCGTCTCCGAGGGCAAGATGCCCTCGCTCCCAGGAGATCGGTAACGATAGCGTTGATGAACGGCGCCGGGATGCACGCTCCTGACAGCGCTGCGGTGGTCAGTCCGTCGAGGTATAATAATGGCATGAGAGTCTATCTGGACAACTGCTGTTTTCAGCGCCCG
>Ga0308410_1001059_pt1 | contig 15660 bp, 6 predicted proteins | sample HotsprOSTMatCore_FD_203467 | JGI IMG/M metagenome (GOLD analysis project Ga0308410, IMG submission 203467) | Hot spring phototrophic mat microbial communities from Octopus Spring, Yellowstone National Park, Wyoming, United States -... | ecosystem: Environmental > Aquatic > Thermal springs > Hot...
TGGTTGTAATATATCTTTAATCTTTTCTTTTGTTTCTCTTGAAACCCAATCATTAATTTTTATTCGTGCACCTTGAGGGTCTCCTATATAATCTACTTCGTTAAATCCACCTTTGTAGTACTTTCCCATTATATTAAGAAATTCCTGAAGTAATTTATAATCCTTTTGCAACCATAAAGCATTAGCAATACTGAGTTCATAATCCTTAGCAGATTTTAAATTTTCAATTAGCTTAGAGTAAGCTAAGTGAAGACGATCTTGTGGAAGGGTAAAGTTTAATACATCAGCCATCTGTTTTTCTGTATTCCCTCTTGCTCCAGCATAGGTCATTGCAAGGGCTATTGATATACTGGCAGGTGAATAAAACAGATTCTTTTCTTTATTTTCATCTTTTAGTTTTTTATATAAATCAAAACTAAACTTGTTTATACCCTGTGATACAGTGCCTAAATCATTTTCTTCAACTGCCCATGTTTTATTGCTGAAAAAAACTAATACTACTACTACACATATTACTGAAACTAATTTTTTTATATAAAAACCTTGCATAAAGAAGGATATTGATACAAGTTTTTTTAAATTCATAGCTTTACCTCCTTCTATCCTTTCTTGAACAATATTGAACTCATAACAATTTTTCGTTGTTTATTCATCTTTCCCACCACTTTTCAAGTTTTTCTATTTTTCTTTTAGTTAAAGTTTCTCCGTTAATGATGGCTTCATATCCTTCAGGTATTTCATAAGACTCGCTTTTACTATTGTTAATATTATGAGTAACTTCTACAATTCCTTCCATCACAGAAATTTTTATAGTATTTTCACCTCCCCTTTCTATAGTAAATTCTGTGCCACGGATACCAATGACCCACTCAGGACGAGAACGACAATGATTAGGACCCCAAACTAAAAGGCACATTTCAACGCCGAATTTTTTTAATTTTTCTTCCGTCCATCCTTTTATTGTCTTTAAATCTTCTTTGTAGCTCTCTATATAGCCCTTAACCTTTTGTAAATATTCATCCGATTTATCTACTTTTGTATAGACCTTGCCCTGGATAAACTCAACTCCCTCCTCATCTGCTGACTTCTTTTTCACTATAACCTCAGAATTTGGACCTATAATGAAGTTTCCTCGCCCATCTAAAATTCTTAATTCTATTCGTCCATCAGAAGAAGTTGTTATTTTGTCTCCATCATTTATTGGCAGATTAGAATGGCAGGCATCCTCCAGTTTTTTCGTTTGCAAATTCATAATCCTTACTGTACCTGAACATTCCTTTACCAAACCAGCAACATTATTATTAGATGCCATTTTTGAATACAAATCCTTAAGTGATCTTTCCTCTTCATTTAACCTTGTCATACGCCATTCATATTCCATTTTCTGCTCTTTTAGCTTCTTTTGGGTCTGTCTTGCCAGCATCAAAGCCTTTTCTGCTACAGGTTTTGCCTTCTGAGCATCTTCTTTTTGTTTTTCTGTGCCTATAATCAATGTTCTTTGTATCTTTGCAAGTAATTCATTTATCTGCCTTATCTCCTGTTCGTTTTGAGCTATCTTTAAATCAATTTCCTTAATTCTTTCCTCTACTTTCATTTTTTGCTTTTGAAGATCAAAATATGCACTGAGCCAGAGTTTATCTCCTGAAGTAACATTCTGGGCTAATGATAAATTAGGTAGAATCAAGAATAAAACTAACATTAATAGCATTCTTTTCATATTATTCTCCTTTTTCCATCATAAATTCCCATTTATAAATCTGGTCTTTTACTGTCCTAATATCAGGAGCATCAGGGTAGAGTTCAAGGTAAATATTCATATTGTAAATTGCTTTTCTATAATCTTTAATCTGTCCATAACTTAATGCCAGCGCCTTATAAAGATTAGGAAAGAAAGGTGATAATTCTAAAGCTTTTTGATATTCTTCAATCGCTTTCTCAAATTTTCCTTCTTTTGTATATGTTTCTGCTTTTATTACAAATTTTCTTGCTTCTTCTGGTAAAGCAAAAAGATGTGGATATTTAATCATAAGCTCTGCAATATGAGCTCTTATTTCTTTTGCTTCTTTCTCACTAGCAATCTTTAGAAGATTTGCATACCCCTTAATTGCCTCTCTATATTGACCTTTTGCTTCAAGAGTCTTAACGCTTTGCATCATACTATCTTTGTAAAGCTTTAATGCAGTATAAAGATTGTTAATCGCATTAGTTCTTAAAACTGATTTGGTTATCAAATAATCCTCAGGGATATTCTTATAAACACTTACTGCTTCATTAAACTTACCAGCCTTGGCATAGGCTGTTGCAAGCAATAACTTTGAAAAATTATTATCTTTATTTGCAGAGGAAAGGATATTTATAGCTTCATCATACTTTCCTTTATCAATATAAACAGCACTAAGAGCCTCTTTTGTATCATCTAAATTTGGATTGAGCGAATATGCCTTTTCTGCGTCTTTCATAGCCTGCTCAAGATTACCCTTCTCTCTATAGCAAAGACTCCTCTGGGCAAAAAATACAGATGCCTTCTTGTCAATCATTGTTTTTCTTGTAATCGTTTTTTCAAATTCTTTATCACCTCTTTTTATCGTCAATGTAACTTGGGTTCCTTCTTCACCACGCAGTAAGTTGACTACATCTTCAAGTTTTAATTTCTCTGTTGATTGATTATTAACTTTGATGATTTTATCCCCTGTCTCTACACCAGCCATCTTTGATGGACCCTCTTCAGATACCGTCTCAACAACAGGGTAATCCCCTTCTGTTTTTTTTATCCTTATACCGACTCCAGTTATCGTATTATATTTGATTGCCTTATCTGCATTTTGAATTGCTTTATCAAATTGTCCCATAGCCATATAGCTGTTTATTAGTAAATAAATAGCTTCAATATATGAAGGATAAAGTTCTATAAGTTTTGTAAGAGTATTTACAGCTTCATTATATGCTTCTTTTTCATAATAGAGGTTTGCCAGTTTTAGATAATAAGGTTGATATTTTGGGTCTAATGCTATTGCTTTTTTAAAATTCTCTTCAGCTTCTTTATACTTTTTCTGCTCTTGATATATAAGGCCTAAAATTCCATAATAACTAGGGGCTTTAGGATTAAGTTCAATTGCTCTTTTTGCAGCCTCAACCGCCTTACTATATTCTCTTAATTTTCCATAGGACAGCGCAAGTAAGTAAAATGAATCGGCAAAATTCGAATCTAATTTAATTGATTCATTTAATTTTTCTACTGCTTTTTGATATTCTCCTTTCCAATAATAAGCATCGCTAAGCCAGAAAAGAGCATTACTTTTTTTGGGAACTAAGTTTGAATAGAGTCTTCGCCAAGAGGGGTAATCAAATGGAGGTTTAGGATTTTCTACCGATTCTTCTGCAACTACCTCTAATATTTTTATAGCTTTTTCAATATCCCCTTTTCCTAGATAACCTCTTCCTAACCAAAAAAATACAGCATTAGCAGGAATAACACAAAGTTTACCATTTTTACATAATTGTACGACCTTCTCTAAGTATAAAATGGATTCGTTGTATCTGTTTTGCATATAATAAGACACTCCTATCATAAAGAGAGCTGACGTATCGTCTTCCCTCAATTTTTGAAATTGATCTATTGCTTCACTAAATTGCAAGTTATAGAAATACTCTTCACCTTTAACATAAATTTCACTATATTTTTCTGCTTCCATTATTGCTGCACAACCAAATAGAGATAATGCTAATACTACAATTACCATTTTAACGATAGATTTCATTGAATCACCTCCTTTGTTATTCTGCTTTCAATTTTTTACATTCTTCAATAATCTTCTCAACATCTAATATACCTGCACCAAGTTTTGCCTTTATGCACATTCTATACAATCCATCTCTATCAGGAGCTTCTAATTTTAAGATTTCCAGTTTTAGCTCTTCCTGCCTGCTTTTTTCTCTTTCAATATTAACAAGCTGGTTCATCTCAGCAGTTCTCCTGACAATATCGTGAATGATTACAGGATACACATTTCTGAATTCTGCAGGAGAGTTAACGCTCATTTCACATAGACGAAAAAGTGCGTATTGTAGAAATACTGTCCGTTCTGTTTCTTCAAATAGTTTAACGACATGTGAAGCGAAATCTGCTGATACTGTAGGCTCTACAGCCTGTCCTTCTATCTTGAGACCCTTTAATGTGGCTAATATGTTAGCGGTGCTTTCAAATACAGCAGAATCAGGAGGAGGTAAACAGCCAAGCTCAACATGCCGTTCTACAGGAAGAAGTGGCGGAAATGACGGTTCGGTTAGTAAATCCCTCATCTGGGCAACGGAAGCAGTGGATGAGAGGGTACGGATAAGCTCATCGTTTGCTTTATTTTGTTTTATCATTTCCATAAGGAAGTCTTTAGACCATGTAACTTCTATATCAGATATTCGATCTGGTGATATTGATTGTGGTGGATATTTAGGCCGCACCCCTGATGTAGATTGTTTTGTAATTTTCTTTTTCTTCATACAATCTTCCATGAGTCCTATTGATTCTTTTTCAAAAATATAAAGCCTTTGCTTTGCAAGTTCCATTTGCCTATCATCCCGCATTTCTAACCCTTTGTTAAATTCTTTATCAATTTCTGTGAATCTATTTTTGAGTTCTCCAATTTTTTGTTTAATATCCGGGAAATTGCATGAGCTTTCTAAATCCTTTATATACATTTCAATCCTTACTCTTATATCATCAAATTTTTCTAATCCGGTTGTCCTTGCTATTCTTACATAATCTTCATACAATTTTATAGCTCTTTCATTATTCTCAGCAGCTGATTGAAGCGAATCTTTACCATCTATCCTGTAGACCTCATACCCGCGATTTACTGCTGAATACCTGAGATTATCCCGATTGATCTGGGCACAACCTGAAATAAAGAAAACACTTAAGACAAATAAAACAAAAATATACCTTTTCATCTTTTCTCCTCCACTAATAACTGTCTTTTTAACTCATTCAACTTATTCTCAATTCTCTGCTTTTCATTCAAAAGTTTTTCTTCATTCTTCAATGCCTCTTGATACTCATTCTCTGCCTGTTGTTTTAAAGCAAGGGCTTGGGCAAGAAGATTATCTGTTTCTGAAGCCTGTTTTTTTGCTTTCAATTCTTTAATCTGTTTTTCTAATTCTTCTATTTTCTTTTTTGATTCTTCTTTTTTTGCTTTTATGTCTTCAAGCTCTGTGTAAATTGTCTGGAGTGTTTCAAAATTTGGCATAGCCAATTTGTAAAATTTAGCCATTTTTGTAAGTTTATTATTTAGCTCCGTTGCTTTTTTACTATCCATTGCATCAAGCAACTCTTTAGGAGGATTATAACTGATGCGCCTTGGAGAACCAGCATCCCCTTCAAATGCAAGTCCTGCATAAAAGCGAGCTGCCTCAAGGTCTCCTGATTGTAAAGATGTCTCTGCCATCTTGGAAAAATAAGCAGTTCTTAATAATTGTTCCTTTGCTAACTCTTGAGATTTTGTTTCAGAGGATAACTGGGATCTTGGGCTATCCCAATCAATTCGTGATAAGGTTTCTCTTTCTGATACTCTTGGACCAATTATAGTATAACTTCCAAACGGTCCACTTCCAATTCTGACTTGAGAAAGAATATCTTGTCCTGCACTTCTTCTTGCCTCTTCCTCTTTTCTTGCCTGCTCTTCTGCTTCTTTCATATGTCTTTGCCATGCTTCATAGGCTTTCTTTTTGGCTTCTTCTTGCTGTTTTCTTAGTGCTTCTTCTTGCTGACGCTGTTGATAAGAAGTATCAGGTTTTGGCATCATGCTATCGTATATCATTTGTCCTAAGGCTCCAAAAAGTGGTGCCATAATCCCTTGGAACATCTGAATTTGCATCTGCTGGGAGGGGCTAAGACCAGAACTTGGACTACTAATAGAAGTGCATACAGGGAGTGAATTTGGACTTGGACAGTAACATTTATGCGTAGCCATGTAGTTTCTCAAACTCTTGTCCGCTTTCCATGCTTCAAGGGTCGCCTCACAATCTATTACTTGTGAAAACGCAGAATCGGGAAAAACGCCCCCCAGCCAAAACAGACAAAAAATTAAACATATTAGTTTTTTAATCATATGCCTTTTTTTATTCATTACCCTCCTCCTTTTTTAAGAGTTTTTTAGAATAATTTTCACACTCCTTGAGTTTTTTCATGTCTTTATCTAACTGGTCTTTTAATCTTTCATATGAATTAAGTAAATCATCCGTAAGTTTATAGTCTCTGTTAACCTCTTCATCTAAAAAATCTATCTTAATGATGTGATATGCCACATCACTTGCTGACTTAAGAGTACTTATTATAGGACCAGCTTTTGCTAATCTATAACCTAATTTTTTATCAAATTTATCCAAATTATCAATCGCTCTATCAATTTCATAATCTATTAAAAACTCTACTGTTTCTCTTAATAACTGCTTCAATTTTTCTAATTCTTCTTCTGCAGATTTACAATTTTCTTTAATTTTTATAAAATCCTCAGAGAGCATTCTTACTTTATAAAGCCTGGATCCCTCGTCTAATAAATAGGCATACTTTTGTGCCTCCTTATAATAATTACTTAATTTATCAAGACTATTTAAAATCTCCTTGTATTTTGCAAGATCTTTCTCTTTCAAACGTTCTGATTTCAAAATTTTTCCATAAACCTGATGAAGATTTACTGAAATTTCTCCAACTATCGGAATAATATCTAAAGCAAAGTCTTTCATTTCCTCTTTAATTTCTTCTAAACGTTCGTTTTGTCTTTCACTTAATGTTTCCGCCTCATTTAAAAGCCTTTTCAAAGCTTCCTTATCACGTGCAATCTGCTCTCTAAACTTATTACATACATCTGACATGCATTGAAAATTATTTTGCTGAGCAATATCAATATAATGTTTAATAACCTCAATTTCTTCTTCTGCTTTTCGTTTATTTTTTAGATGTATATTCTTTGTCTGTTCTGCCTTTCTTGCTGCTTCTTCAGCTATTTGACCAGCTTTTACATCTCCTTTAGCCCTTGCAAGCAGTATGATTTCCTGCGCCTTCATAAAACTCCTGTCATTTTCTATTATTCCTCTTTCTGCATCGTCACGGATTTTTTGTAAATTAATAAGTCTTTCCTTCAGTTCAGTTATGCTTACGTCATTATTACAAACATTTTGTGCCAAAACTTTTGAGGAAAAAATCAAGAGAGCAACAAATATAATTTGGAATGTAAAAAGTTTTTTAATCATTTTCAAACTCCATTTTTTAAACCAATAAATTTTTAAAGATTATTCTACTCCTTATTGGGGTCCATAACTCTTCCCATAAACAAAATAGAGCCCGTCTCTTTATCACGAATAAAAAAGATAAAAGGATGGTCTGCTTTAAATACGAGTTCTTCAATTAATGCTTTTGTGTCTAATATTACAGCAGTAGCTGCTGCAGCTTCTGTTCCCTCTTCATTCACCTCTACAAATGCTTTGTGAATAACTTTACTTATATAAAGATCATTTTTTCGACCATTAATTCCTGAAAAGTCAGCTTTATTTTCGTCAAAAGCATCTTCCATACCCATCTTAGACAAATCTTCACTTAAGCCAAACATTTGTGTAAATTTAAATCTTGGAATATATACTTTAACTTTCGTTTTCATAGCATTTTTCAACCACTCTTGCAATTTCTTTTCATCCATCATATTTTCAACCGTCACAAATTTTCCCGTTTTTGGTAAGATTATAACCATCGAAACTTTGTCACCTTTATAAGGCATCTCTAATAATTGAAGATCGTCGTTTTCGTAATAATTAAACCTATTTTCCTGATACATCATTTTAACCTTAGTTTTTTGGCCATTTATTAAATAAAAATCTTCATCCCTAGTAAACTCCTTATCAAATTCTGTTAGCCACTTTCCTTTAAAATAAATAGCATTTGTAATCACCAATCTTGTAAGTTTTGTTATATCTCCTGGTTGTAATATATCTTTAATCTTTTCTTTTGTTTCTTTTGAAACCCAATCATTAATTTTGATTCGTGCACCTTGAGGGTCTCCTATATAATCTACTTCGTTAAATCCACCTTTGTAGTACTTTCCCATTATATTAAGAAATTCCTGAAGTAATTTATAATCCTTTTGCAACCATAAAGCATTAGCAATACTGAGTTCATAATCCTTAGCAGATTTTAAATTTTCAATTAGCTTAGAGTAAGCTAAGTGAAGACGATCTTGTGGAAGGGTAAAGTTTAATACATCAGCCATCTGTTTTTCTGTATTCCCTCTTGCTCCAGCATAGGTCATTGCAAGGGCTATTGATATACTGGCAGGTGAATAAAACAGATTCTTTTCTTTATTTTCATCTTTTAGTTTTTTATATAAATCAAAACTAAACTTGTTTATACCCTGTGATACAGTGCCTAAATCATTTTCTTCAACTGCCCATGTTTTATTGCTGAAAAAAACTAATACTACTACTACACATATTACTGAAACTAATTTTTTTATATAAAAACCTTGCATAAAGAAGGATATTGATACAAGTTTTTTTAAATTCATAGCTTTACCTCCTTCTATCCTTTCTTGAACAATATTGAACTCATAACAATTTTTCGTTGTTTATTCATCTTTCCCACCACTTTTCAAGTTTTTCTATTTTTCTTTTAGTTAAAGTTTCTCCGTTAATGATGGCTTCATATCCTTCAGGTATTTCATAAGACTCGCTTTTACTATTGTTAATATTATGAGTAACTTCTACAATTCCTTCCATCACAGAAATTTTTATAGTATTTTCACCTCCCCTTTCTATAGTAAATTCTGTGCCACGGATACCAATGACCCACTCAGGACGAGAACGACAATGATTAGGACCCCAAACTAAAAGGCACATTTCAACGCCGAATTTTTTTAATTTTTCTTCCGTCCATCCTTTTATTGTCTTTAAATCTTCTTTGTAGCTCTCTATATAGCCCTTAACCTTTTGTAAATATTCATCCGATTTATCTACTTTTGTATAGACCTTGCCCTGGATAAACTCAACTCCCTCCTCATCTGCTGACTTCTTTTTCACTATAACCTCAGAATTTGGACCTATAATGAAGTTTCCTCGCCCATCTAAAATTCTTAATTCTATTCGTCCATCAGAAGAAGTTGTTATTTTGTCTCCATCATTTATTGGCAGATTAGAATGGCAGGCATCCTCCAGTTTTTTCGTTTGCAAATTCATAATCCTTACTGTACCTGAACATTCCTTTACCAAACCAGCAACATTATTATTAGATGCCATTTTTGAATACAAATCCTTAAGTGATCTTTCCTCTTCATTTAACCTTGTCATACGCCATTCATATTCCATTTTCTGCTCTTTTAGCTTCTTTTGGGTCTGTCTTGCCAGCATCAAAGCCTTTTCTGCTACAGGTTTTGCCTTCTGAGCATCTTCTTTTTGTTTTTCTGTGCCTATAATCAATGTTCTTTGTATCTTTGCAAGTAATTCATTTATCTGCCTTATCTCCTGTTCGTTTTGAGCTATCTTTAAATCAATTTCCTTAATTCTTTCCTCTACTTTCATTTTTTGCTTTTGAAGATCAAAATATGCACTGAGCCAGAGTTTATCTCCTGAAGTAACATTCTGGGCTAATGATAAATTAGGTAGAATCAAGAATAAAACTAACATTAATAGCATTCTTTTCATATTATTCTCCTTTTTCCATCATAAATTCCCATTTATAAATCTGGTCTTTTACTGTCCTAATATCAGGAGCATCAGGGTAGAGTTCAAGGTAAATATTCATATTGTAAATTGCTTTTCTATAATCTTTAATCTGTCCATAACTTAATGCCAGCGCCTTATAAAGATTAGGAAAGAAAGGTGATAATTCTAAAGCTTTTTGATATTCTTCAATCGCTTTCTCAAATTTTCCTTCTTTTGTATATGTTTCTGCTTTTATTACAAATTTTCTTGCTTCTTCTGGTAAAGCAAAAAGATGTGGATATTTAATCATAAGCTCTGCAATATGAGCTCTTATTTCTTTTGCTTCTTTCTCACTAGCAATCTTTAGAAGATTTGCATACCCCTTAATTGCCTCTCTATATTGACCTTTTGCTTCAAGAGTCTTAACGCTTTGCATCATACTATCTTTGTAAAGCTTTAATGCAGTATAAAGATTGTTAATCGCATTAGTTCTTAAAACTGATTTGGTTATCAAATAATCCTCAGGGATATTCTTATAAACACTTACTGCTTCATTAAACTTACCAGCCTTGGCATAGGCTGTTGCAAGCAATAACTTTGAAAAATTATTATCTTTATTTGCAGAGGAAAGGATATTTATAGCTTCATCATACTTTCCTTTATCAATATAAACAGCACTAAGAGCCTCTTTTGTATCATCTAAATTTGGATTGAGCGAATATGCCTTTTCTGCGTCTTTCATAGCCTGCTCAAGATTACCCTTCTCTCTATAGCAAAGACTCCTCTGGGCAAAAAATACAGATGCCTTCTTGTCAATCATTGTTTTTCTTGTAATCGTTTTTTCAAATTCTTTATCACCTCTTTTTATCGTCAATGTAACTTGGGTTCCTTCTTCACCACGCAGTAAGTTGACTACATCTTCAAGTTTTAATTTCTCTGTTGATTGATTATTAACTTTGATGATTTTATCCCCTGTCTCTACACCAGCCATCTTTGATGGACCCTCTTCAGATACCGTCTCAACAACAGGGTAATCCCCTTCTGTTTTTTTTATCCTTATACCGACTCCAGTTATCGTATTATATTTGATTGCCTTATCTGCATTTTGAATTGCTTTATCAAATTGTCCCATAGCCATATAGCTGTTTATTAGTAAATAAATAGCTTCAATATATGAAGGATAAAGTTCTATAAGTTTTGTAAGAGTATTTACAGCTTCATTATATGCTTCTTTTTCATAATAGAGGTTTGCCAGTTTTAGATAATAAGGTTGATATTTTGGGTCTAATGCTATTGCTTTTTTAAAATTCTCTTCAGCTTCTTTATACTTTTTCTGCTCTTGATATATAAGGCCTAAAATTCCATAATAACTAGGGGCTTTAGGATTAAGTTCAATTGCTCTTTTTGCAGCCTCAACCGCCTTACTATATTCTCTTAATTTTCCATAGGACAGCGCAAGTAAGTAAAATGAATCGGCAAAATTCGAATCTAATTTAATTGATTCATTTAATTTTTCTACTGCTTTTTGATATTCTCCTTTCCAATAATAAGCATCGCTAAGCCAGAAAAGAGCATTACTTTTTTTGGGAACTAAGTTTGAATAGAGTCTTCGCCAAGAGGGGTAATCAAATGGAGGTTTAGGATTTTCTACCGATTCTTCTGCAACTACCTCTAATATTTTTATAGCTTTTTCAATATCCCCTTTTCCTAGATAACCTCTTCCTAACCAAAAAAATACAGCATTAGCAGGAATAACACAAAGTTTACCATTTTTACATAATTGTACGACCTTCTCTAAGTATAAAATGGATTCGTTGTATCTGTTTTGCATATAATAAGACACTCCTATCATAAAGAGAGCTGACGTATCGTCTTCCCTCAATTTTTGAAATTGATCTATTGCTTCACTAAATTGCAAGTTATAGAAATACTCTTCACCTTTAACATAAATTTCACTATATTTTTCTGCTTCCATTATTGCTGCACAACCAAATAGAGATAATGCTAATACTACAATTACCATTTTAACGATAGATTTCATTGAATCACCTCCTTTGTTATTCTGCTTTCAATTTTTTACATTCTTCAATAATCTTCTCAACATCTAATATACCTGCACCAAGTTTTGCCTTTATGCACATTCTATACAATCCATCTCTATCAGGAGCTTCTAATTTTAAGATTTCCAGTTTTAGCTCTTCCTGCCTGCTTTTTTCTCTTTCAATATTAACAAGCTGGTTCATCTCAGCAGTTCTCCTGACAATATCGTGAATGATTACAGGATACACATTTCTGAATTCTGCAGGAGAGTTAACGCTCATTTCACATAGACGAAAAAGTGCGTATTGTAGAAATACTGTCCGTTCTGTTTCTTCAAATAGTTTAACGACATGTGAAGCGAAATCTGCTGATACTGTAGGCTCTACAGCCTGTCCTTCTATCTTGAGACCCTTTAATGTGGCTAATATGTTAGCGGTGCTTTCAAATACAGCAGAATCAGGAGGAGGTAAACAGCCAAGCTCAACATGCCGTTCTACAGGAAGAAGTGGCGGAAATGACGGTTCGGTTAGTAAATCCCTCATCTGGGCAACGGAAGCAGTGGATGAGAGGGTACGGATAAGCTCATCGTTTGCTTTATTTTGTTTTATCATTTCCATAAGGAAGTCTTTAGACCATGTAACTTCTATATCAGATATTCGATCTGGTGATATTGATTGTGGTGGATATTTAGGCCGCACCCCTGATGTAGATTGTTTTGTAATTTTCTTTTTCTTCATACAATCTTCCATGAGTCCTATTGATTCTTTTTCAAAAATATAAAGCCTTTGCTTTGCAAGTTCCATTTGCCTATCATCCCGCATTTCTAACCCTTTGTTAAATTCTTTATCAATTTCTGTGAATCTATTTTTGAGTTCTCCAATTTTTTGTTTAATATCCGGGAAATTGCATGAGCTTTCTAAATCCTTTATATACATTTCAATCCTTACTCTTATATCATCAAATTTTTCTAATCCGGTTGTCCTTGCTATTCTTACATAATCTTCATACAATTTTATAGCTCTTTCATTATTCTCAGCAGCTGATTGAAGCGAATCTTTACCATCTATCCTGTAGACCTCATACCCGCGATTTACTGCTGAATACCTGAGATTATCCCGATTGATCTGGGCACAACCTGAAATAAAGAAAACACTTAAGACAAATAAAACAAAAATATACCTTTTCATCTTTTCTCCTCCACTAATAACTGTCTTTTTAACTCATTCAACTTATTCTCAATTCTCTGCTTTTCATTCAAAAGTTTTTCTTCATTCTTCAATGCCTCTTGATACTCATTCTCTGCCTGTTGTTTTAAAGCAAGGGCTTGGGCAAGAAGATTATCTGTTTCTGAAGCCTGTTTTTTTGCTTTCAATTCTTTAATCTGTTTTTCTAATTCTTCTATTTTCTTTTTTGATTCTTCTTTTTTTGCTTTTATGTCTTCAAGCTCTGTGTAAATTGTCTGGAGTGTTTCAAAATTTGGCATAGCCAATTTGTAAAATTTAGCCATTTTTGTAAGTTTATTATTTAGCTCCGTTGCTTTTTTACTATCCATTGCATCAAGCAACTCTTTAGGAGGATTATAACTGATGCGCCTTGGAGAACCAGCATCCCCTTCAAATGCAAGTCCTGCATAAAAGCGAGCTGCCTCAAGGTCTCCTGATTGTAAAGATGTCTCTGCCATCTTGGAAAAATAAGCAGTTCTTAATAATTGTTCCTTTGCTAACTCTTGAGATTTTGTTTCAGAGGATAACTGGGATCTTGGGCTATCCCAATCAATTCGTGATAAGGTTTCTCTTTCTGATACTCTTGGACCAATTATAGTATAACTTCCAAACGGTCCACTTCCAATTCTGACTTGAGAAAGAATATCTTGTCCTGCACTTCTTCTTGCCTCTTCCTCTTTTCTTGCCTGCTCTTCTGCTTCTTTCATATGTCTTTGCCATGCTTCATAGGCTTTCTTTTTGGCTTCTTCTTGCTGTTTTCTTAGTGCTTCTTCTTGCTGACGCTGTTGATAAGAAGTATCAGGTTTTGGCATCATGCTATCGTATATCATTTGTCCTAAGGCTCCAAAAAGTGGTGCCATAATCCCTTGGAACATCTGAATTTGCATCTGCTGGGAGGGGCTAAGACCAGAACTTGGACTACTAATAGAAGTGCATACAGGGAGTGAATTTGGACTTGGACAGTAACATTTATGCGTAGCCATGTAGTTTCTCAAACTCTTGTCCGCTTTCCATGCTTCAAGGGTCGCCTCACAATCTATTACTTGTGAAAACGCAGAATCGGGAAAAACGCCCCCCAGCCAAAACAGACAAAAAATTAAACATATTAGTTTTTTAATCATATGCCTTTTTTTATTCATTACCCTCCTCCTTTTTTAAGAGTTTTTTAGAATAATTTTCACACTCCTTGAGTTTTTTCATGTCTTTATCTAACTGGTCTTTTAATCTTTCATATGAATTAAGTAAATCATCCGTAAGTTTATAGTCTCTGTTAACCTCTTCATCTAAAAAATCTATCTTAATGATGTGATATGCCACATCACTTGCTGACTTAAGAGTACTTATTATAGGACCAGCTTTTGCTAATCTATAACCTAATTTTTTATCAAATTTATCCAAATTATCAATCGCTCTATCAATTTCATAATCTATTAAAAACTCTACTGTTTCTCTTAATAACTGCTTCAATTTTTCTAATTCTTCTTCTGCAGATTTACAATTTTCTTTAATTTTTATAAAATCCTCAGAGAGCATTCTTACTTTATAAAGCCTGGATCCCTCGTCTAATAAATAGGCATACTTTTGTGCCTCCTTATAATAATTACTTAATTTATCAAGACTATTTAAAATCTCCTTGTATTTTGCAAGATCTTTCTCTTTCAAACGTTCTGATTTCAAAATTTTTCCATAAACCTGATGAAGATTTACTGAAATTTCTCCAACTATCGGAATAATATCTAAAGCAAAGTCTTTCATTTCCTCTTTAATTTCTTCTAAACGTTCGTTTTGTCTTTCACTTAATGTTTCCGCCTCATTTAAAAGCCTTTTCAAAGCTTCCTTATCACGTGCAATCTGCTCTCTAAACTTATTACATACATCTGACATGCATTGAAAATTATTTTGCTGAGCAATATCAATATAATGTTTAATAACCTCAATTTCTTCTTCTGCTTTTCGTTTATTTTTTAGATGTATATTCTTTGTCTGTTCTGCCTTTCTTGCTGCTTCTTCAGCTATTTGACCAGCTTTTACATCTCCTTTAGCCCTTGCAAGCAGTATGATTTCCTGCGCCTTCATAAAACTCCTGTCATTTTCTATTATTCCTCTTTCTGCATCGTCACGGATTTTTTGTAAATTAATAAGTCTTTCCTTCAGTTCAGTTATGCTTACGTCATTATTACAAACATTTTGTGCCAAAACTTTTGAGGAAAAAATCAAGAGAGCAACAAATATAATTTGGAATGTAAAAAGTTTTTTAATCATTTTCAAACTCCATTTTTTAAACCAATAAATTTTTAAAGATTATTCTACTCCTTATTGGGGTCCATAACTCTTCCCATAAACAAAATAGAGCCCGTCTCTTTATCACGAATAAAAAAGATAAAAGGATGGTCTGCTTTAAATACGAGTTCTTCAATTAATGCTTTTGTGTCTAATATTACAGCAGTAGCTGCTGCAGCTTCTGTTCCCTCTTCATTCACCTCTACAAATGCTTTGTGAATAACTTTACTTATATAAAGATCATTTTTTCGACCATTAATTCCTGAAAAGTCAGCTTTATTTTCGTCAAAAGCATCTTCCATACCCATATCAGACAAAACTTTACTTAAGCCAAACATTTGTGTAAATTTAAATCTTGGAATATATACTTTAACTTTCGTTTTCATAGCATTTTTCAACCACTCTTGCAATTTCTTTTCATCCATCATATTTTCAACCG
>Ga0308410_1001065_pt1 | contig 15642 bp, 14 predicted proteins | sample HotsprOSTMatCore_FD_203467 | JGI IMG/M metagenome (GOLD analysis project Ga0308410, IMG submission 203467) | Hot spring phototrophic mat microbial communities from Octopus Spring, Yellowstone National Park, Wyoming, United States -... | ecosystem: Environmental > Aquatic > Thermal springs > Hot...
AGCGGCAGCGCATCATCGACAACTTCTTCCTGGGCGGCGAGAATCTGCGCGGGTTCGAACTCGGCGGTGCCGGGCCGCGCGACCTCGCCACCGACGATGCGCTGGGCGGCCGCCTGATCTGGACCGCAGGCACCGAACTCCGCTTCCCGATGCCGTTCTTGTCCGACGATCTCGGGATCCAGGGGCGCACCTTCGTCGATGTCGGCGGCCTCAGCCGGCCGGGGTTCTCGGGAGCCAATGTCGCCAGCGATACGAGCCCGCGCGTCGGCGTGGGCGTCGGCGTCGCCTGGCGGTCGCCGTTCGGCCTTGTGAACGTTGACCTCGGCTGGGCGGTGGTGAAGAAGAGCTACGACAAGACCGAGCTGATCCGGTTCGGCTTCGGCACGAGGTTCTGAACATGCCGTGGATCCGCACAGCCCTGGCCTTGCTGGCGCTCGCCGCAATCGCTTGGCCGCTCGCCCTCCCCGCCGAGGCGCAACAGCAACAGCAGCAGTGGTTCGTGCCCGGGCAGCAGCCGCAGCAGCAGCCGCGCCCTCCGGCGCAGCGTCCATCGGCGGCACAGCCGCAGCAGCGGCCTGCCCAGCGCCCGGCAGCGCCCGCCGACCAGGTGCCGGGCCCGACCGAGGCTGGCGCGCCGCGCCTGCCGCCGCTCGACCGCGCGCCGCCGCCGCCCCCGGCCGTGATCGGCGTGATCGGCGCGCAGGAGGTGTTCGAGGCCTCGGTCGCCGTGCGCGAGGTGCGTCAGACCCTGCAGCGCCGCCTCGCGCGGCTGCAGGAGGACTCCGCGCGCGAACAGCAGCGCTGGCGCGACGCCCAGCAGGCGCTCGCCGCCGAGCGCGGCCGGCTCACGCCCGAGCAGCTGCGCGAGAAGGAGCGCGAGCTTCAGGAGCAGATCACCAACGGCCAGCGCATCCTGCGCGAGCGCAATGCCGCGATCCAGGCGGCCGGCCAGAAGGCGCTCGCCGAGGTCGAACGGGTGATGCTCTACGTCATCCGCCAGGTCGCCGAGGCGCGCGGCCTGACCATGGTCGTCCAGCGCCAGGCGATCGTGCTTGCCGTCGAGGAACACGACATCAGCGAGGCGGTGGCGAACCAGCTCAACCGGGCGCTCACCTCCGTGCCGCTGGATCCCGATCCGGCCGACCTGCCGGCGGTTGCGCCACCCGCGCGCCGCAACTGAGCCCGTCGTGATCGGCGACCCCCGGTTCTTTCCGGGTGGCGGACCGTATCCGCTCGCTCGCTTGGCCGAGGCGGCCGAGGCGACGCTCGCCGGCACTGCCGATCCCGCCCGACTGATCCATGGCGTGGCGCCGTTGCCCGCGGCCGGGCCGGACCGGATCACCTTCCTCGACAACCGTCGCTACCTGCCGGCCTTGGCGGAGTCGCGCGCGGGCGCCTGCATCCTCGCCCCGGCGCATGCCAGCCAGGCGCCGGCCGCGATGGCGCTGCTGCTGACGCCCAAGCCCTATCTCGCCTGGGCGAGAGTGGCGGGCCTGTTCCATCCTCGGCCGTCGCTGGTTCCCGGGATCCACCCCTCCGCCGTCGTCGCGCCCGATTCCTTGCTCGGAGACGGGATCGCGGTCGGCCCGGGGGCGGTGATCGGCGCCCGCGCGGCCATCGGCGCGGGGACCGAGATCGGGCCGCTCGCCGTCGTGGGGGAGGGAGTGGTGCTCGGGCGCGACTGCCGGATCGGCGCGGGCGCGGTGGTCAGCCACTGCATCGCCGGCGACCGTGTGGTGCTGCATCCGGGCGCAAAGGTGGGCCAGGAGGGGTTCGGATTCGCCGAGGGCCCGAACGGATTCGTCACCGTCCCGCAACTCGGCAGGGTGCTGATCGGCGACGACGTCGAGATCGGCGCCAACACCACGGTCGATCGCGGATCCTCCTCTGATACGGTTGTTGGTTCCGGGACCCGCATGGACAACCTGGTGCAGATCGGGCACAACGTGCGCCTCGGTCGGTGTTGCGTGATCGTGGGCCAGTCCGGCATTTCCGGGTCATCGACGCTCGGCGACTTCGCGGTGCTGGCCGCCCAGGCCGGCGTGGGCGGGCATCTGCGCATCGGCCGCCGTGCCCGGATCGGCGCACAGGCGGGGGTGATGGACGACGTTCCGGACGGCACCGACGTGATCGGTAGCCCTGCCAGACCGGCAAGGGAGTTCTGGCGGGCCCTGGCGATGTTCTACAAGTCTGCGGGCGTGCGGCGACGCAAGGCGGATTGACGATGGACGGGACGGACGCGGCCGTGACGGCTGGCCCCAAGGCCGAGAGCAGGCGGATCGAGGCGCTGGATATCGCGCGCATCATGCATGCGATCCCGCATCGGTTCCCCTTCCTGCTCGTCGACCGGGTCGTGGACGTGATGCCGAACGAGAGCGCGATCGGCATCAAGAATGTCTCGATCAACGAGAACTATTTCCAGGGGCACTTCCCGGCGCATCCGGTGATGCCGGGCGTGCTGATCATCGAGAGCATGGCCCAGACCGCGGCCGTGCTGGTGGTTGAGACGCTCGGCGACGATGCCGCCGGCAAGCTCGTCTACTTCATGCTGGTCGAGAACGCGAAGTTCCGCCGCCCCGTGGTGCCCGGCGATCAGATGCGGATCCATGTGCGCAAGGATCGCAACAGGGGCAATGTCTGGAAGTTCTCCGCGGAAGCCAAGGTCGAAGGGCAGGTGGTGGCCGAGTCAACCTTCGCCGCGATGATCCTGGACCGCTGAGCCTATGGCGCATGTCCACCGCACGGCGCAGGTCGCGCCCGGCGCGCGGCTGGCCGCAGACGTGCGCGTCGGCCCCTATTGCGTGATCGGCGGCGATGTGGTGATCGGCGAAGGCGCCGAGATCGCGTCGCATGTCGTGATCGAGGGCCATACCACGCTCGGACCGGGCGTCCGCGTGATGCCGTTCGCCACCATCGGCCTGCCGCCGCAGGACGTGAAGTACAGCGGCGAGCCGACGCGCGTCGAGATCGGCCCGCGCACGCTAGTGCGCGAGCACGTGACGATCCATCGCGGCAGTGTCGGCGGCGGGCTCACGCGCATCGGCGCGGACTGCATGATCATGTGCGTCGCGCACGTCGCCCATGACTGCGAACTCGGCGACGGCGTGATCGTGGCCAACAACGTCATGTTCGGCGGCCACGCCAAGGTCGGCGACAACGCCTATATCGGTGGCGGCGCGGCGATCCACCAATTTGTGCGCATCGGCCGCAATGCTGCGGTCGGCGGCATGAGCGGGGTGGAGGGCGATGTCATCCCGTTCGGGCTGGTGATGGGCAACCGTGCGCGCCTGACCGGGCTCAATCTCATCGGCCTGAAGCGCCGCGGCTTCCCGCGCGCCGACATCAACGCGCTGCGCGCCGCCTTCCGGCTTCTGTTCCGTGATGACAACGGCACCTTCGCGCTGCGCGTCGCCGAGGCGGCGCGCCGCCATGCGGGCGACCCCCTGGTGCAGGAGGTGATCGGCTTCGTGCGCGCGGGCGGCCGGCGACCGCTCTGCCGGGCGGCCGGCCCGGCCGAACTCGATCTCGGCGAGGAGGCCGAGGCGAACGGGGCGGTCGAGACCGCAGCCTGATCCGTGACCTTGGGCACGCTCGGGATCATCGCTGGCGGTGGACGGGTGCCGGCACAGCTTGCAGCAGCCGTCGCCGCGACCGGCAGGCCCGTGTTCGTGCTTGCGCTCCAGGGTCATGCCGACCGCGCCGCGCTCGCGCCGTTCCCGCATGCGGCGATCCGGCTCGGCGCCGTGGGCGAGGGGCTGGCGCAGCTGCGCGCGCACGGCGTTACCGATCTCGTCCTCGTGGGCACCGTGCGCCGGCCTTCGCTGCTGACGCTCATGCCCGATGCGGAGGGCGCGAGGCTGATCGCGCGCATCGGCCGCGCCGCCTTCGCCGGCGATGACGGTCTGCTCTCCGCGATCGTGCGCGTGCTGGAGGAGGAGGGGTTCCGCGTGCACGGCGTGCAGCACGTGATGGCCGGGCTCACGGCGCCGGAGGGCGTGCTCTCCGTGCGCGCCCCGTCCCCCGAGCACGAGACGGATATCCTGCGCGGAGCCGCCGTCTGCCGCCTGCTCGGCGAGGCCGATATCGGCCAGGCGGTCGTGGTTCAGCAGGGCCTAGTGCTCGGCGTCGAGGCGATCGAGGGCACGGATGCGCTGCTCGCGCGCTGCGCCAGCCTGCGGCGCGAGGGCCCGGGCGGCGTGCTGGTCAAGCGCGCTAAGCCCGGCCAGGAGTTGCGCGCGGACCTGCCGACGATCGGTGTCGGCACCGTCGAGGGTGCGGCCGCGGCCGGTCTCGCCGGCATCGCGGTGGAGGCCGAGCGCACGCTGATGCCCGACCGTGCCGCGACCATCGCGGCGGCCGACGCGCGCGGCCTCTTCCTGGTCGCGCGCCGCTTCACGCCCTGAGGCCGCCCGCCTACTCTGCCGCCCTCACCCGAGGAGGGACTGCATGAGCGACGGCCGTTTCCTGCACACCATGATCCGCGTCGGCGATCTCGACCGCAGCGTGAAGTTCTACACCGAGCTCCTGGGCATGAAGGAGCTGCGCCGGCGCGACGTGCCGGAGGGCAAGTACACCCTCGCCTTCGTCGGCTACGGCGACGAGTCCTCGAACGCGGTGATCGAGCTCACCTACAATTACGACGTCGAGAAATACGAACTCGGCACCGGCTTCGGCCATCTCGCGATCGGCGTGCCGGACATCAAGGCCGCGGTGGAGAAGGTGCGCGCGGCCGGCGGCAAGGTGACGCGCGAGCCCGGACCGGTGAAGTTCGGCACCACCGTGATCGCCTTCATCGAGGACCCGGACGGCTACAAGATCGAGCTGATCGAGCGCAAGCCGTCCTGAGGCGGCGATGGACCCGCGCGAGCGCTGGTTTGAGGACTACCGCGAGGGCGAGACGATCGCCTTCGGCGACCGCACCGTCACGGCCGAGGAGATCATCGCCTTCGCCCGCGAGTACGATCCGCAACCGTTCCATCTGAGCGAGGCGGGCGGGCGTGCCACCCCCTATGGCGGGCTGATCGCCTCGGGCTGGCATACCGCCTCGCTAACCATGCGCATGCTGGTCGATCACGTGCTATCGCGTCACGGTCTCGGCTCGCCGGGACTCGACGAGCTGCGCTGGCCCGCGCCGGTGCGGCCGGGCGACCGGCTGCGCTGGCAGGTCACGGTGGTGGAGACGCGACGGTCGCGCTCGAAGCCCGATCGCGGGATCGTCCGCCAGCGGGTCGAGGCCTTCAACCAGCGCGGGGAGCAGGTGCTGTCTTGGACGGCGGCCGGGCTGGTGCGCTGCCGGACCCCCGCGCCTGAGGCGGCGGGCTGATGGGCTTCGTCCATCTGCGCGTCCACTCCGCCTATTCACTGTCGGAAGGGGCGATCAAGCTCGAGACGCTGCCGGCCCTCGCCGCGCAGGCGGGCATGCCGGCGGTGGCGCTGACCGACACCAACAACCTGTTCGGCGCGCTCGAGTTCTCCACCGTCTGCGCCAAGGCCGGGATCCAGCCGATCCTGGGCCTCGAGCTCGCGCTTGCCCGCGACGAGGCTGCGGAGGTCGCGGCGCAGACCGATCCCGTGGTGCTGCTGGCGAAGGACGAGACCGGCCTCGGCAACCTGATGCGGCTCGCCTCGCGGGCGCATCTCGATCCCGCGCCCGGTGCGCCGCCGCACGTGCCGCTCGCGACGCTGCTCGCTCACGCGGATGGGCTCTTTCTGCTGACGGGTGGCACGCGCGGGCCGCTCGCGCGGCTCCTGTCCGATGGGCAGGAGGCGGCAGCGCGCCACTGGCTGGAGCGGCTCGCGAGGCGGTTCGGCGACCGGCTCTGCGTCGAGCTGCATCGCCACGGCGTTGCCGAGGAGCGCGCGGTCGAGCCGGCGATGCTCGCGCTCGCGGATGCCCTCGGCCTGCCGATCGTCGCCACCAACGACTGCTTCTTCGCCACGCCGGACATGCACGAGGCGCACGATGCGCTGCTGTGCATCGCCGACCGCCGCCTGATCGCGGAGGAGGACCGCCGCCGCGTCACGCCCGAGCACTGGTTCAAGGATGAGAGGGCGATGCGCGCGGCCTTCGCCGATCTGCCGGAAGCCTGCGACAACACGGTCGAGCTCGCGCGCCGTTGCGCCGTGATGGCGCGGCCGCGCGACCCGCTGCTGCCGGCGAGCCCAAAGGTGCCGCCGGGGCGCAGCGAGGCCGAGACCGTCCGCGCGATGGCCGAGGCCGGGCTGGCGCGACGGCTCGCTGCCCTCGGCATCGACCAGGCGGCCGCCAAGCCATACCGCGAGCGGCTCGACTACGAGCTCGGCGTCATCGAGGCGATGGGCTTCGCCGGCTATTTCCTGATCGTCGCCGACTTCATCCAATGGGCGAAGGCGCAGGGGATCCCCGTCGGCCCCGGCCGCGGCTCGGGCGCGGGGTCGGTCGCGGCCTGGGCGCTCGCGATCACCGACCTTGATCCGATCCGCTTCGGGCTGCTGTTCGAACGGTTCCTCAACCCCGAGCGCGTGTCGATGCCCGACTTCGACATCGACTTCTGCCAGGACCGGCGCGACGAGGTCATCGCCTATGTCCGGCGCGAATACGGTGCGGACCGCGTCGCCCAGATCATCACCTTCGGCAAGCTCCAGGCGCGCGCGGTGGTGCGCGATGTCGGGCGCGTGCTCGGCCTGCCCTTCGGGCTCGTCAACAGGATCGTTGAGCTGATCCCGAACAACCCGGCCAAGCCGGTCACGCTCGCCGAGGCGATCGAGGCCGACCCGATGCTGCGCGCGATGCGCGACGAGGACGAGCAGGTGGCGCGGCTGATGGAGATCGCGCTGAAGCTCGAGGGCCTCTACCGCCACGCCTCGACGCATGCCGCCGGCGTGGTGATCGGCGACCGTCCGCTCATCGAGCTCATCCCGCTCTACCGCGACCCGCGCTCGGAGATGCTGGTGACGCAGTACGCGATGAAGCACGCCGAGCAGGCAGGGCTGGTCAAGTTCGACTTCCTCGGCCTGACCACGCTGACGGTCCTGCGCCGGGCGCAGGACATGCTGGGGTCCCTGGGCATCGCGGTGGCTCTCGACCGTCTGCCGCTCGATGACGCCCGCACCTACGCGATGCTGCAACGCGGCGAAGCGGGCGGCGTGTTCCAGTTCGAGAGCCAGGGCATGCGCGACGTGCTGCGCCAGATGCGCCCCGACCGGTTCGAGGACCTGATCGCCGCGGTGGCGCTCTATCGCCCCGGGCCGATGGCGAACATCCCGGCCTACTGCGCGCGCAAGCACGGCGAGCCCTGGGAGCCGCCGCACGAGGCGATCCGCGACATTCTGGCCGAGACCTACGGCATCATGGTCTACCAGGAGCAGGTGATGCAGATCGCGCAGGTGCTGGCCGGCTATTCGCTCGGCAGCGCCGACCTCTTGCGCCGCGCGATGGGCAAGAAGATCCGCGCCGAGATGGAGAAGCAGCGCACCGTGTTCATCGAAGGCGCGGTCTCCCGCGGCATCGATCCCGCCAAGGCGGCGGAGATCTTCGACCTGATGGAGAGGTTCGCCGATTACGGCTTCAACAAGAGCCACGCCGCGGCCTATGCGCTGGTCGCCTACCAGACCGCATGGGTGAAGGCGAATCACCCGGTCGTCTTCCTCGCCGCCTCGATGTCGCTCGCGATCGCCAACACCGACAAGCTCGCCAGCCTGAAGGCCGAGGCGGAGCGCATGGGCATCGAGGTGCTGCCGCCGGACGTGAACGCCTCGGATGCCGACTTCCAGATCGAGCGCGGCGCGGATGGTGCCTTGCGCATCCGCTACGCGCTCGCGGCGGTGAGGAAGGTCGGGCTTGCGGCGATGCAGAGCGTTGTCGCCGAGCGCCGGCGCGGCGGACCGTTCCGCTCGATCGCCGACTTCGCCGCCCGCATCGATCCGCGCCACCTGAACCGGATGCAGATCGAGTATCTCGCCCGTGCCGGCGCCTTCGACAGCCTCGAGCCGAACCGCCGCCGCATCGCCGAGGCGGCGGAGGCGATCATCCGCCGCGCCGCCGCAGCGGCCGAGGACCGGGCGAGCCATCAGATCGGCCTGTTCGGCAGCGACGGACCGGAGCCCCTGCGTCTGCCCGAGGTGCCGGATTGGCCGGTCATGGAACGGCTCGCGCACGAGGCGGAGGCCGTCGGGTTCCATCTGACCAAGCATCCGCTCGATGCCTATGCGGCGGCGCTGCGCCGGCTTGGCGTGGTGCGGGCAGCGGCGATCGCGGCGCGCGTCTCGGCCGGCGCAGGGCGGCTCAAGCTCGCCGGATCGGTGGTGGCGGCGAAGGAGCGGCCGACCCGGACCGGCTCCAAGATGTGCTGGCTACGGCTCTCGGACGCCTCGGGCAGCTGCGAGGTGACGCTGTTCAGCGAGGTGTTGAGCCGGGTGCGGCCGCTCCTGGTCGCGGGCGAGCGGCTGCTGGTGACGGCGGATGCGCGCGCCGAGGGCGAGACGGTGCGGCTGACCGCGGTCGAGATCGAGAAGCTCGATGCGGCGGTCGCTGCTGCCGGCACCGGGCTCAAAGCTTGGCTCGGCGATACGGCGCCGATCGCGCCGATCAAGGCGATGCTCCGCGAGGCCGGACGGGGCAGGGGACGGGTGATCCTGGCGCCGCGCCTGGCCGCGGGGCAGGAGATCGAGATCGCGCTGCCGGGCGGCTTCGCGATCACGCCCGCGCTGGTTCCCAAGATCGCCGCGCTGCCGGGCGTGCTGCGGGTCGAGGAGCTGTAGCCCGGTTCAGCGGGCCTGGGCGAGAATGCCGTCGGCCCAGGCTTCGAGGAGGCGTGCCGACCGGTTCACGGTTCCGACCTGGCGATGCAGCACCCCGAGCCGTGCGGAAAGCCCGACCGCCCCACCCTCCAGTGCGCGCACCGCTGCGCCGAGGGCGCCGAGGCTGCCGCGGAAGGCCGCCATCGCCTCGCGCTGTTCGGCCAGGGCCGCGTCCAGCGAGGCAAGCGCGGCAGCGAGCCGCTCCTGGTCGCGCGCGGAGGGTCGTCCGCGTGCCAGCGGAAATGGGATGACCCGCCCCATATCGTCGTCGTCCATGACCCGATCCCCTGCGACGTCCCAGTGATTAATAAGACGTTAAAGCAGGCAGGCGGATCAATCCCCGCGTGCGTATGCGGACGGATCAGCCCAGCAGCACCCCCATTAGCACGGCTGACAACACCACGACCACGGCCAAGGTGAGCAGCCGGCGCAACCACAGATAACGGATCGGCACCAGCCCATCGCGGGCGGCGCTTTCCTCGGCAGCCCAGACGCCGAGAAATCCCGCGATCAGCACCGTCAACCCCGCCCAGGCGGGCAGCAGCAGCGCGCCCCAGCCGACCATGGCCGGCACCACGCCGAGGGTGAGCCGCGTGCGGGCGTGCCGTGTCTCCGCCTCGGCCGTGGCGGCGAGCGTCAGCCCCCAGTGCACGGCGCCGAGGAAGGCGAGGATGACCGCGCCGTAGGCGATCAGGGCGGCGAGCGCGAGGCCGCGCCAGCCCTCGGGGCCGACGAAGGCGCCGCCGGCGCAGGCCGCGAAGGGGATCAGGCCGCCGAGGCCGAGCCAGAACGCCGGAAACGGCAGACCGCGCGGCATCAGCCCGCAACCGCGGCGATGCGCGCGAGAGTCTCGTTCCGCCCCAAAGCCTCGGCCACATCGAACACCGGCGGCGAGGTGGTCGAGCCCGTGAGCGCCGCGCGCAGCGGCATGGCGAGATCCTTCAGTTTCATGCCCCTGCCCTCGGCATGCGCGCGGGTGGCGGCTTCGAGCGACTCCGCCTCCCACGCGACCCCGCTCCACGACGCCGCCAGTTCCCGCAGCGCGATCCGCGCCTCCGGCGTCAGCAGAGCCTCGGCCTTCGGCTCCATCGGCAGGGGCACAGTGCGGGCCAGGAACGCCGCGGCATCCGTCAGGTCCTCGAGGGTCCGCGCCCGCTCCTTGAGCCCGGGCATAAGCTTCGCGATACGCTCGGCGGCGATCGCGCCGACCGCGCCTTCCGTGCGGCGCGCGAGCCGCTCGAGCACCAGCTTGGTCAGCCGGGCGTCGTCCGCGCGGCGCAGCCAGATGCCATTGAGGTGCGCGAGCTTCTGGTAGTCGAAGCGCGCCGCTGCCCGGCCGACATCGGCGAGGTCGAAGATCCGCGCCGCCTCCTCCAGCCCGATCACCTCGATGTCGCCGTGGCCCCAGCCCAGCCGCAGCAGGTAGTTCGCCACCGCTTCGGGCAGGTAGCCCTGGTCGCGGAAGTCGAGCACCGAGACCGCGCCGTGGCGCTTCGAGAGCTTGGCGCCGTCCTGGCCGTGGATCAGCGGGATGTGCGCGAAGGCGGGGCGCGCCCAGCCCATCGCGTCATAGACCTGGCACTGGCGGAAGGTGTTGGTCAGGTGGTCGTCGCCGCGGATCACGTGCGTGATCCCCATGTCGTGATCGTCCACCACCACGGCATGGAGATAGGTCGGCCGGCCGTCCGAACGGAGGATGATCATGTCGTCGAGTTGGCTGTTGGCTACCCGCACCGTGCCCTGGACGAGGTCCTGCACCACCGTCTCGCCTTCGCGCGGCGCCTTCAGCCGGATCGCGCCGGCTACACCGGGCGGCGCCTCGGTCGGGTCGCGGTCCCGCCACGCGCCGTCATAGCGGGGGGGCCGCCCCTCGGCGAGCGCCCGTTCGCGCATGGCTTGAAGTTCCTCCGGCGTTTCGTACGCATAGTAGGCTCGCCCCATGGCGACGAGTTGGCGCGCCACCTCAGCGTGGCGGTCTTGCCGCGCCCGCTGCGAAACCGGCGGCTCGTCAGGCGGAATGCCGAGCCAAGTCAGGCTGTCGATGATCTGCTCGACCGCGCCGGAAACCTCGCGCGCGGTGTCGGTGTCCTCGATCCGCAGCAGATAGCGCCCGCCGTGGCGGCGCGCGAACAGCCAATTGTAAAGCGCGGTGCGCGCCCCGCCGATGTGCAGGAAACCGGTCGGCGAGGGGGCGAAGCGGGTGACGACGGACATCGGGCCTCCTCCAGGCGCGGTCGCTTAGCACGCGGCCGGGGCGGCTGTAGAGTGCGCGTCATGGTTGCGGGTGCATGAGCACCATCGCGCTTGCCCGGTTTGGGGCGTTCGGCCCCGCCGCATGGCGTCACCAGCAGGCTGCGCTCGGCGCCATGGCGGCGGCCGAGCGGGGGCGGCTGTTCCTGTGGCTGCCGGTGGCGATGGCGGCGGGCGTCGCTTGGTACTTCGCGCTCGTTGCCGAGCCGCCGCTCTGGGCAGGCCCGGCGGTGCTAGCAATCGGGTTTGTCGCGGTGGCGCTGGGCCGGCGATCAGCGCTCGGTCTGCCAGCCGCTCTGGCCGTACTTGCGGCCGGCGCCGGCTTCTCCGCCGCGCAGTTCCGCACCGCGGCGATGCCCCCGGCGATGCAAGACCTGCCGGTCCGCGCGGTGATCGCCGAGGGGACGGTGGTCGCGGTCGACATCCTGCCGCAGGGGCGGCGGGTGCGGCTCTCGGCGGTCCGGCTCGCGCAGGACGCACCGGCGCTGCCGCGCGATCTCCGCCTCCGTCTCGCGCCCGGCGATGCGACGCCGCTCATGCCCGGCGATCGGGTGCGGCTGCGCGGCCTCATCCGTCCTCCCGCCGCACCAGCCGCGCCCGGCGCCTTCGATTTCCAGCGCATTGCTTTCTTCGACAAGCTCGGCGGCGTGGGGTTCGCGCTCGGGCCGATCGAGGTGGTCGCGCCCGCCGGCGCCTCCTCGGCCGGACAGAGGCTGGCGGCGCTGCGTCAGACGATCGTCGCGCGCACGCTCGCCGCCGTGCCCGGCACCGAAGGCGCGGTCGCGGCCGCGCTCCTGACCGGCCAGCGCGGCGCCATCCCGACCGAGGCGCTCGAGCGCATCCGCGACTCAGGGCTTGCGCATCTGCTCGCGGTCTCCGGGCTGCATGTGGCCATCGTCGCCGCCCTCTGCTTCCTGCTCGTACGGCTGGTGCTCGGGCTCTGGCCCTGGGCGCTTCTCCACCTGCATGTGAAGAAGATCGCGGCAGTCGCTGGGGTCATAGGCGGACTGGGATACATGCTGCTCACCGGCAGCCAAGTGCCGATGCAGCGCGCGCTCGCCATGGCGACGCTGTTCGCGCTCGCCGTCGTGCTGGACAGGACGGCGGCGGGGCTGCGCGCGCTGGCGCTCGCCGGCTGCGCCGTCCTGCTGATCCAGCCTGAGGCGCTGCTCGGCCCCTCGTTCCAGATGAGCTTCGCCGCGGTGCTCGCGCTCATCGCCGCCTGGGACGCCGCGCGCGGCACGTGGCTTTCGCCGCGCGGGCACCGGACGCTGCCGGCGCGCACGGGGTACGCCGTGCTGGCACTCGCCTTCACCTCGCTCGTGGCCTCGGCCGCGACCGCGCCCTTCGCCGCGTTCCACTTCCAGCGCATCCAGATCTACGGCATCGCCGCCAACGCACTCGCCGTGCCGCTGACCTCGGTCTGGGTGATGCCGTGGGGCATGGCAGCACTGGCGCTGATGCCGCTCGGCCTGGAAGGACTGGCGCTGCGTCCCATGGCGCTCGGCGTCAGCGTCGTCTTGGCGGTCGCGGGCGAGGTGGCGTCCTGGCCGGGGGCGGCGCCGCGGCTGCCGGCGATGCCCGGATGGGGTGCGGCAGCCTGCGGGTTCGGGCTGTGCTGGCTCTGCCTGTGGCGCACGCGGTTCCGCTTGTTCGGCGCGCTGCCGCTCGCGATCGGCTTGGCTTCGCCCTGGCTGGTCCGCCCGCCCGACATCCTGGTCTCGCCCGATGCCCGGCTGATCGCCATCCGCGCCGAGGGTGCACTGCACCTGCAGAGCCTGCCGGGCGCGAGCCGCTTCGTGCGCGGGATCTGGGAGGAGCGCTCGGGCGGGCTCCCGTCGGTTCCCTTGCCCGCGGCCGGCCGGCCGGCGGGGGTGATCGACTGCGCGCCCGGCGCCTGCCTGATCGGCGAAACCGCCGTGCTGCTGCGCGGCGACCTGCCGGGGCGCTGGTGCGGCCGCGTCGCCCTGGTGGTCTCTGCCGAGCCGCTGCGGACGCGCTGCGCCGGCTCGGCGGTGATCGACCGGTTCTCGGTGTGGCGCGACGGAGCGCATGCGGTGTGGCTGGGCGATTCGCCGGTGGTGCTGTCGGATCGGGGCTGGCGCGGCGAGCGGCCCTGGGTCGCGCCGGTGCCCCGCGCCCGCAACCCCCGCGAGGCCGACGCCCTGCCGCCGTCGCCGCGGCACGAGTAACCTTTCCTCAACACGCGCAGATGCATGGTGCCATCGGAGAGAATCGATGCCCCCGATCGCCGATACCGACCCCGGTTGGTACCGCGCCCAGAAGCGGCTCCTGGACGAGGTCGAGCACGGCGTGCGCGAGGCCAACCGTGCGGTCATCGGTCAGCGCGTTCCCGAACTCACCCGCGACGCCTTCTTGCGCCTGGCAACGGTGGTCGCGCGGCTGCGCGCCGAATACCTCGCCGCCGCGTTGTCGCTGGGCAAGGACACGCGCGGCGCCGTCAGCGCCGAGGAGATCGCCCGGCTCGCGACGCTGCGCAGCGCCTATGACGAGACGCGCATGGCGTTCGAGGCGCTGGAGCGCGCGCTGAGCCGGGGCTATGTCGACATCGCCGATCCGCGCCTGAGCCGCACGCCGTTCTGAGAGCGGCTACTCGCCGGCGAGCCGCATCGCCGGCACCGGCCCTGCAAGCCGCATCAGGCCGCCGACATCGCGCGCCGAAGGAAGTCCGAGCACCGCCTCCGCCAGCGCAGCGGCCCGCTCCTGCCCCATGACGCGGTCGACCAGGTCGTGGAACTTCGCTGCAAGCTCCTGATCCGTCAAGAAATTGCCCGGCTCGCCTTTGGGCACCACGACCTTGCGCGACACCGTCTCCCCCGCCCTGGTCACCACGACCCTGGCGGACATGTTGGCCGGGAACTCGGCTTCGATCTCGGGGTCCAGGACGCAACGCACCTTGCGGGCGAGGGCGCGCACGGCCGGATCGTCGAGCAGGCGATAGCTGTCCCAGCCCATCCGCCCCGTCGCGAGCGCCGCCGCGACCACGAAGGGCCCGCTGAACTGGCCGTCAACCACGTTCTTCGGCTCGATCTTCTGCTCGTGCGGGGCGCCGATCAGGAGCATCCCCTTGGCCGGCAGGCCGACGGTCACGGACTCGATCGACTCGGGCGTCAGCCCGTGCTCGGCTCGCAGCGCGATCGCCGCGTCAATCGCGGCGTGACCGTAGCGGCAGGACGGGTAGGGCTTCACGGCCGTATGCATGGTCTCGAACACCGCCCCGAGCTGTTCGAGCACGCGCTCTGGGGCGGGCGAGGGGGCATAGGTGCGGAGGAACCCATGTCGTCCCTCGATCGCCTCGGCGGCCCCCCGGAAGCCTTCGCGCGCGAGCATGGCCGCGGCAAGCCCGGACATCGCGGACCAGCCGACCTGGAAGCGCTTGGTCCAGGCGCCATTGGCCAGGAACTGCAGGCTGCCGGCGGCTTGGCTCAGCGCGATGCCGAAGGCATCGGCGATGCTCGCGGCGTCGAGCCCGAACACGCGCCCCGCCGCGGCCGCCGCGCCGAAGGCGCCGCAGGTGGCGGTCGGGTGATAGCCGCGGTCGTAGTGCTCGGCGGCAGGCAGGGCGAGGGCGAGGCGGCAGGTCACCTCGTAGCCGGCGACGATCGCGGCGAGCGTGTCCGCGCCCGCGGCGCGGGTCAGTTCCGCGGCGGCGAGCGCGGCCGGGATCACCGGCGCGCCCGGATGCACACTGCCGGCGGCGTGGGTGTCGTCGAAGTCGAGGGAGTGGCCGAGCGCGCCATTCAACAGCGCCGCCCCCGCCGGGGTGTAGCGCATCGGATCGCCGAACACGGTTGCCTCGCCCCCGCAGAGCCCGAGCGCGCGGACGGCCGCCACCAATGCCGGCGTGCTGTCGGCATCGTGCCGCGCGCGCACCATGTTGCCGACAAGATCGAGCACAAGTGCGGCGGCGCGTCGCAGCACCGCTTCGGGGACGGACGCCGGCGCGATCGCCGCGCACCATGCCGAAAGCTCCCGCGTTACCGCCGCCATGGCCGTTCCTCCCGCCGGATATCGTATCTCCTCCAGTCTAGAAGCGGAGGCCCTGCCGGGCCAGGGAGGCAGACGCCTTGGCAACCTTGGCAAGCGCGGTTGACCCCGCACGCGCGCCGCGCCTAGCCTCGCTCGACAACAAGAACGAGGGAGGAGCGCATGCGCCGTCGCGCCATGCTGGGAACGGCCCTTCTGCCCGTGCTCGCGCCCTGGACACCCGCGCGCGCGCAGGCATGGCCGAGCAAGCCGCTGCGCCTCATCGTCGGCTACGCCCCTGGCGGCACGACCGATATCCTTGCCCGTCTGGTCGCGCCGCATCTGGCGACCGCGCTGGGCCAGCCGGTGGTGGTCGAGAACCGGCCGGGCGCGGGCGGCAATGTCGGCACCGCCGCGGTCGCGCGTGCCGACCCGGACGGATACTCCCTGGTGATGGGCACGGGCGGGACGCTGACAATCAACCCGGCGGTCTATGCGCAGATGCCGTTTGATCCCCAGAGGGACCTCGCCCCGATTTCGCTGATCGCGTCGGTGCAGAACGTGATGGTGGTGAATGCTGAACTGCCCGTGCGCAGCGTCGCCGAGTTCATAGCCTTTGCGAAGCAG
>Ga0308410_1001071_pt1 | contig 15618 bp, 6 predicted proteins | sample HotsprOSTMatCore_FD_203467 | JGI IMG/M metagenome (GOLD analysis project Ga0308410, IMG submission 203467) | Hot spring phototrophic mat microbial communities from Octopus Spring, Yellowstone National Park, Wyoming, United States -... | ecosystem: Environmental > Aquatic > Thermal springs > Hot...
GCCGGCCGAACCGGCCTGGACCTGCAGCGTCTGCGGCGCATGCCACCACGCATGGACCCCCGCCTGCCCCACTTGCGGCACGGTAGGATCGCTGCGCTGGGGCGAGGCGGCGGCGATCGCGCCGCGGCTTGCGCTGCCGGCCCCCATTCCGGGGCTTTGAGCGCGGCCGAGTCGGCCTGTATTCCGGCGGCCATGACGGCGATGCAGCCTGTCGCGGTCGAGCAGCGCCCCCACGTCGTGGTGCTCGGCAACGAGAAGGGGGGATCGGGCAAATCGACCGCGGCCATGCACGTGATCGTCGGGCTGCTGCGCGAGGGTTACCGCGTCGCGGCGCTCGACCTCGACGCGCGCCAGGGCACGCTCCTGCGCCATCTGCAGGCGCGGGCGGCGTTCAGCGCCGCGCGCGGCGTCCCCCTGCCGCAGCCCGAGGCGGGCGCGGTGCATCCGAGCCAGGCCGAGAACCGTGCCGAGGCCGCGCGGCAGGACGAGGAGCAGCTCGCCGCCGCGATCGCCGCGTTCGGCGCGGCCGAGTTCCTGGTGATCGACTGCCCCGGCGCCGACACGGCCCTGAGCCGCGCCGCGCATGCGCGGGCGGACACGCTGATCACGCCGATCAACGACAGCTTCGTCGACTTCTCGATGCTGGCGACGGTCGATCCCGACGACCATCGGGTGATCAGTCCGTCGATCTACAGCGAGATGGTGTGGGAGGCACGCAAGGCCCGCTTCGCGCGCGACCGGGGCCGGCTCGACTGGATCGTGATGCGCAACCGGCTCGGGGCGGCGGAGGCGCGCAACAAGCGCGATGTCGGCGCGACGCTGGAGGCGCTGGCGAAGCGGATCGGCTTTCGCACCGTGCGCGGCTTCGGCGAGCGGGTGATCTTCCGCGAGCTGTACCTGCAGGGCCTGACGCTGATGGACCTGAAGGAGGCCGGTATCGCCGACAGGCTGTCGATGAGCCATGTCGCCGCCCGCCAGGAGGTGCGCACGCTGCTCGCGGCGATCCGCAAGGGCCCGCCGGGAGACGTGTGGGGCAGGGCGCGGCAGGGTGCGGCGCTTGCGCCGGCCGGCGCGGGGTCGTAGAACGCCGCGCGGTCGCGGGCGCGCCGACATAGCTCAGCGGTAGAGCAACTGATTCGTAATCAGTAGGTCCTCGGTTCAAATCCGAGTGTCGGCACCATAAAATCAAGGACTTAGCGCGAACGGAAATTGCGCGTCAAAGAACGTCAAAGACGCTCCGTTCCTTTGACGTTCTTTCACGGTTTGTTCTTAGTCTCCAGCCGCCGGCGGAAGGCCGCCGCCGCCGCGCGCACCGCGGCGAACACATGCTCGAAGGTGGAGAGCTGCCACGGCCGCCCGGTGCGGTCGTGCAGCTAGAGATGCGTGGGCGAGCGCACCGCCCCCGGCCGCTCGGCCTCCGCCCGCAGCTGCGTCAGGGGAAGCGGAAGGCCGCGTTTGCCGGCGGCTCGGCCGCCGTTTGCGCCTTTCCCTGCGCCTCCTTCACCCGCTCCTGGATCTGCCGGACGAGGTTGGCGAGCGCGTTCGCGGCAGCGGGCAGTTGCGTCACGGGCAGCACCAGCCGGCCGCACGCGCTCGCCTTGCCGTCGGCGCCCGCCTCGCCGAGCGTGATGCGCGCGACACCGTGGATGACCTGCGCGTCGATGAGACCGTCGCAGAAGAGGGTGGGGAGGCGGTCGCTCATGCTGTCCTCGTTGGCAGGGCGCGCCGCGGGTCGGGCGCCGTGGTGGCCGGCCTCTCCGCCGCGGCTGCGGCGCGGCGGTCAAGGCTCGCGGAAGGCGCGGGCGAAGCTGTCGCGCAGCGGCTGGGTCAGGTACTGCCAGAAGGTGCGCTCGCCGACCAGGATCATCACCTCGACCGGCATGCCCGGCGTGAGCTGCACGCCCTTGAGGCGCTCGAGCTGGGCGGGGTCGAGCGCGACATGGGCGCGATAGAGCGAGGCGCGGAACCGCTCGTCCCATGTCGCGTCGGCGGAGACGAACTCGACATGGCCGTGCAGATACGGCACGAGCCGCTGCTTCACGCCGGGCAGCCGTACCTCGGCGGCAAGACCGACATGGACCGAATCGATGTCGGTCGGCTGGATCAGCACCTCGGCGATCAGCCGATCGTTCGCCGGCACGATCTCCAGCGCCGCATCGCCCGGGCGCAGCACCGCGCCGGGGGTGAAGACACGGAGGTTCAGCACCGTGCCCGCCACCGGGGCGACGATCTCGCGCCGGGTCGCGACGTCGCGCGCTTGGCGCAGCCGCTCCGCGGTCTCCACCAGCCGGTCGCGCACCTCGCGCTGCTCCCTGCCGATCTCGGCCGCGCGCGCATCCGCCTGGGCCTGGAGCTGCGCCATCGTCTCAGCGAGCCCGGCCTCGGCCTTCGCGATCTGCGCCGCGAGGTCCTCGCGGTTGCCGATCAGGCTCGCCTCGGCGCGCTGCAGCGCGAGCAGGCGCGGCCGCCGCTCGAGCCCGAGCCGGAGCAGCTCCGCCACCCCGGCCATCTCGTCGCGGATCAGGGCGATCTGGCGTTCCGTCGCGGCCAGCTGACCGCGCGCGGCATCGGCAGTGGCGCGGAGCTGGTCGGCGCGCGCCTGCAGCACCGCCTGGGCGCTCTCGAACGCGATCAGGCGGCTCGCGAACAGCGCCGTCTGGCCGGCCATCAGGTCGGCCACGCGCGGATCGGCGCGCGCGGCCGTGAGTGCGGCCGGCCAGGCGATCTCGCGCGCGCCCGAACGCTCGGCCTCGAGGCGCGCATCCAGGGCGAGCAGGGCGAGGTTCTGCGCCGTCAGCGCCGCGAGCTGCGCATCCGCCTGGACGTCGTCGAGCCGCATCAGCACCTGGCCTTCGGCGACCCGGTCGCCGTCCTTCACGAGGATCTCGCGCACGAGCCCGCCTTCGAGATGCTGCACCACGCGGCGATTGCCCTCCGCCTTCAGCACGCCAGCGCCGATCGCGGCTTCCGACAGCGGCGCGAGCGTGGCCCAGCCGCCGAAGCCGCCAAGCAGCAGAACGAAGACGGCGAGGCCGAACAGCGTCGGGCTGCGGGTGCGCGGCGCGGGCGGCGGCGCGAGGGGCAGGGGTGCTGGCGCCGGCGGGCGTGGCGCGGCGACCCCGCGCTCGGCGAGGGAGGCGAGGCTTGTTCCCGCGCCGGCGCCGTTCACGGTCCGGCCCTCCTGCCGTCGAGACGCGGCGGGTTCGGCGGCCCGCCCACCTCCGCCGGGCGCGCCGGCTGCATCAGGCGCTTCAGGATCTCGGCGCGCGGGCCGAGCAGTTCGACGGCGCCGTCGCGCAGCAGCAGCACCTTGTCCACGCCCTGCACCAGGGTTGGGCGGTGCGAGACCAGCACCACCGTGGTGCCCTGCGCCTTCAGCCGCGCCAGCCCCTTCAGCAGCGCCGCCTCGCCGTCGCCGTCGAGGTTGCTGTTCGGCTCGTCGAGAACGACCAGTCTCGGCCGCCCGTAGAGGGCGCGCGCGAGCCCGATGAGCTGGCGCTGCCCGGCGGAGAGGAAGGTGCCGCCGTCGCCGATCTCGGTGCGGTAGTCCTGCGGCAGGCGCAGGATCATCTCGTGGCAGCCGGCGAGCCGCGCCGCCTGGAACACCGCCTCCGCGTCGGGCTCGCCCATGCGCGCGATGTTCTGCAGCACGGTGCCGTCGAACAGCTCGACGTCCTGCGGCAGATAGCCGACGTGGCGGCCGAGATCCTCGCGCATCCAGGTGAACACGTTCGCGCCGCCGAGCCGCACCGTGCCGGCGGTCGGTTCCAGGACCCCGATCAGCAGCCTGATCAGCGTGGTCTTGCCGGCCGCGGAGGGGCCGATGACGGCGAGGCTCTCGCCCGGATCGAGCGCGAAACTCACGCCCTTGATGGTGGCGGACGCGGCTCCGGGGAAGGCGTAGGTCACGCGCTCGGCGACGAGGCGGCCGTCCGGCTCGGGCAGGGCGAGGCCGGGCGGGCGGATCCGCGGCAGCGATAGATGCGCCGTCAGCCGGCGGTAGGACTGGCGCGCGGCGATGAGCTGCCTCCAGGCGCCGATCATCTGCTCCACAGGCGCGAGCGCGCGGCCCATGATGATCGAGGCGGCGATCATCGCCCCGGCGGTGATCGCGTGGTCGAGGACGAGGAGCGCGCCGAGGCCGAGCACGCCGACCTGCACGCCGAGGCGGACGAACTTGGTCGTCCCCATGATCCAACCCGCGCGGTCGGCGGCCGCGACCTGCGCCGGCACGACTCGGGCCGTCGCCTCCTGCCAGCGCCGGATGACGTCGCCCATCATGCCCATGCTGTCGATCACCTCGGCGTTGCGCACGATGGCGTCGGCGCGGCGCTGCGCGGCGAGCGAGGCGGCGTTGGCGCCGCGCAAGAGCCGCCCCGTCGACCACTCGTTGGTGAGCGTGAGCAGGAAGAGCACGACCGCGCCGCCGAGCGCGAGCCAGCCGAGCGCGGGGTGAACCAGGAAGACGAAGGCGAGATAGACGGGCACCCAGGGCACGTCGTAAAGCGCGGTCATGCCGGGGCTGGCGACGAAGCCGCGGCAGGCGGCGAGGTCGCGCAGCGCCTCGGTGCGGTAGGGGCGGTTGCGCAACTGCGCCTCGACGGCGCGGGCGAAGGCCTCCGGCGCCACGCTCTGCTCGATCCAGGCCGAGGAGCGCGACAGGATCTGCGTCCGCGCCACCTCGAGCAGGGCCATCGCCAGGATCGCGCCGAGCGCGATCAGGGTCAGGTAGAGCAGCGTGTCGGTGCTGCGGGTGGCGAGCACCCGATCGAACACCTGCATCATGTAGATGGAGGTCGTCAGCATCAGCAGGTTGACGACTAGGCTGAAGGCGCCGACGGTGACGAACTGGCTGCGGCAGGCGCCGACCGCGCGCGCGAGCGCGTTCTCCGGCGCGGGCTCGGCGGCGCGGAGGAGCATCCCCTCAGCCCCGGGTGACCGTGTCCGCGAGGTCGCGCAGCCTCGCCACCGCGCCCTCGATCAGCGCCTCCTGTCCGGCGAGCCAGCCGAGCGCGGCACCGCCGAGGACGACGCCGAGGAAGGCGGCGAGGACGAGGCGCGCGAAGCCAGGCGGGCGGGGCAGGGCGCCGAGGCGCTCGCGCACCGCGCCGAGGCGGATCTCCTCGATCCGGTTGTGCAGGAAGCGGAGCGCCCAGGCGGCGAGCAGCGCGTCGGCCTCGTGGCGGCGGCGCGCGATGGCCTCCGCGGTCGCGCGGTCGCCGCCCTCGACCGCGAGCGCGAAGGCGAGGAGGTCGCGCTCGCGCGCCTCCGCCGCGCCGGAGCGGAAGGCGGCGAGGGCAGGGCTGGCCGCGTCGCTGGGACTCTCCTCGGTCGCCGTCATGGTCGCGTCTCGCCGCGTGCAGAGGGGGGCCGATCGCACGGATGCGGGGCCGCGGCCGTCTAGCCCCGACCGGCGCCGCCGCGGCGGGAGTATCGCCGAAGAGGCTGCCGCGATCGCCCGCCGGGCCGCGTTCGTCACAGAAGTTTCTCGCACGCCCTGCGGCACGCGGCCTGCGCGCGGCGCTCGCGCGGCGTGCGCCGGGGCGGACCGGCCGGCGGCGGGCCGGAGAAGACGGGCCGGCCCTGACCGTTCCCGGCCGCGCGGCGCGCTCAGGCCCGGCGGCGGGCCGGAGAAGACGGGCCGGCCCTGACCGTTCCCGGCCGCGCGGCGCGCTCAGGCCCGGCGGCGCGCCAGCGCGAGGGCGGCGAGGCCGAGGCCGAGCAGGGCGAGGCTGGCCGGTTCCGGAACCTCCACCTGATAGAGGTACTGGATCGCCACGCTTTCGCCGGCGGCGAGATCGCCGATGCGCCAAGCCATCTGCAGACCGAAATCGCCGCGCTCGAACAGCGGGAAGCGCGGGCCGTAGCCCGCGGCGGCGCCGGGCACGTCGGTGGCGCAGCAGAAGTCGCTGACGCCGGTGTTGGCGCCCGAACCCTGCGTGAGGTCGATCAGCGCGATGCCGATGCCGGTGAGCGGGCCTAGGCCGAACACACGACGGGCGGGGTCGAACCCGACCCCGCCGCGGGTGTTGTCGGTCTCAAAGGGGTCGATCCCCGGGTCGGTCTCGAGCGAGGCGTCGGGGCTCGGGTCGATGGAGCGGCCGAACACGACCCCGGTCAGGTCCTGCAACGCCGTGATCGTGGTCTCGACCACGATGGTGAGCCCGCTCGGATCGAGGGAGAAGCTGTGGGCGATCTCGAGGAAGTCGCCGAAACGGCCCTGCCAAGTCACGACCCCGTCGATCTCGCGCACCGAGCCGTCGCCGAAGCCGGCGATGCCGTTGGCGTTCTCGACCGTCCCGGTCTCTTCCGAGAAGACCGCGAAGCCCTCGTGGCGCAGTCCGTTCAAGATGTCGATGGCGTGACGGCTGGTGCCGCGGCGGTCGACCAGGATGCCGAAGCCCTCGTCCAGGCCGGGCCCGATGGTGCCGAGGTCGCTGATCTGCAGCTTCAGGTACGGCCCCTCGAGCACGACGGCGGCATCGGCGGGGACCGGGGCGAGGGCGAGCGCAACGGCGGCAGCCACGCCGAGGACACGAGGCAGCATGGGGGACCCTTCCGATCTTGTCATACGCCGCGCCGATGCAGCACCGGGCGTGCCAGCGCCGACGGCAGCACGCCAAGCGCCTGGACGGCTTCGGCTTTCGCCGGGCCGGCCGGCGCCGGCAGGACGCGGTGTAAAGTTTTCCGACGGCGACAGATCCGTGACGCCGGCCTGCCACGGGAGCCGTGGGGGCGCGGTTCCGCCGACGAGGGCGGCATAGGCTTCGCGGCCGCGCCGTCCGCCGGCAGAGCTTGCGCACCCGGAGTCAGACCAGACCGTCGGCGCCCATGACACCACGCCGCAACGAATGCGGGGATACACTTCCAACATTACGATATGGCATCTGAAAGCATTGCCGCGGCCGGGCCGAAAGGTGCGTTGCGGGCGCGGCCGCGCGGCGAATGCTCGGTATCGATGCGTATTCGTGTCGATCGCGCGCTGTCGGATTTCTTTACACTGCCATTTGTCATCGTTGTTTCACTGCCCTGTCGTCACGCGTGCGCGTGCGAGTGGATAGCCTCCAGATCCTACGCCAGGGGTGACAACAGAGGTCCCGGATGACGCAAGCCTTCATCCCGCTGCCCATGTCAGCGGGGTTCTCGGCCCAGCGCCTGTTCACGGTGAACCACGCGGCGGGCACGGCCGGCGGCGCCGAGGTGGCAGCCTACGACCCGGTGCTGCGCCTCGCCTTCGTGATGGGACCGAACGGCGTGGACATCGTCACCGCGGTCGACCGGCCGGGCAAACCGGCCGGGAGCATCGTCGGCGCGATCGACCTCGCACCGTTCGGCGGCAACGCCAACTCCATCGCGTTCAAGGACGGGCTGCTCGCCATCGCCCTTGCCGGCCCCGTCAACACCCAGCCGGGCACGGTGCTGACCTACGCGATCGGCGGCAGCGGCATCGCCCCGACCGCCACCCTGACCGGCCAGTACACGGTCGGCGCCAACCCGGACATGCTGACCTTCACGCCGGACGGGACGAGGCTGCTGGTTGCCAACGAGGGCGAGCCATCCGGCTACGGCGCAGGACATGTCGACCCCGAGGGCAGCGTCAGCATCGTTACGCTGGCGACGGGCACGGTGCAGACAGCCGGGTTCGCGGCGTTCAACGGCCAGGCCGACGCGCTGCGCGCCGCGGGCGTGCGCATCTTCGGCCCCGGCGCCACGGTGGCGCAAGATCTGGAGCCCGAGTACATCACCGTCTCGGCGGACGGGCGCACGGCGTTCGTCGCCCTGCAGGAGAACAACGCCGTCGCCGTGCTCGACATCGAGACGGCCAGTTTCGTCTCCATCCTGCCGCTCGGGCTGAAGGACCACTCGCTTCTCGGCAACGGGCTCGACGCCTCCGATCGCGACGGCCCCGGGAACGGTCCCGCGATCAACATCAGGCCCTGGCCGGTGTTCGGCATGTACCAGCCGGACGGGATCGCGACCTTCACCTTCAACGGCGTCGAGTACATCGCCACCGCCAACGAGGGCGACGCGCGCGATTACCCTGGCTTCGACGAGGAGATCCGGGTCGGCGCCGGCGCGTATGTGCTCGACCCAGTGGCGTTTCCGAACGCCGCCGTCCTGAAGCAGCAGGCCAATCTCGGGCGGCTCACGGTGACCAACGCCACCGGCGACCTGAACGGCGATGGGCGGTTCGACCAGATCCACGTCTTCGGCGCGCGATCCCTCTCGTTCTGGAGCAAGGACGGGGCGCTGGTGTGGGACTCGGGCGACGCGATCGAGCGGGCGATCGCCGCGCTCGATCCGGACTGGACGCCGGTTGCGAGCGCGCAGCGCGGCACGCAGGCCGGCCTCGGCGACGACACGCGCAGCGACAACAAGGGACCCGAACCCGAGCACGTCACGATCGCGACGATCGGCGACAGCCTCTACGCTTTCGTGGGGCTCGAGCGGTCGAACGCTGTCGCCGTATTCCGCATCGGCGATACGGACGGCGACGGCCGGCCGGATGCGGCCATGCAGGGCGTGATCGCGACGGCCGGCCATATCGCGCCCGAGGTGTTCGTCAGCGTGCCCGTCTCCTCCATGACGGGCGGGCAGCCGCTGCTGGTCGTGCCGTCGGAGGTGTCGAGAACCTCGGCGGTTTACGCGCTGTCGGAGAACTTCACGCTGCAGATCCTGCATTCGTCGGACCACGAGGCGGGTCTGCAGGCGGTCCAGCGCATGCCGCTCTGGGCGTCGCTGCACGAGCGGTTCCGGCAGGACTATGTGAACACGCTGGTGCTGACGCCGGGCGATCTCTGGATCCCCGGGCCGTTCTATGCGGCGGAAGCCGACCCCTCGATCGGCCCGGCGCTGAGCGCGTTCTACACCCAGCTCCTCGGCACGCCGGTGAACCTGGGCACCGGCATCCAGACCTCCGGGCGCGTCAGCCTAGCGGCGATGAACGCGGTGGGCGTCGACGTTGCCTCGTGGGGCAACCACGAGTTCGATCTGGGCACGAACGCGATCTCGGCGATCATCCGCCCCGCCGGCGGCGGCTATCCGGGCGCGCTGTTCCCCTACATCTCCGCCAATCTCGACTTCTCCAACGACACGGCCGCGAACGGCGGCAACCTGCGCGCGCTCGTCACCGCAGACGGGCAGGAGGCCTCCTCCATCAAGGGGCGGATCGCCGGCACCACGGTGGTGACCGTGGGCGGCGAGCGGATCGGCATCGTCGGCGCGACGACACAGATCCTCGCCTCCATCTCCTCGCCGGGCGCGGTGACGGTGGTCGGGCCGCAGCGCAACGACATGGACGCGCTCGCCGCGATCCTGCAGCCCAAGATCGACGCGCTGACGGCGGACGGCATCGACAAGATCGTGCTGATGTCGCACCTGCAGCAGTACCAGTTCGAGGTCGAGCTCGCGACCAAGCTCTCCGGCGTCGACATCATTCTCGCCGCCGGCAGCCACGCCACCTTCGCCGACAGCACCGACGTGCTTCGCCCCGGCGAGGTCGCGGCCGAGGACTACCCGCTGGTCGTCCGGTTCGATCGCGACGGCAAGCCGGTGCTCGTCGTCTCGACCGCGAACGAGTACGCCTCTGTAGGCCGGCTCGTCGTCGAGTTCGACGCCGCCGGCAACATCCTCGTCGACAAGCTCGACACCCCGTTCTACCGCGAGGTGAACGGCACCTACGTCACCACGGTCGAGCGCGTGGCCGAGGTGTGGGGTGTCGCGCCGGAGGATCTCTACGCCTCCGAGGCGTTCGCGCCGGGCAGCAAGGGCGCGCTGGTGAAGACCCTCGCCGACGCCGTCGGCGCGGTGATCAACGCCCAGGACGGCACCTTCTTCGGCTTCACGGACGTGTCCCTGTCCGGCATCCGCGCCGAGGTGCGGAACCAGGAGACGAATCTCGGCAACCTCACCGCCGACGCCAACCTGGCGGAAGCGCGAAAGACCGACCCGACGGTGCTCGTGTCGCTGAAGAACGGCGGCGGCATCCGCGACTCGATCGGCGCCGTGGTGGGCAACGATCCGCCCGTGCAGGTTCCGCCGCTCGAGAACCCGGGGGCGGGCAAGCCGGCCGGCGCCGTCAGCCAGCTCGACATCGTCAACTCGCTGCGCTTCAACAACAGCCTGACGCTGCTGACCTTGGATGCCGCCGGGCTGCGGACCATCCTAGAGCACGGCGTGCGCGCCAACACCGGGGCGAACACCCCGGGCCAGTTCCCGCAGGTCGGCGGCGTCAATTTCAGCTTCGACATCACCAAGCCGCCCGGCGCTCGCATCGACAACGCGGTGATCGTGGACGAGGCGGGCAATATCCTCGATGTGCTGGTGCGCGACGGGCAGCTCGTCGGCGATCCGGCGCGCGAGATCCGCATCGTCACGCTGAACTTCCTGGCGAATGGCGGCGACTCCTATCCGTTCCCCGCGCTCGCGAAGCCGGGCAGCCGGCTCGACCTGGTCAAGCCCGGCGTGCGGGACGGCGTGGCCATCTTCGCCGACACCGGCACCGAGCAGGACGCGCTCGCCGAGTATCTCGCCGCCCGTCACGCGACGCCCGACGCGGCGTTCGACCAGCTCAATGTCGGGCCCGCGCTGGACACGCGGATCCAGCAGACCGCCTTCCGCATCGACGCCGTGGAACCCGTCCTCGAGTTCAACCTGTTCCGCAGCTCCACCTTCCGCGGCGACGTCGAGACGCTGCGCAACCCGATGACCAACCTGGTCTACACGGCGGAGAAGGTGGACGGCGGGCCGTTCGACAGCAGCGCGGCGGACGACCCGACCGGGGCCTCCCTCGCCCGCTTCCGCGCCGGCGACGGCGACATCGCCGTCAGCCGCATCGACTTCCAGGGCGCGGCCTCGATCGGCAGCAACGCCGGCCCCGTGATGGCGGTGGACTGGCAGGGGCGCGAGGCGATCGTGGCGGCGACCACGCGCGGCCAACCGCTCGCCATCGACATCGACGGCTTCACCGGCGACGTCTTGACCGTGCGCGACTTCGTCCGGGTGGACATCGACCTCCGCGACAACGACCCGCGGCCCGACCTCGCCCGCATCGTGCAGATCGACGGCGCGAGCCGGGGCAGCGTGTTCACCGGCGACGCCGCCGACGCGGTGACGATCGGCGTCGTTGCCGGCAGCCAGGCCGCGCGCGCCGTCTTCGTCGTCGAGACGGGGGGCGGCAACGATCGCGTCGAGTTCGGCCCGGCGGGCGCCTTCGGGTTCGGCACCGGGCCTGCGGGCAGGGACACGCTGCTGCGCGCGACGGTGGACCTGGGCGAGGGCGACGACGTGTTCATCCTCGCGGGCGGCCGCGCGAGCGTCCGCGGCGGCGAGGGGGACGACGTGATCGAGGTTCGGGGCGGCGGCACCGTCACCGCGCTCTACGATGGCGCGCGCGCCGGCTATGAGATCACGCGGATCGGTGCCGGCGAGTACCGCATCACCGACATCGATCTCGCCAACGGCGACGAGGGCACCGACCTGCTGATCGGCGTGCGGCAGGTGAAGTTCGCCGATGCGGTGGTGGCGCTGAACGACGCCCTGTTCCCGATCTGACACATGGCGGCGGGGACCTTCGTCTCTGTCGCCCGCAGATGCTGCCAGCGATGAGGTGAGCCATGTCCGCCATGCCTCGCATCAACGAATTCGTGTTCAACCATACCGGGATCGACACCCACGAGTATGTCGAAGTGTTCGGCGCGCCGACCACCGACCTGAGCGATCTGTGGCTGGTGCTGATCGAGGGTGACGCGGGCGCCACTCTAGGCAATGTCCTCTTCCGCACCCAACTCGGCGCCACCAATGCCGAGGGCATCTGGTGGACCGGCTTCCTGCCGCAGGACAGTCTCCAGAACGGGACGCAGACGCTCCTTCTCGTCCGCGGCTTCACGGGTGCGGCGAACCAGGACCTCGACACCAACAACGACGGCACGCTGGACCTCACGCCCTGGACGGCGATCCTCGACGGCATCGCGGTGAGCGACGGTGGGGCGAACGACCGCACCTATGCCGGCGTGCCTGTGCTCGGCCCCGCCTTCGCCGGCGGATCCTTCGCCCCCGGCGGCGCCTCGCGCGTGCCGGACGGCAGCGAGACCTGGGTGCGCAACGCGTTCAACGGCGAAGGGATCGACGGGCTTCCCGGCGGCGCGGTCGGCGCGAATGAGACGCGCAACACCCCCGGCGCGCTGAACGCGCCGCCCCCGCCGCCCCCGCCGCCTGCGCTCACCCTGATCAGCGCCGTGCAAGGACCCGGGGACATCTCGCCGCTCCTCGGCCAGACCGTCACGGTCGAGGCGATCGTCGTCGGCGACTTCCAGAACGGCGACGCCGACACGGCGCGCAACCTCTCCGGCTTCTACCTGCAGGAGGAGGTCGCCGACTGGGACGGCGATCCGCTGACCTCGGAGGGGCTGTTCGTGTTCCAGCCCGCCGGCGTCGTGCAGGACGTCGCCCTCGGCGACCGCGTGCGCGTCACCGGCGTGGTGCAGGAATTCTTCGGCCTGACCCAGCTGCGGGCGGACACCATCACGCTGATCCAGGCCGGCGCCGTCGCCGACGTGCTGACGCTCGCCGTGCCGGTGTTCCTGCCCGCCGACGCCGTCACGCTGAACCAGAACGGGCGGTTCCAGCCCGACCTGGAGCGGTTCGAGGCGATGCTCGTCACCTTCCCCCAGACCCTCACCATCAGCGAGCAGTTCAACCTCGACCGCGCGAACGAGATCCGCCTCTACGCCGGGTCGGCGCCCGGCGACCGGCCGTTCTCATTCACCCAGCGGAACGACCCCGACATCGCCGGGTTCGACGCGCACCTGCGCGCGGTCGGCGCGCGCACGATCACCTATGACGACGGCCTGAACACGCAGAACAACCCGATCGACCGGCTCGACGGCTTCGCGCCCTATTCGACCGCGACCGCGCCGCGCATGGGCGACACGATCACCGGGCTGACCGGGGTTCTCGACTACCAGTGGGCCGGCTTCGCCGCCTCGGGCTCCACTTGGCGCGTGCGGTCGGTGCTCGACGGCTCGAACGAGGTCGAGCGGGGCGTGAACCCGCGGCCCGAGACGCCGCCGGAGGTCGGCGGCACGCTGAAGGTGGCATCCTTCAACGTGCTCAACTTCTTCACCACGCTGAACCAGGGCGGCGCGACCACCGCGGTCGGGCTGCCGCCGCGCGGGGCGAACACGCCGGCCGAGTTCGCGCGCCAGGCGGAGAAGCTCGTCACCACCCTGCTCACGCTCGATGCCCACATCATCGGACTGAACGAGGTCGAGAACGACTTCCTCGCCGGCGCTCCGGGCAACAGCGTCTCCCTGCTCGTCGATCTGATGAACGAGGCCTTGGGGGAGAGCCGCTACGCCTATGTGGACCCCGGCATGCGGTTCGTCGGTTCTGACGCGATCGCGGTCGGCTTCATCTTCGACACCGGCGCGGTGCGGATCGCCGAGGGCACGCGCGTGGCGATTCTTGACGATGCCGTGGTCGCCGCCCTCGATCCGTCGCTGCTCGCGCGCTCCAGCATCGGCGCGATCTTCAACGGGCCGAACACCTCGCGCGCCGTGCTGGCCGTGACCTTCGAGGAGATCGCCTCCGGCGAGGTGTTCACCGCAGCGGTGAACCATTTCAAGTCGAAATCGGGCGCCGGCACCGGGCCGGATGCGGACCGGCTGGACGGCCAGGGCAACTGGGTGAACCAGCGCCTCCTCGCGGCCGAGGCGCTCGATCTCTGGCTCGCGACCGACCCGACCGGCTCGGCCGATCCGGACCGGCTGATCCTCGGCGATCTCAACAGCTACATGCGCGAGGACCCGATCCGGTCGCTGTTGGATCGCGGCTGGATCAACCCGCTGTTCGACCACCCTGACGCCTACTCCTTCGTGTTCGACGGTCAGAGGGGCAGCCTCGACCACATGCTGCTCAGCCCGACGCTGTTCGCGCAGATGACCGGCATCGGCGACTGGCACATCAACGCCGACGAGGCCGACGCGCTCGACTACAATCTCGATTTCGGCCGCCCTGCAGGCTACTTCGACGGCACCGTGCCCTGGCGCACGTCCGACCACGACCCGCTGCTGCTGGGGTTGCGGCTCGCCCCGGCACCCTTCCCGAACGCCGTCTCCTCGGGCGACGTGGATCAGGACAGCGCCGTGCTCTGGTCGCTCGTGCCGGTGCGCGGCGAGGTGCGCGTCGAATGGTCGGCGGACGGCTTCGCAAGCCTCGCCGGCAGCGCCTCGGTCACCGTGGCGGATCCGACCCTGCCGGTGAAGGTGCTCGCCGCGGGGCTCGATCCGGGCACGACCTACGCCTACCGCTTCACCGACGCGCTCGGGCGGAGCGAGGCCGGCAGCTTCACCACCGCGCTGCCGGTCGGCATCAGCGCCGGCTTCCGCTTCGGCGTCTCGGGCGACTGGCGCGGCGAGCTCGCCCCCTTCAGCGCCATCGCCAACGCCCCCGCGCGCGATCTCGACCTGTTCGTGAAGCTCGGCGACACGATCTACGCCGACTTCCCCTCGCCCGCGGTGCCGAAGCCGCAGGCCGAGACGCTGGGCGAATTCCGCGCCAAGCACGCCGAGGTCTATGGCAAGGCGCCGGGCCCGAACTTCTGGGGCGCGCTGCAGAAGGTCACGCCCATCCTCGCCACCATCGACGACCACGAGGTGACGAACGACTTCTCCGGCGGCGCGCCCGCCGCCTCGGACCCGCGCTTCCCGGAGACGACCGGGCTCATCAACGAGACCGCCCTGTTCCGCAACGGCCTGCAGGCGTTCCAGGAATACAACGCCATCGAGGATCGGCTCTGGTCCGGCACGGGCGATGCGCGCTTCGACGGGCGCTACGATCTCTACCGCGCCCAGACCTTCGGCTCGGACGCGGCCGTGATCGTGCTCGACGCGCGCAGCTTCCGCGACGCGCCGATCGCGGCCTGGAACGGCACGCCGGCCGACCTGCCGCGCTTCTTCGCCGAGGCCTTCGCGCCGGGCCGGACCATGCTCGGCCGGCCGCAGATCGAGCGGCTGAAGGCGGATCTGCTCGAGGCGCAGGCGCAGGGGATCCTGTGGAAGTTCGTGCACGTGCCGGAGCCGATCCAGAATCTCGGCCCGCTCGCCGCCGTGGACCGCTTCGAGGGCTATGCCGCGGAACGCACGGAACTGTTGCGCTTCATTGACGAGAACCGCATCGACAACGTGGTGTTCGTCGCCGCCGACATCCACGGCACGGTGGCGAACAACCTGACCTACCAGCGCGCCCCGGGCGGGCCGCAGATCGCCATCCCCTCCTTCGAGATCACCACGGGTTCGGTCGCCTTCGACCCGCCCTTCGGCCCCGCGGCCCTCGGCCTCGCACGCGCGCTGGGGCTGATCACGGAGGCGCAGTTCGCGTTCTGGCAGAGCCTTCCGGTCGCGCCCGATCTCGACAGCATCCCGAACGACAAGGACGACTTCTTCAAGCTGATCATCGACCAGACCATCACCCCGCTGGGCTACGACCCGGTCGGCCTGAACGCGGTGCTGCCGCAGGCGCGCGGCCTGCTCGAGGCGCGGCTGGTCGCCGGCGACTACCTCGCCGCGCACACCTACGGCTGGACCGAGTTCGACGTCGATGCCGCGACCGGAGTGCTGA
>Ga0308410_1001073_pt1 | contig 15608 bp, 7 predicted proteins | sample HotsprOSTMatCore_FD_203467 | JGI IMG/M metagenome (GOLD analysis project Ga0308410, IMG submission 203467) | Hot spring phototrophic mat microbial communities from Octopus Spring, Yellowstone National Park, Wyoming, United States -... | ecosystem: Environmental > Aquatic > Thermal springs > Hot...
CAGACTGGCCGACTGCATGAGGCTGAATCCGGATGGACCCTTCGAAAGGCAGATCCCAGTAGCGGATGACACCTTCCTCACCGCGGCCCCCAGGATTTTCAACCACACTTCTGCCCGGCTATCATGATTTGGAATCCATACTTTGCAGGTCGAGAATAAGGCCGGTTCAAACCAGGGAATTGCCGGCTAACCGTGGTTTTTGCCAGCATTTTCGATCGCTTTTTGATGTTCCAGTGAGCCTCCCGAAGGATTAGGATCTTCGCCAGTGCACTTTTGGTTGTCGTGGCGGTAACAGTGGTTGGAAACCTTAAGCGGGTCTTCTGGGCGGAGTTCCACCGGGGCTTTCAAGGCCAGCTAAAAAGTTCTTTCAAGGTCAGCTAAAAATGGTGCTTTTAAACCGGGGACGGGCTCCGGCTGTTTTTGGGGCATTGAAGCAGGGATTGTGAGACCAGGGTTTTGGTAAGGAAGTTTGTGCGGCAGAGAAATCCCGGAGGGAAATCCAAGAAGCCTGTGCCGGAGAGAAATCTTATGGTTTTCGGGCGCGAATGCGGCAACCATCTGGCAACATTCTTCGGGGCTTCCGGTGTGGGACTGTGGCCTGGGGCTTTAATTGTCGGGGTTTGCTCGGTGCTAATACTTGCGGGGTGTGGAAGTTCTTCAGACCCGGCAACCCCGTCGGCCGAATCCGCAGAAAGTCCCGCTCCGAGCCAGGAAAGTCCTTCGGCCTCAGCCTCAGAGACGTCAAGTGGGGATAGTAGTCCCGGCAGCGGCAGTTCGGGCCCCCGTGCCCCTCTCGGGAGTGAAAATCCGCCTCCGGCTCAAGACCAATCGTTCCCGTCTATATCTTTTCCGCAGTTGGGGAGTTCGGCGGCCGGGCCTCAAATTTCTGCTAATCCGGTGGTTCAAGTGGATACAAACTTTGGATCCTTTCAAATGGAACTCGATCGGCAAAGAGCCCCCATCACCACTGAGAATTTCCTGAATTATGTCGAGCGGGGACAATACGACCAAACTCTAATACACCAAGTGTTTCCGAAAGCGGTTATCGTAGGGGGCGGTTACACCCTGCGGGGTGAACCTATCAAGGTGGGTCCCCCTATCTTTAACGAGGCCCATAATGGGTTGAAGAATATCCGTGGCACGGTGGCGATGTACCGTGACCCAGCCGATCCTCACAGTGCCACCAGTGTGTTTTTCATCAATGTGAAGGACAATCCGGCTTACGACCACCGGTCGGGTGCTTCGGCAGGAGGACAGCCAGCAAAACTTGGGAGTATTCCGCCTGAAGATTACGGGTATTGTGTTTTTGGTCGCGTTATTCAAGGGATGGAAGTCGTGGACAAGATCGCAAGCGTGCCGGTTCACGATACAGAACAATTCGAGCGAACTCCCATTCAACCTGTTATCGTTCATACAATTCGGTGGGTAAAGTAAGAGGAAAAACGGGGCAGGACATATGTTCCGCCGGTCGCTAGGCCCTTTTTACGGAGGTTGCCCGGCCCCTTTTACATGTGTGGAAGTTATGAGGGCTCTCCCGCTAAGACTGGGAGGGCACAGCCGGCGGGCAGGCCCCAACTTCCCAAGGCCCCACAGACCGGGATTTCGGGAAGGTAAGAGTGGCGGGAAGCGAATCGTCTCGAAGTGGGCCGCGAATCGTTGCACATTTTCGGTCAGCTTCCGAAGGGTGACTTTCAAGTACGTGTGTATAGCCGAAGACCTCTCCGAAATGCTTACCCTCAGGAATCCTTCGCAAATTCTCCCACCCGAAAAGTGGCCGGCTTTTTTCGAATTGGCAACGGGCTGAGTCCATCTAGTTATACAGTGTTGGCGTGATTCCTCCGGATTTCGCGGGGGCTAACCCGGGGGAGTCAGCCGGCGGAGAAGGCCTCTCTCCATGAGGCACCCCAGGCCGCGTTTCCGGGCCTGGTAGCTTTCGGTAGCTTGTCTCGAAACCCGCGAATAATATGGGGGGTTAGAAGGTATGGGGCATGATGCCCCGGCATAGGTGCACCCCCACGAAAATCATTACTAACATTGTAGCTATACAGTTGTTTGAGGGGAAAGGGTGTTATGGGTCCGGCCCGTGAAAGAGTGGGGTGACGGGTGGTGGGAAGGCCCAGTTTTCCCAGCGTGTGCGAAGTTTAAGAATTTCAGCGGGCACATGGCACTCGGCGGAAGCAGGGGGTATTCATGACAAGGGTCCGCACGCAGTTTAGTTGGGCGATTTTGAGGGACCAACTGATGAAAGGTTCCGTCAACGGGCACAAATTTTTGTTCGCCGGACCGGCGGCCAGTTTATGGGTCTTATCCCTCATTGTTTTGATGATGGGGCCCATGCAGCCGGCGGGGGGTAATTTTTCTGTGGCCGAGACTATCCGCTCAAATACTTTTCGGTGGGGCGAGATCAGTGCATCTCTGGAGGCCGAACGATTTGCTTCCCTGTCAAATGGCGACGGTCGGGGTCTCCAGGAAGGATCGATGTTCCCTTCACTGGGGGGAGTTGCTTTTCCGGCGTCATTACAAGGGGTTGGGGGAGCCGTGACTGCAAAGGAAACCCCTCGAGTTCTAACCCTCGAAATAGCGATGGCTTTCGAGGGAGGGGAGCCCTCAGGGGAGGCGATGGGGAGTCCTGAGAATGGTCAGGGGGGAGTGGGTTCGGCATCAGAGGGAGGGGGTGTGTCTTTTGAGGCGGATGAACTCGGGGAGAGCGAAGACTTTGAGGCGATGCTTCCGCCACCGCCGCTGGGCTCGGTTCCCGCGGCCGGGGAAGTTCCGGTCTTTGGCTCGCAAGCGGACTCTGGGGGGGATAGTGAAGCCCAGCTAGGGCAAACGTCAGAGTCTCCTGTTGGCTCGCCTACCCCGGAGGTGGAGGGTGATTCTGACCGCAAGGTGGATGAATCCTTTGCAGAGGAGGCCGATTCATTAACTCGTCCTTCTCACGAGGCAGAACTCCCGAGCGGGGCAGAAGCAACGGTTGTTGAAGGAGCCGGGGAGGCCCCGGCCCCAGGTTCCTCCGTTCCATACCCGTCAGCCGAGTCCGCGGAGGGAGGGGCTCAGCCTCCTTCGCTTCCCTCCATGACTGAGGCTGGATCCTCGGCCACCCCCTTGGGTACGGGAGAGGAGGGTATTTCCCCTGCACAACCCCCAGAAACTGTAACCGTCCCACAGGCTGGTCAGATTCCGGGCGAAGCCACAGAGGCGGGAGGAGAGCTGGAACAAACGTTGTCCGAAAAGAAGGTAGAGGGGAACCAGACGGTAAACGTTTCACCTGAGGCTGCTGAGGCTCAACCGGCCGGCGAGGAGGTCAAGGAGGTTTCACCGAGGACCTCTCCGTCACCGGAGGGGGAGGGGGCAGTTCCATCTGTGCCGGCAGTCCCAACGCCCAAGCTTGTCCAACCGCCGGAAAGGCAGGGATCTCCTCAGCAGGGCATCCCCGCAGGGCAATCAGCTCCGGCGGGGGTAGTCGCCCAACCCGCCGGTGCCGGCGTCCCGGTGGTAGTCCCGTCGCCATCTGTTGTGGCCGGGGCGGCTCAAGCGGCAGTGGAAAAGCCGGTTGGTGAGGAACCTCGTCTTGTTTTCAACTTCAAATATCAACCTTGGACGAATGTTTTGGAGTGGCTTGCAAGTCAGGCCGGCTTGTCGTTGGTTATGGAGGGGCCACCTCACGGCACATTCAATTACTCCGATAGGCGGGCTTATACGGTTACAGAAGCTATTGACCTTATCAACAGTGTGTTGCTCATCAAAGGTTACGTTCTCGTCCGACGGGGACAAATGTTGATCCTCGTCAATTTGGAAGATGGCATTCCGCCGAACTTGGTTCCCATCGTGCCGGAATCAGAGCTGGCAAATCGTGGAGAGCATGAGCTGGTCAGCATATTGGTGAGCCTCAGTCGGTTGAGTGTTGAAGAGGCCCAGCAGGAAATCCGGAACCTTCTTGGGCCGCAGGGCTCCGTAGTAGTTCTTCCCAAAGCCCAGCAACTGCTGATCACGGATACGGCGGGAAGACTGCGAATGATACGGGAGGTGCTCTCGCGCGCCGATAGCCCCGAAGGGGGCGTGATCGAAGCGATGCAGGTCTTTCCGCTTAAATACATTACTCCTGAAGAGGCCCTTGGTGTTTTGCGGCAGCTTTTGGGGATACCCGCCGATCAGTTTATTTCCCCGGATGGTTCGTTGCGATTAGCGGTGGATACCTTAGGTATGCGGCTTTTTGTGGCGGGAAAAGCTAACCGTGTTCGGCAGGTTGCCGACATTCTCCAGGCAGTCGATGTCCCTGGTCCTGAAGGAGCAGGACGTGGCGTGGAAGGTTCCCTGCAGCTGGAAGTGTACGAAGTGGCTCCAGCGGATCCGCAGACGGTCCTTCAGGTGGTGCAGACACTCCTTGCTGGTTCTCCAGGTGTTCGTTTGGCCACAGACGCCAAAACGGGAAATCTGATTGCTCTGGCTCGGCCTAGTGAACATGCGACCATTCGGGCAACTTTAGAACAAATGCGGCAACAGGGAACTCGGCTGGAGGTGATTCCGTTGCGGCGGTTGGATCCGCAGGTTGCGGCAACGGCTATTACGAAGCTTCTAGCCGGGCAAGATGGTAAGACTAGTGTGAAGGTGGAGGTGGATTCCCTGGCCCGTCAGTTGCTAGTACGCGGTACGGAGACGGAGTTGGCTCTCGTCCGTTCCCTTTTAGACAAGATGGGGGAATCCGGCGAAGGGGGCCCGGCGGGGAGCCAAGGCGGCACGGTAAGGGTTTTACCTGTGTACGGAGTCCAGGCCCGGCAAATTGTGGAGCGGCTGGAACAGATCTGGCCGACTTTGCGAGGTAACGCAATCCGCGTGGTGGGATCGCCTAGTTTTATCCAAAGTCGCATACCCGGGGAAGGATCGTCGGGCCCCGGCGGGCCAGGAGCAATTCCGCCTGGTTGGACGGTGCCGATGCCTGGGCAGGAGGATAGGGGCCCCGGCCGGCCGGCGATACCTCCCGGAATGAGCCCCCCCGCGATACCGCCGGCTGGGGCACAGTTTAGCCCGGAGCCGGCCCAGGGTTTGGCTCCGCTGTTGGAAAAGTGGGGGTTGCCACAAGTGCCGGTTTCGGGAGAGGCCTCGGAGGGCATTGGCTGGCCCTGGCCCAGCCCTGGGGTGTTACCGGATTCTCCGGGGAACCTGGTTCCCATTCCGGCTCAGCCTCAGCCGATTCAGGAAGACAACGGGGCTTTCCGGCAAGTTCCCGCGGTAAAGCCCGAAGCTGGGGAAGATCCCCGGGGTCGAGGGAATCAAACGGGTAACTCGGTGGTCTCTACTCGTAGGCGTGAGAGTGGGAATCAGGTCCGGCTTGTTAATTGGACGGTAACAGAGGCGGAGGGAGCAACACCTGAGGCAAAGCTTTCCAGCGGAAGCTCTTCAGGGGCTATTAGGGAGACCGGGGATGTGCAAACCCCGATAAATACCACTCCGGAAAATAACCCAGAAGATACTTCAACGCTGGTAAGAGAAGGGGGGAAGTCCACGGGTCAAGAAGGGGCAGATTCGGCACCGGCGGTCGCGCGCTCTGGCCTTCATGGGGAGAGCCTGCCCGGAGCGGAGGGAGATTCACCGGCACCGATTATCATTGCTCCGGGTCCGAATGGTTTAGTGATTGCCTCGCAGGACCAAGAGGCACTGGATTTGTTGGAAGAGTTGGTCCGAATGATGGCCAGTCAAGTGAGCTCTGGGCCGCAGTTGACGATTTTTTATCTGAAGCATGCTCGGGCGGAAGCGGTGGCCGAGGTGCTCGATCAGATTTTTGGCGGCGGGACCTTAGCGGGAAGTTCAGGGGGGGCCGGCGGCTCCATGGTCCGCGACCTGGCCACTGCAGCGTTTGGTGAGATTGGCGGCGGGATTGTGAGCTCGCTTTTGGGCGGTGGAGGGGGAACGATTACCCCCAGCGGCACCTTGCGGATTACTCCGGATCCTCGGCTCAACGCGTTGATCGTTCAGGCCACGCCGGTTGATCTGGAAATCATCGACCAACTTCTCCAGGTTTTGGATCAGAAGGAGAGTCCGGAGGAAGTTTTGGCTCAGCCGAGACCCCGTGTGGTGCCTGTTTACAACATGCAGGCCTCGGAAGTAGCTGAGATAGTGAAGCAGGTTTATCAGGATCGGCTGATCACCGGTGGCTCGCAGCAGGGCCGTGGGGGACCCCCCAACCCCCAAGAGTTCATGCAGATGCTTCAAGCATTGCGGGGCGGTCGCGGAGGGACGACCAGCCGACGCGGTAGTATGGAGCAAACCCAGCGGCTTTCCATCGGTGTGGACACGCGAACCAATTCCGTGATCGTCTCGGCTCCCGAACCCCTTTTCCAGGAAGTCAAGCAGCTTATTGAGGAACTGGATGCAGCCGCCGCAAAACCGCCTCAGGCCACCCAGGTGGTTGTCGTCAAAAGAGCTAATCCGGAAACGGTTCAGCAGGCAGTTCGGGCGATGTTGGGAGAGAATGTGGCGATCGGGCGGAGCACGCCCACAGGAGGGTCCCTTACTGCTGGCTCTACGGGGACAAGCTCAGGTGGTTCCGACCGGAGCCGATTCTTCCGAGGCAGCTCGAATTTTGGAGGACCGGGTGGGTTTGGTGGGTTTCCCGGATTTTTCCGGCCGGGCGGCTTCTTCGGTGGCTCTTCTCCGCAACCCGGAACACCATCACAAAGTTCAACGAGCCGATTCGGCGGCAGCTCAAGCCGCCGACCTTGATTGGAGAAGAGCATTTTCCGGGGATGCCCCAGCTTCTTCGGAGATGCCCCATCTTCTTTAGGGTGCGCTAAATGCACCCGAGCGGGCTGATTTAGGGAGCGGCGACTCTCACACCCGAGAGCGACGGTTTCACCCCGTGGTCCGACGTCTTTCTCCGGCACCTCCCGCTGGCTAACCGAGCACCAGGCCATGCAAGTCCGAGTTTCAAGAAGAGTTCTCTGTCGGATTTCGTTTAGGGTTAAATATGACCAGGTCAATACCTCTTTCCGTACTCCGAAAGTTGAGCGTGTGTCTTTGTACCCCCACTTTTCTGTTCTCAGAACCTCGGATGGGCCAAGGAACCCGGAATTTTTGACGTGCATGGAAGCCCTTAGACACAGCCCTGCTTTCGAAGGGAGTTTTCCCACAAGTGATATGGTTGGACCAAGCTAGGTCTCTTTCCGAGATCGGAATACCACCAATCGATCGCTTGTCCGCCCTGTGGCTAGTATACGGGCTCGATCCTCGTGCATTCGGACCGATACATCCCAACCTTGCGGCGGGTATAGTGCCTCAACACTCTGGATAGGTACACGCTTTGTGTCCACTTCGATCTCTATATCACCGTCGCTAATCAAATGAATGACCCACCGCTCCCTGGAAGACTGTTGTGCCAGAATACCCTGGCCATCAACCGGCTTTAAGACCGTTAAGGGGGCTGGCCCCGCTAAATGTTGGACGATTTGGAAGACCATGTCAGCCGGCGAAATGGAGGCAAGCCAAGCGATCTTTCCTCGTCCGAGCTCCCGAATGTGAAAGACGGGAAGGCGATCTTTACCTTCCACGACCGCCCAAAGCAGGGTTTGCCCAGCCGTCACCTCGGCTTTCACGATCGAGCCCGTAAGCGAAGTCACTAAGCTATATTGCTCTAAGAGAGGTCCTTCGATGGAAGTTCCCAGGTCAACTCGGACTTCCCCCCGCCAATGAATACCCATTTCTTCGGCCAAAGCAAAGTCAGGCATGGGCCTGCCATGGCTATCGTGCCGCAAGGCATCGCCGATCACAAGTATCGTGCCACCGTTCACGGCATAGTCACGAAGCGTGCGAAGTTCTTCCGGAACTAAACCGCTGGTAAGAGGCACTACCAGAAGGGACCACTTTTTCCCCGAGGCTGAAAGGGCACTTAGGTCGGCCACATCTATAAAAGCAGGGGGACGACTGCGGGCAATTTGCAGCTTGACCCAAGGTTCCAGCATCTGCAAGTAAGGCAGACGATCGCGACGGGGCCACCGTAGCCGCGTACGATCGCAAAATAGCACGGGAATATCAGTAACCGCTTCGGCATCCTCCAGCCACTCTTGGATGTCTCGGACCATGCGATAGAAGGGTGACAAATGCTCACGGTGCCAATGGCGAAAAAGCGGGTCGGGAAGGAGAGTGGCAGGGTCCGTATGCCTATGACCATAGTAAGAGTAGCACCGACCTCCTAGGGCTAAGGATAGTCGCCAGTGCCGCCGGTCCAGTTCTTGAGGAGGATTATCCGGTGCCTGATTCATAAGGCCGTTTATGACGGCACGATGCTTGGAAACACCTTGAATTAAAAGGAGGCGGAAGGGATCGCCGAATTCGTTGTAAGCGATATCCATCTCCCGGGCCAAATGGATGGGATTCGGATAATAAGGATTCAGATGGTTTTGCCACACTTCCACATCTGGTCGAATCGATTTGCAAAAGCGATAAAGCCGGCGGACTACTCGCTCGATAGTACGATCGTGCATTTCGTCCTGGATTTCCGGTGGGAGGGGCTGAAGGCGAGCCCAGGATTCACCAAAAATTTCCCGATAAAGGTGGCGACACCCGGAACAAGAACACCCTCGAGGCGTTTTTAAGATGTCCCACCGCATCCCATCGACCGGGTACTGTCGGAGAACTTCTTCGGTGTATGCCTGCACGAGGTCGAGATAACCGGGAGCATTCAAACAGATTAAGACCCGGTCTCCGCAAATCCCTTCAGCATCCGGTTGGCCGTGAATATAGTCCTGGCCAAGGTGTTCCCGGATGTATTTCCAATTCCAGTTGAGTGTCACATAGCCAAAGGCGGAGATGTCACGACGGTGGAGTTCCTCCACCATTTGGCCGAACCAGTCGTAAGTTAAGCTTGGGAAACGGGTACCCACCCGGGTGTTGTGGGTACAGTAGCCGTGGTGGGGAACGGCCATGACCACGGTGCCATCGACGAAAGAGCTTGCTAGAAAGTCTGCAATGCTCGCAGGCGATGCTTCCCGGAAAAATTCGCCGATTTGCTCCGGTCGCAAAGCGATCCAACTCCAATCGAGATTAAACTGGCGGAAACATCGGCTGGGACCCCTCGGCCGGGGCCTTGTAGTTTGGATGGACTCCGTTTCGGAGCGGCTTCCCCCAAAGGCGGAAAGGCTCGCAAGGGGTTGGGGCCCTAGGAGGATCCCCATCTGCATGAGGAAATCACGACGTATCAAACGGCTGGGTGGAAACGGCATCTTAGTGAGCCTGAATGAACCTTTGGGTTGATTAAGTCTTCTGATCTCCGCCATTTGCGACTTCGAAAATCTGCCCACACAAACTAAGGGTCAACGAAAACTGATCGATTTCCTCCTATTTTTCTTGACCAAATCGGCTTTTCAAGATTTAGTGTCTATTTTGTCTGTTGTTATTTTTGTCTGTTGTTATTGGATTCGGGGCTAATGCCGACTTTCAAGGCTGAGAGAAAAACAGACTGAATCAAACTTTTCCCTCGACACCCTGGAATCGGGATCGAGAATCCGCCGGACCGGCCTTTTGGAGACAAGTCACCCCGTCCGCCGGAATAAGTTACATCTTCGGTCAGGAATGTCTTATTTGATGGGTGGCGATTCGCCTAGCCTTTGCCGGTGGTTCAAGAAAGAACCGATTACGTCGGATCAAAGAAACAAAATAGACGATCTACAGCCTATCCAACATGCCACCAATCACAAAGACAACATATTGACTGAGGAGCTTAATTTACATCATGGAGCTAGAATTACATCACATTAAGTTCGAAATTGGATCAAGTGGTGCGGAGCGGTGAAGCCCGGAAGACACTGTGTGAAAAGTCTTCGGCACTCTTATTGGGGAATCGTTGCTTTTGCTCTCACCTTCGAACGCGATTTGTACCATGTTTGCCAGCTTCGGCATACTGGCACAGAAGGTGCGGTTCCTTTTTCGGACTATTCCGCTGGTACCTTGGGTGGGGTTGTCGCTGGTACCATCAAAAAGCTTGCGGGGGCGAATTTTCCCAACTTGAAGCGGAACTTTCCATCCTGCACGGGAATCGTCTTGCCTACTGGCCGACCACGGAGATCGATCGGTACCACTTCTGCAATATTCAGGCCCTCCGGGAGTTGCACCTCGCAGAGGCCAGGATTCCCGGAGGCTTCCCAAAACCGGAGCAAAATGCCAGCTCCGTCTGGATTGGGTCCGAAAAAGCCGAGCAGCACGCCGGGGCAGGAAACCTCCAACCCCGATTGGGTGACCGGTAAGGGGCCGGCTTCCCCAACAGCGGCGGCTCCCAGTAGTGGTGCCAAGGCTTCCGCGGAAGGCCTAATTAACTCCGTTGCCCAATTTGCTTCCTCAACCGCCCAGATGCGTACTCGCGAAGTCCAAGTGCCCCCGTTCCACATGCGGAAATTGGTCGTCCAATGGTTGTTGAAAAAGTTGACATATACCCAGGGTTTGCTGGCGACAAAATCTGGGGAGTATTTCATACAGCCTGGGCGTTCGAGGCTTACCAGCGGGTGGTCCATGGGGCACAGCCCCACTCCCCGGCCATCTGGTGAGGTGATAGTGAGCCCGGTGTGAAGCCAAAGGAGGTCGCGGTTACTCCCAGGCACCAGGTCGCGAGTGGGATCAACAATCGATCCAAGACGTCCCAATCGGAATCTCGGTTGTTCGACTTGGAACGGTAAGCATATCCAGCAGGCCTCGGGCCAGGAATCCTTGGGCTTATTATGGATGGTCAATTCCAAATCGGCGTACGGAAGTTCCAAGTACAAAACCAACCGGGTGGTGACGGCATAGGGCACCCCGTCGCCCGCTGGGGAATGTAGCACGGCCACAATCTCGTAGGGCCTTTCTTCAAAGCGTAGGTTGGTGTGCCTCGGCCATGCAGCCAAATAAGGTACCTGTGCGGCTGGGGGCAGAGCCGGCTTGCCCAGTTCGTTGACGGCCCAGTCTGCCTGAATTTTCACATAGTCCCGAACATAGGCACGGACTTGGTCGGCATCGTACCGTTCGTACAGGTGTTGCCCGAAACCGGGTTGCCTGGAAGACTCTACCAATTCCCGCCCGGAACGCTTGTCGATTAGAGAGCGGACACAACCCCGAGTCGGGTCCAAAGTGGCTTTGAAATATTGCGTTTCGAGTAGGGCTGCCTGCGTTTCGATATGGTAGGCGGGGAGGGAAGCCTCGGAAGTAGGGATATACGTTCGGTATCCTGCTGCCGGCACGTCGCGGGCAACGAAGCGGAGGGTTTGCCCCTCCACTGTGCACGGTGCTGGAGGCCCACCATCAGCTGGCCTCACCGCCGGCAGGGCACCGTGCCTCCACACAACCGATACCAAACCATCACGCTTCCACGGTAAGGGATTGAACACGACGATCCGTGGGCCTGGGATTCTCACGGCTTGAGCCAGCAGGTGGAGGTGTGTTTCCAAAACTCCCCTCGTTTGGATGTGAGCCCCTTCGATGTAGGATGTGTGTTCCTTCCAAGATTCCTCCAACCGTTGAAACCGGCCCCGGGCGAGGTCTAGCTGAAATGCCTCCCCATACGGAAAGGAAATTCTGCCGGGGGCAAGAGATGTGATCCACGATAAAGCCCCGCCCCAGGTGTGCTCCCCATAAAGCAAGCTATTTTCTCGTGCTGTGGCCAGGGCCGCCTGGGCGTCGGGTGGTTCCACTTTCCAGATGCGAAGTAGGGTATCCAGCAAATGAGCTGCGGCAATCGCCGGCCGAACTTTACGCCCAAGCCCACATCCCACAGGATCGGACATCGGACCGTGAATCCAAGTGTCCGGCATATCGCCTCGTACCACAGGGATTTCTGTTTCTTCGCGGAGGATAGCCTCGGCAAAATCGGAAAGCCGACCGATCCGTACTCTTGCTCCTGGGAATTTGCGTTTTGCTTCGTCGAGGGTTTTGTGGACTTCCTCGGGCGTGGGTGGCCCATGGTTATCCCCGGTATGAATGAGGGCAAGCCAGGTGCGGAAGGGCCAATTCGCCGGAATTTCCAGGCCTGTGCCGTAGCCGGCTTCCGAATACATGGTCAGCAGGCGTGAGCCGTCCGGACCCTCCCAAAAGAACAAGCTCGGCACACGCGGGGAGCTGCTGCCAGAATTACACCCAAGGTGCAGGAAATCGACTCCTGCGTGTTTCAGAAGTGTCACGATGGCCCAGCTGTGGCACGGCACGTCGGTCATCTTTGCGTCTACCGGCAGTGGTAAGCCGAATTGCCGAGACAATCGCGAAGAATAGCCCAGCCCCCACACGAGGTCTTCAAGATCCAGTGTGTCGGTGTGTGTTGTGAAAGGCAGGGCGTGGACTACGAACCGGCCTTCTCGGAATGCTTGTTCGATTCGGGCTTTCCGCTGTGACGATTGGCCCGGCCAGTCCTCCAAGATCTTCGACATAGGCCAGCCCGGGATGGTCCATGCAAACTGCTGTTCCGGTGGAAGTTGCCGGCTTGCCTCTACTACGGTGAGAGCTTGGTCGATCATCGTTGTACGATATTGGTGGACCACATTAGCGGCCAAATCGGTGTAACCGATGTCGAAATGAGTTTTGAAGACAAGCACCACATCCTGCACGGAGGAATGCCTGGCCGCCGAAGGCTCCTCTTCTTGGTTGCTTGTGGCACGGGTATGGCTTTCTGGAACCAGAAGCACCAAAAGGACCACTGCGAAAACGGTAGCTCTTGGACTCATGCATCACCCCTTTTTGTCAAAGGTTATCCACCTTGAGAACTTCTTGAACTGGTGTCCGTCGTTTGAGATTCCACACTTATTGAACGGTCGGCACCAAGGCCGGCGGAGCTGGTGGGGCACCCAGGCAGCCCAAAGCTTCCGCGAGAAAGAATCCGGGGACTTTCTTAACGTTCCGGATGCCACGGGCCTGCTAGAGGCCTGCAATATATTCCTTTGAAGGCTGTTATCTTGCTTGAAGGCCGTTATCGCGGCTGGGCGGAAGCTTGATGCAACGGTGTGTCCGCAAAAAGGGCAAGGAGACAAATTTGCGACCAGGTTTCGAAGGTCGGCAGTTCGGCAAGCAGTTGCCCCACAGGCCGAAAACTACCTTCCCACAGGTCCGGCTCGCTGGGGTACACCTCCGGCCGATCGACTTCAAAAACATGAACCACACCTAGATGGACTCGACCCACTTCCGTCAGGTCGTCGTTGATTAGCCCCACACATTTTTCGGTCCAAGAGGTATTCAGCACTACCTCCTCGAATAGCTCCCGTCGAAGCCCTTCGCGGTAAATCTGTTCGGGGTTCTCGCCTGCCATGTCCCTCCGGCAAATGTGTCCGCCCACACCAACGCTCCGTTTGGAATGAAGGCGTTTTTCCCCCTGGCCTGGCCCGCGAATATATTGAAACAGCATATCGCCTTCCCTGTAGCTTCGATAACGAAACAACACATACGGGATAAGCTGCTTGTATGAGGGATCATTTTCGACCTGAGCACGAGGTAAGAAAAAGCAGTTTCCGGGACTAAGAAATGCAGGAAGATACCGCTCCACCTCGCGGCAGAAGCCTTGAAAGTATCCCACCTGAACAAAAACTTCTCTTGGTACTACTAGCACTTCCTCTTCCATGGTGAGACCGATCCTGTTGGCAAACTGTCCTCAAAAAAGTTTGGCTACTGTTAGAGAATTTGGGAACCTGGTCGGAAGCAACTGTTTAGCTTTTTCCACAAATTCGCCGGGTTGGCGTTGCCCTTGTCCTCCGCGAGTATGTGCAGATCCAAGGCAACCCCAATGTTTTGCGGGTATCTGGGAGACAGCGTTTAAGCTAACGCAAGGGAATTTGTTTCTTACGCTGAAAAACTACTCCTTCCGATTGCTGGACCAGTTCGAGATCTTTCGGGGAATTCTCCCAGGAGTTAACCAATTGCCGCGGAGACCCAGTTTCCGCAGGTAAGGTTTCCTTGATGTGCCACCGAGAAACTTTCCCGAACCCAAGCCCTGAAGGAGGTGCTTCATCCTTGAATGCACCCGTTTTAGCTCAAGTTTTTCAGGCTAGGTGATTGTCCGCATGGGGATTAGACCGGCTCCTTTATTTCCCAAGGTGGTCGATAGGTTCGCCGGAACAGTTCCATAGCTCGCGGATTGTCGATAATGTAATCGGTTTTCGGGTCAATGTACAATTTTTCCCCTCCTAGGCGGTAGCTGATGTTGGCGTAATGGATGAGCAAGCAACTGAGATGGGCCTCCTCTGGGGGCGCGCTCGGCTGTTTTCGGGTGCGGATGGCTTGGATGAAATCCTCTTTGTGTTCTGGGTCGGGAAACCGCCCATACATTTGGGCTTTTACCACGGGCTGGCGGCTTTTCGGTCGGTCGAACACTTGCCAGCCTCCGCCATGTCGACCGACAATCATCAAACCTTCAGTGCCATATATTTCGATGCGGGTTGCCGTCTGCGGCCAGTAGGGGAAGAGATCACTGTTGCGAACTTCCGGATCGATCTTCAGCATATAGGGGGTGTACAAGGTAAGTTCGAAAATCATTAAAAGTTTGTCGAATTCCCAAACGGCCACCTGCGTGTCCGGAGTTTCCGCGAGCCCCTCACTTGCCCAACGACCCCCGGTGGAATAGACAGTCTTGGGGTGGCCAACCCCGCATAGCCATCGGGCCAGGTCGATTTGATGGCTCGCATCATTGGCGATGTCTCCTCCGGAGTACCGCCATAAGTGGTTCCAGTAATTCACAAAACCTTGGTTGTAAGCATGTTCAGGAGCCGGGCCGTTCCACATGTCCCAGTTAAATCCCGGGGGAGGTTCGCTATCGGGAAGCACAGGATGATTGGCCCACAGCTTCTGATTGAAGACCTTGCACATGTAAATCTGCCCTAGTTTACCTGATCGGATGTACTCTACAGCTGCAATATTGTACGGGGCTGATCGGTTTTGGGTCCCGTGCTGCACGATACATCCATACTTTCGGGCAGCCTGGATAATCATCTGCCCCTCCCAACAGTTGTGGGTCATGGGCTTTTCTACATAAACATCCTTTCTGGCCTGGCAAGCCAAAATGGTGGTCAGGGCATGCCAGTGATCCGGCGTGGCACACACGACCGCCGTTACCGCTTGATCGTCCAAAGCCCGCCGAAAATCCTGTACACAGCGAGGTTCCCGACCTTGCCGATCGGCAATTTCTTTTGCCTTCGTGAATTGGCGGGAATCCACATCGCACAAGTAGGCAATTTCGCAATCCTTTTGGGATCGGTCCAAAAAGCCATGGGCAAGATGGATTCCCCGACCCCGTAACCCAACGATGGCAAGGAGGATTTTGTCGGCTGCCGGGGTTCCTTTGGCGGATCGGGGGTCAGGAAGCACCGTTAGCCCAGCGGTCATGGTGGCTAATTGCCCTGTGCGTTTGAGAAAATGCCGACGGGTGTGCTCTTTCATGTTTGCCAAGTCCTTTCGTGTGGGAGTGGCCTGAAAGTGCCCAGTTTTTTCTCCGATAGAATCAACTGCCTGGGGTTGATTAACGTGCGATTCGGCCCCCAACTTCCCAATTCGTGTGCGTCATTAACCAAGCGTTTGCATGTTCTTGTGCTGGCGTGAGCATTAAAAGGCTTTCCGCGACCCTGGTACCAGTGCCTTTGGGGGTAGCTATTGGGGCCCTGCAAACGCCCATCAAG
>Ga0308410_1001077_pt1 | contig 15593 bp, 9 predicted proteins | sample HotsprOSTMatCore_FD_203467 | JGI IMG/M metagenome (GOLD analysis project Ga0308410, IMG submission 203467) | Hot spring phototrophic mat microbial communities from Octopus Spring, Yellowstone National Park, Wyoming, United States -... | ecosystem: Environmental > Aquatic > Thermal springs > Hot...
ACCTTGACGAAATGGATCTTCCCGGAGTACTGACCGGCCAGCCGGTCCAAAATAGGAGCCAGAGCCTTGCAGGGCGGACACCACGTTGCAAAAAAATCGACGACCACCGGTCCGGTGGCCTGGCGGACTTCCTGGTCAAATTGAGCGGCGGTAATCTCTTTCACGTGTTCCATCGGCGGGCCTCCTTTTACGTTTTTACAGAGTATACACCTCTCGGCCGTGGATTCCCACCCTTTTTTCTGGGCTCAGAGACCTGCAACCAGAGAGGGGATCCCCTTTGATCGCTTTCCTCCGCCACAGGCACCGAATGGTTTTGACGGAGCAGAGCCATGCCGCGGATACGCCCCAGGAAGACACCCTGTTTCTTCCGCGTTCTGAAAGTCATTTGACAAACGCGTCGCAATATGCAGGATAATATGGCGTGTTGCATGAGACTGGGTTGTTTTGTGGGAACGGTTCGCAGGAAGGCGACCATGACTGATCCGAACATTCCGAAGCTGGTCAAGGAACTCCGCGAGCGGCTCGGCCTGACGCAGGAGCAGTTCGCCCAGAAGGTCGGCGTCACCTATGGCTCGGTGAACCACTGGGAGAACGGCAAACGGAGACCGCAGCCGTTCCTGGTCCGCCGCCTCCTGGAGATCAAGGAAGAACTGGACGCGGAGAGTAAGGTGCCGCTGAAAAGGAAGTCATCCGAATGAGCGACGCGCATCCCCCCATGCCTGCCGGCAGGCAGGTCCACGAAGGCCAAGTGCTCACCGGCTCGATCTTCAACGAGCCGATGCGCGTGGAGACGGTGCGCGACAACGGGAACGGAACGTGGGTTGTCGGTCTCGTGGGCACTCAGAGCGAGCGATTTCGCAAGGTGACGTTGACTGGCCAGGACCTTGCCGGCCTCACCATCCTCGATGCCGGTTTCAGTTACGACGGAGACGGGCGTCTCCTTCGCCTTGGCCTTCAGGCGTATTCGCTTGGCATCGCATGGGAGTTCGACCCCTACTTTGGCCTCTCCATCTCCCGCGTTGACCCGCTGCCTCACCAGTTGGAGGCCGTCTACGATTATCTGCTCAAGCTCGCGCGAGTGCGGTTCCTTCTGGCCGACGACGCGGGCGCCGGCAAAACCATCATGGCCGGACTTCTCATCCGGGAACTGGAACTTCGTGGACTGGCCGAACGCATCCTCGTTGTCTGCCCGGCCAACCTCTCCTTCCAGTGGCAGCGCGAACTCAAGGAGAAATTCGACGAGAAGTTCCTGGTCCTCAAGGGCGGCGACATTCGTGACCAGTTCGGCGTCAACCAGTGGCTGGAGCAGAAGAAGGTCATCACGTCGCTGGACCTTGCCAAGCGGACCGAGATACTGCCAGGCTTGAGGCAGGTCCACTGGGACCTGGTCATTGTGGACGAGGCCCACCGCATGTCCTGGACGCCTCCAGCCCGCAAGACAGCGCGCTACGCCCTCGGCGAGCTCCTGCGGGATACGTCGGACCACATCCTGATGCTGACCGCGACACCGCACAAGGGTGACCCGGAGAACTTCAGCCTCTTCCTGCAACTCCTGGACGCCGACGCCTATGCCGACGTAAAGTCCATCCGTCAAGCGATGGACCGCCGCCGCGCGCCGTTCTATCTACGCCGCACCAAGGAAGCCATGGTCTATTTCCCGGAGCGGCGGCCGGATGGCACATGGGCCGCCGAGAAGATTTTCACGAAGCGCATTCCCAAAACCGTTGAATTCCAAATCGACGGCGCGGAATTCGATCTCTACAGGGAGATCACCCGATTTGTGAAGCGCCAGAGCGCCAAGGCCGCCGCCCAAGGCGATGACCCCCGGGCTCGCGCGGTCGGCTTCCTGATGTCCCTCTACCAGCGGAGGCTGGCCTCCAGCACCTACGCCATGCGCCACAGCCTCGAGAACCGCGCTCGCAGGCTTGAGGAAGGCTTGAAGCGCGCCCAAGAGCTTGTGCGGCTGGCCCCACCCGACCTCCCCGACCCGGAAGAGATCGAGGAGATGGAGGAGAACGAGCGCGAGCGTCTGGAGGAGATGCTCGAGGCCATCACCCTGGCGGGGAACGCCGAGCAGGTGCGTGAGGAGATTGCCGAGCTTCATCAACTCGCCGAGCAGGCGCAGGCGGTGGAAGGCACCGACTCCGAGGCCAAGCTGTCGAAACTCAAGGACCTGCTCCACAAGGAGGGCTTCTTCGACCACCCGGACAAGCGTCTTCTGCTGTTCACCGAGTTCAAGGACACGCTCGACTACCTCGTCGGGAAGCTGAAGGGTTGGGGCTTCCGGGTCGGCTGCATCCACGGCAGTATGAAATCCGGCTCCCGCGACGAGCCGGGCACTCGTCTCTATTCGGAGCAGCAATTCCGCGACGGCGCGATCCAGGTGCTCGTGGCCACGGAGGCGGCGGGCGAAGGCATCAACCTCCAGTGCTGCAACATCCTTTTCAACTACGACATCCCCTGGAACCCGAACCGCCTCGAGCAGCGCATGGGCCGCATCCACCGCTACGGCCAGCGAAAGGACTGCCTGATCTTCAACTTCGTGGCCACCAACACCATCGAGGGCCGCGTCCTCCAGCGGCTGCTGGAGAAACTCCAGGAAATCCGCGACGCGCTCGACGACGATGCGGTGTTCAACGTCGTCGGCGAGATTCTGCCTGCAGCCCACGTGGAGCGCATCCTGCGGGATTACTATGCCGGGAAACTTGGCGACGCCGACCTTGAGGAACGCCTGCTCGAGAACGTCGACGAGGGCCGCTTCCGCGCCATCTGCCAGAATGCCCTGGAAGGGCTGGCCTCCAAGAAACTCAACCTGGAGATGCTCATCGAGCGCCGGGCGCGGGCGCAGGAATGCCGCGTCGTGCCGGAGACCATCGCCCGCTTCATCCGCGAGGCCGCCGAGTATGTCCCGCTCAGGCTCAAGGTCGTCGAGACCATGCCTCACACCTTCGAGCCTGAGCGCACGCCGCAGGTCCTTCGACAGTACGAACGCTCCCAGGACTGGCGACTGCCGTCTTTGGCGGCAAAGTACCCCCGCTGCTCAACCGACCGCGATACTGCCGAGAAGAACAACCTCGAATGGGTCACGCCCGGCCACCCGCTCTTCGAGGCCATCCGCCGGCACACCTGCGCCCGGGCTGCCGAGGCCTTCGGCAAGGGGGCTTGCTTCTACTCCCTTCAGCACGAAGTGCCTACGCGGATTGACTTCTACCGCGCCCGCGTGGTGGACGGCCTCGGCCACGTGGTCCACGAGCGGCTCTTCGCCGTGGAACTGAAGACTCACCACAGAGACACAGAGGGCACAGAGAAGGGGAAAGAAACTGATTCTCCGTGCTCTCCGTGTCTCTGTGGTGAAACCATCCTTTCCAACCTGATGCCCTGTGATCCGCCGGCCGGCCTGCCGCCGGTTGCGTTTGAACCCGAGGCCTCCGCATGGCTGCACGAGAATGCCCTACAGCCCTTCCTGGAAGAAACCCGCAAGGAGCGATTAGCCGAGGTCCAGCGGATCGCCGAACATGCGGAACTGTCGCTCACCGAACTTCTCCAGCGGGCAGACGAGGAAATCGGCAAGGCCAGTCTCGACAAGGAAAAGGGCGTCCCCGGCGCGGACGGCCGCCTGGCCCAGGCCGAGAACCGCCACGCGGAACTCCTGGCCCGGCGCGAGCGCCGCCGCCAAGAACTCGAGCGCCAGCGGTCGCTGACTCTTCAGGCTGTCGAGCGCATCGCCAGCGTCCTCGTCCTGCCGCACCCGGAACGTCAGTCGCCGGAAGTCCGACGTTTGCAGCCGAATGCCGAGACCGAGGCGACGGCCATGCGGGTGGTCATGGAATACGAGAAGGCCCAGGGACGCCAGGTCTATGACGTTCACGAAAAGAACCTCGGCTATGACGTGACGAGCCTGGACTTGAGCTCCGGCGAACTGCGCCTGATCGAGGTCAAGGGCCTGGCCGACGCGACCGGGACGATCCTCCTTACGCCCAACGAGCGCCGCGTGGCCGAAGACCGGCGCGACTGCTACTGGCTCTATGTGGTCACCAACTGTGCCCACAATCCCGTGCTCCAAGAACCCATCAAAGACCCGGCCCGTTTCGCCTGGCACGAGGTCACCAAGGTGGCGCACTACTGGCTGGAAGTGAACGCGATGACGAAGCCCATGCGGGTGCGGGAGGAGTCGCCGGATTATGGAACTCACCGCAGAGACGCAGAGAACGCGGAGGATAGCGGCACGTGACGTTGAAACCAGTCAGGAAAACGCCTCCTGTCGAATCAGCCTATGGCATGATCCTCGATGACATTGCCAGGCTGATTGCCGCTGCGCGGAGTGCGGCTGCTCGCTCGGTGAACTGCGTCATGACCGCGACCTATTGGCTGATCGGCAGGCGAATCGTGGAGTTTGAACAAGGTGGGGAAACTCGCGCCCAATATGGGCAACAGCTGCTCTCAAGACTATCCCGAGATCTCACGGCTCGCTTTGGACGTGGCTTCTCACAACGGAACCTGCAAGATATGCGACTCTTCTATCAGGCCTATCCTATGGAACAGAATTGGCAGACACGGTCCGCCAATTCTCCGGAAAAACCTTTGGCCGAACCCGTGGATGGTGACGCAACAGAAAAAAAGCAGACGCTGTCTGCCAAATTGGATATGGCCGTTCTCGCGGAGCGTTTCCCTCTTCCTTGGTCTGCCTACGTCCGCTTGCTCGCCGTCAAAAACGAACACGCCCGCCGTTTTTACGAGACCGAAGCCCTTCGTGGTGGCTGGACGGTGCGGCAGCTCGACCGGCAGATCAACTCCCAGTTCTACGAACGCACCGCGCTTTCCAGGAACAAAGCCGCCCTGCTTGCCAAAGGTCAAAAGACCGTTCCTGAAGACATGATTAGCCCAGAGGAAGAAATCAAAGACCCGTACGTTCTGGAGTTCCTCGGCCTCAAGGACGAGTACTCCGAGACCGACCTGGAAGAAGCCCTGATCCGCCGCTTAGAGACCTTCCTTTTGGAACTGGGAGGAGATTTCTGCTTTGTCGGGCGCCAAAAGCGGCTGCGCATCGGTGACGAGTGGTGTCGCGTGGATCTGGTCTTCTTCCACCGGCGCCTACGATGCCTCGTAATCGTGGATTTTAAACTCGGTAAATTCACCCATGCCGATGCCGGTCAAATGCACCTCTATCTCAACTATGCTCAGGAACACTGGACCCGCGAGGGCGAGAACCCGCCCGTCGGCCTGATCCTCTGCGCCTATAAGGACGAGGCCGTGGCGCGCTATGCTCTCGACCGGCTGCCCAACAAGGTGCTGGCTGCCGAGTATCGCACCGCCCTGCCGGACGAGAAGGAATTGGCGGCGGAGATCGAAAGGACACGGGCAGTGCTGGAGCGGCGGAGGAGTTCACCATAGAGGCACAGAGAACACAGAGATGGACCTGAAGGGGATTACAGAAGGCATCATCGGGGCGGCGATCGAGGTTCACCGGGCGCTCGGGCCGGGGCTGTTGGAGTCGGCCTACGAGGAATGTCTGTGCCACGAACTGTGGCTACGGGAAATCCCCTTTGAACGACAACGGCCGCCGCTGCTAAAGTACAAAGGGCTGAATAAGCTCGGCAGATGGAAACTGGGGCTTCTGATAAACTTCAACGTGCCCGTTCTCAAAGACGGCATCCGGAGGGTGACTCTGTGACTTCTCTGCGTCCTCTGCGCCTCTGTGGTGAAAGGACTTCCCTCTTTTCTGCAACGCGGTGCATCGCAGCGCAGACAGCGGTTGTTGAACCTATGCCCCAGGAGCTCATCCGTGACCCGGTCCGCTTCATCCGGCACGAATGTGCACAGGCAGCGTACCTCTGGCTAGAAGTAGACGCGTTGACGAAGCCCATGCGGGTGCGGGAGGAGTCGCTGGATTGTGGAACTCACCGCAGAGACGCAGAGAACGCGGAGGAGTGTCCATGAAGCGGATGCCCCATACTATCGGTCACCAAACGCAGCCCCATCTGCTAGCCGCCCGCTGTTCTCTGCGGTCTCTGCGCCTCTGCGGTGAAAGGACTTACGCATGATACCCAAGGACTGCAAACGCCTGGCGGAGGTGGATTTTCCGATTGCGGTGGTGTCGAAGCACTCGGCGCGGGAGAAGTCCATCCGGCACGGGCACCCCTCCACGCTGCACCTGTGGTGGGCGCGGCGACCTCTGGCCGCGTGCCGGGCCATGCTCCTGGGACTCCTACTGCCTGATCCATGTGATCCGTTGTGCCCGACGGAGTTTAAGGCAAAAGCGGCCAGGATTCTTCTTGACGTGCCCGGGTGGAATAACCTGAAAAGACAAGAGCAGGTGAAGTCCGATAAAGGCTTACAGGGGGCACTGCTGGATTTCATCGGTGAGGTGGCTAACTGGGACGTCGCAAACAACCCGGACTGGATCGGCGCAGCGCGGGCATTGGTCAAGGCCGCGCATCCGGATGAGACGCCGCTGGTGGTGGACCCGTTCGCGGGGGGCGGCTCGATTCCGCTGGAGGCCCTGCGGCTGGGGTGCGAAGCGTTCGCCAGCGACCTCAACCCGGTCGCGTGTCTCATTCTCAAGGTCATGCTCGAGGACATTCCGGGAGAAACTCACCGCAGAGGCGCAGAGAGCGCGGAGAACAAATCTCTGTGTTCTCCGTGTCTCTGTGGTGAATCCCTCTCACTGGCCGAGGAACTCCGCCGTGTCGGCAAGGAAATCAAGGAGAAGGCGGAGAAGGAACTGGGGGAGTTCTATCCCCGCGATCCTGATGGTGCGACTCCCATCGCCTACCTCTGGGCGCGAACTGTGAAATGCGAGTCGCCCAACTGCGGGGCGGAGATTCCCCTCGTGCGGTCTTTCTGGTTGTGCAAGAAGGCCAACCGCAAGCGGGCGTTGAGATACAAGATTCACCACCGAGGCACAAAGAGCCCAGAGAAGAAAACTCGGTGTCCTCTGTGTCTCCGTGGTGAATTTCCTCATGTCGAGTTCGAAATCTTCGAGCCGAAAAGCGAAAAGGATGTACCGCCGGGCACCGTCACCCGCGCCAAGGCGACGTGCCTGTGCTGCGGCGCGGTCCTGCCGCCGGAGCGTGTGCGGGCGCAACTGGCCGAACAGCGCGGCGGAGCCGACGTGATCTTTCACCGCAGAGACGCAGAGGGCGCAGAGGAGAAATCCCTGTGTTCTCCGTGCCTCTGTGGTGAGCCTTCTCCGTGGTACAGAGCCGGTGGAGCGCGGATGCTGGCCGTGGTGACGCTCAGGCCGGGCGAGCAGGGGCGGCATTACCGGCTGCCGACCGAGCGCGACTACGAGGCGGTGCGCAGGGCCCAGGAGCGGCTGGCGGCGATTCTCGGCGAGTGGGAACGCGGCGGCAGGCAGGGCCTCTGCCCGGTGCCGGATGAGCCGCTGCCGCCGATCGGCACGCTGGGCTTCCGCGTGCAGCGCTACGGCATGCTCCAGTGGGGCGACCTGTTCACGGCGCGGCAGAAGGTGGCGCTGGTGACGCTGGTGAAGCTCACCACAGAGGCACAGAGGACACAGAGAGAAGATGAAATGAGCGGGACGCTGCGGGCGGCGCTGGCGGTTGCCACATCGAAGCAATCGGAGCGCCTGTCCTCATTGGTTTCATGGATATCCAGCACCCAAGCTCCTCGCGGCACCTTTGCGAGGCAGGCGTTGCCAATTGTGTGGGATTTCCTGGAGATGGTGCCAATTGTCGAAGAGGAGGAGTTTCCGGAGCTCGTCGAAGCGATGGCTGATGTTGTCGAATTGTTTGGTGCGACACGCCCATACGCCGGCCAGATCGAGCTAGCCGACGCCACCGAGCACCCCCTGCCCGACGAAACCGCGCAGCTCTGGTTCACCGACCCGCCCTATTACGACGCTGTGCCATACGCCGATCTCTCGGACTTCTTCCTCGTGTGGATCAAGCGGGCGCTGCCAGGGCACACGCTGCTGCGCGACCCCTTCGATCCGGCGAATCCGCTCACGCCCAAGACACGCGAGGCGGTTCAGGACGAGACAAAGCGCGATAATGGCCGCCCGAAGGACCGCACATGGTTCGAGGAGACAATGGCGCGCGCATTCGCCGAAGGCCGGCGCGTGCTGCGCGAGGATGGCGTGGGCTCGGTCGTCTTCGCCCACAAGACCACCGAAGGATGGGAAGCCCTTCTCAATGGGATGATCCGCGGCGGCTGGACCATCACCGGCTCCTGGCCCATCGCCACGGAGCGCCCCGGCCGCCTGCGTTCACAGGAATCCGCCGCGCTGGCCACCAGCGTCCACCTCGTTTGCCGTCCGCGGCCCGAGGATGCCCCGGTGGGCGAGTGGGCCGAGGTCCTGCGCGAGTTGCCGAAGCGCGTGGGCGACTGGATGGAGCGGCTTCAGGGCGAGGGCATCCGCGGTGCGGACCTGGTCTTCGCCTGCATCGGCCCGGCGCTGGAGATTTACAGCCGCTACCGGAAGGTCGAGACCGCTGACGGCCGCGAGGTGAAACTGCCGGAGTTCCTGGAAAAAGTCTGGGAGGTGGTCGGCCGCACGGCGCTGGAGCAGGTGCTGGGCACCGCCGAAGCCAAGGCCCGAAACGGCGCAGCCGGAGCAATAGAAGAGGACGCGCGTCTGACGGCCCTTTTCCTCTGGACGCTCCAGTCCACCAACGGCGAGGAGATTCACCACAGAGACACAGAGAGCACAGAGGAAGAAGAACCGGATGAAAACGAAGAAGATGAAAACTCTGTGTCCTCTGTGTCTCGGTGGTGCAAAGGTTTTTCTCTTCCCTTCGACGTGGTGCGACGATTTGCCCAGCCTTTGGGCATCGACCTTCCCAAATGGGAGGGCCGCATCATCGAGACGAAGAAGGGCGTGGTGCGGCTCATGGCCGTGTCCGAACGCGCCAAGCAATTGTTCGGCGAAGACGGAGCGGATGCCGTGGCCGACTGGATTATGGAGGACCCGCAGAAGAACCTCCAGCAGGTGCTTTTCCCGGAAATGGAAGATGCACCACAGAGACACAGAGGACGCAGAGGTAAGAAGAAGGTAATTTTGGATGAGGAATCTTTGCGCTCTCTGAGTCTCCGTGGTGAATCCGGCCCGACCACGCTGGACCGCGTTCATGCGGCTATGCTGCTCCAGGCGGGCGGACAGGCCAACGCTCTGCGGGAACTCATCAAGGCCGAGCAGCAGCGCGGCCCGGACTTCCTTCGGCTGGCCAACGCCCTGTCGGCCCTGTACCCCAAGGAAAGCGAAGAGAAGCGGTTATTGGACGCTATGCTCCTGGCGGTTCCGAGGTAAAGATGCACCACAGAGACACAGAGGACACAGAGATGGAGTTGAATAGGATAACGGAACAGATCATTGGGGCGGCAATCGAAGTGCACAGAGCGCTTGGACCGGGTTTGCTTGAGTCGGCCTACGAGGAGTGCCTGTGCCGCGAACTGTCATTGCGGGAGATTCCGTTCGAGCGACAGCGTCCGTTGCCGGTTGAGTACAAGGGAACCACACTCGATTGCGGATACCGCCTCGACTTGCTCGTCATGGGTACGGTGGTTGTCGAAATCAAAGCCGTGGAATGTATCGAGCCGATTCACGAGGCGCAGTTGTTGACCTACATGAAACTGGGCGGCTGGAAGCTCGGCCTGCTCATCAACTTCAACGTCCCGGTCCTGAAGGACGGCATCCGTCGGAGGATTCTGTGACGGCTGGTCTTCTCTGTGCTCTCTGTGTCTCTGTGGTGAGAAAGGATTGACCGATGGAAGCCTGGTACAAAGTCGCCACGCCGCGCAAGGAGGTCCGCGAGGGCCGCTCGTTCAACCCAGACGAGTTCGCCATCCACCTGGAGCAGGTCATCGCCAGGACCGCGCCAGAGGACTACCGGGAACCGAAGCAGTTCTTCGCGCGGACGTGCTTCACGCGGGCGCTGCGGGAGCATGCGGGCATGGTGCTCCGGCGCCTTTCTGGCGAGACGGCGAACACCGCGCCGGTGATGACGCTCATCACCCAGTTCGGCGGCGGCAAGACCCACACGCTGACGGCGCTCTATCACTTGGCCACCTGCGGCGACAAGGCGGCCGAATACAGTGGGGTGCCGGACCTCCTGCAAGCGGCGGGGCTTGCGTCGGTGCCCAAGGCGAAGGTGGCGGTGTTCGTCGGGAACGCCTGGGACCCGCAAGAAGGGCGTGAAACGCCCTGGATCGACGTCGCCAGGCAATTGGCCGGGGATGCGGGGGTGCGTGAGCTGGGCGCAGCGGCCAAGACTACTCCGCCGGGGACGGAGTCACTCGCCCGTGTGTTCAAGGCGGCGGGCGGGCCGGTGCTGCTCCTGTTCGACGAGGTGCTCAACTTCCTGAACCGGCACCGTGGCATGGCGGAGCAGTTTCACGCCTTCCTTCAGAACCTGACCGTGGCCACCACGGGCGTAACGCATGGGGCCGCCGTTATCAGTCTGCCCCGCAGCCAGGTCGAGATGACCGATTGGGACATGCAGTGGCAGGACAAGATTACCAAGGTCGTCCGGCGGGTGGCCAAGGACCTGATTGCCAACGACGAGACGGAGATCAGCGAGGTTGTGCGGCGTCGGCTGTTCGAAGACATCGGGAGCGACCGCGTCCGCAAGAACGTTGCCAAGGCCTATGCCGACTGGTGCTTCGAGCGGCGGGCGCAACTGCCACCGGAATGGACGGCGGTGGACAGCGCCACGACCGAGGCCAAAGCCAGGGAGTACTTGCGCGATCGGTTCGAAGCCTGCTATCCCTTCCATCCGGCGACGCTTTCGGTGTTCCAGAGGAAGTGGCAGGCGCTTTCGCAGTACCAGCAGACGCGCGGGACGCTGGCCATGCTCGCGCAGTGGATTTCCTGGGCATACCGCACGGGATTCACCGAGGCCCGCCGCGAACCGCTCATCACGCTCGGCTCCGCGCCGCTGGAAGTGCCGGAGTTCCGCAGCGTGGTGTTGGGCCAGCTCGGTGAATTGCGGCTCGTGGCGGCGATTGACGCGGACATCTCCGGCGCGCAGTCGCATGCCCGGGCGCTCGACGCGGACACCAAGGGAGCCTTGCGGAACATCCACCGCCGCGTGGGCACGACGATTCTCTTCGAGTCGTCCGGCGGGCAGGTGGACAAGGTGGCGCACCTGCCGGAGTTGCGATTCGCCCTGGGCGAGCCGGAGGTGGACACGACCTCGGTGGACACTGCCGCGTTCTCGCTGGAGGATAAGTCGTACTTCATCCGGCGCGTGGGCTCGGATGGCTTCAAGATAAGCCACCAGCCGACGATGAAGAAGGTTGTGAGCGACCGCCGGGCGTCCCTGGACGAGGAGTCCGAGATCAGGCCCGCCATGCGGATGCTCATTCAGAAGGAGTTCGACCGGGGCGCGAGCATTCCGGTTGTGCGCTTCCCCGAGGATGGGACGGCTGTCCAGGACACGCCGAGGCTCACGCTGGTGGTCGTCGAGCCGGAGTCCGAATGGACGGGAGGCGGCGCGCTCCGCCAGCAGATAGCGGAATGGACCCGGCACCGCGGCAAGTCGCCCAGGCTGTATCCCGGTTCGCTGGTCTGGTGCGTGAAGAAGCCCGGCCGGGACTTCCGCGAGAAGGTTGAACTGTGGCTGGCGTGGAGACGTGTGGCAAAAGAGGTGGCCGAGGGAACCCTTGGCGGGGACTTTGACCGCAGCGACCGGGCAGAACTTCAGTCGAAGGTGGCGGAGGCGGAAGAGGCGGCCAGGGAAGAGGTCTGGGCCAGCTATCGCTACGTGGTCATCGCGGACAGCCAGGAGCCCGATGGGCTGAAGACCATTGATCTTGGCGCTGGGCACTCCAGCGGGAGCGAGACGCTCTGCGGGCGGGTCATCACCGCGCTCAAATCCCAGGCCTTGTTGAATGAGTCCGTCGGGGCCGGGTATATCGAGCGCAACTGGCCACCGGCGCTCAAGGCGTCCGGCGCTTGGCCGCTGGCCAGTTTGCGGCAGAGCTTCCTGAACGGCTCTCTCACGCGGCTCCTGGACCCCGACGCGACCCTGCGCAGCAAGATCGTCGAGTTCGTAGGCAGGGGCGATTTCGGGCTTGCCTACGGCCAGAAGAAGCAAACTGGCGGGTATGAGCGGGTTCTGTTCGAGGAGTCCATAGACCCAGCGGAAGTCGAGTATGTGCCGACTGTCTTCCTCCTGACGAAGGCCAAGGCACAGGCGCTCAAGGCCGGTGTTCCGACGCCCGCTCCAGGGCCGGAACCGCAACACGGTCCTCCGGTGCCGGGTCCCGGACGCGGTCCCGAACCCGAACCCGGCCCGGGTCCTACCCCGGGGGTTCAGACGAAGACCATCCGCCTCGTCGGTACGGTCCCACCCGAGGTGTGGAATCGGCTGGGGACGAAGGTCCTGCCGAAGCTCAGGTCGGGCTCCGATCTTCGGGTCGGCGTCGATTTCTCCGTGACGGTCGACCGCGACGTGGCAGGGAGCCTGACGTCGGACCTCCGCCAGATCCTGAACGACCTGGGGCTTGCGGATAAGGTGCAGATCCGTGACGCCTGATGGGTCCCGGCGTGGGTTGCCGATGATGGGAGGGGAGTGGGGTCCTCGGTTCCGCATGACGGGGGCCTTTCACCATCTATTACTTCGGTTGTGACGCGGGTCCAGGAGTCTACGAGTTCGAGGGCCGGAAAGGTGATGGCTCGCCTCGCTGTGCAGGCTGCCCAAGAGGTTCTCGCCAAGGACTGATCGATTTCAGCGGCGAGAAACACGGAATGCTCTTTTCGAGTTCTCCGCGCGAGGGCGAGCTCCGGCGAGCGCTCATACAGGAGTGTGCCGGAAAGAAAATCGAGGTTCCACTTTTTCTGGGCTCGTCGTTGCATCTCCGAGCGTCTTGGAGTATAGTCGCGGGGGAACAGGGAATGGGTGAGGAGGGCGACTAGGAGTTCGACCATGCTCGATATCCGACGGATCCGCGAAAATCCGGATCAGATCCGGGCCGGCCTGCAGCGGCGCGGGGGTGATCCCTCGTTGCTGGAGGCGGTTCTGGCGGCCGACGAACGCCGCCGGGAGATCCTCCGCGAAACGGAGGCGCTGCGCCACGAGCTCAATGCCGTCTCGAAGGAGATCGCGCGCTTAAAGCGGAACGGCGTGGATACGACCGCTCAGCAGAGCGAGATGCGCCGTGTCGGGGACCGAATCGCGGCTCTCGAGCAGTCGCTCCGCGACATTGAATCCACCCTTCGCGACACCCTTTTGCGGGTGCCCAATCTCCCCCATGCCAGTACGCCCGATGGTCGTTCATCGGCCGACAATCCCGTCGTGCGCGAGTGGGGAACCCGTCGGACCTTTCCCTTCCCCCCTCGTACTCATTTGGAAATCGGTGACCGGCTGGGGCTTTTCGATTTCCCCCGTGGCGCCAAGATTAGCGGCGCGGGATTCCCGGTCTATGTCGGTATGGGGGCGCGCCTCGAGCGGGCGCTTATCCATTTCATGCTGGACCTTCACACGCGGGAACATGGTTACACAGAAGTCTCGCCGCCCTTTGTGGTCAATACGGCCGCCATGACCGGTACCGGTCAGCTTCCCCGCATGGCGGAGGATATGTATCGCGTGGCGACCGACGATCTCTGGCTCATTCCGACGGCGGAAGTGCCGGTGACCAATCTGTACCGGGATGAGATCATCGAGAGGCCGTTGCCCATCAAGCTGACGGCCTATACCCCCTGTTTTCGCCGGGAAGCCGGAGCAGCCGGGCGCGAAACGCGGGGGCTCATCCGTGTCCATCAGTTCGACAAGGTGGAGATGGTCAAGTTTGTGGAGCCCGAGCGTTCGTATGAGGAGCTTGAAACCCTGACGGCGGATGCGGAGGATGTGCTCCGCCGGCTGGAACTGCCCTATCGGGTGGTGGCCCTGTGCGCGGGCGACATCAGTTTTGCGGCGGCCAAGTGTTACGACCTGGAGCTCTGGGCGCCCGGGCAGCAGGCCTGGCTCGAAGTCTCTTCCTGCAGCAATTTCGAGGATTTTCAGGCGCGTCGGGCCAATATCCGGTATCGCAAGGGCGACGGAAAACCGGAGTTCGTCCACACGCTCAACGGCTCAGGAGTCGCCCTGGCTCGCTTGGTCGTGGCGCTTCTGGAGAATGGTCAGCAGGAGGATGGCAGTGTTGTGTTGCCCGAGATCCTGGCGCCCTATTTGGGCGGGCTCCGTCGTTTGACGCCTCCCTCCTGACCGGCTCGAAGGGCCGACACGAAAAACCGGATGCTCACGGTGACCGCTCTTGTGGAACGGCGGATCAGGGAGGCCGATCGCCGATACGGCCTCTTTCCCCAGGGCGCGCCCCTAGGTGTGGGTGTTTCCGGAGGTGCTGATTCGATGGCCCTTCTTCATGGGCTTGTCCGGCTGCGGCCGCGTCTTGGTCTGGAGATCGTGGCCCTTCACCTTCACCACGGCCTGCGCGGCTGCGCCGCCGATGCCGACGCCCGTTTTGTACAGGACGCATGCCGTCGCCTGGGCGTGCCCTGCGAGATCGGGCACGTGAACGCAGCGGCGCACGCGAGAGAGGCCGGCCTCTCCCTCGAAATGGCCGCGCGGAATCTGCGGTATCGTTTTTTTGGCGAGGCGGTCGCGCGTCTGGGATTGTCTCGGGTGGCCCTGGCCCATACCGCCGATGACCAGGCCGAAACGGTTCTCCTCAAACTGTTGCGCGGCGCGGGTCCCCGCGGGCTGAGTGGCATGGCGGTCCAGGCGGTGGTGCTGGGGGTGCCGGTGATACGCCCCCTTCTGGAAACGACGCGCCGCGAGGTGGAGCGCTATCTCCGCACCCTGGGCGAACGATGGCGGGAGGACCGGTCCAACCGCTCCCTGGCCTTTCTCCGAAATCGAATCCGCCATGAGCTTCTTCCTCTGCTGGAACGTCGCTATAACCCGGCCGTGCGGGCGGTGCTGTGCCGCATGGCCCAGGTATTCCAAGAAGAGGAGCGGTGGCTCTCGGAGATGGCGGAGAACGCGCTGGCTCGAGCGGGGGAGGATCGCTTGCCCACGGAACCTCTCTCGGCGATACCCCTCAGCCTCCGTCGCCGTGTCTGGCGGCTCTGGTTACAGCGGGCGGGAGTACCTGAGGCAATTCTCGACTTCGATCTGATTGAACGACTGGAACGCCTCATGAACGGGGTGTCGGGAACGGTCGAAATTGACGTGGGGCAGGGGTGGCGGGTTCGCCATGCCTATGGAACGTGGGAGGTGCTGCCGCCCGCCGGCGGGGAAGGGGAGCAGCGGCCCCTGCCCGAAGTTCCGATCAAAGTTCCGGGGGTGACGGTCGTTGCAGAATGGGGGCTTCTCGTGCGGATCACAGCCAGTCGGGGCTATCCTCATCCGATGGAACCGGGTTTGGGACGACTTCCGGCCCGCGTCTACGTGGATGCGAAAAAACTTTCCCCAGAGGCGATCATCGCCTTGCGGCCCTGGCGAGCGGGCGACCGGATGGCGGTGGGGAAGGGACGGACGAAGAAGGTCCAGGACCTGCTCACCGATGCGCGGATTCCGCGGCCGCTTCGGTCCCGACTGCCGATCCTGGCGCAGGGCGCCTCGATTTTGTGGGTGGCGGGAGGACCGCCCTCCTATGCCTGGCGCGTTCCCGCCCCTCGTGCCTCCTCCTGG